>Ga0302324_100013028_pt1 | contig 16895 bp, 14 predicted proteins | sample Palsa_T0_1_FD_201949 | JGI IMG/M metagenome (GOLD analysis project Ga0302324, IMG submission 201949) | Peat permafrost microbial communities from Stordalen Mire near Abisko, Sweden - Palsa_T0_1 | ecosystem: Environmental > Terrestrial > Soil > Palsa > Peat permafrost | place: Sweden: Abisko...
CGCCGGTCGAAAATTGACCCACCCGGCCGGTTGAAAATTGACCCACCCGAACCGCGAACACTTGTTCGCGATGCTTACGAAGGATAGCCAGGTGGAGATCGAGGTTTTACATCGCCAGGGTAAGGGTATCCGCGCGATCGCACGGGAAACCGGCATTGCTCGAAATACGATTCGTACGATTCTGCGTGGACTTAGCGATAATCGCTACGGGCCGCGGCAACAGCCGCCGTCGAAACTTGACGCGTACAAGAGCTATCTGCGAGAGCGAGTGGAGCACGCCGGCAAAATCAACTTGAGCGCAACCGTTCTCATGCGCGAGATTCGCGCCGACGGTTATGCCGGCGGCATCACGCAGTTGAAAGACTTTCTACGGTCGATCCGATCTAGATCGCCTATTGAACCAGTCGTTCGCTTCGAAACCGCTCCCGGGTTGCAGCTGCAGATTGATTTCGTTGTCTTCCGACGCGGCCTTAAGCCGCTTCGCGCATTTACTGCAGAGCTCGGCTATTCTCGATGTGCTTATGTGGAATTTACGGACAACGAGCGCACGGAGACGCTGATCGGCTGCCTCGAACGAGCGTTGGTTTATTTCGGAGGTGTTCCGCATCACGTTCTCTGCGACAATCCGAAGACGATCGTCATTGAACGCAACGCCTACGCCGACGGCAAGCATCGTTTTAATTCGCAGCTGCTCGATATCGCAAAGCACTACGGCTTCGCGATCAAACTCTGCGCCCCATATCGCGCGCAGACGAAAGGCAAAGTCGAACGCTTTCACCGTTACCTTCGCGAATCGTTTTTCGCTCCGCTGCAGACCGCGAGCGACGAGTTGATCGATGTCAACTTGGCAAATCGTGAAGTTCGTCTCTGGCTCGACGACGTCGCAAATCAACGTGTGCATGCAACGCTTAAAGAGAAACCGATTGATCGCCTCGCCACGGAGCGCAAAGCATTGCAGCGTCTACCTGTAGCCTATGCGGGGCAGTGCTTCCGCGTTCGCAATGAGATCGCTTATGCGCTGCCGATCCCGGTCGAATCGTTGCAGCATCCACTCGCCATCTACGATGCATTAGCGCGTGAGGTTTCGGCATGATGGATCGTGAACGCATTGACGACCTGTGCGATCGCCTGGCTCTGGGGACTATGGCAAATCACTTACCTCAAGTCGCCGAAGATGCCGCGCGCAACGAACTGAGTTTCCAACAGTTCTTCGAAAATCTCTTGCAGGCCGAACATCGCGATCGTCAAGAGCGAAGCAGGACCTTGCTTACGCGCACCGCAGGCTTCCCTTCGATCAAAACACTTGAGCAATACGACTTCTCGTTTGCAACCGGCGCGCCAAAGCAAACGTTCAAAGAGCTCTCGACACTAGCCTTCGTTGAACGATGCGAGAACGTCGTCTTACTTGGGCCATCCGGCGTCGGCAAAACGCATTTAGCGATCGCCATCGGATACAAGGCAACTCAATCGGGAATCAAGACGCGGTTTGTGTCTGCAGCAGATCTGATGTTGCAACTGACCACGGCGCATAGACAAGGGCGCCTTTCGCATTATCTTCGCAGAAGTGTTAATCTACCTAAGCTTCTTATCATCGACGAGGTCGGATATCTTCCGTTCTCGCGCGATGAAGCTAGCCACTTCTTTCAAACGATCGCCCAACGCTACGAACGCGGCTCCGTCTTGATTACGAGCAACTTGCCGTTTGCGCAATGGGACACGACGTTTGCCGGCGATGCGACGATGACGGCCGCGATGCTCGATCGCCTCCTACATCACGCGCACGTTGCGATGATCACCGGCGATAGCTACCGCCTTCGCGAACGACGCAAGGCGGGGATCGCGCTTCCGTCGGCAAAAGCCAAGCCGAAGGTGGGTCAAAATTAGATCGGCGATTCGCTCGTAAGACGGGTCAGTTTTCGCCCGGCGTTAACACATGACCCGCGAACTCACAATGCCGACCATGATTTGAGTTCACGCTAGGGTGAGCAAAAGCAGACCGTGCGCCAGGCTCTGCAAAAATACCCGCTTCCCACGCCTTGCACAACCTCCAGCAGAATCTCTAAGCCGGCTCTGCAGTCTGCGCGCCGGAATCTTCAGGAATACCCGCTTCCGACGCTTGAGCAATCTCCGGTGGAAGCTCCAAGCCGGCGCTACAGCCTACGCGCCTAATTCTTCGGAGAATCGCAGCTTGCACGCTTACGCAAATCTCCAGTGGAATCTTCAAGCCGGCGCTGCAGTCTGCGCGCCAAAGTATCGAAAATCGCGGTTTTCAAGCCCGCAAAATCCCTGGGATCTCCAAGCCGGCGCCGCACTCAGCGTGGAATTCTTCAAAAAGCCCCGGCTTCTACGCCTGCATCATAGGCTTTAAAGTGCACCTGCGCATCTCATGGAGCCGCTCGCGGTAGCCGTTGCGACTGATTCATCGATCGTCGCAGCGCTCACCGTTTGCGCCGCTGCAACACTCCTCAACTTCGAGCTTTATCTCACAGCGGACGGTGTGAGTCGAAATCTCAGACAACTACGTTGCCGGTGCCCTTTAAACCAGCTCGTGATTGCGCTCTGCCCTTGGCCAAAGTGGTGTACGTTTCGTGGTAAGTTGCTGCGCAAAAGCGACCTTCGCCAAAGACCCATAGCAAGCGATCGTCAACGCGACTTGGGGACTAGTTCATACGCCGCGCTCATGGACACGATTCCAACGTCGCTATGCTCACACCTGATGACGCCGATTGCCGCGACTTCAGTCAGTCCGGCGGCATACGTACCAGCATCGTCGCCAGCCTGAAGGTAAAAAGTTGAGTCGCGAAATCTCTGTTCGAGGTCGCCCACGAGTCTGCAATAAATCTCCGAGCCGGAGCTAGAGTGTTAGCGCTCAAATTCTTCGGAAGAACCGGTTCCCGTCGCATTGCAAGTTCTGCAGTGAAATCTTCGAGCCAGTGCTGCAGCCCACACGCCAGAATTCTCCACAAAGTCCCGGTTCCCGCGCCTCGCAAACACTGCAGTGACTCTCCAAGCCGATGCCGCAGTCAGCGCGCTAGATTCTCTGAACGGTCGGGACTTCGCGCCTTTGAGGGTCTGCAGTAAGGCTCCAAGCCCGTTCTGCAATCGGCGCGTCCAAATTCTTTATAAATCTTGGGTTCCGGCCATCAGTCAGTCTGCAGCCCATTCTGCCGTCGGTTCGCGTCTAAAACGTCGAGAATTCTCGGGTTCCGGCGCCAGCGAAGCCATCAGTCAATCTGCAGCCCGTTCTGCCGTAGGTTCGCGTCCGATTCGTCGAGAACTCTTGGGTCGCGGCGCCAGGCGTAGCCGTGGATGAGCTCCAGCCTGTACTGCAGTCGGCGCGTCCAATTCGTCGAGAATTCTTGGGTCGCGGCGCCAGGCGTAGCCGTCGATGAACCTCCAGCCTGTACTGCAATTGACGCGTCAGATTCGTCGAGAATTCTTAGGTCGCGGCGCCACGCGTAGCCGTCGATGCACCTCCAGCCCGTATTGCAGTCGGTGCGTCTAATTCGTCAAGATTTCCTGGGTCGCGGGCCAGAGAAGCCCACTTCGCGACGAGCGTCAGCCGTTACGCAATCCTGTTCCATTAGGAACTCCGCGATCGCGCGCGTTCCCTCGAGGTCATCAAGATTGTAGCGAAGCAGCTCGCTTTGCAGCGCACCCTTCTCGTCTTACGAAGCTCGAAGCCTTGCTCGCGCGGCTCTCCAAGATCCAAGTATTCGACCCTGCATGCGGATCTGGGAACTTTCTTATAATCGCATACAATCGAGGCAGTAAAGCACGCAAACTCGGCTCCGCGAATGGTCGGAGCGCTTTGATCGTTTGCAGAATTGTGTCCGCAAGTATCGTTTGACGTGTTCCGAAACAGTTGCTCATCCATTCGATGCAGCGCCCGTTCTAAGGACGCAGCCAATGTCGGCGATGGCGAGCATCTTTCGAACGAGGTCGCGGCATCGCGCAAGATGACGACGCGCGACGCGTCCTCGATTCGAGCGCAGTTAATCCGCAAAGACATTATCTTCGCTCCCGATACGAACGTCGTCGATTTCCGCGTTCCGTTGATGGTCGATTCCGTCGACGCACTCCGATGAACTTAGAAGCGCCCGCGACAAGCGTCTCGCTTTGAAAGGGTTACTGCCGCAATAGGCTACTTAAGGGGGAGGTATTGTGAGGGCTTCGCCGGCAAGCAACTGCCTTGTATACCGACGGTCGCCGGGTTAGGGTATTTATCGACGGGTTGGCCCAGCATCACCGTGCTGATGCGATCGACTGCGATAAATCCACGATAGCTGATCGTCGTCCCACCACATAGCGGTTGGCCCCAGACGTCATATAGGTCGAACGTGTCAGCGGCGCCGCCGCTGTAGAAAATTCGACTTCCGAAAAGACTGGTCTGCGTGAGCGTGCTGCCCCCCGATTCGTTCGCTTGCGCGACAAGCATAAAAACCGGCGGGGTGAACGGCGTGGGCGTCGCACCCGGAGTGGGCGTCGCGGTATTAGACTGGGCCACATCGGGGTGGATCTTCGCCAAAAGCAACTGCGCACTGAGGAGTTGTACGATAGGAGCAGACGCGGTTAGTCCGCTGAGCGTCGGTAGACCCTGCGTTGCTGCGGCGACCAGGGCATTTGGGGAAGAGGACGGGGTTGGCGTAGCTTGCCCTTTGGGGGTGGGTTGGTTCGAACTGTTTGGGGCTGCTGCCATCGTGGCGGCAGGTGCGGGCTGCGCCGCCTGCGTCGCCTGACCTCCAAAAAGCGACAGCTCGAAGCTATCGACTCCTGCGAACGCTTGCGCAGCCTCAAGGACTCGACGGACTACGATCGGAGCGTTGTTTGGGCCCTGACAATCAGTTTTCGTGAATGTCGTATCGAGGTTCGCTAGGAGCGCCTGACGGTGAGCCTCAAGCCCTGCGAGTCGGCTAGTAATCGAGTTGGAGATACACGTTTTGTACGATAAGTTATCGCAGGTCTCAGGAGAGTCTAGCGCAGTGACGAGCCCCGGAGGATAGAGGCTCGGTATAACGATCGTGAAATCATTGAGGTCCTGCGCTAACTGATTGTAAAGACTTATGTTGCCAAGCCCCCCCTGGGCAGCCGATACGGATTGCGTTTGACTCGCGAGTTGCGCGGCGACCCCTACTAATGCGGCGATCTGGCTCGAATTGGAAAGAACTCCCAAACCGAAGTAACCCAGGTCATGTTCCGCTTCTTTCTCGAGACTAGGCGTCGAGCTCCCTATCGCCGTGGGTGAAAGTGTATCCGCGACTCCCGCGCTAAAAGCAGACAGGTTCTTTGGTCTAACTTGGCCTGCGACACCCTCAGCCAATAGCCGCTTAAGCTCCTTTTCAACTGCGTCTTTAACCGCGTCCCTAAATTTCTTTTTTTGCTCTGCTGTGTATACGGTCCGCGCTGCCACCGTCGCAGGAACGCACTTCAGTCTTTTAGGATCGACTAGCCCGCTCGCAAGATCTCCGATTTGGTCGTCGATCTGGCGGATCTGATCAAGAGCTGCTTTTAATTGTACGATTGATGCAATGTCGCTGCTTGAGACTAAAGCTATGATCGGCGTTTGTCTTTGAGGTGTGCCCGGCATGATTCGATAATCGAAACACGGTGGTCGTGACGGAGCTGGATTGGGAGGGTTCTGCAATATGCCAACGAGGGGCATTATTGACGGTGTCGATGTGATTTTGCATCTCACTGCGCCCGCCATCGCATCCGCCGCGTTGAAGCTCGATTCGTATGAGAGGATCGTCGATTCGATCGAGAACCCGCTACTCGCTCCGGCGCCGTTCGTCGAAGATGCCGGTGCCGCTGGCCCAGCCGCCTGCGGGTTGGCTGGCGCGCTCGATGACGACGCATTCGGAGTTTGTTGCGCGGACGTTGGATGACCATTCGCGCGTCCGAAGAGAACGAAAGCGATGAGCAGTGTCGCTGCAAGATAGCGAAGCGACCGCCGCCAGCCAAGAGCACCGAAATACACGATGGATATCCTCGCTGAAGCGCTGGAAAGACTACGTGAGACTATCAGCCGATGCGCTAGACAACGAGACAGCCTGGCGACCCTAAAGGCCAGAAGCCCACCGCGCCAAGCGCGCCAATCCTACTTTCCTCCGCGTCCGGTCGCAATTGTCTGCGGGCCATCGAGCTCGGCAGCGTCGTGCCGGTCGCTTCTTGCTCGCTCGATAACGTTCCCGCCGCCCTACCGCTCGGTATGCCAGGCCGCCCGCTCCGCATTCTTAACGGGAAATCCAGGCGTGGCCGAAACTGGCACGAGCCCAAGGGCGCGTACGAATGGCCCGTAATGCAGTTGGATCCGCTCGCAGCTTAACCTAAAAGCGGCTCGATTAGAGCAGTTCACTTGGAGTTATCCACGAAGCCCTACGAGCGCAGGAGGGTTCTCTCTCACTAGCCGCAAGTTCGGGCCAACTCGCTCTTCTTTGGAGCGTGTTGCCTTTGACGTGATGTAGAAGGGTTCAAGATGGCAGGTGTCCCGCGGCGAATCGCGATCGTTGCTGTCCACGGTGTCTTGCCGCATCCCAGTACTAGTTTCAAGATCAAGTTGCTACCGCGCTCTGCAAGCAGCTTCAGAACGGCTATGAGGTTACGGTTGAATTCCCGAAGAGCCGTCCGTCGCCCTCAGACGACGACGTGTATCAGCCGACGATCATGCGCGTCGCGCAGCCCTGTGCGAGCACGCCGTCGCCCGAGATCGACGACGATCAGCCGGAACAGGCAGTGGACGAGAGTCTGCCGGCGATTTATGAAGTCATTGAGGCGTATTGGAGCCCGCTCGACAAAAACAAGACGACGGCGGCATCCGTCGCGAGCTGGCTGCTGACTACGATCTTTCGGCCGATCAACACGACAGCGTATTATCTGCCGGGAGTCCTCAAGTGGCCATCCGACATTGCGTTCATCCTCGGATTTGCCGTCCTTGGGGCGATCGCGTTCGGTTTTTCGATACTCGAAGTCGCGTACGCGCTAGCGGATCTCGCCAAGCAACCCGATCTCCTCGCCAAGCCTTCCTGGTCTGCCCCCATCACCGGAGAATTCAGACACTTTTGAAACGCGCGCTGGACGACGGAATCATGGAATCCGGGTACCTGGCTGCACTGGGTCGCCCGCTGGTTTCGGCAGAGCCTTCCCCAGCTCGTAACGTCGCTCATCGATCTGGCCACTGACCCAGTGAAACTCGTCGTGCCAGACGCGACGCAGCAGGTCTCTGGAAACGGCGGCTGAGAATTGACCCCTTTTCGGCGGTTGGGATTTGACCCCCATAAGGGTCACTTTGGTCGTTTTGGGAGACCGTCCTTTTCGACGGCGAGCCCTTTGCGCGACCGCAGTCGATAACTCTCGCCGATGAGTTCGAAGATGATCGCGTGATGCACAAGTCGATCGACGACGGCGCTTGCAGCGGTGACGTCAGGGAAGACCTGCGTCCAGTCAGGAAACGCGAGGTTTGTGGTGATGCCCAGACTGCCGCGTTCATAGCGGTTCGAAATTGCTTGGAAGAGTAAGTTCGTGGCTTCTCGTTCGAACGGAACGTATCCGAGTTCATCGATCATGATGAAGTCGTAGCGATCAAGTGAAGCAAGGCGAGGCTTGAGTCGATCTTCTCGTTTGGCGGCGATGAGCGACATCAACAATTCGGCTGCCGTCGTGAAAAGCACGCGATGTCCGTTGCTGCAAGCGGCGATGCCGATCGTTGAAAGCAGATGGGTTTTTCCGACGCCCGTCGGTCCGATGAAGATAACGTTCTGTCGCTCGCCGATGAACGTTGAGTCGAGCAACTCGATGAATCGCCGCTTCGGGAGATTCGGTTGAAGGGAGAAGTCGAACGCTTCGACGGTCTTGATAACGGGAAACTTGGCTGCCGTAATTCGCCTGCGCACGCCGTTCTCGTGGCGTTTACCGACTTCGAGCGCGGCGAGTTCGCCGAGATAGTTGAGCCGATCATCCTTGCCTTGCGCAAGCCGTTTGTATTCGGCAAGCATGGCGGGAAGACGCAGCGATCGCAGGTGCTCGTCGAGAAAATGCGTGTTCATATCGTCGCCTCAAGCAACATTTGCACGTCATACGCGTCGAGGTTGACGCTGGGCGCAGTCAAACCGCGTGAACCCGCGGGTAGTTGCAACGCCGGCACCTCGAGATAGGGATGCTGTTTTTGCTCAACGGCCAGCGCAATTGCCGCGGGATCGTCGGTACCGCGTTGACGTGTTACGATCACGGCGTTGATGAGTTCATCCATCGAGCAATGCTCGAGCAGGCGCATGACGCGCATGAATCGTTTGCCGGCATCAAGCGGATGATGTTCGACGTAGCCGTCGAGCAATTTGCGCAAAGCCGCGTCGAAGGAGCGTTGCCGAAACACTTCGGCACGTACGACGGCACGATGTTTGAACGAGAGCAGATCGACGAAGTGCAAAGGGTCTAAAACCGCGTCGTTACGGCCGTAAGAGCGCTTATGCTCAGCGACGTCGACCGTGTCGACGACGATGCGTACGCAATCGTGAAAGACTTCGAGAATTGCATCACGGTGAGCGAACCGAGATGGCACGGAATAGCGGTTGGTCTTGTGTCGTGCTTCGGCGAACTTGTTGATGCGGACGGCTTCTCGTACGCACGTTGCGGGCAATACCGAGGGCAACGCACGTAGCGCTATCCGTTCGCGTTCAAATCGTGCGCGGACCGACTCTTCCGATACCTTTCGGTCGAGATGGCTCGTGGCCAATGCCTCCAAACCGGCGTTAAGGTCGTCGAGATTTCCAAACTCCGGCATCGGGCGAAAGAACGTATCGTCTATCCAGCCATGCAAACCCTCGACGCCGCCTTTCTCGTTGCCTTTCGCGGGCGACGCGAACTCCATACGCATCGCTAAGCTTCCAGACAGCGCCGCATATTCGGCTGCGACTTCGCGATCACGGCCACGTAGGACGCGTTTTACCGCAGTCGACGCGTTGTCAAAAACGCCCTCGCGTGGTACACCGCCGAAGTGCACGCAAGACGAGAGAAGGCCGTCCATGAGCGCAGGACGATCTTCGCCGAAGTAGCAGCGAGCGAAGAACGCCGTGCTATAGCTCAAGCGCGCGACGAACAACTTGAGACCAACTTCTTTGCCCGCGATACGGGCGGCGACATCTTTGAAGTCGAATTGCACCTGGTCGCCGGCTTCGTACACGAGACGCACGAACGCTTCGCTCGGAATCAACAGCTTGCGCCGAACTGCGACAAACTCGCGAGCCGACCGTTCGCTTACGGTAAAATCAGCATCGATCGTCTGCCGGATGTACTGCCGAATTCGCGTCGCCGTGATCTTCGGCGTTTCACGGAGCAGACTATCGACGAGGGCCGTGTGACACGTCATCGCGGCGGCTCTGCCGATCGGCTTCGCCATCGACGGCGGACCAGCGGCCAAGACGTATTTTCTTACGGTGTTTTTCGAAATGCCTAGCTCGCGAGCAACGCGTTTAATCGGCTCGCGATCCCGGACGCAACGGATCCGGATGGTTTCCCAAATGTCCAATGAAATCAACCCCTCAGCGCCCCGCTTGGAAGATTAGAGTCGTTACCAATCTCTTCGAGCGGGGCGCCCGCATTATGTGGAGGGGGTCAGTTCCTTCTCGCCGCTAAGGGGTCAATTTCTCGCCGCCGTTACCAGGTCTCGGCGCCTCAGCGAATCGCCTGTTTCGCAGCTGGCGCCTTGGGCGCCCTTGCCGCTGTCCAGTTCATCCGCGCGGCCGCATCTCTTAAGGCAGACTGGCCTGCTCTCAATCAGGTGCGCAACCAGCGCTTGTCTCGAGTCGCGATCATAGTTGGACTCTTCATCGTTTCTGCTGGCGGTCTCGTTTATTGCGCGTGTTTTCCCATCGAATCAGCCGGACAATACTACCAACTCGGCGGGGTCAGTTTGTGCCTTATCGCATCGGCGCTCGGTTTCGAGCTCGGGAAAGTGATGTTCTCGAACTTTCTGGCCGGCTTTCTTGGCGATGTACAGATTTACTGCACGCGAGACCAGAACGCGGACTTCTTCGCACTCCGTACGCAGATTCTGCAGCTGGTTGAAAGCGTGATCCTCCATACGATACGCCGCAGGTATCAGCGGGTTCATATCCTTGCCCATAGCCTTAGCTCGACGATCGCAATGGATGCACTCATGCGCATCTATGAGGCAAAGCAAGAAGGTACCGTACTCGATCATCAGTGGCAGCGCATACGCGGCTTCCTGTCCTTCGGAACCAGCTTAGAGAAAATGAAGTTCTTCTTTAACGTAATGAACCCCGGCCGGTCCGCTAGTTACGATCAGTGGCGTGGTGATTTCTATGGCTCGATGTTCACTACTGAAAAAGCGGCGTTGTACGCGGTGAACAGCGCAAACCGCGGCATCTACTGGGCAAACTATTGGTACTTTTTCGACTTCATTTCCGATCGCATCACAACGTACACGTCGTTCCTGCGCCCTCTCGACGGCGGCCCAAGGAGCGCCAAGCGCGCGAGGGCTGTAATAAAGGCGCGCTTGAGCCAAGGTAAGGAGGCGTTGCCGAAGCCTGTAGCTCGGAACCGCGTCAGCCTTCGGTTTCCACCGCCACGCACGCGATTTATTCTGCACGGCGAATACTTGGATAGCGATTGGTTTTGGAAGGCTGCTCCGACGATCCCGAACGCGTTACTGCCGCTGCCCGACTTCGAGGAGTACAGGGCCGACAATGTTTCATCGATTGGCGCGATCGAGATCTTAACCAGTCGGAACGATCCCCAGCGCCATTTCGCGGAGCTTAGCTGGAACCCACTGGACCGGGTCGACATTGCCGACGCGGATGCACACCTGCGCTCGGGATCGGACTTCATCCGCTAACGCCGAATCGCGACGATACTGGATCGGGCAACAGTATAGTAGCCACCGCAACACAGCGCAGTCTTTCCTTTCTTGGCATCACTTGGAACGGAGGCAGCGGCACAAGCCGTCTCCGCGCCGCAAAGGCGATCGAGCTAGCGGTCCTTAGAACGATTGCAGCATTTTTCAATACCGATGGAGGTACCTATTGATTGGGGTGTTTCGAGCAAGTGCGGCCAGGCAGTCGAGTTCGCGCGGCTTCACGTTCAGCACGCGGCCGCGTGCCGAGGCTTCCCGGCAACCGAGGTCGACCGTAATCGGTCCGACGTGCAGCACCTCGGGCTCATCGATTTTCGCCATCGCCGCGCGCGTGTCGTTGACGAGCTGCGCCTCGCTTAGGGCCTTGACGACCTCCGACGCGATCGTCGCCGCGAGCTCGCGAATCGTGTTTTGGTCGAGCGTGAATCCCATCTTCTGCTTCTCCTCCCGGCTATGCCGGCGCTGCGTGATGGGTGCGCAGAAGCCGGAAGCGGACAGAGATGCAAGGGCGAAGCGAAGCGCAGAGGTCTCACCGACCCCTTGCATCAGAGGCCGCTTGCGGCTAGCGTCCGGTCGTTACAGCAGCGCCTGCCGGGCGGAGAAGCGCGAATGGGAACGCGACCATGCGCGGCTGCGGAGTTGTCGCGTCGGTCGAACTGGGTAAACCAGCCCTACAAGGACGGCGACTGCCGGACTCGAACAGCTGTTCGATTGCCAACGAGACGCCCGACCCGGCACCCTTGCAGCTCATTAAAGGCTGGCCTGCGGGCAGCGCGATCGGATGCTGACCTTGGCTCGCCGCTTGCTAGGAAGTTCGGGCGGGGGCGACCGCGCTGACATTCGCGACTTCTAGTGATTTCTACTAATTTCTAGCGGATTCTGCTATAATCGAGTAGATTTCAGTAGATACGGCGTTTTCGCCGTTGAAAGTAAGGCAGCCTTGGATCCCGTTCGGAACCCTTACGTCCCCACCGCCGGTGCCGTTCCGCCCGCTCTCACCGGCCGCGAAGCGATGATCGCCGATTTCAAAGTGGCCCTCAAGCGCACGCAACTCGGCAAGAACACGAAGAGTCTGCTCCCGTACGGCTTGCGGGGCGTCGGTAAGACCGTTTTGCTCATCAGCTTCGTCGACGACGCCGAACGACTCGGCTATCTCACGGCGCTCATTGAAGCCGACGAAAACACGGACTTCATACCCGACCTCGCGGACAAGCTGCGCCGGATCCTCTTCAAACTTGATACTCCCGCGAAGGTTCGTGAGCTCGCGAAGCGCGCGATGCGCATCTTCAAGAGCTTTACGGTCAGGACGGGTCTCGAGGGCCTCAGTATGAGCATCGGCGTCGATGCCGAGCGAGGTTTTGGAGACAGCGGCGACATCACGACGGATCTCACTACATTGCTCGAAGCGATCGGCGAAGCAGCGCGCGAGCAGGAGACCGCCATCCTCGTCGCAATCGACGAGGTCCAATACCTCGAAGAGCGAGAGTTTTCTGCGCTCATTCGCGCCGTCCATAGCCTCACGCAAAAGCGCCTACCCATTTTAGTGGTCGCTACCGGTCTCCCTCAGGTACTCGCCCTCGCCGGCGATGCGAAATCGTATGCAGAACGCCTCTTCGACTTCAGGCTCGTCGGTGCACTCTCCGACGCCGATGCGCGCAAGGCCGTCGTCGAGCCCGCCGCAGCAGAGGGCGTCATCTTTGAAGACGCCGCCGCAACCGAAGTGATCCGCGCTACTCGCGGCTATCCATTCTTTATTCAAGAATGGGCGTATGCGGCCTGGAACGTTGCGCAAGACGATTCCATCACGTTGGAAGATGTGATGGTTGCTCAAGCGATCGCGATCGCGAAGCTCGATGAAGGCTTCTTTTCCGTTCGCTACGATCGATGCAAGCCTTCCGAACAGCGATACTTGCGGGCGATGGCTGAGCTCGGCCCCGAACCATCCCGCTCGTCCGAGGTCGCCAAGGTCCTCAAAAAGACGGCGAACAGCTTCGGCCCAACCCGCGATGAGCTCATCAAGAAAGGCATGATCTGGAGCCCGGAACGCGGCTTCGTCGCGTTTACCGTACCGCTCTTCGACGAGTTCATGCGCCGTAAAGAGCTAGTCCTCAAATAGCATAGGAATAGGTAACCATGCGGAACCCAATCTCGCGCACCGGAGCCACCCGGCACCACGCGGCCAAATCTGAAGCGCACGGAACAGCGGACCAGCTCACGAACATCGCGATTCAAGTCACGCTCGATCAGTCTCCCGATTAACTCGAAGGGACGCCTCGTTTTATAGTTGCCGTGGATGCGCTTCGTCGTGCCGACCGCGCGATAAATCGTGCGAGCAAGCCGGTGGTCGTAACGGCCTCGGCGAATAATGGACCGCATGTGGAAATTGAGTGACCATCTGCCAGTCTTGTCGTCCCGCGAGACGGGCCCAAACGCCGGAGTCATGGCCGCGTTCGGGCGCCTTGTGCAGTCTAGCGGAGAACTGACCATTAGCACGATAGGCGGTGACGAACCTGGGATGAACCGGTACGTTCTTCTGCTTGGCGACGGCGGGACAGGGCGACTTCGGTTCATCCTCGACCTTGACACCGGCGAGGCGAACGCGCTGCCCCGACTATCGGAGATCTAGCGACGGACCTCAATGGGCAGATACTTCCGACGACTATTTGGCTGGATTTCAAAGCCCATTTGGCGTGGCACTAGCACCGACAGAGAAGCCGGGCCTCGCAAAGCATTCCGGAATCGTTGACGCTGCGAATCGCAGACCGCGCTTCGCTAACTGTTGGTCCGTGTCAGCGGCTTGTCTCGCGAGACGCGGTACATCGTACGGTAAGCTATGAGGAGACGGACGCTTGCGCGGAATGGGTGAGGGACCGGTCAATCCAAAAGTCTTGGCGCTGAGGTAAACCGGTACACACATATCTTCCGGCACCCCGACTGTAGGGACTGTAATCAGCCTTGAGGCGAGGACTCACCCAGGCGGACACGGCGGAAAGGTTCTCCACACCGAACCTGAACTTGTCGCCTGGCGCTAAGTTAATCGTGCCTGCGGCACCTTTTGCCATCGAACTATATGGTATTTCAAACCAATCGTGAACGGACGGAGTCTCACAAGGACGGCGCGTGACATCGTCGGCTGAGGGTGAAGGCCGTTCCACGCGCTCTCTGCGCTACCAGTTCGAGATCGTGGCAACACGCGTCTACGACGCCCTCTTGCAAGGTACGCTTGATCGGGTCTGGCTCGGTGACGAGCAAGCTGGCGCCGCGGACGACGCGGTCATGCGGGTCGCCGGCCACGTCTTCGGCTTCAGCGCGAAATACGACGATGCCCAAGGTAACTTTACGTATCGAGACCTCACTGTTCAAGATGAGAACGGGCGCTCGCTGATCCGCGATCTATTCAGCGGTTTCCGTGCTCTATCAGGACGTTACGACCCAACGCGTCTGTCCGTCGTGCTCGTCACGAATCAGCCGGCAAGCGACCGTGATCGTAGCGGGCCGGCTTCTCTGTCGAAGCTGATTGACTCGTTCTTCAAACCCCTCCGAGCGCCATCGGCGACCGTTAGCGCCGAGCAGCAACCGCTTTTTGATACCCTTAGTGGGATCATTTCGTGCACGGGTGATGAGCTCCGCGCCTTCCTGGCGTGTCTTCGGTTGGATTTGGGGGCTGAGTCGGGAAACCGCGTCGATGGGTCGGATCAGCGGCGCGCAGACATCAACGCGCTTCAACGATATTTGTTCGAGGAACGCAGCGAACGCCGAGCGCGCCTCGTCGAGCGGGCCGCCTCGGATATTCTTCGGGATCTCGGCTGGCGCGGGAGGCCGGACTTCGCGAATACCCAACAATTTCCGATTGACGCGGATGAATACGAGCCGTTGACTGGCGCGTTCGACGCGCTCGCTCACGCCACGGCTTCGACCGGTCACGGCTATCTCGCACTTCTTGGTGGCCCCGGAGCGGGCAAGTCAACTTTGTTACAGGCGTACGTGGATGACCGACCAGACGAAGCGGTTGTCCGCTATTTCGCCTACGTCAAGGACGAGTCGCCTATTGAGCCGCGCGAGGAGGCGCGAAACTTCCTCCATGATGTTTGCAAACAGTTCCGGGACTACGGCATCACAACGAGCGATGCACTGCTTCCTGATGGGGAAGCGGAACTAAAGCGCGAACTCGCCAGCGCGCTGGTTGCCGCGACGGCCCGGTATCGAACATTATCGCTACGGACCACAATCATTGTCGACGGTCTTGATCATGTCGGAAGACGCGGCCACCTCGACCGGCCGTTGACCGCCGTTTTGCCGGATCCGGCGCAGCTCGGCGAAGGTGTTACGCTTATCCTCGGTTCGCAGCATTTGAATGACGTGCCACCTGCGGTGAAGTCGGCCATCACGCAAGACCGCACGGTGAACATGAACGCATTTGTACTAACCGCGGAGCAAATTACACGAATTGTGTCGCGCATTACGCCGATGCCGTCGAGTACGCTCGCCGAGGCACTGTACGCTTCGACCGTCGGACATCCGCTCGCATTAACGTTTGCGCTGCGTGTGATACGCGATGCAGCGACGAACGATACGGCGCTTGAGAGACTTCGCGCACTGCCCCACTTTGGCGGCGATGCTCGGCGCTATTACGATGAACTGCTTCAACCAATCTTCGATGCGCCGGAGCCGCGCAGAGCCTTCGCGCTTCTCGCGCGGATTCGCCGACCACTGCAGCAAGAATGGCTGCTGAGCTGGCCCGCAACTGATTACGAAAGCATTCGTCCATTCGCGCACTTGTTTCGTCGCGATGACGGTATCTGGACGTTTGCTCACGACAGCTTGCGCCATTACCTGCAGCTAAAGACCTCCGAACTCATGGGGGAAGATAACGCAGTCGAAGACCGATCGTATCATCGGCAGTGTGCGGATCTCTGCGCGTCGTCGACCCTGGCGATGTATCGCTGGGAAGAGCTATACCACCGCGCAATGGCGGGCGACGACGACACCGTTCTGCGGTTGGCGACCCAGGAGTTGTTTCGGACACAGTATCTGCAATATCGCAATCCAAGCCATATTAGAGAGGATCTGCGGATTGCGGCAGCAGCCGTCGCGCGCCAACCGACGGCTAAGACCGTTTGGCGGGTCACGCTGGCGTTATCCGAAGTGTCTCAACGCGAGTACAATTTTGATCCGGCTGACGTGTGGAAGCTCCTTATCCGGTTGGGTGACATCGCCCTCGCGCTCTCGGCGAGCTCCATTCGAGAATCGACGTCGGCCGGAGCGTCAGAGCGACTTACCCTCGCAGATGCGTTCTTCAGGGCCGGTAAACCGTCGATCGCACGAAGTCTCTTACATGGTGTCGATCCGACTCGTCTCATCGAGCGACATCAGTCGCGCTCTCAGTCGTTTCAGTCGATCACCGATTGGGCGACTCTTTTCATTCATATCCACGGCGTTGATCGGTTGCGTTCTCAGCTGCCTCGGCTTGTCGCGCTGTGCCGTTCGATCAACGTAGACACTCTCCCAATCGGCGGTGAACCTGAGGCCGACACGGGGACTGACCACTATTTTCGTTTTCGCGTAGGCGCCGCTGCGGTTCGGGCACGGCAATTTGAGCTCGCGGTTGAACAACTCGAATCCCTGCGCGACGATGAGCGGCCGGGAGCGGCCACGTTGTTCTTCGATTTGGGTCTTGCCATTGTCGAACACGGGCCGGTCGACGCCGTACAAGAAGCCCGGGCGTGGCTTTCCGACTATCCACGCGCCAATGCGGTCGACCCGGAGCGTCTACTCAGCCTCGCCTCGATTATTGCGAGCGAACATGCGGAGGAGGCGCTGCGCCTCTTCGACCTTGCGGGCGAGGAACCGCGTGGAATCGACGTGTTCGAGAATCCCTGGTTTTTTGGTATGCGGGAACGCGTTTCTGCACAGTTGGGTATTGCGATGGACCCAATCGTCGAGGTCCCGCTTCAGCGCGACTACGACAGGCAGGATGACCCCTATCCCCGGTACGTCTTTCGTGACACGATTCGCGTCTTGAACGATC
>Ga0302324_100013029_pt1 | contig 16893 bp, 11 predicted proteins | sample Palsa_T0_1_FD_201949 | JGI IMG/M metagenome (GOLD analysis project Ga0302324, IMG submission 201949) | Peat permafrost microbial communities from Stordalen Mire near Abisko, Sweden - Palsa_T0_1 | ecosystem: Environmental > Terrestrial > Soil > Palsa > Peat permafrost | place: Sweden: Abisko...
CTTCCACGCGCTGCCCGGGTATGATCTCGCCACCGGATGGGGCACACCGGCGGGCCAGCCCCTGATTAACAGCCTGACCGGAACGTCGAGTGCGCCGGCCTTCAGCTTGTCCGCCTCCACGCCCTCGCTTTCCATCCCGGCCGGAGCCAGCGGCGTCAGCCTGATCACCGTCAGCCCGCAGCAGGGGTTCAGCGGCGCGGTGAACCTAACCATATCCGGATTGCCGGCCGGCGTAACGGCTTCGTTCAGCCCCGCCAGCGCCACGACGGCGAGCACGCTTACGCTGATCGCGAACAGCTCGGCGGTGGCGTCCACTTCGACGGTGACCATAACCGGCGCTTCCGGCAACCTCACCAGCACGGCCGGGATGACGCTGGCCATAACCGCGTCTCCCTCATTTACCATTACCGCAACGCCGGGGATTCTCAGCCTGGCGCAAGGAGGCTCCAGCACCAGCGCCATCGCCGTGCATCCGCAGAACGGCTTCCAGGGCGCCGTCACCCTGGCGGTGTCGGGCCTGCCCCCAGGTGTAACGGCGTCTTTTAGCGCGACCGGCAGCGCGGCCGGCGCAACCGGAACCGGCACACTGACACTGGCCGCAACGAAGGCCGCCTCACCGGGGGTTTCCATTGTCACCATCACCGCGACGTCGGGAAACCTGAGCGGCGCTTTGATCAGTACCGCGACGATCAATCTGACGGTGACTGCGGCAAGCGCCTACGCGATTAATCCATCTCCCGCCAGCCTCAGTATCCCGCAGGGCGGCAGCGGAGCCAGTACCATCACAGTAACTCCACAAAGCGGGTTCAACGGAACAGTGACTTTTTCGGTCGCCGGACTGCCCGGCGGAATTACCGCGACGTTCAGCCCGGTGGCGACGACGCATGTCACCGCACTGACATTTCGCGCCTCGGGAACCGTGGCGCCCGGGACTTACGCCGTCACCGTTACCGGCGCCGCTGGTGCGGCGGCTAGCCAGACCCCGATTACGATCACGGTGCCGGTTCCGCCGAGTTTCACGCTCTCGGCAACTCCGGCGAGTCTGAGCTTCACTTCCGGCGGGAGCGGAGCCGCCAGCATCGCCATCAACGCTCAGAACGGCTTCGTCGATTCCGTGGCGCTGACGGCCTCCGGGTTGCCCGCGGGCGTTACCGCGGCCTTCGGTCCTACCACCGCGAGCCACACCCGCACCGTCACTTTTACGGCAGCCAGTACCGCGGCTGCGGCCTCGGCGACGGTGACCATCACCGGAACATCGGGTGCGCTGATTGCCAAGACTGCCATCGCGCTCACCCTCACCTTGCCCGCGACGTTCGCCTTGTCGGCAGCCCCCACGGCTCTCAGCGTCCCGCAGGGCGGCACAGCGAGCAGCACTCTATCTTTAACTTCAGAAAACGGCTTCAACGACTCCGTGACGGTGAGCATCTCGGGCCTGCCCGCTGGAGTTATAGGATCCTTCAGCGCCGGCGCCACCGCGTCCAGCGCCGTCCTTTCGCTGGCGGTGTCGGCTTCGGCTTCGGCCGGCACGTCGACAGTAACCATAACGGGCAAATCGGGCAGCCTGATCAACACCGCCGCAATCAAACTCACCGTGACGGCGTCCGGCGCCGCGGGCGGAGCGGTGAATTTGGCCTCATCGTACAACGTGACGGGTGTGGTCACCGACGGCGCCGTTTTTCTCAGCGGCAGCGGCCTGGACGGAGGCGGCCGGGCGTATTCGGCAAATCTGCTGGGGACCAAGCAGACCGCCGGCGGCGCGCTTTATACTTTTGGGGCGCCCAACATGCCGGGCGCGGTGAACAGCGCAACCATCGCTCTTCCGGCGGGCCAGTTCTCCACGCTAAGACTGTTGGCCGCCGGAGTAAACGGCAATCAGGTTTCTCAGGTGTTCACGGTGACCTATACCGACGGAAGCACGGAATCCTTCACTCAAAGCCTGAGCGATTGGTGCACACCGCAGGGTTACGCGGGCGAATCCAACGCGATTCTCATGGCGTATCGCGACAACAGCAATGGCACCCGGGATACCCGGCCTATGACGCTTTACGGCTACACCTTCAATTTGTCCGCCGCGAAGACCGTGCGGTCCATCAAGCTTCCGAACAATCGCAACGTGGTGGTGCTGGCCATGGACCTTGGTACGGCCGCCAGTTCCGTGTCGGCGGATCGCCTGTCACGAGCCCCGGCGTTTGACAAAGCCCGCGTCACCTTGCGACCGGCCTCCGCTCCGAAGCCCTGAAGCGGAGTAGCGCGAAAACCCGGCATTTCCCGAGCAAACTCTTGCCGCGCGGCGCGTCATACTAAAGCTGGAGGATCTGTGATTCAAAAGCCGGACAAAGAACTTGAGAATCGATGCATCAACACCATCCGCATTTTGTCGGCGGACGCCGTGCAAAACGCAAACTCGGGCCATCCCGGTTTGCCGATGGGCGCGGCGGCCATGGCTTATACCCTGTGGACGCGCTTTCTCGAATACAATCCGCGCAACCCGAAGTGGTTCGATCGCGATCGTTTCATCCTCTCGGCCGGGCACGGTTCGATGCTCTTGTACAGCCTGCTGTTCCTGACTGGCTACGACCTGCCGCTCGACCAGATCAAGCGCTTCCGGCAATGGGGCAGCCAGACGCCGGGGCACCCGGAGCGGCTGCATACGCCGGGCGTGGAAGTGACCACCGGACCGCTGGGCCAGGGCTTCGCCAACGGCGTGGGATTCGCGATCGCGGAGGCGTGGCTCGCGGCGCGCTACAACCGTCCCGGCCACAAGATCGTCGATCATTACACGTATGCGCTTTGCGGCGACGGCGATCTGATGGAGGGCGTCGCCCAGGAGGCTGCATCGCTGGCCGGACACCTGCAGCTCGGCAAGCTGATTTATCTCTACGATCAGAATCACATTTCGCTCGCCGGAGCTACCCAGCTCGATTTCACCGAAGATGTCGCCGCCCGTTTTGAAGCCGACGGCTGGCACACGCGGAAGGTGCCGGATGGAAACGACACCGAAGATGTCGCGAAAGCGATTGAGGAGGCGCAGGCCGAAGATCGGCGGCCGTCCTTGATCCTGGTCCACACCCACATCGGATATGGCAGCCCGCACAAGCAGGACAACTTCTCTTCGCATGGCAGCCCGCTAGGAGAAGACGAGCTGAAAGCCACCAAGACCGCGCTGGGCTGGCCGACCATGGACAAATTCTACCTTCCGCCGGACGCCGTGGATTATTTTCGCCAGGCCGTTGGAGAAGGCGCGGCAGCCGAGGACCGGTGGAAGAAGAAGTTCGATGCGTATTGCAAAGAATTTCCCAAAGAAGCGGCCGAGTATGAAATGCTGGTGAGCGGCCGGCTTCCCGAAAACTGGGCGGCGGATCTTCCCCGCTGGAAGCCGGGCGATAAACCCATCTCCACGCGCGTGGCGGGAGGCGCCGCGCTCAACGCGCTAGCCAACCATATCCCCAACATCATCGGCGGATCGGCGGACCTGAATCCCTCCACGGAAACCGCATTGAAAAATTGGGGCGACTTCCAAAATCCGGAAGCGTATGGCCCGGGAACGCAAGGCGCCGTCGGGGGAGTGTGGAGCTACGCCGGGCGTAACATCGCGTTCGGAGTTCGCGAGCACGCCATGGGCAGCGCCGTGAATGGAATGGCCGCGCACGGGGGCGTGCTCCCGTTTAGCGCTACCTTCTTCACCTTCTCCGATTACATGAAGCCGGCCATTCGTCTGGGCGCGCTAAGCCGCCTGAAGGCGATTTACGTGTTCACGCACGACAGCATCGGCCTGGGCGAGGATGGTCCGACGCACCAACCCGTGGAGCAACTGGCTGCGCTGCGCGCGGTCCCCGAATTGATCGTGATCCGGCCCGCCGATCCGAACGAGACCGCGGAAGCGTGGGCCTTCGCCGTTCAACACGATGGTCCGACAGTGTTGGTGTTCACCAGGCAAACGGTGCCGCATCTGGATCGGAGCAAGGCTAAGGAGCCGGGCGTGGCGCGCGGAGCCTACATTCTCGCGGACGCGGAAGGCGCCGTTCCCGACGTGATTCTGATGGGGACGGGATCCGAAGTGCAGCTGTGCGTGGAGGCGCGGAAAAAACTAGAGACGTATGGAGTGAAGGCGCGCGTGGTCAGCATGCCGAGTTGGGAGCTGTTCGCGGCGCAGGACGAGGCCTATCGGGAAGGCGTGCTGCCGAAACGCATCAAGGCGCGCGTTACGGTGGAGGCCGGATCGCCGCTCGGCTGGCATCGCTGGGCTGGCGACGAAGGCGCGGTCATCGGGTTGGAGCGCTTCGGCGCCTCCGCGCCTGGCGAGCAAGTGCTCCAGCGGCTTGGCTTCACGCCCGAACACGTGACGTCGGCGGCGCTTCGCGTACTAGGGCGAGCCGCCGAAGCGGAGCAAGAAGACCACTCCCTGACGGTCATGGCTCAGTAACGGAATCGCCGGGGCGCTCGGTTACCGGCTTATCGGTGCGCGGAGGCAGCGCAGACTTAGGACCGTCCTCCAGCATCGCTTCTAACGACCCGTACGCGTAAATCGTCGGCGCATGATTTTGCATCAAACCGCCGGTATCGGCTGTCGGTCCATAGGTGCTATGCAGGTCTCGCCCCAGCATCCGCAGCATCGCGAGCAACTGTCCGCGATGTTGCGCGGTGTGGGTCATGCGGCGCGTCATCACCCAGGCGCGCGATCTGGGGACGTCGAAGAAGGACACCGTTTCTTCCCACCAGTGCTCCCCTTGGGCCCGCAGGACAGCCAGGCGTTTGGCGCTGTCTTCGGCATAGCGCGCCATAAATTCCCAGCGAACCTCGCGCACAGGCAGCGGAGGCGCGCCTACATCAATGCCGAGAATCTTTTGAAACCAGAAGTCCTCGCTCACGCATTGGTGCACCATGTGTTCATGCACGCTTCGGCCCCGCGGGTCCGATGGATTCGGGCGGGCTCGCAATTCCGCATCGCGGAACACGCTCCATACGCCGACCACTTTAACGCGCTCGGTGGCATAGGAATCGGTGAAAAAGTTGTATATCACCGCTGCCATAGGATCTGGTTCGCCTCCAATGGAATGAGGGCGCCGGTTCTAAATGGAACCACGCGCGGCGTGTAGTCGCTCGCCGGGCGAGTTGCGGGCACGGACGCCCGGTAAGCGTAGCCGCCCTGGGAACCAAGCAGCTCATGCCCGCGCTCCATCGCTTGCTGGATCGGTCGATCGCCGTCGAGTGATTCGGCATAGAGTTCCACGCGGACAGCATCGGCGTTCGTTTCGTCCAGATAGACCTGGACTTCAAAGACATGTTGACCGTCGCGCGTTTCAACCTGCAATTGTCCCAGCCGGATATGGGCCCAATTCTCAGCCAAGGCGCGCTGCCATTGGAGCAGTTCCAACGCCGCCTTGCCGTGTTCCGCGGAACGGCTGCAATAGGCCGCGGCCGCCGGCAGATAGTGTTTTTCGGTGTATTCGCGAACCGTGCGAGTGGCCGAGAACACCGGCGTCAGCCGCGCCATGCTCTCGCGCATCATCGCGATCCACTGCGTTGGAATCCCTTGCTCGTCGCGCTGGTAAAACTTCGGGACGATTTCGCGCTCCAGCAGCGAGTATAGCGCCTCGGCTTCGGCCGCATCCACATTGGGATCCTCGCCATGCTCCTGGCCATCCCCGATCGCCCAACCCACTTCCGGCGAGTAGGCTTCGGCCCACCAGCCATCCAGCTCCGACAAATTCATTCCGCCGTTGGCGAGAATTTTCATCCCGCTGGTTCCGCTCGCCTCCCACGGGCGGCGCGGCGTATTGATCCAGAGATCGACGCCCCGCACCAGGTGCTGGCTGAGCAGCATATCGTAATCGGACAGGAATGCGACGTGCGATTGAACGTCCTCTCGAGTGAGGAACTGATGCCACTGCTGGATCATGGCCTGGCCGGCCAGGTCCGCCGGGTGTGCCTTGCCCGCCAAAACAAGCTGGACGGGATGCTCCCGGTTCGTCAAGATTCTGGCCAGACGTTCGGGATCGTGCAACAGCAGATTGGGCCGTTTGTAAGTGGCGAAGCGCCGCGCAAATCCCATGGTAAGCGTGTCAAAGGTAAACACCCGCTGCGCCGCGTCCACATCTTCCTGCGGCGCTCCCTGGCTGGCCCGCTCGCGCGCCAAGCGCTGGCGCGTGTAGCCGATCAATTCCTTGGATGCGCTGGTGCGCAGCTGCCAAAGATCGGTGTCCGGAACTGTGCGCAGTTGCTGCGCGAGCTTGGCCGGTTCCCCGGCCGAGCGATCCGGTCCGCAGGCCCGCTCCCACAGTGCGTCGGTTTCCGGAGATTCCCACGTGCCGACGTGAATTCCATTCGTGACGTAGGCCACCGGCACTTCCGCTTCCGGCCACCGCGGAAACAAACTGCTGAACAAGTGGCGGCTGACAGCGCCATGCAGACGGCTAACCCCATTGACAGCGCCGCTCCCGCGCACAGCCAGATAGGCCATATTAAACGGCTCCGATGCATCGCTTGGATTCTGGCGTCCCAATCCGAGCAGTTGCTCCAGTCCGATGCCGAGCTCCTCGGCGAGCACCTTGAGATACTTCGCGGCCAGCTCGGGCGCGAAACGGTCAAAGCCCGCCGCCACCGCCGTGTGCGTGGTGAAGAGATTGCCGGCGCGAGTTGCCGCCAGGGCCACGTCGAAGGGCACGCCGTTGTCCGCCATGTAACCGCGCGCGCGCTCCAGGATGGCGAAGGCGGCATGGCCCTCATTGAGGTGGCAGATCTCGGGACGCAGTCCCAGCGCGCGCAGCAGCCGCCATCCGCCCAGGCCAAGAATCAGCTCCTGCTTAAGGCGAAGGTCCGAATCGCCGCCATACAGCTCGCTGGTGACGCCGCGGAATGCCGCGGTGTTGGCGAGATCGTTGGAGTCCAACAGGTAAAGGCTGGTTCGCCCGACCTCCACTTTCCAGCAGCGCAGCCAGAGCTTAAAGCCCGGCATGTTGATTGGAATCCGCAACCATTCGCCGTCCGGCTGGCGGAGGGGAGCGACGGGCAGTTGGCTCGGGTCGTTGTAAGGATAAAGCGCGTGCTGAGCGCCGCTCGAATCGATCTCCTGGCGGAAGTAGCCTTGCTGATACAGCAATCCGATCGCGGTCACCGGCACGCCGAGATCGCTGGCCGCTTTGAGCTGGTCTCCCGCCACATTTCCCAAGCCTCCCGAGTAAATCGGCAAGGATTCGCTCAACATGTACTCCATACTGAAGTACGCGACCAGCCCCAGCGGCGCGCCGGGATGCGCGCTCTGGAACCAGGTGGGGCGCTCGACAGCTTCCCGCTTCTCCTCCACAAGCTCCTGCACTCTGCGATTGAATGCAGGGTCCGCCGAGACTTCGGCCAGCCGCTTCCGGGATGCGGTTTGCAACACCGCCCAGGGATTCTGGGTCAGTTCCCAGAGTTCGGGGTTCAGCCGGCCCCAGATTTCGTCACTGGACTGATGCCAGCTCCAACGCAGGTTCAGCGCCAGTTCCACCAGCGCATCGTATTGAGGATTATCGGGCATGTGCCTCCTAGTCAGGGACCTATGCAGGACAGTGGCCACGCGACTATTCACCAGTATCGCGCTAGTTCATTGCGCCAGAGTTACAGATGTCGATATTCGGACAATTCGAGACGATGCGACACTGGAAGTTCGCATGCTGGACTTTATCCAAGAACATGTACAGTTCCTGTTGCTGGCCTTCAGTTCGCTCATCTTTATCGTCGACCCAATCGCTACCATTCCCACCTTCCTGGCGCTGACGGGGGATGCCGAGCCAGGCGAGCGCCGTCACATGGCGAAACGCGCGGCCTGGACCTGTTTCCTGGTTTTGTCGGGCTTTGCGCTGGCCGGCACGCTCATCTTCAAGATGTTCGGAATCACACTGCCGGCCTTTCGTATCGCGGGAGGATTGATCATGATCCTCATCGGGCTGGACATGCTGCAAGCGCGCCGGTCCCAAACCAAGGAAACGCCGGCGGAGACCCAGCAGGCCATGGAGAAGGACGACGTCGGGATCATCCCGCTGGGCGTTCCCATGCTCGCGGGACCGGGATCGATTTCCACCGTGATCGCTTTGATGGCCCAGTCGGCGAACTGGCAGCACGGCGTATTGATCCTGATGGCCGTGGCCCTCACGGCGCTTCTTTCCTATTGGACTTTGGCCGCCGCGGACCGTCTGGGCCGGCGCATGGGCAACACGGGAATACACATTCTGACGCGCTTCATGGGACTGTTGCTGATGGCCATTGCGGTTCAATTCATTCTCAGCGGTCTGGCCGCGGCTGGTTTCGGATCGGGCCAGGGGAAGTAGGGCAAAAGGTCGGGCATTCGACACACTTCCGGCCGGCCGGCTTGGATTATCAAGCCGTTACGCCTGGTAACAAACATGCATGAAGCTCGTCGAATGAGGAGCGCCATGCCGAACCAACAGGAATTCACCGAACTGCTACAACCGAATTTACTCCCACTGAACCGCTTCGTCTTCGGGATGGTGGGCAATCATTTTGACACCGAAGACATCGTGCAGGAGACGGTGGTAAAAGCTTTTGTTCATTTCGCCGACTTTCGCGCCGAGTCCAAATTCAAGACCTGGCTGATGAGCATCGCCCTCAATGAGGTGCGCACCAGGCGCAGGGCGGAATTCCGCTCGCGCCTGTCATATTTCGACTTCGATCAACTGGAGCGGTTCGCGAGCGCCACTTCAAACGATTCACCCCACCGCCAGTATCAAGAGAACGAAACCACCCGGCGGGTTCAGAGCGCCATGTCGTCGCTGCACTCCACGTACCAGGAGATGATCCACTTGCGGGCCGTCGATGGTTTGAACATCGCCGACACCGCCAGGCGGCTTGCCATTTCCGTGCCGGCGGCTAAAGCCCGCTACTATCGGGCGGTTCATCGCCTGTCGCATACGCTGGCGCGGCAGACTCGTAGATCGCTGCGGAGCGCTGATAAGACCTAAACAGCCCGTGTCGAAAGTCCGAAAAGACCGCTTGCTCACGCGCCACCCGTCCGGTGTTCTTCGAGTCGATGTTCTCCAGTGCATGACTTCCGTTCGTCTCCGGGTGTGCTGCTGGCGCGCGGCTCGGTAGGTTCGTCGCGTTGCAGAGCCGCGACCGTGAGGGAGTCGGTTTTGACAGCGATGAAGAAGCTGATTCTCTTCCTTTGATTGCGATCGCGGCGATTGGACAGCAGCGCGCCCAGCCCGCACTGCGACATGGCCGAGAGATTCACGAAATGGGACACGGAAGCCTTGGCCGCGCCTCGGGAGGACGGATTACGACATGCATTCCGGCATGGGTCCGATGTGTACCATCGCCTGCAAGAAGCATCGCTGCGAATGCGCGCAAGCGGATAAGGAAGAACGCCGGGGACGATAAACCGTCAATTGCCGGGCAAATTCGTCATTCGTTTCGAGCGGACGACCTGCAGGGCTGAGTTCTAGGGGGTGGCCGGCCCCATCGCTGCGGCGGCCGATTGGATTTTCTCCGCGGCGTTTTCCAGCACCTTGCCCACCCGCACGGCCTGCTCCTCGGCCAGTTTCCATTGCCTCTGTTCGATGCTCTCGCGAACGCCAGGCAGCGTCTTCACTCCGTAGCCAGTGTAAAGCCCCGGCGCGTAAATTTGATTCCGGTACCACGGACGGCCCGGAAGCCCGTCGGGCAGGATGAGCGTGCGTTCCACGGCGATCAACTGAGCATTGATCGTAGCGAGTGAAAGGCGCGCCGAAATGTCGCCTTGCATAGCGCGGCCGAGCGCCTTGTCGTATTGTTCGCTGGAGCGGTCCAGCACAGCGAGTCCATTTCGCAACGGCGCGAGATTTAAGAACGGAGGCACGGGATCCTTGGGTGGCGCAACCATTGGACGCCGGGGATCGTTGGTAGCCGCGAACAAGCCATCGTCGATTTCGCGATTGCGCTCCAGGATGTCGGAGCGCTGCGTTTGGGCCAGACGTTCGATCTCGTCCACGTAGCGCCGGATGGTGTCGGTGAAATCGCTGAAATCGAAAGGAACGATCTGCGCGTCGGCTAAGCGCAGCACCGCCAGCCCAGCGATCTGCGAAAGCGCCTGCCCGTAGCTGAAATCGGTGTCCGAAAAACGGGTGTACCAATTGAAGTCGTCGTACACCGAATGATAGATGCCGCCTTCGTCTTCGCCGCCAAAGCCCAAACTCAACGAAGCGATGCCCAGATGGTCGATGAAAGGCGAGTAGTCGGAACCCGAACCGAGCGCGCCAATGCGCAGATCGGAACGCTGGCGCGAATCCTGGCGTTCCTGCTGCACCGAAGTTGTGCCGGACGCCGAGGCGCGTTGAATCTGGCGCATCTGGAGGCGCTTCCAAACTGTGAGACCGGTCTCGGGGTCCTGCACGTCGCGAGCCACGCCGTTGATGAATCTCTCGAGCGTATGGGAACCCGCCACGCTCAGGAACCCTCGCCCGTTTCCATCGCTGTTGATATAAACGGCGGCTTTGCGCTGCAACTCTTCGGCATGATCCTCGGCCCATTCCGTAGAGCCCAGCAGCCCCTCCTCCTCACCGTCCCATACGCAATAGATAATGGTTCGTTTGGGCCGCCAGCCTTGGCGCACCAGCGTCCCCAGGCCGCGAGCCTCCTCAAGCAGCGCACTCGCTCCAGCTACGGGATCCTCGGCGCCGTTGACCCAAGCGTCATGATGGTTGCCACGGATAATCCATTCGTCCGGATAGGTGGAACCTGGAATGCGCCCGATCACGTCGTAAAGGGTCTTGGTGTCCCAATTGAAGCTTACTTTGAGATGTACCTTGGCGGCGCCCGCACCTACGCGATACGTAATCGGCAGCGCGCCGCGCCACGCCTCCGGCGCCACCGGCCCGGTGATGGCCGCCAGCAGAGGCTGCGCATCGCCATAGGAAATAGGCAGCGTCGGGATCTTGGTGAGCGTGGTCACTTCACTGAGCTTGAGGCGCTTGGCGTCCTTGGTTGCGCCGACGCCCGGCGTTAAGGGGTCGCCCGGGTAGATTGGCATATCCATCACGCTTCCACGCTGCACGCCGTCGGGGGGACGAAATGGACCGGCGGGAAACGTCTCGCCTTGTGCATAACCATCATCGCGCGGGTCCGAATAAATGATGCAGCCCACGGCCCCGTGCTCGGCGGCCAGCTTGGGTTTGATGCCGCGCCAGGTGGCTCCATAGCGTGCAATAACGATAGCGCCCTTGACGGAAACTCCCAGACGATCCAGCTCCAGGTAATCGTCGGGAGCGCCGTAATTCACATAGACCAGCGGCGCGGTTACGTCGCCGTCGATGGAATACGCGTTATAAGAAGGCAGCTGCTCGCCGATCTGCGACGAGGTGAGATCGCCGCTCACCGGCGGCTCCTGCAGCTTGGCTTTGAAGCGGCTGGGTTCGATAAGCTCCAGCGCCCGCTCCTTCGGAGTTGGAAATAGAACATCGTAGTTCTCTATTTTTACGTCCCAACCCCATTCCTTGAACTTCGCCAGGATCCACTCGGCGTTGGCTTTGTCGTAGGGCGAGCCGACGTGGTGCGGGCGCGCGGACAAGCTATCCATATATTGCCGAAGATTGGCGCGGTCGGGAAGCGCCCGGAACTGATTCTCCACTTCGCGCTCCGTGCGCGACGCTTCGGCGGAATAGCCGGCCAAGGTGGGCGCGTCGGCGGGCATAATCGGCATCGCGAGGAGAAAGACGCAAAGCGGCGCCGTCAAGAGTCTCATAGTTCGCATTCTTTCAGTATCCAAGTTTGAGCATGCCTTGTTGCATGCCGCTTACGGTGCCTTTAGTGAGCCACTCCTGGGACGCCTTAAACAGGAGCAAGTGATTTTTCTCCCACATGGCGTTGTGCGAGGAGCAAGCCAGATCGATGAAAACTTTCCGTTCGGCGCCCAGGTCGGCGTACAAGTCGCGGACGCGATCCGGCGAAACCTGCCTGTCGTATTGGCCCGTCACCATGAGCGTAGGCGTTTTCATCTTGGCGGTCACGGCGGCGTTCCAGCCCCACACGCTCACTTGCGGAGCGCGGCGCACACCGGTTCCCCAGGTGGCTCCCACCGGATCGGAAGCCAGCATCTGTTCCCATACCGAATCGCTCGCACCGGGGTCCACTTGATCGCGGCATTCAGTTTGACGCGCCCAATTTGCGATGAACTCGTCATGCGATTGCGTGGTCATGGTGGTTCCATCGGCCGGCAACTGCGCGGGTGGATCGGTTCGGCCTGCGCGGCCGTAGGCGGGAGCCAGCAACACTAACTGGCTGATTTGTTCCGGATGCCGCGCCGTGTATCCGGCGGCGCGCGGGCCGCCCAGCGACCATGCCACCAGGCTCACTTTCTCCACATGACGCAGGCTCCGCAAGTAGTCGATCACCGCGCCCAGATCGTTCCAATCCGAAGCGATGGTGGTCACCGGATGCGGATAACTGGGCGAACACGGAGCGGGAATGAGAACGGGGATGAAACCAGCCTGCTGCTCGCTCGAGAGGTTGCAGGGGTCGTTCATCGGCGCCGGCCGGGTGGATCGCCCGTAGCCCGTCATGTCCATGGAGAAGGTATCGAAGCCGGCGTGTGCCAGATACGCCATCCAACTATAGTCTTGATACGGCACGTCGAACGAGACTTCGGCCGGCGTGCCCGCGCCGTGAACGAACAGCGCGACGCGATCGGACGCCGGTCCCCGCAGAGCCACCCCGGCCTGCACCACTTCCCGCACGTAGATCTCGGCTGTCTGGCCGGCTATCGCGGGCACGCTGGAATGCACCCGGACATAGTGATCCACGCGCAGAAAGCGCGCGCTGTCGTCGGCAAAAGATAGCTGAGCCGGCAATAGTGCGGTGGCAAGAAACGACAGGAATCGAACTGTTTTCCGCACAGGTTACCCCTTTCAAAATCCCCGCTAATTGCTGGAAGGCTGCTTGGTGACCGGGAACAGAGTCACCTTGGCGAAAAACTTGCCGACGTTGTCGTTGTAACAGCCCGGAGCGCTGCCAGCCAGAACGCACCCATCGGCGATCCCCAGAAACAGCCGCGTGGCGCCCGCCGGCACGAAGAACAGCTTGTGGGTGTCGAAGGTATAGCCGTTGCCCACGTAAAACGTCTGAAACAGCTGCGGGTACAACGTCAGGAAAGATTCAGCGTCGGTGAAATTCAGGATCGGCGGCGCAACGCCGGCCGGCGCGGAATCGTCCAGGAACACGGCGGTCAGGAAGAAAGCTGAATTCAAGGCGATGATGCCCGACAAGCCGTTAAACGAGGTGAGGTCGGTGCCTCCCGGAAATGGGATACCAGCGGGACCGGAGTAAGGTTCTCCGCCTCCCAACGTCACCTTCCCGTCAGCTCCGACGGTAATTGCTGCCAAAGATCCGGCGGCGAACGGAATTACAGGCGGAAGTTCGCCGCTGAACGCGGTGCTCTGGCCGGCGGCAAAAATATTGGCGGTGGCGGGGACATCGAATTCAGTGACCGTATAAGTCGTTTGGCCGCTGGCGCAGTGGACGATGAGCGCCGCGAGCGGTGCAACCCTGAATATCTTGAGGCTTCGCATGAATCTAGTCCTCCTCCCGGTGAAGAAAGCATCCGGCCATGGTGCCGCGCCAACCAACAGGTCTGGGCAGGCCGCTTGAGACAGTCTACACCCGGCGGCATTCGCCGGCGACGGCTGGGGAGCAATTCACTTCGTTGAGGACTTCCGGGAATTGGTAGGCTTGCGGTTCCTATCGGCGTTTATCGGGCGGCTGGCATTCTTATTGGCCGCCCGTCAGTCTTATTGACCGCCCATCAGGCTTATTGGCCACCCATATCAGGCTTATTGACCCCCCATCAGGGCCGATGAACGCGGATAAGCATAATAGCGTTTCGTGATGGGCGGAATTTTCACAACTTCCGGCGGCCGGCCCAGGGGCGCCCGGTTGAGCCGACGTTCGATGCAGGTCCTCATCCCGTGCTCTACGGCAGTGGCGAAAGCGCTCAGCACGATGGAGTTGGTCTCGCTTTCCAAATCGCGAAAAAAGTTCACGTTTCGCGCATCCGCGAGGCGTATTCGCAATTCCCACAAGTGCTGGGAACCGCCGCGCTCGAAGTCTTCGAATACCAGGCCTTCGAAATTCATCCGAACCCCTTGGAAGCCAAACTCGCGGCGGACGGAGCGAATTCGGATCCAGCATTCTTCGATTCCGGTGGCGCGCGCCAGCGTCTTCTCGAATTCGGCCAAACGAGTCTCAAAATCGATGATGCGCCGGAATCCGCCTTGCAAGAACATGCGGCCGGCCAGCGCGAATTCGGTATAGCCCAACTGCCGAATGGCTACGCAGGCGGCGGCGCAAAACACCATCACGATCAGGCTGCTAAATCGATTGCGGAGTGAACTCGCGGCCAGCGATAGCAGCGCCACTAAGCCACAGAACGCGTAAATGGTGAGGACCACGCCCTTGGGACTTAAGCCCCGTTCCAGCAGCTTGTGGTGGATGTGCCCGCGGTCGGCTTCAAAGATCGGCCGGTTGCGCAGATAGCGCCGGACGATGGACAGCAGGACGTCCAAAAGCGGTATCGACACCGCCAGCAGCGGCACGGTGAGTGCCACCAAGGTGACCGATTTCTCGCTCCACAACGCGCCGTAACAACCCAGCAAAAAGCCGATCAGCAGACTGCCGCCGTCGCCCAGGAAAACAGAAGCTCCATTGAAATTGTAGGGCAGAAACCCGAGCAGACAGCCGGCCAGCGGCATGGTAGCGAGCGCCAGCGGCAAGTTGCCCTGGGTCAGCGCCGCGATCAGCATTGTGACGGTGGCCACCAGGCCCACGCCCGCCGCCAGACCATCCATGCCGTCCATGAGATTGAAGGCGTTGGTGCAGCCCACCATCCAAATCACGGTCAGCGCAAATCCCAAGCCTGGCCAGGCCGGCAGGCTGTGGAGAATGTGAATGTCGACGCGAATTCCAGCCATATAAGCCAGCACCGCTGCGCCGCCCACTCCGATCAGTTTCTTCCAGGCGCTCAAGCGCAGGCGGTCATCCAGCACGCCGGTGGCGAACACCAACGAACCCGGTAGAACCAGATGGAGGATCTGCGGCAGCGCCCGGTGCAAGACGTAGGTGTAGCTGAACGGCAACGCGAAAGCGAGGGCGAACGTCGCAAGATAGGCCAGGACGATGGCTATCCCGCCCACGCGCGGTACGGCCGTCGCGTGCCGCTTGCGAACGCCGTCCGGATGATCCAGAAACCCGAACCGTCCCAGGCAATCCCGAATGACCGGCGTCAGGATCAGCGCCAGAAGAACGGAAAGTGCGCCTAATGTGAGTATGAGAAACATAAGTTCGTCCTTTCCAGGCACACTACTCTTGTCATGTCCGATCGGCTCGGTGAAACGGTTGATTCAGGTTAGGAGGCCGCCAGGGCGGTCACTTCCGGGAACGCCGCAGCGGCCGTGTCAGCGGTAGTCCAGAAATCAGAGCCCGAATTTACGGCGTGCAACGGGCACCAGGCCCGCCAGCGCCATGCACAGGATCAGCATGGATGGCTCCGGCACCTCGGTTGTCGAGAGATTCGTAAAGACGAACTGATCGTCGTTGTAATCCAGATCGGTGCCCTGGGTAAGCGACAAATCTTCCATACCGATGAAGGTCCCGGCGGGAATCCCCGCAATAGCGGTGCTGCCCGTGGCGCTATACGGCGTCACATAAGCGTGATTGATCCCATCGGCGCTCATGAGTGGATCTGACGAGAGTTGAGTGTCGCCGGTGGACGTGTTCTCTAGGGTGAAGACGATAACGTCACCTGCGTTTACGGAACCGAAGTCGGCCTCGGTTCCAACCGGTGTGGTCTGGTTGGCGAGCTCAAATCCGCTGCAAAAAGCCCCTGTCAGATCGCACATTTGAATTAAGTCCATATCCGCTGCGTCGAAGCCATAGAAGTATCCATCGATCTGGCCCGTCGTTGCGGCTGTTATGACCATGGTTGGAGCAATCGTCCCTGTATCGGGATAAGGAATGGTGTCACCCCAAGCCGGGAAACCAGCGGTAGCAAAAAAAGTCAAAGTGAGAAGCGTCGTATTCATTACGGCCCTCCTTGAAGGTACCAGTAATACTATTACCCGAAGCGGTAACCCCGTCAAGACGGAGTAGGTACGGCAGTACTACAGCAATATGACGCTGCAATACGCCACGTGCACGCTGATTCAAAAAGACATATTTGACTTCTGTTAGAACTATGCCGATTGGAGTACGGGGACCAGGGTGATTTTGTCAGAAAGAAAAACCCCCTAGGAGCCTGTCCGAGTATTCCCCAACTTCGCGGATACAAACGGAACAGAACCGGTACATAATGTTTTATGTCAAAAGGCTACCGGACCTACCTTCCTGAGCAGGACCTGCTGTTGCCGCCAACTCTCCGCGCCTGGTTGAAGGAAGACCACCTGGCGTACTTCGTGAGCGACGTCGTCGACCAACTGGATCTGTCGGCCATCCACGCGGTGTACGAAAAGGAAAAGCGGGGCCAGCCGCCGTACGATCCATGCCTGATGACGAAGTTGTTGGTATACGGCTACTGCACGGGGGTGTTCAGTTCGCGTCGGATACAGAAGCGGTTGCAGGAAGACATCCCGTTCAAAGTGTTAGCGGCGGGCAATGAGCCGGACTTCCGAACGATCTCGGACTTTCGCAAGATCCACATCGCAGCACTGGAGAAGCTGTTTGAGCAGGTGTTGGCGATGGCGCTGGAGTGCGGGTCGATCAAGCTGGGCCGGGTCTCGCTGGACGGGACGAAGTTGAAGGCCAACGCCAGCAAGCATAAGGCGATGAGCTACGGCCGGATGAAGGAGAAGCAACAGCAACTGAAGGAAGAAGTGAAGCAGTTACTGGAGCAGGCTCGGGCCGCCGACGAGGAGGAAGATCGCCAGTACGGCAGCC
>Ga0302324_100013033_pt1 | contig 16892 bp, 8 predicted proteins | sample Palsa_T0_1_FD_201949 | JGI IMG/M metagenome (GOLD analysis project Ga0302324, IMG submission 201949) | Peat permafrost microbial communities from Stordalen Mire near Abisko, Sweden - Palsa_T0_1 | ecosystem: Environmental > Terrestrial > Soil > Palsa > Peat permafrost | place: Sweden: Abisko...
GACGAAAACAACGAACCGGTGACGGCGGGATCAGGCAAGGCGGGCAACATCTGCATCCGCAATCCCTGGCCCGGGATCATGCAAACCATCTGGGGCGATCGCGACCGCTTCGTCAAACAGTACTACAGCAAATACTGCAAAGATCCCAAGAGCAAGGACTGGCGCGACTGGCCATATTTTGCCGCGGATGGAGCCGTGCTGGCCGCGGACGGCTATTTTCGCATCCTCGGACGCGTGGATGACGTCATCAATGTGGCAGGCCATCGCCTAGGCACAAAAGAGGTCGAGTCCGCGTGCCTGACGATTTCCGAGGTGGCGGAGGCGGCAGTCGTCCCGGTGGTGGACGAAATCAAGGGCCGCGTCCCTGAAGTCTATATCGCCCTGCGGCCGGGTATACAGGCCAGCCCGGCGATTGCGGACAAGGTCAACAAGGCCATTGAAACCATGATCGGAAAGATCGCGCGCCCGCGAAGAATCCTGATCGTCCCGGACATGCCGAAAACACGGTCCGGCAAAATTATGCGGCGCATTCTCGCAGCTCTCTCCAACAACATGCACACTGGAGACATTACCACCTTGGCCAATCCCGACGTGGTGGAAAAGATCCGCGAGTTGGTGCAGGGTAAGGAGCCGGTGAGGCTGGCAGATGGACCGGAGGACCTGAAAAGATTTGGGACTCAGGATTGAAAGCTGGCTCAGCCGCGAACCCCCGCAAAAATCGCCAGCCCTTATCGGCGCAGAATGCGGAATAAAGTCCTGGCGGGGCTCCTTTTTGGCTTCGTAGGCAGCATCGCGTGGGTTTGCATCAATGAATGTATCGCGTTAGGTCGGGCAACCTAATCGCAACCTGTCCGGATTCTTTCGACCACCGTCCGTGCTCTCGCCGGGCATGGCAAGGTCAATGCGCGATGTTGAATATTAAGAAGATTCTTCTGCCGGTTGACTTCCCGAATACCTCGCTGCCTGTAGTTCATCAGGCTGCGACGTTGGCCCACCATTTCCATTCGGAGATTGCGATGCTGCACGTGGTGACCGCGCAGAGCCATGCCGCCGGTGTGCCCGAAGACGGCCTCGAACTCGCTCGTTGGGATCTGCTCACAGAGGTACTTCGAGAAGCTGAAAAGACTCGGGACCAGGCTCTCCGGCCGGAGCTCGAAGGCCTTGTCATCCGAAGCCGGTTGCTCCAAGGCGATCCGGTTGAGGCAATTCTCGGGGCGGCCCAAGCGGAAAAGGCCGACCTGATCATGATGCCCTCCCATGGCTACGCGTTCAACCGGTTTCTGCTGGGGTCTGTGACAGTGAAGGTTTTATATGGGACCGAGTGCCCGGTTTGGACCGGCGCGCACGTGGAAGAGTCGTCCACGCAGGAGTTTGCGATCCACAACGTTCTATGCGCGGTCGAACTCAGCCCGCGCAGCAGCGAAGTTGTCTCGTGGGCCGTGCAAATTGCGGCCCCTTTCGGTGCCCATCTTACGCTCGCCCACGTTACTGCTTCGGTGGAGATATGGGGACCTGGCGGCAATTACGCCAATCCAAAGTGGAAAAAGGAAATTGTCGGCGACGCGGCTCAGCAGCTCGCACGGCTTCAGAAAGACATGGGCGTCAAGGCGGACGTATTCATCGGCAGTGGTGACGTGGCTAAGGTACTAGGCCAGGCGGCAAAGCAGACGAAGGCGGATCTGCTGGTTACCGAGTGCTACCCTTACGGTGGCAACCTGCGTATCCACGGTTACGCCATCATTTGTACGGTGCCGATTCCCGTCCTGAGCGTGTGAGCCCCCAGAACAGCGGCCGAATGTGCTTTACTTGGTTTTCTGCTCGCCCGTACTCTCTTCCTGCTGCTCTTCGGATTTTTGCCAACTGGAATCGGGGTTGTATTCCTTCATGGCTTTGCCGACAACGTCGGTCTTCTTGCCGAGATCCTTCTGATACACCACTCCATCCTCGCCCACGATGAAGGTCATCACGCCCGACGACCTGTATTCCGCCGGATACGCTACGAAAGCAAATCCCCCGGTCATTTTGCCGTTTACGATGTAACTTTTCGCGCCTCCTGGGGCATTTTTCCCTCGGCGCGCCAGGATGTGGTAATAGTAGCCGCGATAAGGAGTCGGAGCGCTGTCTCGGCTCTGAGCATAGCTCTCAGTAACGGCTGCTGCTACCAGCGGCCCGATGGGACTCAGGGGTTCGCCACTCGCTCTCCAATAAAGGCCATTGTGCTGCCCTTCATCGCTGAAGACTTTCTGGGCGTACTCGTTGTGCTCCGCGGAGTATTCCTTTTGCGCCGCCACCAGTTCCTGGCAGACGCGAATGGTCGATATTTCGTTCCGCCCAACTCGCCTGTATAAGATTTCTTTCTTGCCCGCGTCGGTGTCGAAATACCATGCCTTGCCTTTGTTCACCAGGGGTATCGGCGTCGGCCAGTTCTCCGCGCCGATATACAAGACTGTGGTTCGATCCGGCTCTTTCACCAGACGGTGCATCTCCTGATATTTCTTTGCGAAATTAGCGCGGCTCTCGGCGTCCTCAGCGTCGTCTCCTGACGAGACGATTTGCTTTCCGTCTGCTCCGAGAATGTCGAGGATCGCTTTTTCGTCATTACTCTTAACTGCCGTGAACAGTGCCTGGCTCGCCTCCTCGGGCGATGAAAAAGTCTTCTGGCTCGGTTGCTGCGCCACGGACGGGCTGGAAAAGCACGCCGTCAGAAGAATTGCGGCCACAGCAAATCTAAAACGATTGGCCCGATGAAATTGGTCGAGCTTCAGCTTTGTTCGTAGCATACGGCTTCTCTCCATTTCAAAGTCTTGCAAACTGCCAGGAACCACTCCGATTACCGCCGCCCGCCCCCACCGCCACGCGCGCCTCCCCCACCCATGCTGGCGCTTCCGCGCGAGGAAAAGCTCCTCGCCTGCCCGCCATGGCCGTAACCGCTAAGGGCGCCCGAGCGTACACCGCTCTGACCGCGGGGTGCGGCGTATCCTCGAGCTGCCTGACGATTTCCGTCGAAAGGCCTGGCCGCTGCACCGGGATGGTCGGCACCTCCGGCTCGGGCAACACTGCTCCGGTTGTAAAAGGTTCGACTCCCGGAGTAATACCTGCCGTGGTTATACATGGCGTAGTGGTTATGCCAGTCGAATCCCCAATGACCCCATCCCCATCCAAAACCCCCGAACCACCCGATTGGGAAGCCGATGCCGAATGAGAGAAACGGCCCGCCAAACCAGATTCCGGGATACGGATACCATCCCGGCCACGCCACGATCGGATAACCGTAAACCACCCACGGATCATATGCGGGGACGTAAACCTCGTCGGGATCGGCGGGCTCAATGGTTATGTTCGAGTCTTGCGCCGCTACGGTTTGTTGCGGTGTAGTCTTCAGATTGCCGGCGTCTTGCGCTTTCTTGCGCATCACCTGCACCGCATCCATCACATCCTGTTGCTGGTTGTAGTAGGCGTCGCCAAGAGAGGACGTCCAGGAAAGATTCTTGTCCATATTTCCAAGGACGGATGGAAATGCCGCAAGCGCCTTGACACTAGGATCCCAGGGCTGTTCATCCACAGCCTTACCCAAATCCTCGCCCTTCAAATCAGGATGTGCTTGCACCCATCGGTCGGCCTCGACCACCTGCTCAGGGAACGTGGAGGCCGCCAGGACCTGCGCCACCAGCGAGTCTGGATACAACGCAATCGGCGCTACCAACTGCTGCAGTTGCTCAGCCGTCTGCTGCGTGTAAGCCGGAGCCGCCGCGTCTTGCGCCGGAGCCGCTGCGTCTTGCGCCGGGGCTGCCGCGTCTTGATCCTGATAAGCCCACAGGTTCTGAGGCAAAGTCGCGAACACTAGAGACAGTGACAAGAGGGAACTCAAAATCCGCCCGTCCACTCGAGACCTCGACAACCCTGCGCCACCTCCGAAAATGTTCATATTCCTAACCCCCTCTGCAAAACTTTACAAACCCCGGCCCCTTCGCGGGATCTTCACGTCCTGATAGTTAGATTCCAAGTCGCCTTGGTAGGCTGCATCATTATATGGAAGGCCGATGCACCCTCTGGTGCTGATCACCAAATACGCCGCCAGTAGACACCGGTCTCGTCAAAATTGAGCAGGTTCTGTGTGAAGGTCCTGGCAGGTCGCCCTGAAATACTATGCTGAATTGCTTACTTCGGGAAACTCGCTCGAGCGCGACCAACCAGGCATCACGATTGCGAATCGAACTCCCCGTCTCCTCGACTATAATTCTGAGCGATTCGGAGCCGACATAAAGGAGATCCACTTTTGACGGTTGACACGAATGAACATCCCATCATCGACCGTGGCCATCAACTCCCCGCCCACGATTCGCCTCGCCAGCATAAAACAATCTGGATCGTCATCGGGATCGTATTGTTACTCCTGCTTGCGGTCTGGCTGCTACGGAGCCACTACAAGAACGAGAAAAAACCTGCGCCCGCGTCGCCGAAGGTCACCATTACCAGCGCAACGGCCACGCAGGGGAATATCGGCGTTTACCTCGACGAAATCGGTACGGTCACTCCGGTCTACACCGATTCGATGACCAGCGAGGTGACTGGCCTGGTCGTTGCCGTGCACTACAGGGAGGGCCAACTAGTCAGTAAGGGCGATCCGCTGGTTGACATCGATTCGCGTCCGTACCGCGCGAATCTTTTGCAGGCGCAAGGCGCGCTGGAGCGGGACCAGAATCTGCTCGCCCAAGCACAGATGGACCTTGATCGCTACCGCATCGCGTGGGCGCGCAACGCGATCCAAAAACAACTTTTGGACGACCAGGAAAAGCTTGTCCTGCAGGATGAGGGCACAGTAAAAAACGACCAGGGAACCGTGCAATTTGACCAGATTCAGGTTGACTTCTGCCATATCACCGCTCCCATCGGCGGCCGCGTCGGCTTGCGGCTCGTTGATCCGGGCAACGTGGTGCAAGCGGAGGGAACCGTAACCCTCGCTGTCATTACGCAGATGCAGCCCATCACCGTAATTTTCACAATTCCGGAAGACAGTCTGGGCCCAGTTGAAGATCGATTACGCAAGAAGGCTACGCTCACGATCGATGCCTATGACCGCACGGCGCTGACCAAGATTGCAAGCGGGAAGCTGTTGACGCTCGACAACCAGATTGACACCACAACAGGGACAGTCAAAGCACGGGCCGTCTTCGAAAACAAAAATGACGCACTCTTCCCAAACCAGTTTGTGAATACGCGGTTACTCGTAAATACGTTGCAGGGAGTGACGCTGGTTCCAGCATCAGCCATTCAACAAAATGGCCAGGCATCGTTCGTGTATGTGATTCAAAACAACATCGCTCATCTGCGCACCATAAAGCCGGGAGTCACGGACGGCGGATTGACGCAGGTGGATGATATCAACCCTGGCGACGTTGTCGCCAACAGCAGCTTCGACAAGCTGCAGGATAATACCGCAGTTGTTATTTCGAACAAAGCTCCGGCCAAGCCTGCCCCAGCCAGCACGAGCGGGAGCGGTGCCCCGTGAGTCCATCCCGCCCTTTTATCTTGCGGCCCGTCGCGACCTCTTTGCTGATGGCTGCAATCCTGCTGGTCGGTATTGTTGGCTATACCCAACTGCCGGTCTCCGCCTTGCCGGAAGTCGATTATCCGATCATTCAGGTGCTCACCTTTTATCCCGGCGCCAGCCCGACGGTGATGGCGACGACAGTGACGGCGCCACTGGAGCGCCAATTCGGCGAACTGCAGGGTTTGAGCCAGATGACCTCCACCAGTTCTGGAGGCACTTCCGTCATTGTGCTGCAGTTCAATCTCACTCTGAATATTGATGTAGCCGAGGAAGAGGTGCAGTCTGCCATCAACGCCTCGCAAAGCTTGTTGCCATCCATCCTGCCCGCGCCGCCGGTCTACAGTAAGACCAATCCCGCCGATGCTCCTGTGCTCACTCTGGCCATTACCTCAAGTTCCATGCCGCTTTCTCAGGTCGAGGATCTGGTGGACACGCGTCTTGCACCCAAGATATCGCAGCTCAACGGCGTCGGTCTGGTAACCATCAGTGGCGGCCAAAAGCCCGCAGTCCGCATTCAAGCCAATCCCACGGCTCTGTCATCCTACGGCATCAATATGGAGGACCTGCGCACCGCGCTGACTGCGGCCAGCGTAAACGCCGCCAAGGGCAATTTCGATGGGCCGCGCCAGGATTACCAGATCGACGCCAACGATCAACTGGTCACCACCGATGACTATCGCAAGGTTGTTGTTGCCTACCGTAACGGCGCGCCGGTGATGGTGTCCGACGTAGCCAACATCGTCAATGGGGTCGAGAACAATAATCAGGCCGCGTGGATGAATCAGACCCCCGCGGTGATCCTGAACGTGCAACGCCAGCCCGGGGCCAACACCATCAGCGTGGTCAACGGCATCAAGCAATTATTGCCGCAGCTGGTGAATAGTCTGCCCAAGGGCATTCAGGTGGCCACGCTTACCGATCTTACAACCGCCATCAAAGCATCGGTGGCCGATGTTGAGTTCGAATTGCTATTGACGGTCGGCCTGGTGGTGCTGGTCATCTTCCTCTTCTTACGGAGCCTCTATGCCACGATTATCCCCAGCGTGGCTGTGCCACTGTCACTGATCGGCACGTTCGCGGCGATGTACATTCTTGGTTACAGCCTGGATAACTTGTCGCTGATGGCCTTGACCATCTCCACCGGCTTTGTTGTGGACGATGCCATCGTGATGATCGAAAATATCGCGCGCTACATCGAGGCCGGCGATCCTCCCATGGAAGCGGCGCTCAAGGGTGCGGAGCAGATTGGCTTCACCATTCTCTCCCTGACCGTGTCGCTCATCGCGGTCTTGATTCCGCTGTTATTCATGGGCGACGTGGTGGGGCGCCTGTTCCGGGAGTTTGCCGTGACCCTTGCCGTCACCATCATCGTTTCGGCAGTGGTCTCGCTTACGCTCACGCCCATGATGAGTGCGCGAATCCTGCGGCACCAGCCCAAAGAGCAGCAAGGGCGCGTTTATCGAGCCACGGAGCGTGCTTTTGAGGCGATGATCGCGTTCTATGGCCGGACGCTGAAGTTTGTCCTTCAATTCCAGACGATTACGCTGTTGGTCGCACTGGCCACACTGCTGCTTACGATTTTCCTTTACATCATCATCCCCAAAGGATTCTTCCCCGTGCAGGACACGGGCGTAATCCAAGGCATATCGCAGGCGCCGCAGACGATTGGCTCGAAGGCCATGGCAGAGAAGCAGCAGGAACTGGCGAAGGTAATTCTGGCCGATCAAGCCGTTGAAAGCCTCTCGTCGTTTATCGGTGCCGATGGAACCAATACGACGACCAACAGCGGTCGCATGTCGATCAATCTAAAGCCGCTCGACCAGCGCAGTCTGAGCGCTTCCGACGTAATCCGCCGACTCAAGTCCAAACTGGACCAGGTTCAGGGCATAGAACTCTTCATGCAACCAGTGCAGAACATTACCGTGGACGATCGGGTTAGCCGCACGCAATACCAGTACACGCTCGAAGACCCCGATGCCAATGAACTGAATGACTGGACCACCCGCTTTGTCAGCCGGTTGAAGCAGTTGCCGGAACTGGAAGATGTCGCCACCGATCAGCAAACCGGAGGGCTTGCTGTATCTCTGGTGATCGACCGGGTCACGGCCTCGCGATTGGGTATCGCGGCGTCCACCATCGATAACACTCTCTACGACGCCTTCGGTCAGCGGCAGATTAACACGATGTATACGCAGGTAAATCAGTACCATGTTGTGCTCGAAAGTCAGCCGCAGTTTCAACTGGATCCCAACAAGCTAAACCATCTCTATATCCAGTCCAATGCGTCAGCAGGCGCAACCGGTACCGGAGCCTCGACCTCATTCGCGTCCTCGGGAGCATCTGCAGCGGGGTCCAATGCGCTGACGTCTTCCGCGCTGTACACTCCATCGGCAAATACCCTCGCTCCTCCGGCGAACGCGCTCTCACCAAGCACGCCTTCGACGTCCAACAATGGAGCCAACTCTGCCGGCAGCACCACTTCCGCCATGAGCAATGCGGTACCGCTGAGCGCGTTCTCCCACTTCGAGAAGACGACGGAGGCGCTCGCCATCACCCACCAGGGTCAGTTTCCCGCCATTACCGTGTCGTTCAATCTCGCGCCGAACGCCGCGCTGGGCGAGGCCATTACGGCGGTCGACAAGGTCCAGGAAGACATGCACATGCCTCCCAGCCTGCAGGCCGGCTTTCAAGGAACCGCGGCATCCTTCACGAATTCGCTGTCCAACGAACCTTTACTCATCCTTGCCGCGCTGGTCACGGTGTACATCGTGCTGGGTGTTTTGTACGAGAGCTTTATCCATCCCATTACCATTCTCTCCACGCTGCCGTCGGCGGGCGTGGGAGCTTTCCTCGCGCTGATTCTCTTTCATCAGGATTTGAGCGTGGTCGCGATCATCGGCATCGTGCTGCTGATCGGTATCGTGAAAAAGAACGGCATCATGATGGTCGACTTCGCGCTGGAAGCCGAGCGGCAGCACGGAAAGAAGGCGACGGATGCAATTTATGAAGCGTGCCTGCTGCGTTTCCGCCCCATCATGATGACCACCATGGCTGCGCTACTAGGTGGGCTGCCGCTCGCGCTCGGAAGCGGTTTCGGCTCCGAGTTGCGCCGCCCACTGGGCATCGCCATGGTTGGCGGACTGATGTTAAGCCAGGCGCTCACGCTGTACACCACGCCCGTCATCTATATCTTTTTTGATAATCTGGCGAAGCGCTTTGCCCCCAACTCGAACCCGGTTGAAACGGGAGAGGCAGAACAACAGGCAGGGCCGGCATGAACATCTCCGCACCCTTCATTCTCCGGCCCGTAGCTACTACGCTGCTCACCGTGGCGGTTGCCCTTGCCGGGGCGATTGCCTTTGAAGTGCTGCCGGTAGCGCCCTTGCCGGAGGTCGACTTTCCCACGATCTCAGTCAGTGCGAGTCTGCCGGGAGGCAGCGCCGAGATTATGGCGTCGTCCGTCGCCACCCCATTGGAGCGCCAGTTCGGTCATATTGCCGGTGTAACGGAGATGACCTCCGCCAGCACGCTCGGCAGCACTTCCGTCACCATTCAGTTCGACCTCAGCCGCGACATCGATGGCGCGGCGCGCGATGTGGAGGCAGCTATCAATGCGGCGCGAACCTATCTGCCCGCCAACCTGCCGGGCAATCCGACCTATCGCAAAGTCAATCCCGCCGATTCGCCGATTATGATTCTCGGCCTCACCTCCGACAAATTCGGTCCCGCCAAGCTGTATGACGAAGCCTCCACGGTCCTCGAGCAGAAGTTGTCGCAGATTCAGGGCGTAGGGCAGGTCACGGTTGGAGGCGGCGCCTTGCCCTCGGTGCGTGTGGATGCAAATCCAACCCAATTGGCCAGCTATGGACTTACCCTCGCGAATCTGCAGTCCGTGCTGAGCTTGCAAAACGCCGACCTGGCCAAAGGCCAGATCACTGACGGCAATGTCACCGCGGACATCCTCGCGAACGATCAGATTTCTCTCGCCAAAGACTACAAGCCGCTCGTGGTTGGGTATAAAAACGGTGCGGCCGTCCATCTGTCCGACGTCGCGCAGGTGTCGGACTCGGTGGCGAACGTCCGCGCTGCCGGATATTTGAACGGTAAGCGCGCGGTTACGGTCATTATTTTCCGCCAGCCCGGCGCCAACATCATTAACACGGTCGACCGCATAACCGCGCAACTTCCGTTTATCCAGGCCTCCATTCCGCTCGGAATTGACACTACCATCGTTCTTGACCGCACCACAACCATCCGCGCCTCGGTCAGTGACGTCGAGAGGACACTGCTCATTTCCATCGGCCTCGTCATCATCGTGGTGTTTGCCTTCCTGCGCAACGGCCGCGCCACGCTCATTCCCGCTGTCGCTGTGCCGGTCTCGCTGGTTGGTACGTTCGCAGTGATGTACCTGTTCGGCTACAGCCTGGACAACCTCTCGCTGATGGCCATGACCATTGCCACGGGGTTTGTGGTCGATGATGCCATCGTGGTGATGGAAAACATCGCGCGTCATCTCGAGAACGGTGTCAAGCCGTTTGCCGCAGCGCTGAAAGGCGCGGAAGAAATCGGTTTCACCGTCTTCACTATCAGCATTTCGCTCATTGCCGTCTTTATCCCTCTTCTCATGATGGGCGGAATCGTTGGCCGGCTCTTCCGCGAGTTTGCCGTTACTCTTTCGACGGCCGTCTTTGTGTCGATGATCATCTCGCTGACCACGACGCCGATGATGTGCGCCTACCTTTTGAAGAGCGAGCGCACGGAAAAACATGGCCGCCTGTACATGGCCAGCGAAAAGTTCTTTGACGGGATGCTGTCGTGGTATCGCAGCAGCCTGCGTTGGGTGCTGGAACATCCCGCCCCCACTCTCGTCGTACTGTTCATCACCATAGCGCTCAACGTGGTGCTGATCGTCAAAATACCCAAGGGCTTTTTCCCGGTGGAAGATACGGGAGCGATCTCCGGCGCAGTACGTGGGCCGCAGGATTCATCCTTCCCGTCGATGGACAACTCCATTCGTCAGATCGGTGAGGTGATCAAGAAGGATCTTGCCGTCGCCAATGTGATTGCGTTCACTGGAGGCGGCGGCGCCACCAATACCGGTTCCCTCTTCGTTGCGCTCAAGCCGCTGAACGAGCGCAAGGTGAGCGCTACTGAGATCATCAACCGCCTCCGCCCTCAATTGAACCGTCTGCCGGTGGCTTCCGCATTCCTTCAATCTGTGCAGGATCTCCGCATCGGCGGCCGCTCCAGCAATGCGATGTACCAGTACACGCTGCAATCCGACACGGTGCGGGGTCTTTCCAAGTGGGGACCGATCATAACCAGTGAGATGCAGCACCTGTCGGGCTTTCAGGACGTAAGCTCGGATCAACAGAATGGCGGCCTCGATGAGCTGATGACCTATGATCGCGTCACTGCGGCCAAGCTCGGCCTTACCACACAATCGTTGGACTCGGGACTGTACGCCGCGTTCGGCCAGTCGGAAGTATCCATCATCTACACCCAGTTGAACCAGTATTACGTCGTGCTGGAAGTTGCTCCTCAGTATTGGCAAAGCCCGGAAGGATTGAAAGACATCTATTTTCAATCGTCGCGCGGCAACAGCATACCGTTTCAGACAGTGGCCACAGGTCAAGCCAACACCACCCCACTCGCCATCAACCATACGTTCTTATTCCCCTCGGTCACCGTATCCTTTAACCTCGCGCCGAACATGTCTTTGAGCGATGCCACATTGAGCATCGCCCAGATGCAAAGGCGGCTCGGCACTCCCTCCACGCTGCAAGGTTTTTTTGCCGGCACGCTGCTCGCCTACCAGCAATCTCTCGGCACCGAGCCCGTGCTGATTCTGACGGCGTTGCTGGCGGTGTACATCGTTCTTGGTATTTTGTATGAAAGCCTCATCCATCCCCTGACCATTATTTCTACGCTGCCGTCGGCGAGCGTGGGCGCAATGCTCGCCTTGCTGCTGTTCAAGCAGGATCTGAATATCATTTCCATCATTGGCATTGTTCTGCTGATTGGAATCGTAAAAAAGAACGCCATCATGATGATCGATTTTGCTCTTCAGGTGGAGCGCCAGGAAGGGAAGAAACCAATCGATTCGATTTTTGAAGCCTGCATGTTGCGCTTCCGTCCGATCCTGATGACGACGATGGCTGCGTTATTGGGCGCTTTGCCGTTGGCGCTGGGGACGGGGACAGGGTATGAGCTCCGCCGCCCTCTAGGCATCACGATTGTGGGAGGCCTGATCTTGAGCCAGTTGCTTACACTTTATACCACTCCGGTCGTCTATTTGGAGTTCGACCGTCTGCGGCTGCGCTTGCAGGGGAGAACGTCGCGAAATCCATCTCCGGCTCCGGAGGCGGCCTAGCATGGTGGGTTCAGATGAATTGCTGGCTAGGCAGAACGTTATGAAGATCCTTACGCGAAAACTAATACTACTCATACGAAAGAACGGCACGACTCGGCTGTGCGCGGCTGCGCTCTTGTTCTTCTTGTCGGGCTGCGTGGTTGGACCGAAGTACCACCCACCCGCGACACAGGCGCCAGCGCCCTACAAAGAATCGCCCACCAACTTTAAGGATAACGAAGGCTGGACGGTTGCGCAGCCCGCGGATGCGAAGCTGCGCGGCAAGTGGTGGGAGATTTTCAACGATCCCGAACTGAACGCACTCGAAGAACAACTGGACATCAACAATCAGAACATCAAACAATATTTCGAGAACTTCATGGAAGCCCGCGCCGTGGTGCGCGAGGCCCGCGCGCAATACTTTCCCACCTTGTCGGTTGCGCCCTCGGTCACACACTCGCGAACCTCAGCGAACCTGGGCACGACTGCCGCCACTACGACCGGCACGGGCACTCCATCCGCTCCGCAACTGCAAAGCACTCTTTACACGCTTCCTCTGGAAGCCTCCTGGGAGCCCGATCTTTGGGGCAAGGTTCGCAACACCGTGCGCCAGGCCCAGTACGCCGCCCAGTTCAGCGCGGCCGATCTAGAGAACGAGCGTCTGACCGAGCAGGCCAGCCTGGCGGAGTATTTTTTCGAGATTCGCGGCCAGGACAAGTTGCAAAACATCTATGACGATACCGTTGCGGCGGACCAGAAGGCCTACGACCTGACGCGTTCGCTCTATGAAACCGGCATCGACGATGAGATCTCGGTAGTCGAAGCCGAAACCGCGCTGCGCAGCGCGCAGGCGGGCGCGACCAATGTCGGAATCGCGCGAGCGCAATATGAGCACGCGATCGCCGTACTCCTCGGCAAGGCCGCCTCCGATTTCTCCATCCCCGTGAAGCCCATGACCGCTGCCCCGCCGCCGATTCCGGTCGGCGTCCCCTCGGAACTGCTCGAGCGCCGGCCCGACGTGGCTGCCGCCGAGCGCACTATGGCTGAAGCCAACGCCGCCATTGGCATCGCTTACGCGGCTTATTATCCGAACCTCACTCTGAGCGCGGAAGGCGGCTTCGAGAGTTCGGCCTTCCATAATTGGCTCTCCTGGCCAAGCCGATTCTGGTCTGTCGGCGCGTCGATTCCGGAAACCATCTTCGACGCCGGCTTGCGCCGCGCTACCGTCCAACAATACGTAGCGACCTATAATGCCGATCTCGCCGCCTACCGTCAGACAGTGCTTTCCGCATTTCAACAGGTGGAAGATGGTCTGGCGGAAGTCCGCATCCTATCCAAAGAAATCCAGCAGGAGCAGCAGGCAATCGATTCAGCTCAAACCTACCTCAAGCTCGAACAGGCGCGGTACGACACCGGCGTCGATCCCTACCTCGACGTGCTGATTGCCCAGACCGCGGTGCTGGCGGACCAGCAGACTCTCAATGGTCTTCAGGTGGAACAGATGACATACGCCGCAGCGCTGGTTGAGGCTCTCGGTGGCGGCTGGGATCGTTCGCAACTGCCAAGCACCCGGCAGGTGACAGAGAAGCCCCCCAAGTCGCAGACGAGCATCGAGCAGTAGGACGGAGAACCCTCCCACGCTTGCCTCCGGGCTGGCGGCTCCTTATTCTCTGTGTTCCGTTAGTTGGTGCGCGCCACCTGGTTCTGACGGTAACTCAGGTCGTCCACCTGCACGCTAACCTGACGGCAAGAGAACGAGCTGGCGCAAATAAAAAACAACCCGGTCCGTGGAGCTGGACCGGGATGGTGGTGTGACAGCTCGTAAGTTTATTGTGGGGTGAAGTTTTGGTGGAAGCTTAAACTCACCACGTCTTGGAACGAGGGCGTTCCCGGAGGCAGATTGTTCGGGTTCAGGAACTGGGTGTCGAAGAAATAGTTACGGGTCCCCGGCGGGGCATACACAGAGTTGCAGCACTTGAATATGCCGGTGGCATATTGCGAATAGTACATGTTGATCATTGAACCGACGTAGTTCACCGTGGCTCCATTTCCGTTGTCGCTGCGGTCTTCGAGATAGCGCAGGAAGTTGTGCATACCACCATCGGTGCCGAAATCCTGCCAACCGGCAGCAACGGAGAAAGCTGTCTGGGGGAACGGAACGCTCTTGCCTGCGGCAATGGCCACCCGATAATAGCTGGTGTTTCCCTGCCGTCCCGGAAAGCTCCCGCTCTGGACCGCCTGGCCCGGGTATAGGAAGCTTTGATGGTCGGTCCAGCCTAGATTCGCGGTTGGGAGCGTGGCCCCTGACGGGGGGTTTGAGAGCAGCGTAACCGCGTCGGCGATGATCGCCGCCGCGGAATGTGGAGTAGTGGGGGTGGCTCCGCTCGGCCAGAAGGGATCGTTGGCGCCGGTATTGTAGTCGCCGTATACATAAACCGGCTCCTCCGACGCGACGGTGAAGCCGTTTCCCTGGGTCGTTAGGTTTCCCGAGGTCGGTGGCAAGAAGCTAACGCCACCAGAACTCATGCCGGCGTCGACGAGGCGCACCACGTGGCGTGGGCCGGTGACCATGTTCCACTCCGCCGTGGTCGAGCAGCCGGCGATCCCGGCGGTCGTCCCGCTGATGTAATAAGGCTGGCTCATAGTCCCTGCCGCAATGCCAAAACCGGCGCCCAAGTTTGCCTGACCCCAGTTGTCGACGAAACCGTTCTCTTTTTCGGCTACATCTTCCGGCGAATAGGCGTAGTATGTCGCCGGTTCCAGCACGCCATCGGGCACGCCAGTGCTCGAGGCGCTATTGACGGTGTTGTTCAAACCGGACATTCCAGAGATGCCGTTGTAGAAGGTGGTCAGCGGGTGCGTATCGGGGAGCATCCCGCGGTGATCCGAGAAGTAGAGTATGTAGCCATTCTCGTTGGTGCCCTGCTGGTTGGTGATGCTCACCGAGGGGCCGCTGCCGCCGGCGTAGGGCCCTACTCCCTGCAGCCACAGCCACAGGTTGCCCACATCGATCTCAACGGCGTTCATGACTCCGATCGGGCTGCATGAGGTCTCTGGGTCGCCGCCGGGGCGGCTATCCCTTGGCTCTCCTTCGCGTGCATCGTAGAAGTTGATAGGCAGCCAATTGTTCGCTGTAGTGGCGGCGCCGGTCGCGCTGCCCGCGGCCAGGCCATTTCGCAGCTGCTGGAGGATCAGGATGGCGGGGCTGATTGGGTTCTGGCATTGGGCCGTTGGCCAGCTGGGGTACGCAGCCGTAGGGCACAATGGAACGGTGCCGGTGGAAGCGTTGTAGGGATGAGTGGGAGGCATATCGTAGCTGCGCCCGAACCCGTGTCCCAGCCATTCCTTTGTGACCCCAATCCAATTTCCAGAACTGTTCACATACTCTACCCGCAGCCACACGCTCTGGCACTTCGTCGCGGCCGTGACTTCTCCGAATAACGGCCAGGTCGACAGCGCACCACAGCCCGTAGGAGAAACCCAGTTTGGGCTGGTTGCTGTGTTGGCCACGGCATAGTACATGTTAGGACTTCCGGTGATTGAGACGTCTGATACGGAGCCGACAAGCTGCACGTCATTGGAATCAAGCGGGGCCGGGCTGGGGCGCTCAGGGTGCAGATCGGCTTGCGTGTCGGCCAGCAGAATCCGAATTGCAGCTTGGTTGTACAGACGCGAACTGCTGACAAGAGCGGTGTCAACGGGTGTCGGTTTGCGGATGATTTCAATGGCCCCCACATTGGACGCCCGCACGAAAGGTAAACTCAGCTTGGATGCGCCAGTCAATCCGGTAATGATGAAGTCGTTGAAGGTGTTCGTGGAAATCCCTTTCCAGGCGGCGTTGGCCGCGCCCGCACAGTCGGCAGTGCAGGTGGCGGGGGCCGGAGGGGGCGGGAAGCCGCCGGACCAACTGCCGGCGGGGAGCGCTGCGCAATTCGTGGCTGGACCGGCCGCAGGGCCCGGAGGACAGGCATTGGCGGCGCTGGGTACGTAGACGCTCCCGGTATAGTTGGTGGAGGTCGGCCATCCATTCTCGAGTTGGGACGTGATGACCTGGCCCACGGCAGCGACCTTGTCGGTAAAGGTCAAGGCAGAGCCTGAGGCGAGAAACAGATTGCCGTTGGCATGCACGCGGCCGCCGAAATTAAAGTTTGGTCCGGCGAAGTAGTCGCAGTCGCCGTCGCAGAAGACGCCGAACTCGAAGGCCGGAAGCAGGGCCACTTCGACGGTGCGGGTCAGGTTGACCGAGGAGCCGGTGGCTGCCGCGACGGAGTATGCGGCGATCGAGCCGGCATTCGACTGGCTCGTCGAGGTAACCTGCAGGTTGAAGGGGATGAGAGATGCCACCATCCCCTGGTCCGGACCGGAGCCGACAATGTCCCACGAGCTGCACGGATTTGGAGCATTAGGACAAGGCTTCCCGCTGGTTTGGTTGGCTGGCCAGGTGATGGACTCCGTGTAATTCATGTTGGTGATCATCGAACCGCTAATCGCGGTGGGATAATTGGCAGGAGCGGTGAGAGCGGTAATGGACGCGGCATTCGGCGCCTGCGAGGACTGATACAACAGAGCGAGTTGGGAGGTCAAGTTTTCGATGCCAGACTCTGCGCCATAGTAAGCCTGGTTGTTCCCCAGGTCATTGTTTCCCATATGCTGTTCATTGGTGACCAGGAATATCAATCCTATGGCCAAGCCCGACAACAGCAGGGTTAACAACAGCGCTGCGATGAGCGTGAAGCCTCGCGAATTTCTTGTGCTCGTCCCCATGTCTCCCCCTTCAACCTCGACTGCAGACCTGAGCCGCCCAATCATTGGCAGGCGGTAGTTTGGCTGCTATAGGAATTGCAGAAACTCATATTGCGAGTGCTGACCGAACTCGCCAAGTACATGCTCTGCGATGTCGTTCCTCCGGTAATCAAACCTTCTCCCAGAACCCACAGGTTCACCGTCTGAATCAGGGCGGGCGAAAGTCCAGCGGCGATCGGCTTGGAC
>Ga0302324_100013037_pt1 | contig 16889 bp, 15 predicted proteins | sample Palsa_T0_1_FD_201949 | JGI IMG/M metagenome (GOLD analysis project Ga0302324, IMG submission 201949) | Peat permafrost microbial communities from Stordalen Mire near Abisko, Sweden - Palsa_T0_1 | ecosystem: Environmental > Terrestrial > Soil > Palsa > Peat permafrost | place: Sweden: Abisko...
GGCTTATTTCTATCAGGTTCAACTTGTATTTGCTTTTATTTTATCCAGATCACTTTCTCGTCCACCGGTCTTCGCTTTCTTTCCGGTAAGCCCTCGTTAGGAACTCCCACATGCAAAAATCCAAGGAGTTTATCGTCCGGTCCTAAACCAAAAAATTCTTTGGCTTCTTGAAAATACGTAATTCCTCCCGAACTCAGGTAACACCCCATTTCATAGGCAGCCGCCGTGAGGTACATATTCTCTACCGCGCAGTAAACTGCTCCCACTTCTTCAATTTCCGGCACTCTTTTCATTTCATCCCGTTTCACTCCAATTGAGATAATGTGCGACGATTTCATCGGATTGATCTGCAACGATTCGTATTTGTTCACATTGAACGTTCCGTTTGCTTCCGTCACTGTTTTATAACATGTGGCCTGAAACGTAGCCAATTTCCTCAAACTTTCTCCGCTAAATACGACAAACCTCCAGGGTTCCGTCATTTTATGATTAGGGGCCCAAGTTGCATTCTCCAGCATTTGTTGAATAATTTCGTCCTTTACTTTCTCCCCGCTGTAATCCCTAGGAAAAACAGACCTGCGTTCCCGCATTAATCGATTCACATCGGCTGTGTTAAATTTCATCCTCTCTTCTTTTTGCTGTTTATTTGATTGCCTAATCGCGCAAGTTACAAAGGAAAGACCAATGAGAAATTATTGCCAAGCACCCATTCGCATACAAATCACAACCCGCATTTCACAAATTGCTAGTCCACACTCAGATTTTTGGACTTAGAAACGCAAAACCATCCAACTTTTTTTAGATGTCGATAAAACCCAAGCTCACACTCTTTGATCTCACCATGATTGTGGTCAGCCTGGTGATTGGCATGGGGATTTTCCGCACTCCGGTAGAGGTCGCACAAAAATCCATTGTGCCGGAGATTTTTTTCCTTGCCTGGATCCTGGGCGCCATCATCAGCTTGTTTGGGGCCCTGACCTTTGCCGAAATCGGTTCACGCTATCCCGTTGCGGGTGGATTCTACCGGATATTCTCGCATTGCTACCATCCTGCTTTTGCCTTTATGGTCAACTGGATGACGCTGATTTCCAATGCTGCATCTACCGCCATCGTTGCCATCATCGGCGCAGAGTACATAGACCCGATTGTTTTACCCCACCTTGATCATGATCTGGCCGTTCGCATAACCACCATTTCGGCAATCGTTATTCTTTACGGGATTAATTTGCTCGGAATAAAAATGAGCGCCCGTGCGTTAAATATTTTGATGATGGTCAAGATTACGTTGGTAATGCTGTTGATCGCTGCCATTTTTATTGCCCCTTCGTTTCATGAAAGTGCACGGTCGTCTGCTGCTGTTATTTCGCCCGGAGATGCATTGAAGTCGTTCTGGCTGTGTTTTGTACCTGTTTTTTTTACGTATGGCGGCTATCAGCAATCCATGAACTTCGGCAGCGATGTTCCGGATGCAAAACACATCATGCCACGTGGTATTCTTTTCGGCATTGCCATTATTTTATCTCTTTATCTGCTGGTGAATTTCTCCTATTTTTATGTGCTTGGATTTGAGGGTCTAAAAAATTCAACCGCGCTTGCCTCCGACATGGCAGCGGCGATGTTGGGGAGTTACGCCTCCAAGTTCATTGCTGTTCTGATGTTCTTATCCGTCATGGCCTATGTGAACGCATCAATACTTTCCAATCCCCGTGTCTACTATGCGATGGCCGAAGACAATGTACTTCCGCCCATTTTCAAAAAAGTAAATGAGCGTACACAAGTTCAGGAATTTTCCGTTACGGTTTTCGTGGGCTTCATGATCGTCACCTTATTTCTTACTTCTTCGTTCAGTAAAGTGCTGAACTATGTCATGTTTTTTGATAGCATCGCACTGGCCAGCGCCGCCGCTTCTTTGTTTGTCTTGCGCTATCGGACGAAAAAGGACGGGGAGCAGGAGGGAATATATAAAATGAAAGGATATCCGTGGATGCCGGCCATTTTCATTGTTGTTTATTCGCTGGTCAATGTCAGTGTTATGGTTTCTAATCCCCAGGCCTCTGTCATCGGATTCTTGTTGTTTCTTTCGGGGCTGCCGTTATATTTTGGATTAAAGAAATTGATTGCAGTAAATACATGATTATGCTCCGCGATCTGACCTTTGCGCCCTTTGCGGTTACAAGAAATCCAAATCGCAGAGGCCGCGAAGAAAATCGCAAAAGAGCGCAGAGGAATTCATTAAAACCCGAAATCCATTTCATTTAGCTTTGCAGATAATAAAAGTGAGAGCTTCAGCAAAAATAAAAACACATGGAACTATCCTACATCCTCAATGAACTCGGCGAAGATCGCGACTTATATTTTAATGCCGTTGCGCCCCCGATTCTTCAGACCAGCAATTTCGCTTTTAAGAATGTCTCCGATTTTCGCCGGGGCTTAGCCGATGAGTACAACGCGGTTCTGTACTCCCGGGGAAATAATCCAACCGTTGACATTCTCCGGAAAAAACTTGCGGCCCTCGATGGCGCCGAAGACGCGCTTGTCTTTGGCAGCGGCATTGCATCGATTTCAATACCCATTCTGGCTTTATTAAGTCAAGGCGATCATGTCATCAGTGTGGCCAAACCCTACAACTGGACCATCAAATTATTTGAACGGCTCCTGCCTAAGTTCGGAATTCAAACGACCTTTGTGGATGGAACTCAAACCGATAATTTTGAAAAAGCCATACGACCTAATACAAAATTAATTTATCTAGAGACCCCGAACACGTTTACCTACGAACTGCAAGACCTGGAAGCGGTCGCTAAACTTGCCAAAAGCAAGGGTATCACGACGATGGTGGATAACAGTTATTCCAGCCCGCTGAACCAGCAGCCGTACACCCTCGGCATCGATTTAGTCGCGCAGTCGGCAACCAAGTTTATCGGGGGCCACAGCGATGTTGTGGCCGGCGTAGTCACGGGTTCCAAAGCGATCATCAAAAAAATATTCGATGCTGAGTTTTTGAATATCGGAGGAAATATTTCGCCCATGAACGCCTGGTTATTGATCCGTGGATTGCGAACGATTCACGTGCGAATGGAAAGAATATGCGAAAGCACCGGGAAGATTGTCGACTATCTGGCCAGTCATCCCAAAATAGAGAAAGTCATATTCCCGTTTCATTCCTCGTTCCCCCAACGTGAATTGGCAAAAAAACAAATGAAGAATGCGGGCGGTTTGTTCAGCATCGTTTTAAAAGTAAAATCCATTTCCGAAATAGAAACGTTTTGCCATTCGCTTCGCCGTTTTTTAATGGCGGTGAGTTGGGGCGGCCATGAGTCCCTGATCATTCCTTCCGTCGTCAGTTTTCCGGCGAAGGATTTTGATGCAGGCAATCCTCATCACCGGCTTATCCGTTTGTATGTGGGGCTGGAGGATCCGGATTATTTGATTGCGGATTTGAAACAGGCATTGGAGAAAATTTAGGGGGCTTTTTGTCGCGCACATGACATAACGAAAATTACTGCACATTTTTCGTTATGTCATTCCTTGATTTGGCTAAATTTTATTTCTCCCTTAGCTGCTTTCAGAACGAACCCGAAGAACATCACTAGGAAAATTGACAAAATTCCCGGTTAGTTCAAGTCTAATATTATCTTTAAATTCTCTTTGATTTTTTCTTTTATGATGTTGTCTACCTCACCGATTTTTTTTACAAATCGTTTGTTGTCAATCGCTCTGACCTGGTCAATCATTAGGTCACAGTCCTCTTTGAGTCCAAATTTTAACTTCTTTACGTGAACCCTCAATATTTCAGAGTCAGGCTTTACATTGGTCGTGATAGGACAAACGACGGTTGAAGGGTGTTCTGTATTAAGTAGGTCAGTTTGTACCACAATAACGGGTCTCATTTTACCGGCCTCAGTCCCCATTCTTGGATTTAAGTCTGCAATCCAGATTTCGAATTGCCTAATCTTCATTGTTCAATTTTTCAAACTCAGCCAGAACTTTCAATGAGTCTGCTGAAACCAATTTTGACTCTTTACTTAGTTGTTTTGAAAGCAGTCTGTGGTTATAAAGTCTATTATAGAACTCGATAGCTTCATTTATGTATCTGTTTCGACTTTTCTTGACTTTTGTGACAATTTTCTCGGTCTCCAAAAAAATGTTATCCTCAAGTTTCAACGATAGATTTTTCATATAATATCTTTTTTCAAAGGTATATACTTTCTAGATATACTCCAAATTTGATGGGATGCCGACCAGCATGACCGTTGTTTTCAACCCATGGCTTTTCTTCTTGCATTTGGCGCAAGTCTTAGGTTTAGCGACGGTATGAGAGCGTGACTTGTAGGCGAAGATCTGATTCGCGCATGAGGGAAAAAGTAGAATCGGTAAAGCAGGAAATGGCACGATTCGTAACTTCCTGGTCGTGTGTTCGTAGGCTAACGGGGTTTCCTTTTCGGATTCTGTCTTACGTCGAAAAGAGAAAGGACGATAATTTTCTGTTCCTTTATTCTGTAGAGAATTTGAGTCTGCCTAGACAGCTGAAATCCGCGGATATCGTTGTTTTCAACTGGGCCCATTTGAGGAAAGTCTTCAAGGAGCTTGAATATCTCATCTGCCTTTTTTGTAAATGTTGCTGCAGTTTTGTCTCCGTATTCTTTCGTTATGTATTCTTAATGGAGTTGTAATTCCGTTCGGCCCTACGGGTTAGGAATACTGTCATTTAGTTGCCTTCCTGACTTCAGACCAATTAACAAGATTATTGTCATCCTCGGATTCCCCATAAGATAAAAAGACTTCCTTTTTTTGTTCTTCTGTTAATGTTTTCCAGATGCGACCTTCCTCCGAATTTTCGCGGAGCTTAAGGAAGTCATAGATTGTCCGAAGTAGTTCTTCGTTATCTATTCTGTCGACGATTCTATGTAGGCTGGATTTCAGATCAATGGCTGTCATGTGTTTGTTAATTTTGCCCTCTAATTTACAAATTTTTCGGGATTTGAGTCGTCGCTAGGTGGTAAAAATCGTTTCTGACTTCCAGGTAATAGTAATCAATACTCTCCCAAACACTTTCGTCAATGTCAACTAGCTTAGCTTTGATTGTCTTGATTAGATTTTCCCTTCTTTTGTGTGAGTCGTCAAGTGTTATCTTGGCTTTGTATTTCAAATAGGCTCGGCAAGCTGTCTCAAATGCCGTATCATATAGAATAACCCCAAGCCTGTTCTTGTGGGGTATATCATATCGAGTAATTATCTCGGCTCCGACTAAAGTGTCGACTATTCCTCTTAGGTAAGGTTTCATCTGTCGTCTTTAAGCGCTTGCATACAACGACCTGTGTTTATGACGGCTGCGGATTTCGAAGCTGCGTCTTGTCCCACAGGCCAAAACTAAATTAAGAAAACTAAACTACGATTTTACCTGTCACCCGCAGCTGGCATAAACACTTTGTTGCCTGCAGTGCACTTATCACACGTTAATCGTTTTCTCTTTCCACTTTTTCCAATAAATTTTCATTGTCCTGTGAGATGTACAAAAGAGTTTTACTCAACCTTGTCGATTCAATTATTATCGGTTCTCCTAATTTTATTAAGTCCGGCAATTTGTCGTATAAATCAAATTTCAATTTCAAAGGAGTTCTTGTCCGCAGGATGAAACCTTCCTTTTCCTTTTTGATTTCATAATCCGTTGTCCTAAAACTTATTTTATTTCCGTTCTTTAAGTCGAAATACTTAAAAATATTCTTCCATGATATAACTAACATTGGCAAGGATAAGAGTCCGATGATAATCAGTCCTCTTTTAACAAATCCATCGGTCGGTTTTTTAAATAAGATCAAAATTGTCGGAATAATAAACACTATTACAATCAACACAATTGTAAATAAGAGTCCCAGAATCAATGTCAATTTGATGTCCGCCTTGATTCTGTTTTTGTCCGCTTGATTCAATTCTAGTTCGTTCATCGTCTTTGTCCAAAGTGCATTGCAGGCAACGATTTTATATCGGCCACCGAGTGAACGATATATTCCTATTATTTATGTCCAATATAAACGATTTGATTCAGCCTTTCAACCACACGCTAAAAGAGTAACACTAAGCTGAAAATGCAAATCATTGGTGCCGAAAACACAATAAAAACTATCCTATATATTCTCCATTTTTACCCCATGAACCGCGCGGCTGTCCTGATCATTGACGACGAAGAAACCCTCCGCCACCTTCTGGCGCGAATCGTTGAGTTGGAGGGGTACTCGGTACATCAGGCGGCGAACGCAAAAGCCGCGTTCAGAATCCTTGAAAAAGAATCCATCCAGGTCGTCATCAGCGATGTAAAATTGCCGGATGCCAACGGCGTCGAGTTAACCTCCAAAATAAAATCGGGATACCCACACATCGAAGTCATCGTTCTCACCGCCTTTGGCACCATTGACGACGGCGTTCAGGCCATAAAAAACGGCGCGTTTGACTATCTCACCAAAGGCGATCACAGCGAAAAAATAATTCCGCTGTTAGCCAAAGCTTCGGAAAAAGCGGCCTTTCAGCAAAAGATCACCACGCTCGAAAATAAGCTTACTGGAAAGTTCAGCTTTGATAACGTCCTGGGTAAATCAAAAAACATTCTCCAAGCCGTTGCGTTGGGGCGAAAAGTAGCCCTTACCGACACGACAGTTTTACTCACCGGTCAAACCGGAACCGGAAAAGAAATATTTGCCCAGGCGATTCACTTCGAAAGTCCGCGGAAACGGAACCCCTTTGTAGCTGTGAATTGCAGTGCGCTGGGAAAAGATATCCTGGAAAGCGAATTATTCGGTCATAAAGCCGGCGCCTTTACCGGCGCCCATCGCGATACAAAAGGGCTTTTTGAAGAAGCCCATGAAGGGACCATTTTTCTCGATGAGATCGGCGAAATGAGTGTTGACCTGCAGGCCAAATTACTTCGCGTGCTGGAAACCGGAACGTTTATCAAAGTAGGCGAAAGCAAAGAGACGAAGGTCAATGTTCGCCTTATCGCGGCGACCAACCGGGACCTTCAGGCCGATATCAACCGCGGTCACTTCCGGGAAGATCTTTTTTACCGGCTTTCTGCTTTTCAAATTCAATTGCCCGCATTGTCGGAACGAAAAGAGGATATCCCTGCCCTGGCCGAATTCTTTATCTCCGTTTTTGCGGCCAAAGTCAATCGGAAAATTAACGGCATGACACCTGCGTTTCTTGAAGCCCTGATGATTCATTCCTGGCGTGGCAATGTGCGCGAACTCAAAAATATCATTGAACGGTCGGTCATTCTCAGCGACTCCAACGAATTGACCATGGATACGCTTCCTTTTGATTTCAATCATCATCCGCATTCGCCGGCCGAATCGGACTTTTCCCTTGAATCGATCGAGAAGGAACACATCCAAAAAGTACTTGCCTACACGCAGGGGAACAAAACGCAGGCAGCCCGACTGCTCGGCATCGGCCTTACCACCCTGTACCAGAAAATCAAAGACTACAACATCCTTTAGCCCAGGCTAATTGCGGGTGGTGAATTGTGATTTAGGTTTGCTGGCACGAAATGAAAGTCGACAAACTATACCCTCAACTTCACAACTCACAATTCGGAACTCCCTATTCTCAAATCCCCCTTCGGAATCCGAAACGACCTTTCGGATTCTGAACGATATTTTTCTTGGTTCCTGCCATTCAATGCAGTCATGTCGTTGAACATCACACATTTGACCTTCTTTTAATGGGCTGGCACAACAATGGTAGCAAAGCGAATAAATCCTAAATCGCATGATAACGGCTCTTCTTTTCCTGGCTGCCCTGCTATGTTTCGTTTTATTTTTCAAATCCATTGATTTCTTTGAAAAAATCTGACGCCATGATTGCCCTGTTCATTCTCTCGTTACTGGTGTTCTTCTACATGATTTATGTTTTGATAAAACCTGAAAAATTCTAAAGAATTGAAACTACGGTTACCCTAATTTCAAAAAAATGAATTTAGCACTTCTTGGAATCGTCCTGACCTTCATCATCACCGTCGCGCTAGCCATTCCGCTGGGTAAATACATTTCCAACGTGTACGGAGGACAAGCCACTTTGCTTGATTCCATTTTCAATCCCGTTGAAAAGTTCATCTTCAGGATTTGCGGAGTAAATCCAAATCAACCGATGGACTGGAAACAGAATATGGTCGCCCTGCTGACCATCAATTTTGTCTGGTTTGTGATGGCCTTGTTCATTTTGCTCAATCAGGGTTGGCTCCCCCTCAATCCCGATCATAATCCCAGCATGACTCCCGACCTTGCGTTTAATACGGCCATCAGTTTTCTGGTGAACTGTAATCTCCAACATTACGCCGGAGAAACAGGAGCCACTTACTTTTCTCAGCTGTTCTGTTTCATGTATTTGCACTTCTGTTCCGCCGCCACCGGCCTGGTCGCTCTGGCGGTTGTGTTTAATGCCATGAAAGAACATACGTCCCATAACCTGGGAAACTTTTACAATTATTTCCTTAAAACAAATACCAGGATTCTTCTCCCGCTTTCCCTGATTGTCGCCGTGATCCTGGTGATTCATGGTTCGCCGATGAATTTCGAAGGCAAAGCAACCTTTACTACACTGCAAGGAGACACATCCCATGTTTCACGCGGGCCGGCGGCCGCCCTGATTGCCATCAAACACCTGGGGACCAATGGGGGCGGTTATTTTGGCGCCAACTCCGCTCATCCCTTAGAGAATCCTGACTACGTAACGAACACGGTTGAGCTAATAGCCCAGGTCATCATTCCTATCGCCATGGTTTTTGCTCTGGGGTTTTATTTAAAAAGAAAAAAATTCGCGTGGGTCATTTTTGGCGTCATGACTTTTGGCTTCCTGTTGCTGGTCGTTCCTACTGTTTACTACGAAGTGCAAGGCAATCCCGCCATTGCCAAAATGGGTATCGACATGAGTTCCGGAGCCATGGAAGGCAAGGAGGTAAGGTTTGGCAGCGCTTCATCGGCGTACTGGAGTATTGTTACCACCGTTATTTCAACAGGTTCTGTTAATTCCATGCACGATAGTTTCATGCCCCTGTCCGGCATGAACCAGCTTTTGGGGATGATGATTAATTCTTTCTATGGCGGCTGCGGCGTAGGCATCCTTAACTTCTACATCTTCATCATCATCGCAGTGTTCATCTCAGGATTGATGGTAGGAAGAACCCCGGAGTTCCTGGGTAAAAAAGTAGAAGCCAAGGAAATGAAGATTGCGATGATTATCGCTTTGCTTCACCCGTTCTTAATTCTCACCGGCACAGCCCTCGCCACCTATACATTCCATAAGGATCCAACGGTTGGCTGGTTGAACAACCCCGGCTTTCATGGCTTTTCGGAAATGCTTTACGAATACACTTCATCCTCCGCCAACAATGGTTCGGGTTTTGAAGGATTGGGGGACAATAATCCCTTCTGGAATATTACGACCGGCTTCGTTTTGATCCTGAGCCGCTTCCTCCCCATCATTGGTCCGGTCGCTATCGCCGGGATTCTGGCTAATAAAAAGTTTATACCGGAAAGCGCCGGCACGTTGAAAACCGACACCGTAACCTTTGGAGTTATGATTTTTGCGGTGATCTTCATCGTCGCCGCTCTTTCATTTTTCCCTGCCCTCACCCTCGGCCCGATTGCCGAATACTTCAGTCTTCATTAACGGTGATTCATTTATGAAAACACATAGCTCGGCCCTGTTTCAAAAAGAATTAGTCAACGAAGCCTTACTTCATTCCTTCGTTAAGCTTAATCCGAAAATCCTGATCAAAAATCCGGTCATGTTCACCGTTGAGATCTGCACTGCCGTAATGCTGATCGTAACGCTATACTCCCTTTCGCATACGTCCCAAGGTTCTTTTGGCTATAACCTTATTGTGTTCCTCATTCTCCTGATCACCTTGCTCTTTGCCAACTTTGCAGAAGCCATCGCCGAGGCGCGCGGAAAGGCCCAAGCCGACAGCTTGCGGAAAACCCGCGAAGAAACACCCGCCAAACTTCTGGGCGAAAACGATGAGCTCATTCCCATCAGTTCCTCTCATCTTAAAAAGGGAGATGTTTTTGTGTGTGAGGCCGGAGATATCATTCCCACCGACGGGGAGATCATCGAAGGCATTGCCACGGTTGATGAAAGTGCCATCACTGGTGAAAGCGCCCCGGTCATTCGCGAGTCAGGCGGCGATAAATCGAGTGTCACCGGAGGAACAAAAGTGTTATCAGACAAAATAAAAGTGATTGTCACCATCCAACCCGGTGAAAGCTTTCTGGATAAAATGATAGCGCTGGTGGAAGGTGCAAGCCGCCAGAAAACGCCCAATGAAATTTCCCTGACTATTTTATTGGCCGGATTTACATTGATCTTCATCATTGTTTGTGTTACACTCAAATCGTTTGGGGATTACTCAAGCACGACTATCTCCATCGCTTCCCTGATCTCGCTTTTCGTTTGCCTCATACCTACGACCATCGGCGGGCTTCTTTCCGCCATTGGAATTGCCGGAATGGACAGGGCTTTGAGAGCCAACGTCATTACCAAATCCGGTAAGGCCGTGGAAACAGCCGGTGACCTTGATGTTTTATTGCTGGACAAGACCGGGACGATCACCATTGGCAACCGTAAGGCAACGAATTTCTACCCGTCGAAGAATATCGATCCGGATTATTTCATCGAATGCGCTACCGTCTCCTCGTTGTCGGACGACACGCCGGAGGGAAAATCAGTCATTGAACTGGCGGCGAGTAAAGGATACCGGCATCCCGCCACGATCGGCGAACGGGCCAATTCCGCTCATGGAATCCCCGGCGTAAAAGTATTTAAGTTTAGTGCGGAAACGCGGACGTCGGGGATTGAAATGCCCGATGGCAGAAAGATCAGAAAAGGTGCCTTTGATGCGATACGGGTGCTTAGCAAAAAAGCTGGCCATGATTTTCCTTATGAAACGGAGGAAAAAGTAAAAATCATCTCGTCCAACGGCGGAACACCACTGGTGGTCGCCGAAAACGAAAAAGTAATCGGCGTCATTGAACTGCAGGATATCATCAAGCCAGGTATCCGTGAACGTTTTGAGCGCTTACGTAAAATGGGTGTCAAGACGGTTATGGTGACCGGGGACAATCCATTGACAGCAAGATTTATCGCGGAGAAAGCCGGAGTTGATGATTTTATTGCCGAAGCCAAGCCGGAAGACAAAATGGAGTACATCCGGAAAGAACAAGGGCAAGGCAAACTGGTGGCCATGATGGGCGATGGAACCAATGACGCACCCGCGCTGGCACAAGCCGATGTGGGTGTAGCCATGAACAGCGGAACTGCCGCCGCTAAAGAGGCAGGAAACATGGTTGACCTGGACAACGATCCGACAAAACTTATTGAAATTGTAGAGATTGGCAAGCAGTTGCTGATGACACGGGGTACTCTTACTACATTTTCGATCGCTAATGATGTAGCCAAATATTTCGCCATTGTTCCGGCTCTTTTCATCGCCTCCGTACCCGTGCTGCAAGGACTCAATATCATGAAACTTTCAAGTCCGCAAAGCGCCATTCTTTCCGCCATCATTTTCAATGCCTTGATTATTCCGGCATTAATTCCACTGGCGCTCAGAGGTGTGGCCTACAAGCCGATTGGCGCAAGTGCATTGCTCAGAAGAAACCTTTTCATCTATGGTTTGGGTGGGATAGCTATACCTTTTATTGGGATTAAAGCAATTGATCTGGTTGTCTCATTTTTTATTTGATCGTTTATGAATACGCACGTTCTTCCTGCCCTAAAACTCACACTACTCTGCGTTTTGTTTTTTGTAGTTATATATGCGGGCATCGTCTGGAGTATCGCTCAAGTAGTAGCTCCCAATCACGGCCAAGGTGAGGTCGTTCTGAAAAATGGCAAAATCATTGGGTTTGCCCGGGTTGGGGAATCCTTCCGGAGTGCCAACTATTTTTGGCCAAGGCCTTCGGCCGTAGAGTATAATGCGGCGGGTTCAGCCGGATCAAATAAGGGACCGTCAAACCCTGAATATCTGCAAACGGTAAAATTCCGAATTGATCATTTTCTGATTCACAACCCGGGCATACATAAACAACAGATACCGGTTGAACTGGTCACAGCTTCCGGGAGCGGGCTAGATCCTGATCTTTCTCCAAAGGCGGTTCTGATTCAGGTGCCGAGGATTGCTAAAGCCCGGGGCATTTCCGAGGAGCGCTTGCGTGAGCTCGTTCTAAAAAATACAAAGACTTCCCTTCTCTTCGGGCCTTCTACTGTAAATGTGCTCAACCTGAATATGGAGTTGGATACCATGAAGTAATGAAGATCTGAATGTAACCTTTAAATGAAAATGAAAAAACAATTACTGATTATTGTCCTCCTTTCCGGATCGTTTTGCATTGAAGCGCAGGTCGATACAGCCAAATCTAAAACTCCTTTTGAAGGACTGGATCAGACGTGGTATAATGGTGGGGACCGAAGGGATTCTGCCGTATTGACAAGTAAGTACTTTACTGGAAGCATCATGATGGATGTCAATTACAGCTACTCCTTTGCCAACCCTATTGATAACACGGTTGTTGGTTCTACAGCCATCGGTCGTGATAATGAAATGCAGGTAGAACTTGCCAGCTTAGGCGGTGAGTTTAACTACCATGGTGCCCGCGCTCGCCTATTCACACAAATGGGGATGAACTCTACCGTCATTCCCCGTGATGATCAAAGCGTATACAGAGGCCAATATCAACTCGGCGACGCTTATAAGTATCTTGCGGAGGCGTATGGAGGATATCACATTGATAAATGGCGGGGCATTAACGTCGATGTCGGTATGTTTGTGTCCTATATCGGGCTCAATTCGTACTACCAGGCCGAGAACTGGGAGTATCAAGCCTCTTATACTTCTGACAACACACCGTGGTTTTTCAATGGCATGCGAATTCAAATTTTCCCAACAAAACATTTAAAAATTGAGCCCTGGATTATCAATGGATGGCAGAGCTATGGAAAATTCAATAGCATGCCGGGCTTGGGTGGAAATATAACTTGGATTCCAAGCAGCAACGTTAAACTGGTTACCAATGATTACTACGGAACCGATACAGAAGGATTTCCAACACGAGTGCGGGTTCACACTGACAATAGCTTATTGATAAAATATTATGACAGCCCTCATTCAAAAGGAATCAGTAAAAAAGCGTTTTCCTTAACAGTAGATGTTGGTCAAGAAAAGGGTGGAGGGGTGAACGGTTTTCACAGCACTCCGGGAAGTCCGGCACAATATTTTTTGAGCGCCATGTTTTACAATAGGGTGTGGTTCTATCAAAACAAATTCGCCTGGACCATCGGTGGAGGTGTTATAGACAATCCGGGGCGATACCTGGTCCTCTACCCAACTGGGGATGCAAGTCCATTGCCCAATCCCAACAACCCCACGCAAACGGAAGGTACGCATCCCTTCAACACAAGTCCAGGCAGCCAGTTTAAAGGGTGGGATTGCTCTACCAACCTCGATTTTATGCCCAATCAAAGCATCACCTGGCGCATAGAATATGTACATCGTCATTCAAGCGTTCCCTATTTTGCCGGCCACGGTGGAGTCACTTCTCCCAGCGGATACACAAATACTCCTATTCCTCCCGGCTGGGCGCCCGATTTGGTAACGTTTGAGGATAGGATAATTTTTGTGATGTTATTTAGAATTTAAGGCGAGTTGCCAATCCATCGTCTCTTGCCCAAAAACAAAAGCCTTATATCTGAAGATTTCTATTTTAGATGTCAGAGAACGAAGATCTAATTTGGTTAAACCTTAAAACCATTTGACCTTTGCTCGAGAAAATTGGCCAAAATTCAAAAAATGTCCACGGAAAAAGACCAATCCGTCCAGCACTTTCTCGATTTGATCAAAAAATCAAGGCGCGGGAAGTTCAAGATTTACATTGGCATGTGTGCAGGGGTAGGTAAAACATACCGCATGCTGCAAGAAGCTCACACCATGCTTAAGAACGGGATTGATATGCAGATTGGCTATATCGAAACACATAACCGCGCGGAGACACAAGCCTTGTTGGAGGGGCTGCCGGTCATTCCACGCCGAAAACTCTTTTACAAGGGGAAGGAATTGGATGAAATGGATGAACAAGCTATCATCAATCTCCACCCCGAAGTCGTCATCGTGGATGAATTGGCCCATACGAATATTGAAGGAAGCAAAAACGACCGGCGCTGGCAGGATGTCATTGAGATCCTGAATTCAGGAATCAACGTGATTAGCGCCATGAATATACAACACATTGAAAGCCTAAACGAAGAAATTGAAAAGATCACCGGAATTGAAATTAAAGAACGGGTTCCCGACAAAGTTTTACAAATGGCCGACGAGGTTGTAAACATCGACCTCACGGCCGACGAATTAATCACCCGGATGAAAGAGGGTAAAATTTACGAAGAATCAAAAATTCCAACGGCGTTGCTTAATTTTTTCCAGGCTGAGAAAATTCTCCAGCTTCGGGAGTTGGCGCTAAAAGAAGTGGCCTCTCAGGTTGAACGAAAAATCGAAACGGAAGTACCAAAAAGTACTCAACTCCGGCCGGAACGTTTTATGGCCTGCATCAGTTCGAACCCTGAAAATGCCCGTAAAATAATCCGAAAGACAGGCCGGCTAGCCTCGTATTATCATTCAAAATGGTTCGTTCTGTATGTGCAAACCCCGGACGAGAATCCGGATAATATCAATCTCGCCAAACAACGGCACCTGATTAATAATTTCAAGCTTGCCACCGAACTGGGTGCCGAGGTTATTCAGGTGAAATACGACAAGATAGCCCTGGGCATTATCGCCGTGGCAGAGCAGCACCAGATCACGACGGTTTGCATTGGCAAGCCCAAACTCAACTTAGTACGCATTATTTTAAGTACCAATTTATTTAACCAACTCTTGACAAAACTTTCTTTCTCCGACATTGACTTAGTTATATTATCCTGATGAACCTGAGGATCAAAACCAAACTTAGCCTGGGGCTGGCATTTCTCTTTGGAATTGCTGTTTTGGTAGGTCTCCTGAGCGCATTCTATCTGCATCAATTGTCCAATGACGCCCAGGAAATTCTAAAAGACAATTACGAAAGTATTGAGTATGCCCAAAACATGAACCATGCACTGGAGGAGTCGCGCATCGCCGATTTTGAAAAAAATCTGGCCGCGCAGGAAAAAAATGTTACTGAACCCGGTGAACAGGAATTGACCTCCCTATTGCGGCGTCAGGAAGTGGATTTCAAAAAAAATCAGAAAGATTCAATGAATTTAAAAGCCATTCGATCTACCCTGTTCTCCATCATCAAAATAAACATGCAGGCTCAGGTACGCAAAAACAAGATTGCTCAGGAGACAGCCAATAATGCTCTCGTGTACATCGGTGTGATCGGATCGATTTGTTTCATTATCACATTCGCGTTCATTATCAATTTCCCGGGCTACATTGCCAATCCCATCAACGAACTTACCGAAGGGATCAAAGAGATTTCCAATAAAAATTATGACGAACGTCTCAATTTTGAATCCGGAGATGAATTCGGAGAGCTTGCCGAAGCGTTTAACAGCATGGCGCAAAAACTGGACGTCTACGAACACAGCAACCTGGCCCAGATTCTTTTTGAGAAGAAACGCATTGAGACAATCATTAACAAAATGAATGATCCTATCATTGGCCTGGATGAAAAAAAGAAAATTTTATTTGTCAATACGGAAGCCGTGAAAATTATCGGCCGGGACCCTAACGACCTGATCGGCAACTATGCGCCCGACATGGCCGTGAAAAATGACTTGCTTCGTTCGCTGATCAAAGACCTGATGGAGGGCAATCTTTTCCCTACCGATTCCCCGGTGCTTAAGATCTTTGCCGACGGAAAAGAATCCTATTTCACAAAAGAGATTCTGCGGGTAACTACGGTACCCACAGGAGAAAAGAAAGTCGTATCCATCGGGTATGTGATCATTCTCAAAAATATTACCGCATTCAAAGAACTGGATTTGGCCAAAACCAATTTTATGGCTACCATTTCACACGAGTTAAAAACACCTCTTGCCTCCATCCAGATGTGCTCTCAATTGCTGGACGATAAGCGCGTCGGAGAATTAAACGAGGAACAGAAAAAGATAGTGAAAACGGTCCATGAAGAAACCAGTCGGTTAATGAAGATCATCGGCGAACTGCTCGATTTGGCTCAGGTGGAGTCCGGCAATTTGCACCTGCAATATGAACCGGTTAAGCCGAAGCAACTCGTGAGTTATGCGTACGATGCTTTAAATTTCCAGGCCGGCTTGAAGCAAGTTCAATTGGAAGTACATTGCCCCGACGATCTACCTCTTGTAAAAGCAGATTTAGAAAAAACATCCTGGGTATTGGTTAATTTTTTATCCAACGCAATCCGCTACAGCCCTGAAAAGTCGACCGTCATCATTCGGGCAACGCAAAACGAAAATAAAATTATCTTTTCGGTTCAGGATTTTGGGAAAGGCATTGATCCCCAGTATATCGATCATGTCTTCGAAAAATTTTACAAGATTCCCGATAGTGATCCCACACATTCCGGAACCGGCCTGGGATTGGCAATTTCCAAGGACTTTATTATTTCCGAAGGGGGAAAAGTCTGGGTGGAAAGCGAACCCGGCAATGGAAGTACGTTCAATTTTGAACTTGGAGTAGTCACGTAGTCTGGTGGGTTAGTCATTTTGTCAATTCGCCAATGATTCGCAATCCATCGAGTGTAAGCCTGGGTTCAATGGCCTGAAAATAATTATTCAATGGCGTGATGATGGCCGAAAGTCCGCCTGTGGCGATGACCATGCACTCTGTTTTTAACTCCTTCTTAATACTTTCTACCACGTTTTTCACGAGGCCTTCGTAACCC
>Ga0302324_100013040_pt1 | contig 16888 bp, 11 predicted proteins | sample Palsa_T0_1_FD_201949 | JGI IMG/M metagenome (GOLD analysis project Ga0302324, IMG submission 201949) | Peat permafrost microbial communities from Stordalen Mire near Abisko, Sweden - Palsa_T0_1 | ecosystem: Environmental > Terrestrial > Soil > Palsa > Peat permafrost | place: Sweden: Abisko...
ATTTTATCGGGATCGCCATAGACGGCGCAGGTGCTGGAGAAGACAAACCGCTCGACGCCGGCCGATTCCATCGCTTTCAACACGCTGACGGTGGTCGCGACATTGTTGTGATAATACATCAGCGGCTGATGCACCGATTCGCCGACGTACGCATAGGCGGCGAAGTGCATCACGGTGTCGATCTTGTGATCGCGCAGTGCCGCCGTGAGCGCGGTTTTGTCATTTAAGTCCGCGGCAATCGATGGGACCTTGAGAATCTGAACAACGCTGCGATGTCCGCGCGAAAAATTGTCGTAAATCACCGGCGAATGGCCCGCTTCCTTCAGGCGCTTCACCGTGTGCGATCCGATATACCCGCCACCGCCGGCGACAAGAACATTCATGACTGCACTCCTGATCTCCCGCAGTATAGTTGAAATCCCGGGCTATTTCGTTCGCGCGTCGCCGGTTTGATCCAGCGCGTTGCGAATGTGTTTTGCGATGGCATCGGCCGATCCTTCGCCATGGAAGCGGACGATTTTCAACCTTGGCTTTTCATCGTTCAGCATAGGCGAAATCGCGTCGATCTTGATGAGCCAGCCTTCATGCAGCGCATCCATCACATCGTCCGTTTCGTAATCACAAAGGACGAATTCGCCGATCACCCGTGTCTTGCCACACGGACAGGTGTAGAAATAAAAGTGCGACGCAATCCCGGCGGCGGTCGGAACATCGGCGCCGTCGATCGTCAAGTGCAGATCCTTTCGGGGCACTTCAACGCGGTAGACACCGTCGGTGGTGGTTCCAGAAATGCCCAGGGCGGCGTCGATGGTGGAAGTGTCGACGGTCGGCTGGGTCGTCGGTGCGTCGGCATTTGCGAGATTGCAGAAACAAAAGACCAGAAGGAATGAAAAAATGCCGGCGTTCTGTCTAGAGGTTGTTTCAAAACCTCTCAGAGCCGGGCCGTATCGGCCCGATGTTGCCTTCACGCGACCTTCATATCGATTGAAGCGCCAGATCATTTGCTTCCTTCGGGTAAGAGCTGCCCCGTCGCGCGCAGCCGCCTGAAAGTGCGCCTGCGGAATTTGAAATACGGCTTGGATATAAACCGATGCAAGCGGATCGCCCAGCTCACCTTGTTAACCACAGCGCGTTCGGTATCGGTTAACTCATCGGGACGCAAACGCCGTTTGTGCTTGAGCATGTGGTAAATGTCTTCGCGCTGCATGCGGCGCAGGATTCGGCGATTGAGCCAGTTGTTGCCAAAATCGTGCAGATCATAGCTGATCTGAAAATCAATCAGGTGCGGCCGGCCATCTTCGCCGAGCAGGATATTCTGCGGCTTATTGGTATCGACGTAAGCGATTTGCCGGCGATGCAGCTCCGCCAGAAGCTGCAGTAGTTGATCGAAGAAACCATCGGGCACCGGCTGCCCGTCGCCAAGCGGCCGGCCCGGCACAAACTCGTGAACGAATCCGGTGGGACCAATTTGCGCGAGGACTGGTGGCACATTGGGAAGATCCGAAAGCGCGGAATAGAAGCGCATCTCGCGCCGGCAGAGCCATTTGCCCAGCCCCACGCAGGGAAAGCCGCAGTAATCGTTGACCCGGCCCACCTTCAGCACGACACGCGCGCCTTGGGAATCATTGTAAAATCCCGTGGCGGCGAAGAAATCATGTTTGACGGTCTTTTGATGGCGATAAACTTTTCCCCCGAAAGAAATCGTTGGCGGCAAGTCGCGCCGGCCCAGCGCTCGCATCGCATATGCCACGCGGGGAACGCCGGCGCTTCTCGTCGGGGAGCCTTCGGAACGGCGGGGGGACATGGCGGCGATTATACGGGTCACGCCCAATCAATCGATGGCCGGGCCGCTTGTTTTCATTCGGCGCTACGCGCCGGGCGCGCCGGCCGCCTAATATTGTGAGAGATGATCGCCTTTTGCTTGCTCTGTCTCTCGCTGCTGGTTTCCCCAACCACTGCGCCGACCACCGCCCCTGCGGGAGCGGTCAGCATTGATAAAAGCGACCCGATCGTCGATCGGGTGATGTTCAATCGCAACCATCTGCCGCCGGACATGCCTCAGCTCAAGCCGGGCGAAGCAGCGCTGACGCGGTCCAATTATCAATGCCGCGCTGGGGTGAGTTATGAAGTCCTCACCTCGACACAAGTCGGGGATCACTGGCACGTTGTAGCGCGAATTCGCCATGTCGATATCGGAACTCGCCTCACCGACACAATCTACCTGCCGATGCTGGCGCCCGTGCTGCTTCGCGCTCATGAGGAAGGGCATCGGGAGATGAACGAGCGGATCTATCAGGAGGGGGAGGCAGTCGCCCGTTCGGCCGCGGCGGAGGTTTTGTCCCACGACTGGGAAGCCGACGGGCCGGATCCCAGGGCAGCGGGAAAGGCCGCGACCGATTTGGCGGTGGCGCGCGCGTGCCAGATTTATTTGCAGGGGACCGCAGATCGAGCGTCGCTGGCCGGAGATATCTATGACCGCCTGACCGATCATGGCCGCAACCAACTGTACGTTGCCAACGCGATCCGTCTTTCATTCATCGAAGAACGCCACCCAACGACACGTCCGACGGAACTGCTCCATTCGACGACAAAGCAGTCGAAGTAATTCTAACCGGCAAGCGGCACCAGACATCGAAGATTCAACTCATCTCCGCCACCAGCGCCTTCGCAAAAGCCTCTGGATTTTCCAACGGAGCCATGTGCCCGGCATCCGGGATGATCGCGAGCCTCGATCGCGGGACAGCAGCCTGCATCGCCCGGGCGATCTCCGGCGATGCGATCGCATCCTCGGCGCCCACCACGATCAGCGTCGGCATCGCCAGCGTTGTCAGAAGCGCGGTGTAATCCGCTCGATCGCGCATCGCCGCCAAAGCGTGCTGGATCGTCAGCGGCGGACACGCTTCCATGATCGTCCGGAGTTTTGCGGCCGCTGCCGACTTCGCCGATCTGGCCGCGATCATCTTGGGAAACATTTGATCCGCGATCGCTTTGCTTCCGCTCCGGCGAACCAGATCGATCATTTGCTGGCGCCCTTGTTTTGCTTCGGGAGTGTCGGCGGCGGCTTTCGTATCGATCAACACAAGGGCGCGCAAATCAGCTGGATATTGTTTTGCAAAGGCGAGCGCGACATATCCCCCCATCGACAATCCCCCCAGGATGCACGGTGCGACGCGAATAGCCGTTAAGAATTGATGCACATCATCAGCAAGCGATTCGATCGTAAATGGTCGATCGCACGTTGATGCTCCAAAGCCACGTAGGTCCGGAGCGATCACGCGAAATTTGTATTCGAGCAGATCGCCCGCTTCGTCCCAAATGCTGCTATCGAGCGGAAATCCGTGCAGCAAAACCAGTGTCGGACCCGCGCCGCGGTCGGTATAGGCAATTTCTACATCAATTAGCTTGCAAATCGGCATGGGTGATCCTTCCTCCCATCCGCAGTAGTGTAGCCGGTATTGGTTCGCGTTGAAGCGGGAGCGCCAGTGCCTACAATCCCGTCCCACTGAGAATGGGCTTGGAGAGCGATAGCGGATAAGCCCCGGCGAAAGACAGATGCCATTTGATACCGATCATTTACGACTCACCGATTTCATGGACCTGCCGACGCTGCAGGAAATCCAGGACAGCTTTGCCGCGGTCGCCAACGTGCGGGCGACGATCACCGATGCCGACGGCAACGTGCTCACCCAGCCCCAGCCCACCAGTGAATTCCTGCGCCGCCAGCGCGTGATCGCGCAAACGGAGGAGACAGTGGACGGCGCGGCCGATGGGCAGGCGGATGGCCCGCAGCGCGCGGGGCGGGAGTATGTCGCACCGATTGTTGTCAACAACCAGCGGCTGGGAACATTGCGGATGAGTCCCAACGGCATGCCCGCCGGCGTGGATGAATCGCGGCTGAACGCGCTGAGCGAGAAGTTTGGGCTCGACGCCAAGCAGATGCGCTCATTGGTCAATTCGCTCATGCGCTCGCGCACCGCGCGGCCGGCGGCGATCCAGTTCTTGTTTTTGCTGGCCAACGCCATCACGCGCCTTTGCTACAAGGAGTTTGAGTTGCGACAGCGCATCGCGGAACTCGAAGCTGTCTACAACGTGACCATGACTCTTGCCGAGGCACGCGATTTGGGCAGCGTGCTGAACCGGGCGGTGAAACTCGTCGCCCAGTTGATGGACGCCAAAGCCGCGTCCATTCGACTGCTTGATCCCGAGAGCGATGAACTCAAGATCGTCGCGGTTCACAACCTTTCGCGCGAGTACCTCAGCAAGGGAAGGATTCTGCTGAGCAAGGCGGAGGTCGATCGAGATGCGCTTTCCCCCAAGGGGTACGACTATACCGCCGATGTCGGAGCCGATCCGCGAACGCTCTATCCGGATGATGCCAAACGTGAAGGCATCGTTTCGGTTCTGTCGGTGGGAATGCGATTTCAGGGCCGGCCCGTGGGGGTGCTGCGGGTCTACACCGAAACCAAACGACAGTTCAGCCAGTTGCAGATCAACCTGCTAAAAGCGGTGGCGGCACAGGCCGGAGCGGCGATCGAAAACACGCGGCTTCACGTCGAGGCCGTCGAGGCGCAGCGACTGGAAGAACAAGTCCGAATGGCGGCGGACGTGCAGTTGCGGATGATTCCCCAGACCCCGCCGAATCTACCGGGGATTGACGTAGCCACGGTCTATGAGCCGTGCTTTGAGCTTGGCGGCGATCTATATGATTTTTTCGCCCTGCCCTATGACAATCTTGGATTAGCTATCGCTGACGTCAGCGGGAAAGGCGTGCCGGCGAGCCTGATCATGGCAACGGTTCGCGCATCGTTGCGGGCGCAGGTGGATAATCTGTATTACATCGACGAGGTCGTCCGGCGGATTAACCTGATGCTCTGCCGCGACACGACCGATTCTGAGTTTGTCACGCTTCTCTATGGCGTGATGGATGCCCCCAACCGCCGCCTGACCTATTGCAACGCCGGCCATCCGCCGGGCATGTTGTTGCGAGATGGCGTGGTCAGCGAATTGGCCATGGGCAACATGGTGCTAGGCGTGTCGAAGGACGAGCCTTATACGCAGTCCATCCTGGAACTGGAGTCCGGCGATACGCTGCTTTTGTACACCGATGGATTATCCGACGCGATGAACTTCGAGAGGAAAACCTTCGGCCGCCAGCGTGTGCTCGAGGCTTTCGCAAAAGGCGGAGAAACGGCTGAGGCGGTGGCGCAAAACGTCCTGTGGGAGATGCGAAAATTCGTCGGCCTCAGCAAACGCACCGACGATGTGACGATGATTGTGATGCGCGTGGAGTAAGCATCTTTGTCGCAGCCCCGCATGTACATGCGGGGCTACGCCGAGCGGATGGGGTCATCTGGGATTCGCCATATCCTTGTTACGAACGAGGATGGGGTCGGCCCACAGACCTGCCGCGCCCGGTGCAAACGGATCCGACGCATCGACGCGGAGCGTAAGCGTCTTCACCTCAATCATGCTCAGCGCGAGCAATGCGGGATCATCCACGCTCGACAGCGGCGCGCTGCGGAAGATTTCTTTTCCATCGGCGAGGACGACAAACTGCAGCCGCTGCATCGGGACCAGCCCCAGCGGCACGCCGGCCTTGGCGATCACGCTCTTGTATTTTCCGTCCAAATCCCACGTCAACGAAACGCCCGGTCGCTGGCCGATTCCGTGAGTGGCAACCGCGCCCAAAAGCATCATGGGAACGCCGGCTGTCGTTGCATCGATCGCATACCCTGGCCCGCCATCCACCTTTGACGGAGCAAGATGAGACAGCGTGTCAAATGCATCGCCCCCCATGCTCATGTGCGCAATCGTTGCAGCCTCGATGGTGGTCGAGCCAAGCCGAGCGTCGTCGATGGTGAGCCTCCCGTCCGAGACGGAGGCGGTCTTTCCCAGGAGGATCGAACCATCGACCAGGTAAACAATTTCGTTGGCAGCAGCAATAACCGCATCCTGCACGATGACCGCGCGAGCCTGGCGGCTAACGTCAAAGCTCTGGATGCCAAAGAGAACGGAACTGATCTTCACCTGATTCCCATCCAGGCCTGCGGGATCGCCTTCGAAGAAATCACCATTATCCAAAACCGCGCCAGCGTGGCCGGCTGGAATGTGTCTGAGCGCGTCCGCACTGACAGGGCGAAAGAAAACGGCCGCCAGATCCGTTGCGGGGATAACTAGCGCGATTCCGCCGGCGCGGACGATGCGCACGCCGCTGCCGTCGAGCCGCGTGATTACATCGGCGGCGATCGTTTCGCCGCTGGTAAGAACGACGCCACGAAATAGCCGGCGATTGTCGGCGATAAAATCAGCGCGCAGCACATCCGATAGTTCGACAAATTCGCTCCGCCCAGCCTTTGGCGTTACGATCAAGCCGGCATCTCTATCGAGAGTGATCGAGCCCTGATAGCGCTTGCCATCAAGCGTCGTCAATGTGCCGGCGCGGGTGAAAGAGGCGAGGGCCGAAACGCAAAGCAGAAGACCAGCGACGGCATTCGTGTGGTTGGGAAGTGCCAATTTCATCGCTGATACAACGGCAGATATCCATACGGCATCGCGAGAATCGTCGTATACACGGCAGTTGCATACACGTCGTTCATGCCGCCGGCGCCATCGAGCGGCCGCCAGAAGTTGGAGCCATCGGGAGATTGGTTCAATATTCCCGGCGCGAGGAGGATCGATTTGATATCGGCGTACCAGTTCGCCCAGGTATCCCCACCAATCATGTATTGGGCGGGGCCGGCGTAAAAATTGCCGTACGTGAACCATTGGCCTTTGCTGCCGGCGCCGAAATGAGTCATCTGCTCGATGAGATATTCGCTGCCCCGTTTGACCATCGGATCATCGTACAAACCGCAGACTTGCAGCGAATAGATCGCCGCGGCGGTGCGTGCAAAGCCCGGAGCTCCCCGTGACGGAGGCTGATAGCCAAAACCGCCGCTGGTTTGGTCGTTGCAGCTTTTGACAAAGTTGACGGCTCGATCGATCGTACCCTGGGGAACATCCAGCCCGCTGTTGCGCGCGACGCGCAGCGCAACGACCTGCAGTACCGTCACCGAAATGTCCGCATCCGGATTGATCCGAGGCTGGTAGCGCCAGCCGCCTTCAACGCCCTGGCAGGCGATGATCAATTTCACCGCCCGCTCGAGCTTGGGGCGGATGATCGAGTCGCGTGTCTGGCCGTAGACTTCGCCCAATGCGATCGTGGCGATGCCGTGGTTGTACATATTGCTCTCGCCGGTCGGAGCGGCGATGTAACCGTCGGGGCGGACACAGTCCAGAAGAAAACTGACGGCGTGCGTGCAGGTCTGGCCGTATTCCCCTTCGCCCGGAAGCTGGCCCGACGCCATGAAGGCGATCAAGACGTAGCCGGTAATCGCGGCCATGTGATTGTTGCCGATGGACCACGCTCCGCCGGGGGATTGTTGGGAAGCGAGGAATTTCAATGAGCCTTTGATGATGGCGTCGGTATTGGCGTCGACGATGGGAGGCGGCAGCTCCGCGCGAGCGCTGGGCGACAAAACTAGCGCGATGGTTAAGACCAATAGGATGTAAATGCGGTCGCAGTTGTGTAGCCGGCGAGCATGCTCGCGGCTCGGCTGAGCTCGCCGAAGTCCGGCCAAAGGGAGGAATCGATATTTCCGCGAGTCAAGAGGTTTCATTTATTGTCCCCATCCGACAGATTTCGCAGGTACTGCTCGACCATGTTGCCGTATTCCTCGGGATACTTCTCCGCTTGGGATTGTTGCAGAGCCTGGCGATCGCGGGGCGGCAATTGCACGAAAGCGGAAGCGCCGGCGGTGACGCTGCGCTCGCCGCCGTCCTGGGCGGCGCGATTGCCAGGCTTGTCGCCGATGTTGCCTGGGCTCATGCCTGCCTGAGCGCCCGCTTGATCCGATGGTGGTGACGGCGCGGAAGTCTGCCTCGACGTTTGGGCTGACGCCTGCGCGGACGACTGCGACTGGGATTGAGATGGGGATTGTCCCGGAATGGGGCGTTGATTATTTCCCGCTTCCGGGAGATCCGCCGCGAGTGCTGTCTTTGCCCGGGACAAGGCGGCCTGGGCCGCGGCGGTGGATTGCTGGGCGTCGCCGGCATGGCCTACCTGGATTTGCTGGCCGGCTTGATTCATTTGTGTGATCGCTTGTTGAACGGCATTGACGGCCGATTGCGAGTCATTTTTCCCCATCGCCGCCGCGGCCGATTGTGCCGCGGCTTCCAGGCTCTTCTGGGCCTGCTCCGTGGCAGCGGCATCGGTCGATTGAGCGCCCAATTGTGCCTGGTCAAGTTGTCCTTGCGCCTTTTGCAATTGCTGTGCCGCCTGGTTGATCGCATCTTGAGCGGCTTGCGCCGCTGCCGGATCGCCCGCGGGCTGGCCGAGCTGGCTCTTAAGCTGATCCATCGTCCCGGCAAGACTGACCGCGGCTTTCCCAAGATCACTTATTGCTTCGCCCTGCGCGGATTGTGCGCCTTTGGCATCATTGTGCTGAAGATTCTGCGATGCCTCACGCATCTCCTGCTGCGCATCGCCGAGGGCCGCGGCGGCTTGCTGCGCCGAGGCGGGAACTTGTGCTTGCGCCGCCACAGTTTGGTCGGCGATCTGTTGCTGCTGCTGGGCCGGATTTGCCGGTTGGCTTGCGGCCTGCTGTTCGTGCTGCTGATCCTGCGATTGCGTCGCGGCCGCCCTTGGTTGTTCTGCTTCCGCATCCGACGGTTGCGTTGTGGCATTTGGTTGTTGCGCTGGCGCATTCGCCTGTTGTGGGGGCCGTTTCATGACCGGCTGCGTCGTCGCGTGCCCCGCCTGCTGGGCTGTGGCGAGCGCGACAGCAGCTTGTTTCTGGATCAGCGCGGCAATCTGCTGCTGCGCCCGTTGCAACTGATTCAACTGGTCCTGCGCTTGCTGAAGGTTATTCGTCTGCTGCCGCAGTCCATCCTGCGCCTGGGCCAAAGCTGTGTCGGCGGCTTGCTGTTGAGATCGGGCGGAGGGCCTATCCGCATGTGCCATCGACTCAGAAGCCTTGGCCATCTGTTTGCTCGCCTCGCCCAGTTCATCCGCTACAGCGGCCGCGCTCGCGGCGGCTTGCTGCTGCAGATCGTGGGCCTTTTCGGCGAGCGATCGCTGGTCTTCGGCGGTCGCGACCGCCGGTTGGGTCGCGGGCGTTCCGCCGGCCATCGCCTGCTGCTCATCGCGGAGTTGTTTCACGGCACCGAGCAACTGCTTCGTTTCGGCCAGCTTGTCGCTGGAACTGGGCGCGACATTAGCGACATCGGCTTCCCCCTGCGCGATCTCCTTTTGCAACTCATCGTTGGCCAGTTGCAAGCTATCGGCGGCGGCGTTGCCATCCTCGGCGGCGCGATCGCGATGATGTTGCGCGATATCAGCGCGTGCCAGCTGCATGTTCGATTCAGCCTGTTTCAACAACTCCGCTACAGCCGGCGACAGATTCGCCAGCTTCTTGCGCGTCTGGTCCGTGTCGTCGACATTGGCAGCCTCCGATCGATCTGCCTGGCGGCGGGCGGCCCCGGTCGGATTGTCTAATACCGTCGATTTCGTCCGCTCGACGATCTCCCGCTGCTTTTCGAGTTCCGACTCGATTGTCGCCAGTTGGTCTTTCTTGATCTCCAGCGTCCCCTTCGGAGGCGAAAGCAAATCGGTCAGGTCACGGAGCGTGTCTCGAGCATCCTTTTCTCCGCCAGCAGCCCGAAAAAGATCGGCGCTCTGCAGGTCCGAAGCGGCGGAGAGGACGGTGGCTGAAAGATGCGTTGTTTGTGCCCGCGCCAGTGCCTTGTTTAGTTGATCGACGTCAGTTCCGCTCGCATCGTTGATCACGGATTTCATCACGGCCTGCGCATCCTTTACTTCACTGGCGATACTGATCTGCTCAGATTGCTGTGTCTCAATCGCGGCAAGCGTGGCGGGGTCCAGTTGATCCAATCTTTTGCCCATTGCTGCCTGGGCGACCTCGACAGTCGCGCTCAGATTCAGCGCCTGCCGCTTGGCCAGCCGATCGAGCCGGTCGGCCAGTTCGTACACGGATTTGTCCTTGTCATACTGATCGAGCAGCTCGCGAAACTGCGCGAGAATACCCTGCTGTGTGAGATACGCCTGCTTCTCGTCGCTGATCCCGCCATCGTTTGCGCTGCGTGCCTGCTGCAGGAGGAGAATGACCCGCTGCATCTGCTCATTGCTCAGCTGGGCAAGCACCGCCCGGATCGCGCGGAGGGTTTTCACATCCTGGCCCTCGCCCATTCCATTACGCTCGAACTCGCTGACGACTAGATCGATCTGCTGGGCGATCTGCTGGGTATGGGAGCGTACCTGCTCCTGTCGCGCCTCCTGCGTGCGCAACTGATCGGCGGCGGAGTCGGCAAGACACGTCGGAGCCGCGCCAACCGCGGCAATGATTGTCGCACAGATGAAATGGAGGCGGTTGTTCATCATGTCCAGAATCTGCTCCATGCGCGTGGCGATTTTTACGTATCGAAACCGCGCCCACCATTCGCTTGCGCCTTCGCGGGAGGAGCGCCCTCGGCTCGCTAACCCGCAACCGACAGGGTGACACCGCTCAGGGCTTTGCTTCAACCTTCTCTTGTATCATCTCGCCCAGGTCCGCGTTGTCCTGCTTTTGCGTCTCGGCGGTTTCCTTGATTTCGCCCATGTGGTTGCCCAGTCGCGCCAGCAGGTCCGATCTTACCTCGGCCTCGGTGCCGATGCGGGTCAAATAATGATCGGAGACGGTCTTTCCCGGACCCGTGACATCATTCGTGTCCTCCGCTTCCAGCCACCATTCCACCGCGCCATGCACGAGCGGCGGGGGATCGAGATTGCCCATTTCGAAGTGGAATTGACCGTGGAACGTTTTAGGCGTGCCCTTGAGATCGAGCGCGATCGAGCCGCTTTCAACCGGCGCGGCTTGGCCGGAGACGACTGCGTCCGCGTGATGGTCCCCCGGATGCTCCCCCGCAGCAACATCGGGAACCGCCGGCGCCGAGCCGTTCTCGGCCGCGATCGTCTCGGCCAATTCCGGAGGCACCACACGGTAATGCAGCGTCAATTTCCCCAGCGCAAAATCATCGCTCGCATCGGCACCCACCAATAGCTGCGCGCGAGCGGTGCTCAATTGTTCCTTCCGATCGGGATAAGTCACGCGAACCGTCGGCGGCTCATCCGGAATTAGCTGGATTCCATACACCGCCGGATCTTTTGTCTCCAGGCCGTTGTTATCGACCAGATGTATCGAGAGCCCCTGGACATCGGGCGCAAGCGGGATGTCCGGATTGCCCCGGTCCTGGGCGATCAATGTTTGCCCATCGCTTCCCACGACGATCAGCGGGATATCCACCATCCCGCTCTTGCCTTGCAGTGTCACACGATTGAATGGGCGGTCGGCCGGCGTGGTGTTCTTCACCGGCTTGTTGGATTTGATGCGAATCGCCAGTCGGCTTGTAGCGAGGATGCGCAGATCGCCGGAGGAATGCCTGATCGGACCCAGATGCGTGTAGTCGGCGGGGATTTCGGCGATGTTCATCGACACGACCGAGGGACGCACGCTGGCTTCCACCCGGCCATCGTTTCCGTGCCCATCGTTGAGCGTAACGCGATAGGTGAACGATCGCGGCACCGTCTCCAGATTGAGCACGAATTGTTTGGAATGCTCGGGACCGGCGGCCATTGGAAGGGTGACGGATTGGCCCGCGCCATCGTAATGGATCGCAACCGATCCACTGGCGGGGATGATGCCCGAGGCTTGGGCGCGCAGCTCCACTCCCTCGCCGATCGCCGATACCAACGGATTGGGCGTGAGCATTTGCACGCGCGTTTTTCTGGGCACATCAACGCCCGGCGCCAGCACCGCGCGCTCCAGCAGATCGACGCTGCTCCTGCCGCCAAAGGCCATGCCCACGATGCCGAGGATGCCGATCAACGCCGCGACAGCGCCGAGGCGGCGCAAGCGATCAAGTTTGACCACAGCAAGAAAATCCATCGGCCCGGCGATCTCTTGGGTCTCACGGACAAGCGCGCGAACCAGCGACAGGCTCTGCCCGGCGGGCACCGCCTGGGCTCGGGTCAGTTGAATCGTTGCGATAAGGCGGCTTCGCAGCCCCGGCGATTCATGCTCGACCCAAAGCGCCACTTCATCTTCATCCGGAATGGCAAGCAGTGGCCAGATGATCTCGCGCACGACAAGGACGCCGAGCATCGCCAGCGACATCGCCAGCCACGCCGCTCGAAGCGTGAACGGCAGTTCCCACATCCAGTCAACGATCATCTCAACGCCGACGGCGGCTATGATCGCGCTGATCGCCAGACACGCCCCGGAGCCGGCGCTGATTATCACGCTCTTTCGTCCGACAGCGGACAATTTGGTGCGGAGGAGGTCGCTCATAATGGATAGAGCACGAGGTCTACGGCTCCACTGCCCACAAATAATACCCATTCAATCTATACTTGGTTCCTAAATGACCACGTGCGACTCAACGTTAGAATCTCACGTTAAAGACTGAACGCGCGATTTAATACTGTCCTGCGAGAAGCGCCCGTCCGCCGCTTGCTCTTTGCGGTATCCGAAGTTTTGCGCCGTGACCGCGAAGGACAGGCGGAAACGTGGCAATCCCGAAAATCATGCGAGTTTTGTTTGGTGTCATTGTTCGGCACAAACGGCCTCGAAGACTCCAACGAATACAGCGACTTCCTAGTTGAAGCTGCAACTCGATTAACAAATGCGGACCACCGGCGCTCACTTCACCGCCTCCTCAATCGCATCCCCCAGCGCCATCGGCTCCAGCCAGGATTGGTGGAAGAGAATTTTGCCGTCGCGGCTAATCAGATAGGCGGCGACGCCGTCGCCGACCGCATACGCGGTGCCGGTTTTGTCGTCCATCGTGTCGGGAGCGAAGGGGACCGAGAGATTCATTGCCGCCTTGGCGCCTTCGGCGATGCGGTTGCGTTCGGGCTGGGTTTTCGGCTGCGCGATGTCGATGTTGTCGGTTTTGTTTCGGTCGATTTCCCAGCCGCCGGTGGGGTGGGTTTCGCGGGTGTAGACAAGCAGAAAACTCACGCCAAGTCCGCTGTAGTGCTCGCGCAGCGATTCGAGTCCGGGCGCCCGATCGCGCAGAGAAGGATTGGTGTAGCTGCCCAGCACCAGCACAAGCAGTTTGTGATTGTATGATGACAGTCCGACGGTCTCGCCGTTGAGTGTCCTAAGCGAAAAATCCGGCGCCTGTTGCCCGACGGCGAGCGGTTGGGGCGAACTTGCGGGCGGCGGAACCGGACTAGACGGCCTTGCGATGGGCGTGTTTTTCGAGCCGGTGCCAGAGGAAGCATCTCCCGGGGGACGATTGCCGGGCGCACCGGGATTCTGCGGCAATAACTGGCGCAGTTTGTCCTGTTGTTCGGGAGTGAGGATACCGGCCAGCTTGGTTCGACTGGCTTGCAAGATTGAGAGCACCTTGTCGCGAGCCGAGTCCCGATCCACAGTGCCGTTCCCAACGCCGGCGCGGAGAGTCTGCAACTGCTGTCGAATGTCCTCAAGGATCTGGTCAATTTGTGTCTGCTGATCCGCGCTCAGTCCCAATTGGTCGAGGCCGTTTTTCAGGCGTGTGAGCATCTGCACGCCCCGGCCGGCCCCCGCACCGGTACCTGGACCAGCACCGGCCGGGGGTGCACCGCTTTGTCCTGCTCCGCCGGCCTGCCCGCCGGCGACTGCGGGAGTTTGAGAGCGCTGGTTGGGTGTGTTGCCCGTGTCCTCGGGGGCGGTGCTAGGGTTGCGCAGCCCCTGAAGTTTTTGCTGAAGCTCAGCTTTCTGATCGTCGTCGAGTAGCGGGCCAATCTCCTCGCGTAAATCTCCAAGAAGCTGTCCAAAGCGCGCGGTTTTTTCCTCCGGCGATGCGTTTTGAAGATCCCCAATAGCGCCCTGCATTTCTTCTGCCGAACTCTTGAAGATGGCATCGATCTGCGTTCTCTGCTCGGTGTTGAGGTTTAGTTGCTCGGTCAGATTCTTGATTCGATCCAGCAGGGCGAGCGGGTCGAGATTGATCGCGCTGCTGGACGGGCTTTCGGGCGGGCTCTGCGCAACTGCCGTGCTTGTTGCTAGGGCAAGCAAGAGAAAGGGGATGGCCGGCAATGAGATGCGCATGATAAAACCGGCCTCCGCGTTGGCGACGCGATGGTTATGATAACGCCAAACCCAATGGTGTATTGTGGAATGGGCGAGGGCTATTTCCGTCCTTGGGGTGATGGAAGAGCCAGGATGCTGCCGAATGATCGATGCAAACCCATCCTGTTCTCAACTTTCGGCGGGTTTGACGGTTGTGGCAAGGCGATGCTATTCTGTTGATCGAGAATTTGATCTGTCCAGCACGCCGCAGGGTCGTAGCAGGAGCACCCTTGAGAGACACCCCCAAAGACACCCCCAGAGATACCCCCAGACAAGCCCCCAGATACACCCGTGAACTGTCCGCTCTTCGCGCCCTTGGTTTCTCTCCAGGCGTACGCTCCTTTGGTTTGGCATCTTTGATCGCGGCCGTGCTCATCAGCATGATGATGGTCGCCGGCGGCTGCAAGACGACGGCAGCGGCTCCTCCGGGCATTGTCTCGGTGCCGGCGGATTCTTTCGCTCAGCGATGGGCGGCGAAAATGCCGGCGCTTCAGAACGACCCGGTGGTCGGCCTCTACCTGCGAGGCGACACCGTTTACGCCTATCTACGCAGCAATGAGGTTTACGCTTTCAGCGCTGCCGGCGGGAATCTGGTTTTTTCCAATCAAGTGGTTGCGCCAACCTCTCCCTTGCGAGCTCCGACGCTGTTGCCTGACAACAAGGTGGTCTTCCCCGCCGCCGATACGCTGGAGGAATATGACCAGAAGACTGGCCGGCGCGTGCAATCGCTGCCGCTGGATAAGCCAACGCACAGTTCAGGCGTGGCGGTGGGATATACGTTCTATGTCGGATTGGATTCGCCGACCGGCGGTCGGCTGGCGGCGATGGATCTAACCCCTCGCATCCCAACGCCCGAGCAGATTATCGCTGCAAAGAAGTTGAAAGTTTCACTCGACGCTGAGGTCAATCGGATTTCGACCAAGTGGGAAGTGCTGACCGTCGCCGGAATTCAGGCCGCGCCTGTCTATTACACCGGCGTGGTTTATGCCGGCGCGGTGGACGGCAAGGTGTGGGCAATCAATGAAGAGGGAAGTGGGATCTGGTCTTTACCCAATGGCAGTCACGTATTCCAGGCGGCCGGGCCAATCCACGCGGATTTGAAGGCCGACGAAGTCGGGCTGTATGTGGCGAGCGAGGATGGAAGTCTTTACTGCGTCGATCGCGGAAGCGGGCGAATCAAATGGACGTATTTCGGCGGCGCTCCCCTTGAGACCTCGCCGGTGCTGACGCCCACACTGGTATATCAGTTTGTTCCGGGAACCGGCCTTGTCGCAATCGATAAACATTCGCTCGGCGCCGCGAAGGTCAAATGGGTGAACGCAAACGCCGTGAACTGTTTGTCGGAAGGCCCGCGGTACGTGTATGCCGTGGAAGACGACGGCCACCTGATGGCTCTGAACAAGGCGGATGGTCATCTGGTTTTCCGCAGTGGTCGAAATGATCTATCCGTCTTCGCCGCCGACCCGGTCGCGAAGGTTCCGGCCATTTACGTGGCAAGTCCCGATGGCACGCTCATTTCAGTTGGCCCGGTTCTGCGCCCGGGCACGATGGGCGAATTGGTGATGGATACGATTCCGATGCCGTTCCAGATTTGTCTGCGCTGAATCGGTCGAAATGCCGGTCAATGCCGGGTTCATAACCCCGACGCCGGTTCTGAGGTACGCCTCAGCGCGGGTCGCGCCCGCAACCCAAAGTGCTGCCACTTAGGGAGATAAACCGCGAAGGCGCGAAGGGCGCGAAGAAACAGAGAATCGGAAAGCCAAACAATGAGCCGGTCCGATGCGACGCACTGCGTGCAACAGCATTGTATTTCCTTCGCGCCCTTCGCACCTTCGCGGTTATCCGCATCTGGCCCGATCGGATGAGGAGAAGAAAAGGTTGCCAAGAAAACAAGATTCTTGGAGATGTCATTGAAGAGCCGGATCGATTGCCAACAATCTCATTTGATTGCGTTAGCCACGGCGTTGAGGCGGGCCTGATATTTTCCATCCAATGGTGGAGACATCTTGGACGCCTGATCGATCAATTGTTGCGCCCCCGCCAAATCCTGGTCCTTCCCCGGCTGGGCCAATTGTTCGGCCTTTTGCGCAATGATTGGTCCCAGGTTGCTTTGCTCGCTGGGATCACGCTGGATGCGATCAGCCGCCAATGCGATCGCCTCGGTGAATTTTTTGCCATCCAATAGCGCCTGCTCGTAATTGCTGATCAACGACTGCAGCAACGCCTGCGCGTTGGCCATCGGCGGCAATCCGTTGTAGATCTGGAGCGCGGCGCCATAGCTGGCGGCCGCTTCGCTGTACTGCTTGAGATCATTGTGGGCCTCGCCGATTTCATTGTGGGCCTCGCCGATTTCCGTGCGCGTGATCGCCAGGTCCTTGAGATGTTTGGCTTCCTGCTGCTTATCCGCCAGCGCTTCCAGCGCAAGCAACTGACGCTCGGGACTATCCTTCAGTTGTTGCTGCCAGGTATTCAACTGCGTCTCGCTGAGCAGAGGGAACACGTCCTGAAGAAAACTCCACGCTTCCTCGCGCACCGAATCGGGCCGGGAAGGGTCGGGCTTCAGGAGGGCACCAACGTTCCCCGCATAGTCGGCCGCTCGAGGGTTTTTACTCAGCGACGCGATCGCCTGCTCTTGCAGTTCTGGGTCGCTTAGAAAAGCGCCGATCACATCCGCAAATTGTCCATCATTGAGCGCTCCGATGGCCACCAACATTGCCCTGCGTATCTCAACCGAC
>Ga0302324_100013042_pt1 | contig 16887 bp, 7 predicted proteins | sample Palsa_T0_1_FD_201949 | JGI IMG/M metagenome (GOLD analysis project Ga0302324, IMG submission 201949) | Peat permafrost microbial communities from Stordalen Mire near Abisko, Sweden - Palsa_T0_1 | ecosystem: Environmental > Terrestrial > Soil > Palsa > Peat permafrost | place: Sweden: Abisko...
TGGACACCTGCCGCTGGCCGAACGCGTCGTACAGGGTGTTCTCGATTTCGGCCGCCGTGACGCCGAGCTCTCCGGCATGTTGCCGGTCGATGTCGATCGTGACCTGCGGGTTCTCGATCAGCAAGTCGCTGGTGACGCTGGTGAGCATCGGGAGCTGACGCATCCGCGCCTCCAGCTTCACCGCGGACTGATTCAGGGTGGTGATGTTCCCCGTCTGCAGCGTGTACTGGTACAAGCTCTTCGACTGCAGTCCGCCGATCTCGATCGCGGGCGGATTCTGGATGTAGACGGTGAGGCCCGGGACGCCGAGGACGGCCTTGGACAGGTCGCGCGCGATCTGGTCGGCCGTCCGGTGGCGCGCGCCGATCGGCGTGAGATCGATCGTGAGCTGTCCCTGGTTGGCCGCCGCCAGCGTCCCGACGGACGACGTCACGGCGCGGACATCGGGGTCGCGGCGAATGACGTCCACCGCCTCCTGCTGGTGCGCGATGAGTCCGTCGTACGACACGCCCTGGGCCGCCTCGGTGGTGCCGAGCAGTTGGCCGGTATCATCGCTCGGGAAGAGTCCCTTGGGGATGAAATAGAACAGCCCGCCCGTGAGCACGAGGATGACGGCCGAGAACACGAGCGTCGCGCGGCGCCGCGCCATGACCCAGAGGAGGCTGCGCTCGTAGCCGTGCAGGAACCATTCGAATCCCCGCTCGGTCGCGTTGTACAGCCGCCCGTGCGTCGTGTCCTTGTCCGACCGCAGGAACAGACTGCTGAGCATCGGTGTCAGCGAGAGTGACACGAAGCCGGACACGAGGATGGAGACGCCGATCGTCACCGCGAACTCGTGGAACAGCTTGCCGATGATCCCGCCCATGAACAGGATCGGGATGAACACGGCCGACAGCGACAGGGTCATCGACAGGATGGTGAATCCCACCTCCGAGGCGCCATCGATCGCGGCCACGAGCCGCGGTTTCCCCATCTCCAGGTGGCGGACGATGTTCTCGAGCATGACGATGGCGTCGTCCACCACGAAGCCGACGGCCAGTGTCAGCGCCATGAGCGACAGGTTGTCCAGGCTGTAGTGCAGGAGATACATCACCGAGAACGTCCCGATGATCGACATCGGAAGCGCCAGGCTCGGGATGATGGTGGCCGATGCATTCCGGAGGAACACGAAGATCACGAGCACGACCAGGACCAGCGTCAGGAGGAGCGTGAACTTCACGTCGTTCACCGACTCCTGGATGCTGGTCGAGCGATCGTACAGGGTGGTCACGTGCACCGACGGCGGGATGTCGGCCGACAACTTGGCCAGGGCGGCCTTGATATGGCTCGCCACGAGCACCGTATTCGTGCCCGGCTGCCGCTGGATCTCCAGCACGATCGCGCGCTGGTCGCCCAGCCAACTCGCCGTCTTGTCGTTCTGGACGTTATCGGTGACCTGACCGAGGTCGCTCAGGTGCACGGGGGCGCCGTTCCGATACGCGACCACCATGTCGCCGAAGTCGGCGGCGTTGTCGAGCTGTCCTGTCGCCTGAATGGTCAGCGCGGTCTTGCTGCCCCACAGGATGCCGGTCGCGTAGTTGACGTTTTGCCCGCTGATGGCCTGGTTGACGTCCTCGAGTCCCAGCCCGCGCGAGGCGAGCTGCGAAGGGTCGAGCTGAATGCGCACGGCGTATTTCTGGGTGCCCTCGACCAGCACCTGCGCGACCCCGCCGACCATCGACAGTCGCTGGGCGAGCGTGACTTCCCCAAACTCGTCGAGCGTGGAGAGCGGCACGACATCCGACGTGAGCGCAAGTGTCAGGATCGGCGCGTCGGCGGGGTTCGTCTTCTGGTACGACGGTGGCAGAATCCCCTGTGGCAGCGTCCGCTCGGTCTGCGTGATCGCCGCCTGCACGTCCTGCGCGGCGGCGTCGATGTTTCGGTCGAGGGAGAACTGGACGACGATCTGCGTCTCGCCGAGGCTCGACGTGGACGTCATGTTGTCGATCCCGGCGATCGTCGAGAACTGCTTTTCCAGCGGGGTCGCGACGGTCGCGGCCATCGTCGCGGGGCTCGCGCCCGGCAACTGGGCCGTGACGGTGATCGTCGGGTAATCGACGTTGGGCAGGTCGCTGACGGGAAGTTGCCGGTACGCGACGATGCCGAAAAACAGGATGCCCACCATGACGAGCGTGGTCATCACCGGGCGCTTGATGAAGAGCGTCGTGAAGTTCATGGGGCGGAAGCCGGGTGGCGTTGGCCGATGAGCGGCAGGGCAGAGGGCGTCACGTCCGGCGGGATCTCGCCAGGCGGCATCGCGCCCGCGCACAGGTCGTGGGGGGACATCAGTCGCCCATCGCCGGTGCCGGAGACCCGACGGGCGATCCGACCGGCGCGTCGGGCAGCTCCGTGGCGCCTGAGCGCGCGGAGAACTTGCGCGCCATCCATCCCTGCAGCTCGTCGAGGTAGGTATAGAAGACCGGTGTCACGTACAGCGTCACGATCTGCGAGAAGGCCAGACCGCCGACGACGGTGACGCCGAGGGGGCGGCGTGACGCGCCCGTCGCGCCGATGCCGATCGCGATGGGGAGCGTGCCCGCGATGGCCGCCACCGTGGTCATCATGATGGGGCGGAACCGGACGCTTGCCGCCTGCAGGATCGCTTGCTCGGGCGTCGTGTGTCCCGCGCGCTCGGCCGCGATCGCGAAGTCGATCATCATGATCGCGTTCTTCTTCACAATGCCGATCAGCATGATGATCCCGACGTAGGCATAGACGTCGAGCTCGACGCGCGTGACGAAAAGCGCGAGCAGGGCACCGAACGTCGCGAAGGGGAGTCCGGTCAGGATCGTGATCGGATGGACGAAGCTCTCGTAGAGGATTCCCAGGATGATATAGATCACGAAGATCGTGACCACGAGCAGGACTCCGAGGTTGCTTTCGGAGCTCTGGAACGCCTGGGCCTGTCCCGAAAATCCGTACGTGATGCTCGCCGGCAGCGTCTGGCGCGCGATGAGATCGACCGAGTTCACCACATCCCCCAAGTTGCCATTGGGCGGGATGTTGAACGAGACCGTCACGGACGGCACCTGTCCCGAGTGATTCACCGTGGTCGGCGTCACCGTGCGGATGAGCGTCGCGACGCTCGAGAGCGGCGTCAGTTGGCCGGAGGTCGTGCGGACGTACAGATTCTCGAGATCCGACATGTCGCGCTGCGCGCTGGGCAGCACTTCCATCACGACCCAATACTCGTTGGTGGCGGTGTAGATCGTCGATGCCTGCTGCTCGTTGTAGGCCTCGGCGAGCGTGTTCTCGAGAACCAGCGGCGTGATCCCCAGGGACGCCGCGCGCTGCCGATTGATCTGGACGAGGACCGTGGGGTTCGTGTTGAGCAAATCGGTCGTCACGTCCGTCACCGTTTTCAGCTGGTGCAGCTGCGTCACCATCTTGGCGGCGGCCGCGTAGAGCTCATTGATGTCGGCGCTCTGGAGCGTGTACTGGTAGAGAGCCTTGGACGAGCGTCCGCCAATGCGGATGCTGGGCGGGTTCTGCAGGTACACAGCCAGCCCGGGAATGCCGGACAGTCGTTTGGTGATCTCGGCGACGCACGCGTCGGCCGGGGGCCGCTTGGTGGGGTCGACGAGCGTGATGAAGAGCACGCCCTGGTTCGTCGCGCCGGCAGACCCGCCGCCGCCCAGCGCGGACATGTATTTCAAGACGTTCGGGTCCTGCGCCAGGAGCTTGGCGGCGCGCTGCTGCAGGCGCACCATCTCATCGTACGACGTGCCCTGCGCGGCTTCGGTCGTGGCCATGAGCTGACCGGTGTCGTCGGGCGGGAAGAGTCCCTTGGGGACGAACTTGAACAGCACGCCGGTCAGGACGAGGATGAGCACCGAGAAGACGAGCGTGAGCGGACGATGCCGCATCACCCATCCCAGACTTCGCTCGTACGCGTGGAGCCCGGCCTGGAAGGCTCGCTCGAACGCCGCATAGAGCCGGCCGTGCCCCCCGGGCGGGAGCGGCTTGAGGAACCGGCTGCACAGCATCGGCGTCAGTGTCAACGACACGAAGCCCGACACCAGGATCGCCACCATGATCGTGACGGCGAACTCGTTGAACAGCTTCCCGATGATGCCGCCCATGAACAGCAGCGGAATGAACACGGCGGCCAGCGACAGCGTCATCGAGAGAATCGTGAAGCCGACCTCTTCCGCGCCCGTGAAGGCGGCGTCCATCGGCGCCTCACCGAGCTCGATGTGCCGCACGATGTTCTCCAGCATCACGATGGCATCGTCCACGACGAAGCCGACGGCGAGCGTGAGGGCCATCAGGGACAGGACATCGATGCTGAAATTCAGCAGGTACATCACCGAGAACGTCCCGACGACCGCCATCGGGAGCGCCATGGTGGGGATGATCGTCGCCGTCAGGTTCCGCAAGAACAGGAAGATCACGAGGACGACGAGCACGAGCGCCAGCTCGAGCGAGAACTTGGTGTCGCTGACGGCGCGGTCGATCGACACCGAGCGGTCGTAGAGCGTCTGGACGGCGACCGATTTCGGCAGCTCCTTCTCGATCTCCGCGAGCTCCGCCTTCACCGCGTTGGTGACGGCGACGGTGTTCGTGCCCGGCTGCCGCGTGACGGCCAGCGCAATCGTGCGGTCGAGCGACTTGCCGTCCCAGTACCAGCTCGCGGCCTTGTTGTTCTGGACGTCATCGGAGACGTTGCCGAGGTCACCGAGATGGATCGGCGCGCCGTTCTTGTAGCCGACCACCATCTCCCGGAACTGGGCGGCGTCGGAGAGCTGGCCGGTGGCCGCCACGGTCAGCGTCTTCTGCGGGCCGTAGATGACGCCCGTCGGCAGCATCACGTTCTGATTGTTGACCGCGCTCGCCACCTGATTGACCCCAATGCCGCGGGCGGCGAGCGCACCGGGGTCCACCTGGATGCGGACGGCGTATTTCTGCGACCCGTAGACCGAGACCTGGGCCACGCCGTTGATCATCGACAAACGTTGGGCGATCGTCGTCTCGCCATACTCGTCGAGCGTCGAGAGGGGAAGATCGTGCGACGTCAGGGCGAGGAAGAGGATCGGGGCCGCGGCCGGATTCTGCTTGCGATACGAGGGCGGGATGATGTTCGAGGGGAGATTGATCAGCGCGCCGGAGATCGCGGCGTTCACGTCCTGGGCCGCGGCGTCGATGTTCCGGTCCAGCGAGAACTGAATCGTGATGGACGTCGAGCTCTGCGCGCTCGTGGACGTGATGTTGTCGATCCCGGCGATGCTGGAGAACGATTTTTCGAGCGGGGTGGCGACCGTCGCGGCCATCGTCTCGGGGCTGGCGCCGGGAAGGCTGGCGTTGACCGAGATCGTCGGGAAGTCCACCGTGGGCAGGTCGCTGACCGACAGCTTCGTGTACGAGATGGCCCCGAACAGGAACACGCCGAGCATGACGAGGGTCGTCATGACCGGCCGGCGGATGAAGACCGACGTGAAATTCATCGGGGCGCCGTTCGACGATCGGGTGGAATCAGCTGCTGGCCCGCGGACGGGCCGCGGTCACCGGGGCAGGAGCGGTGGACGGGGCAGCAGTACCGCCCCCGTTGGTCAGCGCCCGGACGTTGACCTGGGATCCATTCTGCAACCGCGATTGCCCGTCGGTCACCACGTGGTCCCCTTCCTTGAGCCCACTGCTGATCACGTCGAGCGTATCGGTCGAGCGTTGGATGACGACCGGTTGCTGCTTCGCGGTGTTGGTCTTTGTGTCAATGAGGAAGACGTACGTGCCCTGCTGTCCCGTCATGACTGCTTGCGGAGGGACGACGAGCGCATTCTGCTGGACGTAGAGCCGCAGATTCGTCGCGACGTACTCGCCCGGCCACAGCTCACCCTTGGTGTTGTCAAACGTCGCCTTGAGCAGCACCGTCCCGGTCGCCGTGTCGATCAGGTTGTTGACGAACGACAGTGCGCCGACGATCCCCGGTCCGGTGGGGACCGCGTCGGTTGACGCGCCGTAGACGCCGCCACCGGGCGGTCCGCCTCCCGACGCGTCGTCCCCGGTGGCGGGCCCCGCGCCGCCGGCGCCACTGCTGCCATTCCCGCTGCTGGTGCCGCTATCCGCGGGACCCGCCGATACGTTCGGCGGCCCGTTTGCGATCGGGCCCGTTCCGCTCCCGGTGCGTCGATGTCCGCCCTTGGCGCGCTGCCCGCCGGTAGCCGGACCGACAGCGGCCGGACCGACAGCGGCCGGACCGACCGCGGCGCCGCTCGGCGCATCGCCCCCGGGATCGGCGGCCGCGGGTTGCTGCGCGCCAGTGGCGGGCGCCGATCCGCCGCCTTGTGTCGCGACCTGATAGACGGTCACGGGCAATGCCCCTGTGGCCGAGTACTTCTGAATATCGGAGAGACTGATCGCCGGCACCGCGAATTGGACAAGAATCGGATGGATCTGGTTGATCAGCACGAGCGGCGTGGCCGCCGCGCCGTGGACGAGATTGCCCGTGCGGACGAGCAGGTTGCCGGTCCGGCCGGCGATCGGCGCCCGGACGGTGGTGTTGTCGAGATTGAACTTGGCATTGGCGAGCTGCGCGGCGTCCGACAGCACCGTCGCCAGCGCCGCGGCCGCGGTGGCGCGCTCCTGGTCCGCCTGCTCCTTGGTCACGTAATCCTTGGTGACCAGTGAGTCGTACCGCGTGGCCTCGATCGTCGCGTACGCGGCAGTCGCGCTGTCGCGCACCATGTTCGCCTTCGCCTGGTTGTATGCCGCCTCGTACGGTCGTGCGTCGATCTGGAACAGCACCTGACCTTTCTGCACCTCCTGCCCTTCCTGAAAATTAACGCGGGTGATGATCCCATCGACCTGGGACGAGACGTTGGCGGTCTGCATCGGCGATACGGTGCCGTTGGCCGCGATCGTGATGGGGACGGCCGCTCGCCGCACGGTCGTCGTCGCAACCGGAATCGCGGGCTTGGGGGGCGGGGTTTTCGTCCCGCCGCAGGCGGCGACCGCGAGGACCGCGGAGGCGATCAGGAACGGGGCGGCGCGGCGCCCCGGATATGCGTGTCGTATGGTCATCGTGATGGTTGGATCGTCGTCGAGTCGGCCGCCATGTGCAAGCGCGTTTCGCCGTGGAGACCGAGAATGCCCACGTCGTGCGAGAGTTGGGCGAGGTCTGAATACCAGGTCCAGCGCGCCGACGCTTGCTGCGAGCGCGCGCTGGCGAGCGCCGCCTCAGCCGTGAGAAGATCGAGAATGCTGCCGACGCCCTGCTTGTACTTGCCGCTCTCGACGTCGTACGACGCCTGGGCGCTCGCGAGCAGATCGTCCGCCGACCGCACGCGCGACATCGCGGTGCGCAGGTTGTAGTAGGATGTGAACACCTGGTATACGACCGCGTCGCGCTGGTATTCGGCGTTCGCCGAGCTGGCGTTGGCCAGCTCTCGGGCCTGCAGCACGTTGTACGAGTTCGTGAAGCCTTGAAAGAGCGGGATCGACACGCCGACCTGCGCCGAGTAGGTGTTGCCGTCGAGCGACGGCGTATCGAAGATCGTCCGGCTCGCATTGCCGCTCGCGAACAGGCTGGGGAGCCCCGCGCCCTTGACCACACCGACGTTTGCAGCGGCTTCTCGCGCCTGCGCGCGCACGGATGCGAGGTCGGGGCGCGACAGCACGGCGAGTTGGACGAGGCTGTCCACCGACTCGGTGATCCCCTGGACCGGCACGTTGGGCGGCTCGGGGGCGATGTCGTAGGGCAGGTTGGCGGGAAATCCCATCGCCACGGCCAATCCGCCGCGGGTCGTCTGCACGGTCCCCTCGTCCGTCTCGAACGTGAGCTCGGCCTGCGACAGTGTCGTCTGCGCCTGGAGGACATCAGAGATGGTTGCGACGCCGGCGTCGTGGCGCGCTTTGGCCGCGGCGAGATTGGTGCTGTCCTCCCGGACCGTTTGCAGGTCGGCGTCGCGGACCGCCTTGGCCGAGTTGTAGCTGAAGTACGCCTGCTCGACGGCGAGCACTACGCCCTGAATCGTGAAGTTATGCGTGAACGACGCCGCAAACGCACTCTGGCGGGCGACCTCGATCGACGAGCCCTCCTCGAAATCGAACAACAGCCACGAGACCGAGGCCGTCGGCTCGAACAGCGAGTGATATCCTCCGCCTCTCACCACGGTGCCGCTGCCGCCGCCGGTGCTGCTACCCGAGCCGGTCGAGCTACCGCCGGTGGACGTCCCGCCAGTCAGCGCGACCGAGCCCGACGACGATGAGCCTTCCCGCACTGCGGAGCCGCCGACCGTCACCTGCGGGAGGTAGTGCCCGTACGCAGCGCCGATCGTCGCACCGGCCGCGCGGGCCTGGGCGTAGGACTGGCGGGTTTGCGGATTGTTGGTGAGGGCGATGTCCACGACATCCGGCAGCGTGAGATGCTCCACGCGCTGCGCGATGTCGGGCGGGACGGCCACCCGGGGAATCGAGTCCCGCGTGATCGCGCGACGCGGCGGATCCCAGAACACGCTGGGCGCGGTCGGGGCGCTTGGCTTGCCGTCCACGTTTGGCGGGTTGTGGACGCACGCGGCGAGGGCGACCACGATGAGCCCAGCCGCGGCGCATCGGGTACGCGCCGCGGCGCACCGCCGCGCCGACGGAGCGCCAGGCGGCAGCGAGTCAGCTATATGCACAAGAGAGTTACGCACGAATCCGGGTTTCTGCTCGGTTGGGCTCGGTGGGGGCGTGATGGCTGGTCGCGGGCGGCGGCATCGGCGGGTCGTGCACCGGGGTCGCACCCCGGGGGTCGCCGGCCGGGGCTATACCCCGAAGGGCGCTACGGCTTCCGTGCGTTGCCGTCGATGGCGCGGAGCTCGTCTGCCGCGCCGAGGACGTATCCGATGTCACGGGACAGCGCCGACGCCTGCTCGGTCGCGCTGGACAGCGAGTCGCCGCCCGCGCCCGCATCGGACATTCGCAGGCGGAGCAGATCGAGATACAGCGTCTGCAACAGGAGCGCGGCGCGATCGAGCTGCGCGGCCATCGCTGCACGCCGATCGGCGAGCGCGGGCCGCTGCGCGATGGGCGTCTCAACATCGATGCGGTGCAGCGCGGCCGCGAGGCCACCGACCTGATCAGCCAGGCCATCTGCCGCCGCCGGCGCGTTGGGCACCATGTCGAGACCCTTGCCGTCGAGCTGCTTCGCGAGGTCGCGCACCCGGTCGCGGTCGAGCGATGCGCGTCGCACCGCGGCGCCAAAGGGGCCCGCGAGCACCGCGGCAGGGGCGAGTTGCGCCGCCGATGCCTCGGCGCGCGCCGCCGCGACGTCAACCGGATATGCGCCGGCGCCAGCCGCATATAGACTGGCGTCGGTGGGCATCGAGCCAGTCGCCAGTGCTTCGCGGGCACGCTTGCCGAAGACATCGCCCATCGAGATGCCGTCGGCCCACAACCGTCCGGCGGCCTTGTGGAGACTGAGCCCCATCCCGAGCATCGGGAAGACCGCCCAAATGAAGTGCGGTGATGTCAGCAGGTTGATTCCCAGTAGGAACGCCATTGTGCCGGTATACGACACCGCCATCCCGCGGAACTTCCGGATCTTCACGATGCGGGGATCGCTGTCCAGAAACCCGTCTTCCTTCGCGCCGCGCTGGCGGCGCCTCGCCTCTTTCCGCTCACGCCTCGTCTGGCGGACGTGGTCGAGCACATCATGCACATCGCGCACCACTTCCCGAGTCCCGCGGACGTCTACGGGAGGCACCAGGGGGGGGAGCGACGCGCCGGGCGATGCGAGCGGCGGCGGTACATAGCGAAGGCCGGGCGAGGCCGACCAGGGCGGGTCGATTGGTGGTGGCGGAGACGTCGGGGCGGACGGTCGGGGCCACGGAGAATCGGCGACCGATCCGGACGGGCGCACCGGCCATGGGGAGGGCGGGGACGGGGCGGCCGCCCAGCCGCCGGCCGGCATTACGCCAGACGCGCCGGCATCCAATGCGGCCAGGAATGCGTTCGCATCCGGGAACCGAGCCGACGCATCCTTTGCCAGGAGTCGCATCACCGCCGCGGCCACCCCTTCCGGCACGGTCGGGCATCGGTCACGGAGCGGGACCGGGGTCTCCGACAGCTGCTTGACGAGCAGCGACGCCGTATTGCCGCCGGAAAACGGCAGCGAGCCGCACAGCATCTGGTACGCGACCACGCCCAGCGAATACAGATCACTCCGTCCGTCCACTTCCCGGTCGCCCGCGCACTGCTCGGGGCTCATGTAGGCCGGCGTGCCGATCGCGACTCCGGTGGCTGTGAGTCGGGAGTCGCTACTCGACGTGACGGCGCGCGCGATACCGAAATCCGTGACGAGCGCGTGGTTGCCGTCAGCGGATAACAGAATGTTGTCTGGCTTGATGTCGCGGTGGATGACGCCGTGCGCATGTGCGTAGGCGAGCGCGGCGCCGACCTCTCGGAGAATGCCCAGCGCGATCGGGACAGGCGTCGGGCCAACCGTGGCCTTGAGTCGCTGTGCCAACGTCTGGCCATCGACGTACGCCATGACGAAGAAGACCAACCCGTCGCGTTCATCGACCGTGTAGATGGGGACGATGTTCGGGTGCGAGAGTTGGGCGGCGGTCTCCGCCTCCTGCAGAAATCGGCTCCGGATGTCGGACCGGAACGCGAGATCGGGGGGCAGCAACTTGACCGCGACCGGCCGCTTGAGTCGCCGGTCGATCGCCCGGTAAACGATCCCCATCCCGCCACGCCCGATCTCGCGATCGAGGTCGTACGTTGGCACCAACATCCGCGTGACGCGCGCCGTGAGCGCGGCCTCGGGAGTCAGCGCCTCGCCCGCGTCCGACGCTGGGGCGCCGTCAGGCATCGGATCGCGCGACGATGTTGTGCGGGGCGGTGATGGGCAGGGCGGACTCAGGCACTCGGCGGACAGGCAGGGGGCAACAGCACAAGGCTCGAGCCATCGGAGCCGACCGGAAGCCAACCACAATAGTTTAGCCGGGCGCCAGTCGGGCAGACAGGCGGTGGTCGGCAGCTGAAGCGGGCGCGTGCGTGGCCGGTACCAGGACTACCGTATTTCAGGCCGGAAGGTTTCGCTGCGGGCGGCAACACATGGGCTAGCTGTCGTTCGCCCCACCCCACGCCGTGCAGGGTGACCGGCCCCATGCATGGATCGTATCCCCTACGACTCCGACGGGGTGACCGTTTTCCGTGGCCACAGTACCGATCAAGAAACCAGCGCCGGAACCCAAGTCCGGGCCTGCACGACCGGTCGGGGCCCCTCAGGAGCTGGTGGTCCCCTCGCGGCACGCCACGATGCCGGACTTCCTCGACCGGAAGTCGGCCAAGGCGGCCAACAAGAAGAAGAAAAAGCCCTCCGTCGTCTGGCCCCGCGTCTGGCACGCCATCCGCAACCCGGGATTCATCTGGGGATCGGTCGCCGCAACGCTCGTGACGCTCGCTGTCGTGGTATTCCTGGGGCGTGGCGTTACTGGCACAGCGGGCTATGCCATCAATCAGATCGAGCTAGCAATAGGACAGCATAACGGCACCAAGCTGGCATACTATGCCGACGGCGCGGGAATCGTCTCTCAGGTCGTTAATGAAACGACCGACTGGCTGGTCGCGCATCGCGGATTGGGCGTGGTCACGGGGTTTGACGGGGTGGCCGAGGCGCGTGGGAGGCGGCAGAAGGTCCAGGCAGCCGAGCTCGCGATGGAGGAGCAGCTGAATCGCGCCGTTAGCGCGACGTTGATCAGCCACAGATCGGACAGTGTTGGAATCGCCGACCAAGTCGTGCGGGCGCTGACGTCGCTTCCGCCCATGACGATTGTGCTGGGCGACGACCATCTCGACGTGGTGTCGGTCGGTGCGCCCGTTGCTCGCGGAGACGTCGCCGAGATCGCGGTCACGCTTCGATATCGCGAGTTGCAGGTGGACCTGCCTGTTGGGATCGTGATGGAGCGACAGGGGAGGCGTTGGCGGGCGGTCGCGGTGAGCGGGCTTGGCGACGCACTCAACACCGTCAACACCGCGCAGCACGAACGGGTCGCCATGGACAACCGATCGATCGCCGAGCGGATGGCGGCGACCGTGGAAGTGGGCGCACCGACGGTCGATCGCACGCGTCGCGGCGCGCATCACACCACGTATCTGCTTCGCGTGCCGATCACCAATCACTCGACCGATACCGTCATCGGGGTCATGCTTGCGCTCGGCACGCGGTCCGCCGATGCGTCGCGGGCGATGCCACTCGAAGTGCATCACCCCATCGCGGCGGGGGCCACGTCGCGCGAAGTGTGGCAATTCGACGAGCCATCGTCGTCACATTCCGCGGCGGCAACGATGTTGGCGCACCCCGACCGGCTCGCCGTCCGTGTCCGGGACCTCGTCATCGACTCGGCCGGGCGCCCAGACACGATGCGGGCGGTCACGGGGGCTGGCGCGAGCCGCTAGCCGGGACGCGCCCGCCGCGAGTCGCCAGCCGCGAGGCGCCACGACCCGCTCGTCGCCGCCGTGTCAGCCTGGCGGGATCGTCAGCTGGACACTATCGCCCGGGCTCACGGTAATCTCGTCGCTGATCGGCGCCCCAGACCCGCCGATCGGATCGGCAAGGAAGCGGAGCTGAATCAGCTGCTGGCTGACGAGCGTGCGCGGGATCACGAACGCGGTCGTCGCGTTGCCGGTGGCGAGCCCGAGGCGGAACCGCTGCCCGCTTCGCAGGACATAGATCGTCATGTTCGTGAACTGCTGGTTGAGCACTTGCAACGTTGTCGGCGCCTGGGCTGCGGCTTCATCCTCCGCGTCCATCTGCGGTTCCGGCCCGTTGTGGCAGGCGACGGCGATGACGAACGTCGCAGCAAGCGCGATCACCCGGCATCGCCGTCTGAACTGCGTCCGATCACGTCGAGCAGAGGTGGACATTGGGGGCCCCCGAGTGTGCGGCGATTCGGCAACCGGTCGAGCTAATACCCCGAAGATGGCGTACTCGACGGTCACGGACTAGCAGTGCGCCGACGCCGCCTCTCTGACTAGTTTACGCCCGTGGCGACAGGTCTTCCCCCGGAGAAACCGCGCGGTTGGGTGTCTCGCCTCTTCGCGCGGCCGGGTGAGAGCCCCTGGCGCGTCGGGAGCGGGGCGGACGCCGAGCGATTCGCGGGCCCCATTCGTGGCGAGCTGCTCGGCACCGAAGGGCTCGCCGAGCAAGCGCGCGCCCTGGCTCGGCGCCAGCGCATCGTGCCGGCAACGTCGCGTGCCCGGACGCTCGCGCGCGGACAGCGTCCGCTCCTGCAGCGGCTCGAGCAGACGCGGCGGATCCTGGAATCCGCCCGGGCATCGCTGGCCGCCGCGGTCGATCAGGGCGGTGACGTCAGCGCATCGGGGGAGTGGCTCCTCGACAATTTCTACGTCGTTCAGGAGCATCTGCGGGAGATTCGCGCGAGCATGCCGCGCGGCTACTACCAGGAGCTGCCGAAGCTCGCGGCGGGAACGCTGGCTGGCTACCCGCGCGTCTACGAAGTCGCGATCGGATTGATCGGGCATTCCGAAGGGCACGTGGACATGGACAACGTCCGGCTCTTCGTGCGCGAATTCCAGCGTGGCGCGACGTTGACGACCGGCGAGTTGTGGGCGGTCCCGACGATGCTCCGGCTCGGGTTGATGGAGAACATCCGGCGGATGGCGTTGCGTACCGTGCAGCGACTCGAGGAAGTCGAGGCGGCCGACCGGTGGGCGCAGCGACTGCGCGACGCGAGCGACGAGGGGCCCGCGCCGCTGGCGACCGCGCTGGCCGGATTCGTCGGCGGGCATCCCCCGCTGTCGCCGACATTCGTCGCGCGCTTCCTGCAGCAGCTGCGCACGTACCAGACGAATTTCACGCCGCTCGTGTGGCTGGAGCAGTGGATCGCCGAGGACAGCCTGAGCGCCGAGGATGCGATCGGCCGGTCGAATCAGCGGCAAGCGCTGACGCAGGTGATGATGGCCAACAGCATCACCAGTCTGCGCACGATCGCCCGGCTCGACTGGTCGGAGTTCGTCGAGGCGTCGAGTGCGGTCGAGGCCGTGCTGCGGCGGGATCCCACGGGCGACTATGGGCGGATGACGTTTGGCACGCGGGATCAGTACCGGCACGTGATCGAGGATATCGCCAAGGGGACGGGATTGGAGGAGCGCGAGGTGGCGCAGCGGGCGCTCGATCTCGCACAGCGTGCGTCCGTCGCGCCATCGGGCGACGGCATGGGGGATGGGCGCGCCGCGCATATCGGCCACTATCTGATCGGCGACGGCCGGGCGATGCTCGAGGCCGCCGCGCGCTTCCGACCGCCATGGCCCCTCTCGCTCCACCGGTGGACGCTGGCCCACGCCGACTTGGTGTACTTCGGCGGCGTCACGCTCGTGACGCTGCTGCTGCTGGAGATCGCCTTCCTGATCCTCGGCCGGATGCCGCTGGCCGGGCAGTGGGTCGTCCTGGCGTACGCGGTCATCCCGGCCAACGACATCGCGATCAACATCATCCATCAAGTGATCACGATGTTCCTCCCGCCGCGGATCCTGGCGAAGCTGGATCTCGAGGAGGACGGTATTCCGGCGACGGCGCGGACCGCGGTGGTGGTCCCGACGCTGCTCGGCAGCGTGGATGCGGTCCGCGAGGCGCTGGAGCATCTCGAGGTGCAGTTCCTCGCGAATCGTGACGCGCGCCTGCACTTCGCGCTGCTCAGCGATTTCACCGACGCACCCACTGCGACGCGCGACGGCGACGGCGCGATCATCGACGCCGCGGCGCGCGGGATCCTGTCGCTGAACACACGGTACCCCGCCGAGATTGGCGAGGGGGATGCGTTTCTGCTGTTCCACCGGCCGCGGTTGTGGAACGCGACGCAGGGCGCGTGGATGGGATGGGAGCGCAAGCGGGGCAAGCTCGCGCAATTCAATCGCTATTTGCGTGGGGGCGCGCGGGACGCGTTCTCCGTCGTCGCGGGTGACACGCGGACCCTCCACGAGGTGCGCTACGTCATCACGCTGGATTCCGATACCGTGCTGCCCCGCGCCGCGGCGGCCTCGCTGGTCGGCGCGATGGCGCATCCGCTCAACCGCGCGGTGTATGATCCGGCGAGCGGGCGGGTCGTTCGGGGATACGGGATCCTGCAGCCGCGCATCGGCATCACGCTCACGAGCGCGAGTCGCTCGCGCTTCGCGGCCATGTACTCAGGCCATCCGGGGGTCGATCCGTATACGACCGCCGTGTCGGACGTCTATCAGGATCTCTACGGTGAGGGGAGCTATACCGGCAAGGGGATCTACGATGTGGACGCGTTCGAGCTTGCCACGCATGGTCGCTTTCCCGAGAACACGCTCCTCAGTCACGACCTCATCGAGGGCGCGTACTCGCGGGCCGCGCTGGCCACGGACATCGAGTTGTACGACGACTACCCCACGCGGTACCTGACCTTCACGCGGCGCAAGCACCGCTGGATCCGCGGGGACTGGCAGTTGCTGCGGTGGCTGGGCGGGAGTGTGCCCGGCCCGGACGGCGCTGAGCCCAACCGGCTGTCGGCGGTCTCCCGGTGGAAAATCTTCGACAATCTGCGGCGGAGTGTCGTGGAAATCGCGCAGCTCACGCTGCTCGTCGCCGGATGGATGTTCCTGCCGGGGACGCCACTGACATGGACGGCATTGGTGTTGGCGGGGATCGGCTCGCAGTGGGCGTTTTCGATCGGGCTGGGATTAGTGCGGCTCCCGGGCGACAAATCCTGGCGTGCGTACTACCGATCGATCGGGCGCGACGCCGTGACGAGCGCGCAGCAATTCGCGCTCAGCGTCGTGTTTCTCCCGCATCAGGCGGCCGTCTCGGCCGACGCGATCCTGCGGACGCTCTGGCGTCTCTTCGGCACGCGGCGACACCTCCTCGAGTGGCAGACCGCGTCGCAGATCGAGCGGGTGATGGGCAGCGGGTCGCCGCGCGAGGTGTGGCGGCGCATGTGGCCCGCGGTCGCACTCGCGGGAGTGATCGGTCTGGGTGTGGTCGGGCACCTGCTGTGGGCGCGGTTGAGCGGGAGCGCGGCACCGAACGCCGCGTGGCCCGCCGCGCATCCCGTGCTCTATCTGGCCGTCACTCTCCCGCTCGTGGTGCTGTGGCTGGTGAGTCCAAGCATTGCCAATGGGCTGAGCGCGCCCGCGTTCCGCCGCGAGCGGCAACTCACGACGGCGGAGCGGTGGACGGCGCTGCGCTACGCGCTGCTGCACTGGCGGTATTTCGATCGCTTCGTGAGTCTCGAGACGCAGTGGCTGGCGCCGGACAATTTTCAGGAGGATCCGGCACCGGTTGTCGCGCAGCGGACCTCACCGACCAATATCGGGCTGCAATTGCTCGGGATCGTGAGCGCGTACGATCTCGGGTTCCTGTCCTGCGGCGCGATGATCGAGCGGCTCGAGCTCGTGTTCCGCGCGCTGGAAGGGATGGAGCGCTTTCGCGGTCACCTCTACAACTGGTACGACCTCGGCAAGCTCCGGGTCCTCGACCCGCCGTACATCTCCACCGTCGATAGCGGGAACCTGGCCGGCCACCTGCTGGCGCTCAAGCAGGCATGCCTCGCGATCCCCGACGATCCGCTCGATGACGGTCGCATCTGGGAGGCGCTCTACACCGCGCTGACGATGGCGGCCGAGGAGTTACGCAGCCTGGCGTCGTCTGGCGCCGTGGACAGCCCACGGCAATGGCAGGCGGTGCTGGAGGCCGCCGAGCGTGTGCGCGGCGTGCTGGCATCGCTCCCGCAGGTGGCGGGATGGCCGGGGACGACGCCGCCGATTGCCGGAGGCACGTGGGCCAATGCCCGGGGTGTGCGTGGCACGTCGGTGACGCCGTCAACGGGGCGGGCCGCGATCGGTCGCGGGGCCGCGGCGGCCCCGGGGATGCAGACACTGGTC
>Ga0302324_100013043_pt1 | contig 16886 bp, 15 predicted proteins | sample Palsa_T0_1_FD_201949 | JGI IMG/M metagenome (GOLD analysis project Ga0302324, IMG submission 201949) | Peat permafrost microbial communities from Stordalen Mire near Abisko, Sweden - Palsa_T0_1 | ecosystem: Environmental > Terrestrial > Soil > Palsa > Peat permafrost | place: Sweden: Abisko...
GGACAATCCGCGCTTTTCCAACATCGGAATGTTCAAGGCCATCGAGAGCGGGCTCGACATGCACGTGATGTCCAAGGCGTGAAAATGAAGATCGCGGTCATCGGAGCGAACGGGCAACTGGGTAACGACGTCGTCGCTGCCTTCACGGCAAAGGGCGACACCGTGATGCCTTTGACGCATGAGGACATCGAAGTCAGCGACGTGGACTCCGTTTCCCGCGCGCTTCGGGATGCGCGGCCGGATGTGATCGTAAATACCAGCGCCATGCATCATGTGGAGAATTGCGAGAAGGAACCGCAGAAGGCGTTGGCGATCAACGCGCTGGGGCCTCGCAACCTGGCGTCGGTCGCCGAGGATTTGGGCGCGACGCTGATGCACGTAAGCACGGACTATGTATTCGACGGACTGAAGAACAGCCCTTACGTCGAGGAAGACGCCGCGAATCCTCTTAACGCCTACGGCATTTCCAAGCTTGCGGGAGAGCTCTTCGCGCGCCGTACCACCAAGAAGCATTTTGTGATCCGGAGTTCGGGGTTGTACGGCAAGACCCCGTGCCGCGCCAAAGGCGGACTGAATTTCATTGAACTTATGCTGAAACTCGCCAAGGAACGCGGCGAGGTAAAGGTGGTCGACAACGAGTTCGTGGGTCCCACGGCGACCGACGAACTCGCCAGACAGATTTGCGCGCTCAGCCGCTCAGATGCCTACGGCCTGTACCACGCCACCTCGGAGGGTAGCTGCTCCTGGTATGAGTTCGCGCGCGAAATCTTTGCCGCCACCGGCACGACTGTCAAATTGATTGTTGCCGGGCCGAATGAATTCCCAGCCAAGGTGCCACGGCCGAAGTACTCGGTGCTCGAAAATAAAGCTCTAAAAAGCCATGGCCTGAACATTTTCAGAACCTGGCAGGAAGAGCTTCACAACTATCTCGGACAGCGGGTCAAGTCGCCGTCGGTCCAAGTTCTCAGCTAGCAATTCACTTAATCTGAAAATCACTCGAGGATCCTCCATGGCAAACAACCAAAAGATTCCGTTTCTGGACCTGGTCGGCCTGCACCAAGAGCTTGAGGGCGAAATCATGCCCGTTGTTCAGAAAGCCCTGCGCACCGCTGGTTTTATCGGTGGACCGATGCTCGAAGAATTCGAGCGGGAATTTGCACGTTTTTGCGACGTTCCTCATTGTGTCGGGGTTGCCAGCGGCACGGACGCGGTGCTTTTCGCGTTGATAGCCGCAGGCGTGAAGCCTGGTGATGTGGTTGTGACGGTGCCGCACACGTTTATTGCGACAACGGAAGGAATCACTCAGGCGGGCGCGCGAGCGGATTTTGTGGATATCGATGCCCGCGATTGCTGCATGGACCCCCAGAAACTGAAGCAATATCTCGAGCAGGACTGCTACGTCGATTCGAAAACAGGGAAACTCTTCAACAAAAAGTTGAAGGCGCCGGTAACCGCCGTCGTTCCCGTGCACCTGTACGGGCAAGTGGCGGACATGGATCCAATTCTCGAATTGGCGAAGCGCTATAACCTTCTGGTTATTGAGGACGCCTGCCAAGCGCACGGCGCAGAGTATTTTTCGAAAAAGGAAAATCGCTGGAGAAAGGCGGGCTCGATGGGCCATGCCGCGGCGTTCAGCTTCTACCCCGGAAAGAATCTCGGAGCATGTGGAGAAGCGGGAGCCCTTACAACGAACGACCCTGGAATCGCAAAAACGGCAAGCATGCTGCGCGATCACGGTCAGGCGCGCAAGTACTATCACGAGATGGAAGGCTACAACGGGCGGCTGGATGCAATTCAAGCGGGGATCTTGCAGGTCAAGCTTCGGCATCTCCCCGAGTGGAATCAGAAGCGCCGTCAGATTGCGGTGCGATACAATGAGTTGTTGCAAGGGACATCGACGGAGATCCGCCTGCCATTTGACGCGTCGTGGTCTCGTTCCGTCTATCATATTTATGCGGTTCAGACGGCGGAACGAGATGAATTGCAAGAGCACTTGACGAAGGCTGGCATCGGAACTGGGATCCACTACCCAGTTCCCGTCCATCTCCAAAAGCCGTACCTCGCCCTGGGTTTTAAGGAAGGGGATTTTCCGGTGTCAGAGAAGGCTGCCGCTGAGGTTCTTTCGCTTCCGATGTTTCCCGGGCTAACCGCGGCACAACAGGATCGCGTCGTTGAGGAAATCGGACGTTTTGTAAAGGCCGCCGAAAGCAGGCTGTCCGTCCAGCCCGCCGGGAAAGCCTGAACGGCGAATAGATTGACGGCACGTCTGGGGAGCAGGCTATGACTTTGGGCACAATCGAGACCCGGCCAGTTCTCAATGGTCACGTTAAAGAACGCAAAATGTCCCCAGGTATCAGCACGAAGAAAATATGGATCGATCTCGATAACTCGCCCCATGTTCCTTTTTTCCTGCCCATCATCGAAGAACTCGAAAAAAAAGGTCATCAGGTTTTTCTGACGGCGCGCGATTCTTACCAGGTTTGCGAATTGCTGCGCTTCCATCAGCTTTCCTGTCGGGTTGTAGGCAGACACTATGGAAAAAAGTGGGTTTTGAAGTTGTTGGGAACGGCGTTTCGGGCCATGCAGTTGGTGCCGCTGGCGCTGAGAGAAAAACCGGCCCTTGTTGCATCTCATGGTTCGCGCGCCCAATTGCTAGTCGCCTCCTTGCTAGGCATTCCGAGCGTGGTCATGTACGACTATGAATTCTCCAATACCCGATTGCTGAATGCCGATTGGGTGTTTGTGCCCGACGTGCTTCCCGCAAATCGCATTCATCAGAAACCAGACCATGTCCTTCGATATCACGGACTCAAGGAGGACGTGTACGTCCCGCGATTCAAACCGGAGCCGGCCGTCAAAAGCATGCTGGGAATTCGAGGGGACGAACTCGTTGTCACGGTGCGGCCACCCGCCACTGAGGCCCATTATCACAATCCGGAGGGCGAAGAGTTCCTTACGGAAACGCTCAAATATCTTCTGGAGCAACCTAGCCTTCGAGTAGTGCTGCTCCCGCGCAACGAGACTCAGGCGAACGTACTGCGCGCGCGTTGGGGGCGAGCGATCGGCGAAAAACGCATCGTGATTCCCGGCCAGGCGTTGGACGGTTTGAATCTGATTTGGAATTCGGACCTCGTCATCAGCGGCGGAGGAACGATGAATCGCGAAGCTGCAGCCCTAGGTGTACCGGTCTTCAGCATTTTCCGGGGACACATGGGGGCCGTCGATCGGTATCTGGCCCAGACCGGCCGACTAACGCTGATCGAAAAGGTGGAAGAAATCCGTACGAAGATTGCCCTTACGCGCAGGGTACGCGCCGACTGGGGATCGGCGAACCAGAGCGAAGTCCTTGAGTGTATCGTAAATGCAATTCATTCGATCGCGGAATACAAATGTCTACCAGCACACCGATAAATTCGCCGATGTCACAGACGGCTGCCGCAGCGGAATCCCGTGCTGTCCCGCCGTACAACGTTCGAGAGCTGATATCTCTCGCGACGCGTGGCCTTGTCCCCATGTTCGATGCGGACAAACAGCTCTTCTGCCACCGACTCCTGCGTACGGAACGCGGAATCGTGCGCGAGGGCCTTTCGCCGCGATATACGATCATGACGCTACTCGGACTCAGAGAGCTTGAGCTGGCGGGGATCGACTCCCCCTTCGATACGCGGGCAATCTATGAGTCCTTCATTCGCGACAGAGATTGGATTCAGGGAATAGGCGATTTAGGTCTGCTGATGTGGCTGATAGCCACATTTGATCCTGCGCATCTGGGAGGTCTTTTCTCCACGTTTGATTGCGAAACGGCACTCGATCGATATTCCGACGCTCGCGAAGGGCGCACGATGGAACTGGCGTGGTTCTTAGCGGGCCTGGCACATATGGCAGAGACATCCTCCAAGTTGGTTAGCAATTTGATGGATCTCTCCGTGGAAACATATCACCGGATCGAAGAAAATCAAGGCGAGTACGGACTATTCGGTCACATGAGCACCAGAAAGTCCATCGCCGGCCGGCTGCGCGGGCGGATTGGGAGTTTTGCGGATCAGGTTTATCCCATCTATGCGATGTCGAAGTATGCGAAGGTGTTCCAAGTTGAGGATCCGTTGGGTCCGGTATTGGAATGCTCGACAGCGATCTGTGGCGCGCAAGGTGAATTGGGACAGTGGTGGTGGCTTTACGATACGCGAAGCGGTCGCGTATCCAGCCGTTATCCCGTCTATTCCGTGCACCAGCATGGCATGGCCCCCATGTGCCTGTTTGCCGTTGAGGAAGCCACCGGACAGCGCTTCAGAAAATTCATTTCCAAGGGTCTCTGCTGGATCTACGGTGCCAACGAGCTTGGTGTTGATATGAGAGACGGTGCGGAGAATCTCATTTGGAGATGCATACTTCCCAAGAAAACCCAGAGTAAGTATTGGGAAATGGCCACCAGCCTCGTTCGATCGCCAAACCAAGACATACAAGCCGACTCGCTAAAGACTCTCCACGAACAGAGGCCGTACGAATTCGGATGGCTGCTGTTCGCGCTCGCCAGACATCCAGAAATGGATTCCTCTTCATAGAGCCTGGCGTTTAAGGCTGGCATCGCGACCGGCGATTTCGAGTCGCGCCCATTCGGAAAACATGGAACCAACTAAGACAGCTAAGATCGTTACTGTTGTCGGCGCGCGGCCTAACTTTATGAAGGCGGCGCCGATCATGGCTGCGATTCGAGATCATAATGAATGCGCGGCAGCGTCACGGAGTACTGGGCGTGCCGGGGCTTCTCGACTTGTCTTGCAAAACGTGCTTGTGCACACGGGGCAGCATTACGACGAAGCGATGTCCGACCGGTTTTTCGCAGACCTGAATATTCCAAAGCCCGATGTACACCTGGAAGTCGGATCGGGTTCTCATGCCGTCCAGACGGCTGAAATCATGAAACGGTTCGAACAGGTATTGCTCCGTGAAAAGCCGGACCTATTGATCGTTGTTGGGGACGTGAATTCGACCGTGGGCTGCGCTTTGGTGGCTGCGAAAATATCGTTTGATGCCAACGGAAGCAGGCCCCTGATTGCTCACGTTGAAGCCGGCCTTCGATCACGCGATCGAGGGATGCCGGAGGAAATCAATCGCATCGTGACGGATCATTTAGCCGACTTGTTGTTTGTAACGGAGGAAAGCGGAATCCGGAATCTGCGGGATGAAGGTATTCCCGATGAAAAGGTTCACTTCGTCGGCAACACGATGATCGATTCCCTTCTTGCTTTCAAGGATCAGGCCAATGAGTCAAAGATTCTGGACAAATTGAACCTTCGAAGCGCGAGCGGAAAAAATGGATCGGCGAACGGCGCAGCCCGCTACGCGCTGTTGACGCTTCACCGCCCTTCGAACGTCGACCAGCCCGAGACGTTTCTCAAGATTCTAGAAGGGCTCGAGGAGTTGTCCAAATCGTGCCCGATTATTTTTCCTGCCCATCCGCGGACACAGAAAAAGCTTGCCGCATTTGGCCTCGAACGATTTTTCAGGCTTGAAAATGGCAACAATGATGGGGCGTCGCACCCGGCGGGAGCGGACGGCCGAATTCGACTCGTCGAACCACTCGGATATCTCGACTTTTTGTGTCTAATGGGGCATGCAACGTTGGTCGTGACCGACTCGGGCGGTATTCAGGAAGAGACCACATGCCTGGGGGTTCCGTGTGTTACGGTACGCGAGAATACAGAGCGGCCTGTCACGGTCACGGTCGGCACGAATATTCTTGCCGGAACAACCAAAGAAGGAATACGCAAAGCCACACGGCAACAGCTCGAATCGAGAGTCTCAGGCGCCGTTCCAGAAGCGTGGGACGGCAAGAGCGCTCAACGAATTGTGGGCCTGATTTGCCACGAAATTGAAAAGAAACGGTCGGTTTGAGAGAAATGACGCGATACGTAATCATCACTCCGGCGCGCGACGAGGAGAAACACATCGAGGCGACCATCGAATCCATGCGCCGCCAAACGGTGCTGCCTTGCGAATGGGTCATCGTCGATGATGGTTCTACAGATCGAACCGGTGAAATTCTCGATCGAGCCACTACGGAGCTGCCTTGGATCCGCGTGATACACCGTACGAACCGTGGATTTCGTAAGTCTGGCGGCGGTGTAATGGAAGCGTTTTATGATGGATACAACACCCTCCAGCACGATGATTGGGATTTTATCGTAAAGCTGGATGGGGATTTGAGCTTTGCCCCAGAATACTTCGAGAAGTGCTTCGAGCATTTCCACAACGATCCCCAACTTGGAATCGGCGGCGGCGAGATTCATCATAATGTTGTTGGAAAGATGAAACTGGAAGAAAATCCGCGATTTCATGTGCGAGGCGCCACTAAGATTTACAGGAGAGCCTGCTGGGAAGCCATTGGCGGCCTCTGGCCGGCTCCGGGATGGGACACGATTGATGAAGTTAAAGCCAGTATGCTGGGTTGGAAGACGTACGCGTTCGCGGATCTGCCACTTCTCCACCATCGTTTGACCGGGGCGGAAGAGGGCTTGGTTCGCGACAGAGTGAAGCATGGGACCGTTTGCTACATTTCTGGATATCACCCGCTTTTTGTGGCCGCGAGCTGCTTGTACCGAATTTCTCAGAAGCCCTACGTTCTTGGTTCGGCGGCAATCATGTATGGATTTCTAAAAGCGCATTTTACGCATCCGCCACGTCTCGAAGACCACTCCTACGTCAGCTACATACGGGGCCAGCAGTTGCGCCGTCTGTTCGGGATGCAAACTATCTGGCGATAGTCGCCAGGGATTGAGTCATCACCCTCATCTTATGTGTGGAATCTGCGGAAAATTGATGCTTGCCCAGGATGCGATGGTATCGCCTGGCCTGGTGAAGGCCATGGCGGATACGATTCACCATCGAGGCCCGGACGATGAGGGCTACTATTTCTCGGGCCCAGTGGGCTTGGGTTTCCGCCGCCTGTCGATCATCGACTTAAAAAGCGGACACCAACCGGTTTCGAACGAAGACGGCACGGTTCAAATTATCTTCAATGGAGAAATTTATAATTATCAGGAGTTGCGCGCCTTTCTTTTGAGCAGAGGGCACATCTTTAAGACGCAGACGGACACGGAAGTGATCGTGCATCTGTACGAGGAGCTGGGGCCTGAATGCCTGCAAAAGCTTCGGGGAATGTTCGCGTTCGTGATATGGAATGACAGTACCAAGACGTTGTTCCTGGCGCGGGACCGGGTCGGAATCAAGCCACTTTATTATTCCCTGACCGAAACGGCGTTGGTGTTTGCCTCTGAGATCAAAGCGATCCTCGCGGACCCATCCATCCATCGGGAAATTGCTCCCGATATGATCGACCGGTTCCTGACTTTTTTGTATGTGCCCGGCGAGGAAACGCTGCTCAAAGGAATTCGCAAGCTGGCTCCAGGGCACTACCTTCTCATCAAAGATGGCAAGGCGGTCATAAAGCAGTATTGGGACCTTCGTTTCGCAGAGCCTGCCCAGAGCCGAAGTCTCAAGGAAGCCGAATCCGATCTCATGGGCCTCCTATCGGAATCCGTTCGGCTTCACATGATTGCGGACGTGCCGGTGGGTATCCTTTTGAGCGGCGGGGTAGATTCCACAGGAGTTCTTAGCTTCGCAGTAAATGGAACCGACAAAGAAATTAGCAGCTTCACTGTAGGTTTCTCCGGGGGCCAAGTCGCGGACGAGAGACCTTTTGCAAAGCTGGCCGCAGACAAATTCGGCACCAAGCATCATGAGATGACAATCACGGCCGGCGACTTTGCGGCGTTCTTGCCGAAGTACGTCTGGCACATGGAAGAACCCGTCTGCGAGCCTCCTGCGATTGCCATGTACTACGTGTCCCAATTGGCCAGGAAGCACGTCAAGGTGCTCCTATCGGGAGAAGGCGGGGACGAAGCTTTTGCGGGCTATAGCAATTATCGCAATCTGGTTTGGCTCGAACGGGTTAAACGTGGACTCGCTCCACTGAACGGCGCGCTGGCCCGAGGACTTTCTTTCGCCGACTCGGTTTTTCATATGCCACGAGTGGCCAAGTATCTGCCATTGATGAACGATCGCTTCCCGGACTATTACTACAGCCGCACATCAAATCCGCATCGATTTACAGGCAATGGACTCGGGAAAGTTTACTCCGCCGATTTTGCGGGTGGCATCGATCGCGAACACAGCCTTGAGCCCTTGCGCGCATTGCAGGAGCATGTACGGGGGCAGAACACCCTAGACGCAATGCTCTATATTGATACGAAGACGTGGTTGCCCGATGAGTTGCTGATCAAAGCCGACAAAATGACGATGGCCAACTCGGTAGAGCTACGTGTTCCGTTGCTCGATCATAAGGTACTGGAATTTGCGGCGTCGCTGCCCCCTAGCTTTAAGCTGAACGGTTTCACTCCCAAATACATTCTGAAAAAAACGCTCTCAAAACAGATTCCCAAAGAAATTCGTAACCGCAAAAAAGCCGGGTTTCCCGTTCCCTATGAGTCCTGGCTTAGGAAAGACCTCAAGGACATGGTCTGGTCCGTGCTGACCGATCGGAGGACCGTGGAGCGAGGTTACTTTTCCAAAGACGCAGTCGAAGCACTGCTTAAAGCCGACTCCAACGGCAGCAACTACTCCAAAGAGATTTTTTCCCTCTTGAGTTTCGAGCTGTGGCAGCGGACATTTCTGGAGTGCGAGCAAGTTGTCCTCCAATAGTCTTCGCCAAGGCACGATTCACTTGGCCGCAGAGATGCTTTGGCACACACCCGGCCGTTTCAATATCGCGCGCCTGCTCGGACCTTCTTATTCGCTGCGATGCGTGGTCTTTCACGACGTTTCGGCCGCGGAATCGCCGTTTACAAAAGGGATGGGCGTAACTATCACGCCAACAAAGCTCGAAGCGGCGCTAAGATTCCTGAGCACGCACTACACTCCCGTGCGTCTGCAGGATGTTTTGACGGATTCTGATGGCCGGGGGCTTCCGCGTCGTGCGGTTCTGGTGACTTTCGACGACGCCTATGCATCGGTTGCGGAGTTAGCCGCGCCTCTGTGCCGCCAGTTTGGCGTGCCGGCCGTCTTTTTCGTTAACGCCGCATTCATCGACAATCAACAATTGGCTCCTGACAATTTGGTTTGCTACGTTGCTAACATGATGGGAATGGAGACAATTCGTGCTGCAGCTCGTGCGGTTCCCGGCGCTGGCTCCGTCGAATTGCACTCTCTATCGGACGTTTTCGCGCATCTCTTCCCTGCCGTCTCGTTGGTTGAGCGAGGCGTCTTTCTCGATGCTTTGCGGCAACTGGCGGGGATAAGCGATAGCGGCATGGCGAAGGATGCGAATCTCTACCTTACCGGCAAACAGCTTCGCGAACTTGCGAATTTCGATTTCGAGATCGGGAATCACACTTATACCCATGTACATTGCAGGTCACTCACGCGGGAAGAGATCAGCGGACAAGTGGACAGGAATAAAGCGGAGTTGGAGGATATTTCAGGGACCCGGGTGCGATCATTCAGCCAACCCTACGGCTCGTCGACGGATCTTACGCCCGAGTTAGCCAAGCATCTTGAGCGTACGGGACACAAGGCAGTATTCCTCAGCGAAAGCGTCGCCAATCGTCAAGGCGCCGATCCATCGCGCATGGACAGAATCAGCGCGCGTGCGGTGAGCGATGATACTTTGTTTTTTGAGATCGAGGTGCTTCCCCGCCTTCGCGCGGTGCGGAATCGATTCTTACGCAATCAAACGACGGCTCAGGCTACTTCGACCATTCTTCAGTAGTGGGAGACAAACCAATGCATGAGACTGGAAAACTAATGACTCGTAAAGACTTTCTCTTGGAAATGGACGAGATCCTCGGCCTGAAAACCGGAACGCTTCGCGGCGACGAAAAGCTGGAGGAGCTGGAAAACTGGGACTCGACCGCCCTCATCAGCCTGATTGTCCTGGCGGAAACGAGTAACAATGTGAAGATTTCTCCCGATCAGGTCGTCGGTTGCTCTACGGTAGCCGATCTTCTGCGGCTGGCTCAGGTGGAAGGATAGTTGTTTAGATCCATGCCTATATTGAGTTTCACCAGTAGTGGAGATTTCCGGTGACTTCAGAAACCACGACAACGCACTCGGACATTTTGAGGCTTCTCAAATTTCCAACTGCGGCAGGGGACGTCCTGCGAAAACGTCATTCCCTGAAAAAAGAACTGCTAAATCAAGGGAATCTAGTCCCGACGCGAATCGCAATTCTCGGCGGTTCAACGACTAGCGAAGTTAAGAACATGCTGGAGCTGTTTCTCCTGGCACAAGGAATCCAGCCGACCTTCTACGAATCGGGCTACAAGCAATACGCCGAAGACGTGCTGTTCGAGAATCCGAGCCTGTGGAACTTCAAGCCCGATATCGTATTTTTGCACACGACATGGCACAACGTATCGCAGTTTCCGGAGTTACTAGAAGCTGAAATGGAAGTTGAACGCCGGGTTCACCGCGAAATGGAGCGCTTTGAGTCTCTCTGGGAGAAGATCAGTTCGGATCTTGGCGCAGTCATTATCCAGAACAACTTTGACCTGCCACGCCTCAGACCGCTCGGGAACCTGGAGGCGTTCGAACCCTCCGGCCGCATTAACTTCTTGATGCGTCTCAACTCTGAGTTCGCTAATTACGCGCGCAAGCACTCGCGCTTCTTGATCAATGACATTCTCTACCTTTCCGCCCAAGTGGGGCTCGACGCATGGCACGGGCACACCTACTGGTACAACTTTCATATGGCTGTGAGCCCCACGGCCACAGTGCCCCTGGCGCAAAACGTCGCCGCGATTATTAAGTCTGTTTACGGGAAGACCAAGAAGTGTCTTGTGCTGGATCTCGATAACACACTTTGGGGCGGGGTGGTCGGCGATGACGGCGTCCAAAACCTGGTGCTTGGACGTGAACATCCTGTCGGTGAAGCGTTCCTGGACTTTCAGCGGTATGTGAAAGAGTTACAGCGCCGGGGCATTATTCTCGCTGTATGCTCGAAGAACGATGTTGAAAACGCGAAGGAAGGTTTTTCGCATCCAGACAGCATATTGAAACTGGAGGATTTCGGGGCCTTCAAAGCTAACTGGAATCCAAAGCCCGATAACATTCGCGAGATCGCCATGGAACTCAACATCGGTCTCGATAGCCTGGTGTTTGTCGATGACAACCCGGCCGAGAGATCTCTGGTCGCCGACCAACTGCCGGAAGTGGCGGTTCCTGACATAGGTTCTGACGTTTCCAGGTTTGCGGAAGTACTCGAACACGAGCGGTATTTCGAAGTCGATAAAATCGTCCAGGATGATCTCAACCGTTCGACGTTCTACAGTTCAAACGCGCAGCGGAGCTCGTACCAGTCCGGCTTCCGCGACTACGGGGAATTCCTTTCCTCGCTCGAAATGACTGCGGAAATCGCCCCGTTCTCGATGGTCTACTTAGAACGAATCACGCAACTAATCAATAAAACAAATCAATTCAACCTGACGACAAGACGGTATACGAGCGCTGAAATCGAGGAGATCGCCGAAGACCCAGGATTTGTCACCCTATACGGCCGGTTGACTGACAAATTTGGCGACAACGGCCTGGTATCTGCTCTGATCGGTCGAGTCCGCGGCGAAACACTTGAAATGGATCTCTGGTTGATGAGCTGTCGTGTTCTAAAACGCGACATGGAACTCGCCATGTTCGATGCCCTGATTGAGCAGTGCCAGGCGCGAGGCATCCGCAAAATCGTGGGTGTCTATATTCCTTCCAAAAAGAATGGCATGGTTTCAGGTCACTATGCCGGTCTTGGATTCGCTCGTCTAAGCGAGTCCTCCGGAGACCGCGAGTCTTGGGAATATGACGCGTCCCAGCCCCATTCGGCGAGAACTCGCTTCATTCACAGGACGACAAAGGCTCTGCCCACGGTCGCAAATGCCTAGAGGGACGGCCGCCGTACCCACCTCATCCGTTCAGCTCGCCGACCGCGAGGAAGAATTGAAACCCATGCAGAATTACGATTGGCAAATCGAAGTGGATTGTGCGACTCCCGCAGAATGGTCGAAGATGCTCGACCTGTTCGATGACGCGAACATTTATCAGACGGCCGCGTATGGAGGAATCCATTGGGATGAAAAGAATCTCAGCCGTCTGGTCTTGAAGCGCGACGGCGAAGTCATGGGAATGGCCCAGTTCAGGATCGTCCGTCCAACCCCACTCAAGTTTGGCATGGCCTACCTGCGTTGGGGTCCCCTCTGGGAGCGGCGGGGTCTGCCGCTTGATCCTGAGGTACCGACGCGCATGGCCCGCGCAATCGAGGACGAATACCTGGACAAGAGGAAGCTTTTCCTACGGATTCTGCCCAATGCTTTCGCCGGTTCCGCACGCGCTGCGACAATGCAAGCGGCATTCTGTAGATTTACTCCTGAGCCCTTTGACGCAACCAATCTGTATCGGACGTTTGTCCTCGATCTCGCTCCTTCACTGGATGAATTGCGAAAGGGCTTCGATGCAAAATGGAGAAACAAGCTTTCTGGCGCCGAAAAAAACGGCCTGCAGATGATTGCCGGAAGCGGTCGCGCCGAATACAACGCCTTTCGCGAAATCTACAACCAGATGCGCAAGCGCAAAACATTTGAAACCACAGTGGACGTTGAAGAGTTCGGGCATATGCAGGAGGTTCTAACGGAATCCCAGCGGATGCGCATCCTGGTCTGTAAAGACAAGGGAATTCCGGTGGCCGCCCTGGTGGTCTCAGCGATGGGCGATTCCGCGATCTACCTGCTTGGCGCGACTAGCGACGACGGATTGAAGTCGAAAGGTGCCTATTTGCTGCACTGGACCATGATCCAGTGGCTGAAGGAAGCGGGCGTTCGGTGGTACGACCTGGGAGGAATCGATCCCGAAGAAAATCCGGGAGTCTATACGTTCAAGAAAGGGTTCTCTGGCGTAGATACTTGCCAAATAAATCCGATGGTGGCGTCAAACAGCGCCCTATCTTCTGGAATCGTCAAGGCGGGTTTGGTCATGCAACGCGCGTTGCGCGGCCCTCTCAAGCATCTGGCAACACGAAATTAAGGTCAGCGCATGTCATCTTCATCCCTACCAATAGATATCTCGGTCGTCATCGTCGGCTGGAATGCCAAACACTATCTAGAGCTGTGCCTCGAAAGCCTCGAAAAGGCTCCGCCACGGCGAAGCATGGAGGTGTTCGTGGTCGACAATGCTTCCGAGGATGGCTCTGTGGAGATGATCGAAGAGAAGTTTCCATGGGTAAAGCTGGTCAAGAGCAAAGAGAACCTGGGATTTTCCAAAGGCAACAATGTGGCCATCCGGCAAAGCCGAGGACGCTACGTGGCTCTGGTAAATCCGGACGTAATCGTTTTCCCAGGCTGCCTCGACGCGCTCGCGGACTTCCTCGACGAGAATCCGAAGGTCGGAAACGTTGGTCCGCGCGTGCTGAATCCCGACATGTCAATGCAGAGCACATGCCGGCGGTTTCCGACGCTGTGGAATAATTTTTGCTCCGCTAGTGGCTTAGCGACAAAGTTTACAAATTCGCGGTTCTTTGCCGGCGAGCATATGTTTTATTTCCCGCATGACCGCACACTGAGCGTCGACGTGATCGTGGGATGTTTTTCCTTTATTCGCCGCGAAGCTCTGGACACCGTGGGGCTGCTGGACGAAAACCTCTTCATGTACGGCGATGACGTAGATTGGTGCCGGCGGGCGCGGAATGCCGGCTGGCAAATGGTATTCCATCCCGGGGGGCAAGCCATTCACGATCGTGGCAAGACGACCGCGCCTTATCCGGTTCGTTTTGCCGTCGCGCAGCAGCGCTCGGTTTTGCAGTATTGGAAGAAACATCACAGCTTTTTGGGCGTGCTGGGAATTCGAAGCATAATGTTTTTCCATCATTTGGCGCGCTATACGTTCGCGGCTCTGTCAAGTTTGGTGCATCCGCAGGAAGATTCGCCAAACGGCGTGCGCAAGCAAGTGAGCGGCGCATGCCTGCGACAGCTTCTCACCGGTGGCATTCCGCATAGCGCCTAAGGGCGCCAGCAGCATGGGTATTTCTAATTCCATTTCACGCCTGACCGAATATTATAAGCGCCACGGCTTCGGGGCGACAGTACGTCGCGCCCAGCTAGCTGCAAAACGAGCGCTCTTTTCAAGCCGCATGGTTGTCTTCTATTGCGATCTCGGCAGGCAAACCTTGGCTCCGGTAAATATCCCGAGTTCCCTGAAGGTGGAGCGGTTGAGAAGTTCCGCTGAACTCACCGAGAAGGATTTGCAGGAAATCACCAGTTTCTGGAATCCCAAGCAAGCTCTTCGGAACGTTCAAGAACGATTCGGTCGCAAGGCGTCTCTTTGGTTGGTGAAGTCGGGGGACAAACTAGCAGGCTACGGATGGACATTGCAAGGACAGGCGATTGATTCCTATTATTTCCGGCTCGGTGAAAATGATGTACAGCTTTTCGATTTCTACGTGTTCCCCAAATTTCGCGGTCGGGCAATTCACTGGCTCTTGACGGTCTACATCCTGCAGACGCTGGCAGCTGAAGGTGGGGCACGGGCGTTTGCGGACACTGGAGAATGGAACCAGGCGCAGTTGTCGTCCTTTAAAATGACTCCGTTTCGCCGCCTGGGCCTGGTCAGATCTTTTACGATTCTCGGTCACACAATCACTGACTGGGTCGACAATTCTGAACTCCAATTGCGTTAAGTTGAGATGACGGGCACCGAAAACGAGGATGACGTCGATGAATGAAAGCGCCAGATCTCGCGCTCGATTTCAAGACCCACTGAACCTTATTCCTCGGGTCATGAGCAAGCTAAATTCGGAGTGGCTGCGGATGACCTATCCGTTCGCATCCATGGGCTCGAAAGTTTCGGTTCATTACACATGTTCGATTGACAGGAAGAAGGCACACCGGATCAGATTGGGGAACGATATACGGATGGCAAAAGACGCCAGCTTAGGGGTGAATCTCCCGCCGGAGGAGGAGGGTGAGCCCGTAATCGTAATCGATGACAACTGCGTTATTCACTGGCGCTCGCAGATTGGAGCAAAAAATCTTATTCATATTGAGCGCGATGTGCTCATCGCGCAGGACGTTGTGATCGTAGACCACAACCACGCGCATGAAGATCTCTCAATCCCGATCACAAACCAGGGCCAGACGGAGGGAGGGAGAATCCGGATCGAGCAGGGCTGTTTTATCGCCCATGGAGCGGCCATCATATGTTCTCGAGGGGAGTTGGTTTTGGGTCGCAATTGCTTTGTGGCCGCTCACTCCGTGGTTGTGAGGAGTGCTCCACCCTACTCCGTTCTTTTCGGGAATCCGGCTAAGATCATTAAGCAATTCGACCCAGCCAAGCAGGCATGGGTCGTCGGATCAGTACGTTCGACGGAAAATGAGCCCGCGAAGTAAGAGCACGACGTTGTTCCTGCCTTTTCAGAAGAACGGCACGAGATAATTCAACGACCATGAGCGAAAAACCTATCGGGATTCTGCCTCCGCCGGATGGCATCAAGCTCCACCACGTCGGCTTCGTGGTCTCCTCGATCCAGGAGAGCGCTGAGCCGCTCGCACTGGCTCTGGGGGCGAAGTGGGATGGAAACATCGTCTTCGATCCGATACAGAAGGTTCACGTGACATTTTTTCAGGGACATAACTCCGCAGATCCGTTGATAGAATTGGTTGAGCCGGGCGGACCAGAATCACCCGTTTCGAAGTTCCTGAAAGAAAAAGGCGGCCTGCATCACCTGTGCTATGAGGTCAAGGATCTGGATTCGCATCTGCGGTTCTGTGAATCGGTGCGCACCACGATCATTTGCCCGCCAGTCCCCGCCGTGGCGTTCGGCGGACGGCGAATTGCGTGGGGAGTGACAAGAAAGCGGCTGTTAGTCGAGTTCCTTGAATGCTAAGGACTTATTTCGTGTTTACTTCACTAAGCGCGCAACCCCTACCCTGTACTAAATCTGGCCCCTTGGCCAGTATTAGACAGCATCGCGCCCAATGTAATTTGGTCATGGATACGATTGGGACAAGGGGACTTATGATAGCAAAGGCTTTACGCGCCGCGATCTTTGTAGTCTGCTTTCTAACCGCTGGAAGTGCTTTCGCTGCCGGGGGTGCTTGTCCGACTGGATCATATGTCCCCAGTACAAACCCGGCGACTCCGACCGCGTTTACGTCCCTATCATCTCTGGGAGTAACGAGTTGCTATTACGTCGCCGCAAACGGCTCGGATTCCAACAACGGCACGACGGAATCCACGCCCTGGCTTCACGCGCCTGGAATGGTGAATTGCTCAGCGAATTGTGCCGCACTAACTCCCGGTGGCGCATCTCCGCCAGCAGGTACGGGATTCATCTTCCGAGGCGGCGACACTTGGCATTTCGGTATCACGACTGACAGTGCGGGCCAACCTGCGTCTGGCAGTTCGATGAGCTGGAACAACAACAATGTCCAGTGGGGAGGTACAGCAGCACATCCACTCTACGTCGGCTACGATCCAACATGGTTCACTGGCGGATCATTTGTCAGACCAATTTTCACTGGCGACAACCCCATCTGTAACGTGAATGTTCTGAGCGGCACTTGCACGCTGATCGCCCAAAGCCCCACATGGACGCGTAGCGGGTTAGAGGTTCAAGTTTCTAGCTGTCTGCATCAGGTCGTGCCTAATCCCAGTGCGCTGGGCGGCAACAACCAGATACTAACTTTGTCCAACGTGCATTTCGTAATCGTTGACAATTTCGAGCTCACCGGCTTGTGTCTGAACAGCAACGATGGGAGCGAGGGCGGTGTCTATATCTCCTACGGCTCTCTCTCCAACACGCTTTGGATATTTAATACCTACGTGCATGGTTGGTCGCACATCCAATGGTCGGCGAA
>Ga0302324_100013044_pt1 | contig 16886 bp, 17 predicted proteins | sample Palsa_T0_1_FD_201949 | JGI IMG/M metagenome (GOLD analysis project Ga0302324, IMG submission 201949) | Peat permafrost microbial communities from Stordalen Mire near Abisko, Sweden - Palsa_T0_1 | ecosystem: Environmental > Terrestrial > Soil > Palsa > Peat permafrost | place: Sweden: Abisko...
TGAGGGCTGTCAGGTGTACCGACGTTCCATTCACACTCATCCGCCAGATCTTGCCTTGCTTGGCTGTCCAGCCTCCGAGATCGCTGATGAGCCAATCCTTGCCGTCCGCCAGTTCCAGCAGCATTCGGGGCGTACGCAATTGGCGGTTGTGAAACGCACCGTCCTCCGGCGCGGCGATCAGACCGATGCAAAGTCCTGGCGCCATGCCAACGGATAGCCGCGCGAACCCGTCGCAGGTTCCGGCTTGTTTGACGTAGGGCTGGGGTGACGCCCCAACCTGCGATGTCCCGGCCACACTGATCAGCGATGAGAGGCAAAGCGACCACGCGAGCCTGCAATCTATTCGTCGTCGCGATACTGAAGAGTTGGAAAGCATAAGAATCCCTACCTCATGATCCGCGGGCACTGCGGGCTAGTTGACGCCGCGCGCGCGCATCCGAGTAACGGCGTTGTCATAAGTCGGATTGGCCTTTTCCCCTTGCGCGGCGAGGTACTCGCGCAGCGCATCGCCAAACTCACCGGCTTCTTCGTAAATCCGGCCATTGTTGAAATGTGTGCTCGCCCGGGTTGTTGACGCCTGGGGCCCTGTTGCGAGAGCGATGGCCTTGCGGTTTGCCCAAAGGGCCTCCGCGACTCGGCCCGACTTTTGGAACACCAGGCCTAGGTTGCTATAAGCCTGTCCGTAAGAACTCGCCTCATCAATCGCCGCCTGAAACAATCGAATGGCGTTGAGGTAATCGCCCGCCTTGTAAGCGGCCTCTCCCTCCACATTGAGCTTGTGCGCACTGGCCGGAATATCTACGGGTGGTGCCGGCAGGACGGGGCTCGCGACGCGATCTGCGCTGCCGAACCCAGGGCCAAAGACGGCCTCGGCTGTCACGGCGTCTGCCCCAAGAACGGATATTCCAGACATGGAATTGATGTCCTGAAACTCGCCGGCTTCCGACACGGTAAAGACCGTCCAGACGTTTCCGATCCGCTCCTTCGGCACGTAGTAAGTACGTATCAACGTTTGGCCGATATAGACGAACACCTTCGCATCGCTCTGCGAGAGTTGGGTCGTCGCCGGGTCGGCCTTATCGGAATAGTCCTGCACCGCATAGGTATACCGCTCACCCACGTGTTTACGCGAGATGGTAATCGTTTCTGGGCCGAAGCCATCGATGTGGTCGACGTCCAGGTCGGCATCTTGTCCCTGCTGCTTTCGGAACCAGACGTGATTGCCGGGGAAAACCAAGTGCCCGTCGAGATCCCTCGGACTCGCGCCCCAATTGAGGACAATGCGCATCCCATCGAGTTTTTGCATCGTCGGGCTGAGCGCGTAGGTCAAGCCGCCGCAAGGACACTTGGCCACCAGATCCGAGTATCCCGTCTTACGCACGATCAGCAGGACCGCATGATCGTTTGCGATCGACTCACCGACCTGCGCGGCACCCTTCGAATCCGTGGCAGTCGCGGAGGATTGCTCGCCGTTCTTCTGCAAGATGACCGTCGCGCCTTCAATGGTCTGATCCCTCACCGTGGCGCTCAAGATTTGAATCTGGGAAGGGGTGGCGGCACACAGAGATGCCCCCAGAACAAGGCCGAGCCCCGCTGATAATTGGACTGTCGTCTTCATGATTTCCTCCCTGCTACCGCAACAATGATTGGAAACACATTCGCGCCGGGCCTTGCGCTTCGGCCTTGATAAGCAATCTAGCGGTGAAATCGGGCAGGGCTGAGCCGGAAATGGGGCGGATTCTGGCGTGCGGATGGATTGTGTCGAAGATCTCACTGTCTGAGCGGATCCACTTCGCGCTAAGTGAAATCAGATGACATATATTCGTGGCGTGGATTGCCCGTCCGTCAGACCCGCATCGAAATGACCGATCCTCCATCGCTGAGAAAGCTCTTGCTGAGCGGTTGCTGGCTCGTCAGCGCTTTTTGTACGCACACGACCCTTGCAGCGGACCGGCAGTGGTATCGCTTGAGCATTGATGGCGATCGGGTGGGTTATGCCTGGCGCGATCGCGTTCTGGAATCGGGAGAGTACATCGACTCCGAAGTTGCCAGGGTCGAACTGGAGGAGCTTCGCAAACGCCAAACCGTCGAAATGCGTACCAAGGTGACGCGCACCGCCGGGGGCCTGGCGAAGGAGATTCATGTCGAATCTCTGATCGGGACGGAGCGGAACGGTTGGGATGGGCGATTCGACGCCGACGGACACGCGATGAACGTTTCGGTTGCAACAACCTCCGGAGCGCAGGCTTATCTCACACCCCCTGGGCTGATATTGCCGGATACCTTGCACGCCGCACTCAAGCCTTTGTGGTTCGACGGGCATCCTAATATTGAGCTCGCCTACCTGGAGCCTACAGCGGCTAAACCGGTGCAGTTGCGCGCTGAACTCATTGCGTCGCCACCGAGGAGTGAGCCGCAGATTATTCAAATTCGGACGACGGAGGCTTTAATTCACTCGGTTCGCCAGGAGATTCTTTGGTTCGACGTACAAGGCAACTTGCGTCATTTGGAGCGGCCGTTCTTCGGTTCGACACTTATATGGGATGCGTGTCTTCGAGACTGCGACGCGCCGATCGAGCGGCCATTCGATTTGATGGCGAAGCTTGTCGTGCAATCCCCCTACCGCGTTCCCAAAAGCGCCTTTCCGGGCCCCATTCGTTATGTTCTCTCGCGGGTCGACGGAACGCCTGCTCGATTGCCGGCGACTGGGGAGCAATCAGTCGTTACCGACGACGCGAGGACTATCGTAACGATATGTAACACCTGCGGATTGCCGGAGGAGCTTACCGAGTCAGACCGCAAGCGCTATCTGCAACCTAACGCGTGGGTGCAGAGCGACGCCGCGGATATCAGGCAATTTGCGCGCCGTCACGGCGCGGGGAGGACGCCGCTGGAAATCATGTCGCGCCTGGTCGATGCGGTTCGATTCCACATGACCGGTCCGGTCGATTATCTGGGCTACGCGAGCGCGGCGGAGGCACTGCGGACACGATCAGGAGACTGTACCGAGTATGCCGTGTTGCTCGCCGCACTTGCGCGCGCTCGGAATATACCGGCGCGCGTGGCTTACGGCCTGGTGTATGCGGATCGGTTCAGTGGAAAGAAAGATGTTTTCAGTCCCCACGCTTGGGTGCAAGCCTGGACGGGAACTCGATGGGAGAGCTTTGATGCAGGAATCGGTGAATTTGACGCGACTCACCTGGCTCTGAGTATCGGCAGCGGAGATCCGCGTGATGTCGAGAACCCGGCCGGCGCGCCCGCTAAATTGCGCATCGAAAAATTAGGCCTGGTGAAATAGGAGTTGCGTGGTTCCCGCGACGGAGCCCTACGTCGAAGTATCCCCGGTCTTGGGAGTCGGAAGCCAGGTGGCCGCGTCGATATCCGGCAAATCGGGCTTGTCGGGAAGGCGGGCTTCCGCTGAGTCTATCCATTGTAGTTTTTCGCCTGCTTCCGTGCCGCCGGCAGTCATTTCGTTGATATCCACCACATTGCCGTAAGAGTTGTCCGGAGTGGACGGCAGATCACCGGCGTTTGCGGAACCCGCGAGTACCGCGAGACCCAGCCCCATCGCCAGTGGAATTCGCACCGTGCGCCGGACCGTGTAGGAGACGCAAACGTTGCCGGAACAGCCTGAGAGAAAGGCCTCCCTTTGTTGCGTCGACATCAGGTCCAAGTTATGGACGCGGCGCTGACAATGGCCGCAAAAATCCACCCCTGGCACCGGCGATCCGCGCCAACGGAGCGGGCATGGGGAGGTAATAAGCGGTACACGCGGCATCCAAGCCTCACAAGAACGATCCTACAGGACGTGACTTTGAGGCTACTCCGCGGTGCAGGTCTACACAAGTTTCTCGGTCGCTGAACGAGAACACCAACGCTTCGCGATCGAGGTCAACGCACGGTAGCTCAGGCTTAGGTTGCTCGAACCGCGTCCTTCAGGCGTAATGAGCGGCGAGGGGGTGATAGCGGTGCGGATCGAGGTGGCATGCTTGCTCTTTGCGGTATTCGGCGCGGCCATGGGGAAGCCGGCGCTCGCGACGAATTCCGGCTTCGAGGGTTCGGATCCGTTCGCTTACTGTGAGCGGGTGGGAACCGACGATCGCTTGAGCGGCGCCGGCGGCGTCTCGACCGAGGCGTCGCTCAAGATCTTGGAGCCCTATCTACGCGCCGCTCTCCAATTGCCCGCGGACTCGCCCCTTCCCGCCCGGAGTGTCTTCTGGCGGTGCATGCAGGGGAAGGTTTACGTATGCGCCGTCGGCGCGAATCTCCCGTGCGGCTCCAAGGCCAACCGGGCGAACCGAAATCCCGGGGCGGAGACTTACTGTCGCGAGAATCCGGCTGCAACGGACGTGCCCGCCTTCGCGACCGGGCACGAGACGATCTATTCGTGGCGTTGCGCGGCGGGTAAGGCTGTGCGGGGCGCGCAGATCGCGGACCTCGATCGGCGTGGCTTTCGCAGCGACATTTGGTACGTCGTGACCCAGTAATCCATAGACCGGCTTGATACAAAGCCCCATGGACAGCGTCGTGTACGCGGGAATATAGTAAAACCTTCGTCGAGCGAATCGAACATCAGAGGGTGATCGGGGACAGGCCGTGGCATTGCTCGCGGTTCTTGGATGATCCAGGGAGACACGATGTCGAACCAACAACGACTTTCGAAAGCGCTCGCGGCGCTCCTTCCCCGCGGTGCCTTCGGCGCATCTGTTTTACTTGCACTCGCATCCAACCCGAGCGAGGCGAGGTCTTCGCAGCCGATCGAAACGGCATCGCCGCCGAGCGTCGCCGAGCGCTTGACCGCGATACGCGCGGCAGTGTCGAACATCAGCCCCAATGTCGCAGAAGCTCCGCAGTCATCGGGATCGGGGGAATTCGCCCCGGGAGACAGCGCACGGGCCGAGCCGACTTGGTGGGGCAACGGCGGCTGGGGTCGCTGGCACTTCGGATGGGGTAACCACGGCTTGGGTTGGCCGAACTGGCCAAACTGGCACAACTGGGGCAACGGCGGCTGGGGGAACGGTGGCTGGGGCAATGGCGGCTGGCACAACGGGGGTTGGCACAACTATTGGCATAACTATTAGGCGCGGCCCTGATGAAATCTTGCTCCGACCCGCCGACGATCGGCATGGTGGTCCTCCAACCCACCCCCTTCTGCAATATCAACTGCAACTATTGCTACCTGCCTCAGCGAAGCGACAAGACCATCATGGCGGACAGCACTCTCCGAGCCGCATTCGAGCGGGTGTTCGCCTCAGGATGGGCGAGTGATGACCTCTCCGTGATTTGGCACGCCGGCGAGCCTCTCGTCGTATCGCCCGGATTCTATGAGCGTGCGTTCCAAGCCATAGAGGCGCTGCGCCCCGCATCGGTGCGGGTGCGCCATTCGATGCAGACCAACGGGATGCTGATCTCGCGCGAGTGGTGCGAGCTTTTCAAGTCTTGGCGCGTCGGCGTCGGTGTGAGCATCGACGGACCGAGGCAATTCAACGACGCGCATCGGGTGACACGCACCGGCAAAAGTACCTTCGAGCAGGCGCTCGCCGGCATTCGGCTGCTGCGGGAAGAGGGGGTGCCTTTCCACGTCATCTCCGTGCTCTCGCAACGGAGCATGGACGCTGCGGAGGAGATGCTCGCCTTTTACGAGTCCGAGGGAATCGAAGACATCTGCTTCAACGTCGAGGAATCCGAAGGCGCTCATGTCTCGGAGCTATTCTCAGGCGATGAATTACAGGCGCGCTTTAGTCGTTTCCTCGGCACGTTCTGGCGCCTCGCCCGAGAAGGAGGCCGGATCCGTTTCATCCGCGAGATCGACGGTATGCTGTCGCGCGTATTTCGTCCCGAGAGTGAGCGGCTCAGAAACATTCAGACCGAACCGTTCGGCATGGTGAACATCGACTGCAAAGGCAATGTATCCAGCTTCTCGCCGGAGCTTCTCGGGCTCAAGAACGCGGAGTATCACGATTTCGTCATCGGCAATGTGCACGCCTCATCGCTCGAGGAAATGCGCGCGAGCGATGCGATGCGCGCCATGGCCCGCGATATCGCGTCGGGCGTCGAGACCTGCCGGCGGAGCTGCGAGTACTTCTCGGTCTGCGGCGGCGGTGCGCCCGTGAACAAGCTGTTCGAGAATGGTGGCTTCGCGAGCGGGCGCACAACTTTCTGTGATCTCACGCAAAAGGTTCCGATCGATCTGATCCTGGACGCGTTCGGCCGGCTGGAGGGGGGCCTCGCGGAGGAAGACCCAAGCAAGCTCGCGCAGCGGGCATTGGATCGGGCGAGCGGAATCGGGATGGCGATGGGTTCTTGATTTCAATTTACGGGAGAGGTCGATGAGCACATCACTGAAGGCATTGCTGATCGCAGCCGCCCTGGCTTCGGCAGCTCTTGCGCAGAACTCGGAGCAGGGGAAGGAGGCGGGTAACGGGCAATTTGGGGCGCAGCAACCCACGGGCGCACCCGCAAACGCGCCGGCAGGCGCTGAAGAGCATGCGGTAGCGAGCGCGCCGATACTGCACATCAAGAGCGTCGAGATCATCCGCAGTGCCCACCCGCCGGTCCTCGACATTATCCGGGTCCGAGGCGTTGCGAGTAGTCCGGGTTGGGAAGAGGCGGAACTCGTCCCGTTGAGCCGGGGAATCCCGGCCGACGGCATGCTCGAGCTGATCATGATCGCCCGCGCCCCTCAAGATGCGGCCGACGCAAAGGGGTTCGAGGAAGTGGAGGCGATCTTTCCCCTCGAGACCAATCATCCATTCAAAGGCGTCAATGTTCATAGCGCCTCGGACTCCGTCAGCGTAACGCAACTGCCGGGCTACGCGGAAGGCAAGACGCCCGCCGAGGATTGCAGCAAGTGCGTCGGCAAGACGTTCGTCGCCAAGGGCGCCTCGGCCCCGGCGGGGAAGCCCGCATCGGAGCTGGTTCGCGAGGAACAGCTGCCTGCCGCGACGCGCATCGTGCGACCCACGGAAGGCATTTCGAGCGCCGATTCGAATCCGAACCGCCTGACCTTGATACTGAACAAAGACGGCAAGATCACCGCCGCGGTGTGGGATTAAATGAAAGCCTACCGTTTGATCGCCGTCCCCGCGGCATTCCTACTCACTGCCTGCGCCAGCGAGCTCGTGAACAATGCCAACAATCAATGCGCCAATCTTCCGTGGCATGGATATCCCATCGACGGGACGCCGGTGCGTCTCATCCCGTGCATGGGTCGACCTGGAGAAGCCTGGAACGTGAAGAATGGCCAGATCGTCGGCGTGGGTGGAAGCTGCATGGACGTTGAGGGCAGCAATGCGCTCGATGGTGCGCGCGTCATCAGCGTCACCTGTAACGGCAGCCCCAGCCAGAATTGGACGCTTGCCAACGGCCAGATCACCGGCGTCGGTGGGAAATGCCTGGACGTCGCCGGGGGTGGTCAGAGAGATTACGTACCTCTGATCATCACCACTTGCAGCGGAGCGCCGAGTCAGCAATGGTCGGTGCACTGAGCGGCGACCCCGCGAGCGGGAGCGCGCGGCGTTGAGCTTTAGTGCGAACATCCTGATTCTTGTCGCGGCGATGATCGCGTCGCTGGCCTTCACGCTGCTCATGCATCGGCTCTGGCCTGCCGCCCGCCGGTACCAAGAGAACGATCTGGTCGGCTGGCAATTGAGCGTCCTCGGAACCACTTACGCCGTCACTCTCGGATTCATGCTCTACACGGAGTGGGGCGACTTCAGGAGCGCCGAGCTCAACGTTGAGCTCGAGGCCAACTCTCTGCGGAACATCTATCGGTTGGCCCAGGGTATGCCGCGCGAGCGCGTCGAGATCGAAGGATTGACGATGGATTATGCGCGGGATGTGATCGAGCGCGACTGGCCCGAGATGTCGCGCGCCGAGATGCCCGAGGAAAGTCATGCCGTCAACGAGCGTCTATGGAAAGCGTTGCTGTCTGCGCAAATCGCGGCGCCAATGGAAATTGCGGCGCACGATCACGCTTTGAGCGAGCTGAGTCTCTTGACTCAACACCGGCGCACCCGGTTGCTGGACAGCAAGTACGAGCTTCCGAGCATCTTCTGGTGCGTGCTCTTGGCGGGAGGCATCCTCACCATCATAGCCGTCTCCATCTTCGGGGCCCGTCAGCTACGATTGCACCTGCTGCAGGTCATGTCCCTGACACTCCTCATCACCTTGGTCATGCTGACGATTGCCGATCTCGACAAGCCGTTTCAAGGTTGGGTGCACGTCAGCGATTACGCATTTCACCGCGCACTCGAAACGATGCGCGACATTCCATGACGAACGGCTCAGACGCGGACCCTGATGGCGGCCATACGGCCCAAGGAGATCTTCATGAAGACAATTGCCTTGAGGAGAGCGGGGATTGGATTGGCGGGCATGCTGGTCGCGCTGACGGCTGCGTGGACGCCGGCGGCGGCGGCACAGATCGTTATCGCGAACAGCGTCGAATGCGTCGATATCCCGCATCAGCAGACCGACGACGGCACGCCCCTGTCGCTCTTCAATTGCCACGGCAGCCCTAACCAGCAATGGACCATCGCCGGCGGACAGATTACCGGTATGTCGGGTGTCTGCCTCGATGTCATGGGCAGCGCTCCGAAGGACGGCGCGCAGATCATCATTGTCCATTGCAATGGGCGCGATAGCGAGAAGTGGACCTTGGCCAACGGTCAGATCGTCGGCATCGGCGGCAAGTGCATCGACGTCGTCGGCGGCAACGCCCAGGATCACGCGGCCCTGATCATCGCCACCTGCACCTCGTCGCCCAGCCAGCAGTGGTCAGTGCAGTAGAGAAGCGTCGGCGCCGTCAGACCGGCAGTTGGTGCGACGCAGCATAACTAAGCTCCTGTCAGGCGCTGTCCCACAGCAGAATCCCCTGGTCAACCCGCTGCCCGAAGGCGGTCGCTTGTATAATCGCGGTACAGGCCAGGATGGTCTGGTTCTTTCCATAAGCAATGAGTGCTTTTTGCCGTGAAAGTGAGCTCGGACAAGCAGACGCTGATCTTGGCGGGGGAGGCCATTCCGCCTCCGCGCGCTAACGCCGATCGCGCTGTCGGTGGATCCGAGATGCGCGTACACCTGCAGCGCGTGACTATGCTGCTGGTACAGGGCGATTACGCAGCGAGCACGCGCGCGGCCGACTCAGGTGCGGCGAAATTCTTGGCGGCCGCCGGCGAGCGCGTTCTGCTTCCGTCGGCGGCCACTGTCGATGCGCCGGTCGTGCCTGGCCAATCTCTCGTGCCTTATCCGTCGCCGACGCGCGCCGTGTCGGCCGCAGGCGCAGCCGAATATGCGCGCACGCAAAATCTCTCGGGCGACCGCACGAGAAGCCAGCTGATCGATACCTACGCTTAGCGCAAGCTGCCGCACTGTTCGTCGTCAGTCCAACGGCCAGGGCACTGATTTGGACAACGCGACTTCTCTTTCCATGTCGAGTGCGGGCTGGACAAAAACACTGTCAACCTCGCGCCACCACGGTTTTGCGATCTCCGCATGAGCCGGTTCAACCGGTTGACCCAGTATTGGCATGAACAGCTCGGCGCCCGAGTGAGACGCAAGTTCGAGCAATCTCTCGGCCGGTTGATCCCAAGCATGCATCGCCAAGGAAAACGTTCCCCAGTGAATCGGCATGAATGCCCCACCCAACATCGCGTGCGCTTGAGCGGCGTTATCAGGTCCCAAGTGAATGTCGCCCCAGGCGGGATAGAACGCGCCGATTTCCAGCATCACGACGTCGAACGGCCCTAGTTGCTCGCGAATGGATCGATACTCGGTGGTCAAACCGGTATCGCCGCTGAAGAACACCGAGTGTCTCTGCGAGCGCATCGCAAAGGATGACCACAACGTTGAATTGCGATCCTTCAATCCGCGTCCTGAGAAATGCTGTGATGGCGCAGCCGTCAATACAACATCCGTATTGGGCAACGTATAGGACTCCCACCAGTCGAGCTCGACGATGCGCTCCGGCGCAATCCCCCAATACTCGAGATGCGCGCCGACTCCGAGGGACGTGACGAACGGCACGTGGGTCTTGGCCAGGGCGCGAATGGTGGGATAGTCGAGATGATCGTAGTGATCGTGCGAGACTATCACGACATCGACGGGCGGCATTTCGCGAAGCGCTACGGGCACGGGTTGAAAACGCTTCGGTCCGACAATCGCGGAAGGAGACGCACGCGGCCCCCACACCGGATCGGTCAGAATACGCGCGCCACCGATCTCGATCAGCATCGTGGAGTGTCCAAGCCAGGTGACTCGCAAGCCGCTTTGCGGTTTCACGGCCCACCCGTCGAGCGGACTCATCGACGGCAACGACCCGCGCGGCGCGCGCCGTTCGCCGCCGCAAAGAAAATCTTTGAGCGATGGCATGGGCACCGTCGGATCGCGTAGGTTCGGCAATACTGGATGCACGTTTTGAAATCGGTCGCCCGCCCATAAAGGTGAGGCTTTCATGCGTTCAAGGCGCGCACCGGCGGCGCGTGTACCCATGGATTTCACGACACCAGTTTATCGGGCGACCGGACGAGAAGCTAATACATCGATTACGAGGGCTTCGCCGACGTGGGCGGTGTTCAGTGCGATGCATGCGGTATCCTGTGGCGGTGACGTGGCTGCAATCTTGGCCGGCTCCGCTTCAGTGGCTGGCGTTGGCAGCGCTCTCGGCGCTCATCGGGCTGGTTTGGATGGCCGCCGGATTGCCCGCGGGCCTGCTGATGGGTCCGATGATCGGCGGTATCGTATTCGGTGTGAACGGCCTGCGCCTGCAGGTGCCACCGTGGCCTTATCTGGGCGCGCAAGCGCTTATCGGGGCCATGGTTTCGGCCAGCATCACGCCTGCGATCGTCGTGAGCCTCAGTCATGAATTTTTGCTGTTCTGCTCGGTCGTGACCGCGACACTCCTGGGCGCTGCGGCTATTGGCTGGCTCATCAGCCGCTCCGGACTCATTCCGGGGGCCACCGCCGTATATGGCACCGCACCGGGTGCTGCGAGCGCCATGGTGCTGGTCGGCGAGGCCGACGGCGCCGACGCACGGCTCGTGGCCTTCATGCAGTACTCGCGAGTGCTCCTCGTGGCCTTGGGTGCCTCCATCGTCGCGCGTTTCTGGGCGGGGACTGCTGCCGGCGCGCGTGCGCCCGGCGCACCCTGGCTGATGCCGGTGCATTGGGGCAATCTGGGGACGGTCCTGGTATTGGCCGCGGTGGGCCAGCAAGCTGCGCGGGTGTTGCGCGTGCCGGCGTGGGCGCTGCTGGGACCGATGTTGCTGCTGTCTGCGCTGCACGCTGCCGGGTGGCTCGCGATCGATCTACCGCGCTGGCTCCTCGCTGCGGCCTACGCACTGCTCGGCTGGCACATCGGTCTTGGCTTCCGACGTGATTTTATGCGTCACGCGGGACGGGCGTTGCCCGTGGTCGCCGGTGCAGCACTCTGTCTGATCGGGCTATGCGGTTTCCTCGCTTGGTGCCTGACTCGCGTGGCGCACATCGACGCCCTCACCGCGTACCTCGCCACCAGCCCGGGCGGCCTCGACTCCGTGGCGATCATTGCCGCCTCGACACCGAGGGTAGATCTGCAGTTCGTGCTCGCCCTGCAATCCGTGCGACTGCTGTTCGTGATCGGCTTGGCGCCGTTGATCACGCGACTCGTGGTGCGGCTTTCGCCGCATCTCCAAAATGCCGAGGATTCAGGGCGCCTTGGAGCTGAAGGTACCCTTGTTGAGAAGTCCCGTTATGCCGACAACGATGAGGTAGATGGCAACGATCAGATTCAATAACTGCGGCATCACCAGAATTAGGATACCGGCAATGAGCGCGATCGCCGGTGCAATTGCGAGATGAAGATTCATACGTGACCTCGGCGGATTAAAGCGACAATAGTACTCGCCCGTTGGGCCATAGGGGACGCAATCGTTTCACAGAGCTCTCTCCGGTGGTCCGTCAGCCAAAGCGCCACCCCAGCAAATTCCATTGCCAGAAGAATATGCAGAGCAGAGTCGCGGCGAGTGCGGTGATCGAGTAGCCGATTCGTCGGCCGACGGTCCAAAACCGGCCGCGCCAAACGCCCAAAGTAACCGCCAGCAGGTAGATCGTGAGGGCGACAAATGCCAGCGGCATGACGAGTCCCACGCGCAGGCCCGTAGGAATTCGGTCGAGGAGGCCATCGATGCCGGTCACTGCCAGGACGCCGCCCAGAACTGCAAAGGTCGCGAGAGCCCAAAATGCGGTTAGCGCACTCGTCCAGATGGCACGTCGTTCGGGCGCGGGCATGATGCGGATCTCACGCCAGCGGTAGTAGGTGGAGGCGAGGGCGCCGAGGCATGCAAGGAAAATCACGGCAAGCGCCGTGAACCACACGGAGGCCTGATCGTACCAGGGCGCTCGCTCCGTCGGCATGAAGGGGAGCATGTTGAAGAACATGTGCGTGACGCGTCCGCCGGCATCGGTGCGGAAGGCGACCTCTATGTTCCCCTGAAGAATTTCCCGGTAAAGATCTGTGCCGATGGGCTCCAACTGGAGGGGATCCTGCCCGAGCCCGCTCACCACGAGATTGCCATTCGGCAGCGCGCCTACTTTCAGACCCGCGGTGAGGTTCAGCACTTTCTCGATATCGGAGTGATTGCGTCGCGTCCACTGGTAGGCGCCGGAGTATTTGGCGGCGAGCTTGACTGCCTCAGCATCGGGGATTCGCTGCGGTTGCGGGGCGGTGCGCGGAAAGTAACGGTCGAAGAAGGCCTGTTCGACGCGTTCGCGCACTCGGTTGTCCGGAGTGATGAACGACAAAAATAGTCCCACGTTGTCTTTCGGCAGCAGCAGCATGTCCGAGTGGCAAAACTCCGTATCGCCTCCATGCCCGATGGCATCGCGGCCATTGATGTCTGCGTGGTAAAGACCGAGCGCCATCCCTGGGAAGCGCGGATCGAGCTGAAAGGCCGTGGCATGCATCAGATCGACCGTAGCGGGCTTCAAGATCTGACGATCGCCGTAACGCCCGCCTTGCAAGTGGGCGAGCATCAAGTGCGTCATATCGAGGGCCGAAACAGCACCCGAACCGGCGGGCCGGAACCCACCGATGATTTCATAGGGCTGCGCGACCTCGCCGCCATTCTCGAACTTGTAACCCGTCGTCACGTAGGGCTCGAGCCGTTGGGGTACCGGCTCCTGCACCGTGGCGTAGTGCATGTCGAGAGGCTCCAGGATGTGCGTCTCAATGTACGTGTTGTAAGGCATGCCGCTCACTTGCTCGACGATCAGACCGGCGAGGGCGGCACCATAATTCGAATAGGCTGACATGCTCCCCGGGGGCGATACGATGCTCGGCCGATGCAGGGCCATGGCCGTCTCGATCGGAATCTGGCCTTTCGGGTCGCTGCTGATTAGATAACCGAGGAATCCTTCCTCGAAACCCGCCGTGTGCGTCATGAGCTCGCGCAGGGTGATGCGCTTGCCGAAAGCCTCGGGAAGCTTTACCCCTTTCAGGTACGTATTCACATCCGTGTCGAGATCGAGCTTTCCCGCCTCGACGAGCTGCATGACCGCGGTCCAGGTCAGTGTCTTCGTGGTAGATCCGATGCGGAACAGGCTCGTCGCGGGATCGATCGGCGTATCTTTCGCGAGGCTGCTTTTGCCATAGCCCTTCGCGAACAACAATTTTCCGTCCTTCACAATCGCGACGACGGCACCGGTGACGTGATGCTCTTCCATCCCGACGTGCATTGCGCCGTCGAAAAATGCCTCCAGAGCCGGCCGATCATCCAGATTGTTGGCGGCTGCTGTCCGGAGCGATGGGGCGTCTCCCGCCGAGATCACAGAGGATGCGGGCGGCGCGCTGGGCAAAGAGGGGCCGGTCGGCTGTGGAGTCGAGGTGGTGACGAGGATAAACAGCGATGCAAGGCCGATCGTTATTGCTTTTGCGGACATGAGGTCTCCAATCCAAGGTGTTGAGCAGGTCGAGCGGTCGTTGAATGGGTATTACACACTCGTCAAATCTCTGAAGCGGCGCGCCTGCCGGCGCGAAATTTCCACTTCGGGTCCGCAGTCGCGCAGTTGCACGTGGAGCCGGCCATTTACCCCGACTTCCACGCTTTCGATGAAGTCGAGGTTGATGATCTGGCTGCGGTTCGCACGGAAGAAGTGCTTGGGATCGAGCCGCTGCTCGAGCACGGTCAACGGCCGGCCGAGAAGCGGCCGCAGCTTTCCCCACAGCAGGCGCACGTAGTTGCCGTCCGCGCTGAGGAGACTTACCTCACGTAGCGGAATGAACCAGCATCGAGGGCCGTCGCGAACGAACAGCTGCTCGAGCGGCGCTCCGGCGGGAAGTGCTTGCGCGCCGTCCCCGCGCTTGATGCGGCTCAATGCGGCCGCGAGCCGCTCCGGCTCCACGGGTTTTAGCAGATAATCGAGGGCATTCACCTCGAAGGCGCGCACGGCATGCTCACTGTGCGCGGTCGTGAAAATGACCTGGGGTAGATGCTCGAGGCGAGCAAGCAGATCGAAGCCCGATCCCCCCGGCATCTGAATATCGAGAAAAAGAAGCTCAGGGGCGAGAGTCTCGACCTTCTCGGCTGCCTCCACGATTTCCGCCGCCTCACCCACGATCTCCACCCATGGAAACTCGAGCAGCAGCCGCCGCAGCTCCCGCCGCGCAAGCGGCTCATCGTCGATAATCATTGCTTTCATGCCGAGAGCCCTATGGTCACCCGTGCAATCGCTTGCGCAGGCTCTGATGGGTAGGAGGGCGGCGTCGTGATGTCGAGTTGCAGCGAGGCATCGCCGCCAAACAGATGCCGCAGGCGCTCGCTCGCGTTGCGTACCCCAATACCCTCAGTCGAGAGATTCACCGCGCGGTTGGGACAGGGATTCTCGACCGTCAGCGTAAAGACGTCCCGCTCCAGCCGCGCCGCGACTTTGAGAAGGCCGCCCGATGGAAGCTCGGCGATGCCGTGCTTGATGGCATTCTCCACCAGAGTCTGCAAGAGCATCACCGGAATGCGCACCTCGCGAGCGGCAGCGGGCATATCCCACTGGACGCGTAGGCGCTCGCCGAGACGCAGCGATTCGAGTGCCAAGTAGTCCTCGACGGTCGCCAGTTCCTGCTCGAGGGTCACCAGATCATCCTGACCGGCACCGAGTGTGTAGCGAAGCGTGCGTGCCAACTGCGTGACCGCCCGCTGTGCGACGGTCGGGTCGATGGCGATGAGTGCGCGCACGGTGTTGAGCGCGTTGAACAGGTAATGCGGGTTGAGCTGGGATTTCAAACCTCTCAGCTCGGAAAGTTGTAAAGCGCGCGCCAGCTCGGATTCGCGCAGCTGTGCCGACTTGTGGGCGCGCAGGGAAAGCGCGCCGAAATACAAGGCAGACCAGAAAAGCATCAGAAACGTCCAGTTGATCGCCGGTAGGACGAAAGTCAAAGAGTGCTGCAATGGACCCAATTCGATCGGAAAATTATCCGTTTGCCACGGGGCAAGGCCGAACAGGACCTTGACCGTCGCGACGGCCACGCCGCAAACGCTGCTCGCGAGAAGAACACGACCGATGCGAGCAGTTCTCGGTAAGTTCGCCCAGCCATGAGCGCGCATGTAGGCGCGCAGGGCGTGCGAGGATCCGAATCCAAGCACAGTCAAGATGAGCAAATCGAGCGCCGCTCGCTGCGGCGGCGGATGCAGCACCACGAGTGCTCCGACAAAGTTTGCTATCGCGTACAGGCCCCATCCGATGATCTGGCAGAGCCAGTAAAGACGATTCGACGGGTGCAATGGTGCGGTGGATTCGGATGGCACGCTCATCAGGATATCCGGCGACGCGCGCGCAACCGGGCCATCTGCTGGGCGGTCCAATTCAAGCGTTGAACGGTTCAAAACAGCCGTCACCGGCCGTGCATCTTGGATGGCCGCCATTTTTCGAGATTTCTCTAATCCGAGCATTGTAGTCCTATATAGACTCATCTGCCGGAGGTGTGACCGCTGGCGTTGGCCGATCAGCCCGACGCGCTCTTGTGCTTGCGGGTTCTGCGGGATTTGGCTGCAGGAGCGACTTGCGCCGGTTTCGTGTGCGTGACGGCGCCGGCATCGCCGTGCAGCGACAGCAATGATTCCATCAGGCTTTCATCGGTGCTCGAGCACATGCCGAGTACCGTCGCCTCATCGCAGCCCTCGGCGGTGACATACGCGTGGCCCATGTTGCTGTCGATGTAGATCGATTCGCCCACCCTCAGGATCACGGGGTCGTAAAACTCGGTAAGGACTTTGATCACGCCCTTGAGCACATAGATGTATTCCTCCCCCGAATGATGCACGAGCGCACCAAATTCCTCGGCGCTCTTGGCGCGGATCCGGGTCAAAATCGGAACCATGCGCTTCTTGCGCAGCTCGGGGCACAAATAGTAATAGTCGTAATTCTTGGTATTCACGCGCACGGCGTCTTCGACGTGGCCGATGCTCCGACGCGCCGTCACGGCGGGCTCCGTGGCGCCCGCAGGATCCGCGAACAGCTCGGAGATCCGAATGTTGAGCCGTTGGCTCAATTGCACCAGCTTGTCATACGTCAAGGTGAGGCGGTCGTGCTCGACTTTGGAGAGCGTGGATACCGGAATATTGCTGCGCTCACTCATTTCCTTGAGTGTCCAGCGGTTTCGCAAACGCAGCGAGCGCAAGAGACTGCCTAAAGTGGAATGCCGCGTTTTCATGTCCATATCAGTCCCCGTGCCAATCGCAAGTGACGTCGGCAAGCCCTATGTCCTAAACAGGACGTGTTGGCCGCAAATGAAGCATACCTAGGGGAAGTGACAGGTCAACCGCCCTCTGATTTGCGGTCAATCTGATGATGCCTGCGGTCTCGGAGGGCCGCCGCGCGGCATGAGCTTTGGTCAGACAATGCCGAAAGGCCTAATCGTA
>Ga0302324_100013046_pt1 | contig 16884 bp, 15 predicted proteins | sample Palsa_T0_1_FD_201949 | JGI IMG/M metagenome (GOLD analysis project Ga0302324, IMG submission 201949) | Peat permafrost microbial communities from Stordalen Mire near Abisko, Sweden - Palsa_T0_1 | ecosystem: Environmental > Terrestrial > Soil > Palsa > Peat permafrost | place: Sweden: Abisko...
GGATAGACGGTGGTGCGTGGGCCGTCCGGATACATCGCCGAAGCGCCTGGCGTGAAGGCTATTTCGACACCCTCACGGCGCAGCAGCGCCAAGTCCTCTTCGAGGATGCGCGGGTAGGCGTCGAGGTCCTCGTCGGCGCCGAATTGCAACGGGTTGACGAAGATCGAGACCACCACGACCGAGCCGGGCACCAGTTTGGCGGCGCGAACCAGGGCGAGGTGGCCGTCGTGCAGCGCGCCCATCGTCGGCACCAGCATCACCCGTCGACCGGTGTGCCGCAGCGCGCGGCTGACCTCACGGACATCGCCTGGGCTCGAGTAGATGTTCAGTTCGCGGGGACTGAACTTCGGCGCTCGCAGGTTGTTCATCGCGCCAGCACCTCGAAGACGTCCGCGGGGGCGTGCACCCGCTGGGCGGTCCGCATGGCGTTCACCCGATAGGCCTGTGCCAGTCGAGAATCGACGGCCTCCAGTGCCCTCAAGTGACCGGCCACCGCGCCGGCGTCACCGCGCGCGACCGGACCGGTCAGAGCCGCCTGCCCGCGTCGCAGCGTGTTCTCGAGCGCCGCGCGGGCAAGTGGTCCCACGATCCGCTCGGCGATGCCGCCGGGTGCGTCGTCGACGAGCTGTTGACCCAGAAGTTCGGTGCCGGACAACGCGGCACGCAACGCATCCAGCGCGTCGGCGACCACGGTGACGATGTGGTTGCCGGCATGGGCCAGGGCGGCGTGATAGAGCGTTCGCGCATCCTCCGGCACCCGGAACGGCTCGCCGCCGATCTCAAGCACCAGGGACTGCGCGATCGCGTAGCCGACCTCGTCGGCCGCGGTGATCCCGAAGCAGGTGTCCGGCAGCCGGGCGATGTCCTCGTCGGAGCCGGTGAACGTCATGGCCGGGTGGATGGCCAGCGGGATGCAGTCCTGCACGCTCAACGGCGCCAGCACGCCGATCCCGTTCACCCCCGAGGTGTGCAGGACGATCGTGCCGGGCCGCACCGCTGAGGTGGCGGCCAAGCCGGACACCAGTCCTGCCAGTTCGGTATCAGGGACGGCCAGCACCAGCAGCTCGGCGTTTCCGGCAACGTCGGGAACCGGGGCCACCGGCGTATCCGTCAACCAGCGCTCGGCTCGTTGCAGGGATGCGCGAGACACCGCGCTGCAGGCCACCACGACATGATCGACGCGTTCCAGAGCGACGCCCAGCGCAGTGCCCACGCGGCCCGCGGAGATGATCCCCACCTTGAGCCTGGCTGGGCGCAATCCGTCGAACTGCACCATCGCAGACGACCCTCACAAGTCTCTTGTTCGTTCCAGTCCCGCGTAGCGGGTACCGGACGGTCGTAAAGACTCTACCTCGCGACGATGCGGGCCGCGAAGCGGTCGGAGGTGGGGGTACCCCCAGCCGCGTAGCGGCGAGGGGGCGAGCGCGGTCATTCAACCCGACCTCGCGGCGGCGCACCAATCAGCTGTGGTGTTCGCCTCAGTCTTCGCGGCGCCGGCGACGGCCGCCGCCTTCACCGGGAGTGGTCTGCAGGCGGGCCAGCAGTTCGGCGACCGACTGGCCACCAGACTGCGGGTCGTCGGCTTCCGGAAGCTCATCGGTGCTGCGATGACGGGCGTTGGGCGGCGGCGGTGGAGACATCACCGGGTCTTTGTCCGTCGGCGGCGCCGGCGGTGGCGGAGGCGGTGGTGGCGGAGGCGGTGGTGGCGACATGGCCGGCGCCGGAGTGGTGGATACGCCCACCCCGGAGTCGGAGATCTCCACGGAATGACGGGATCGGGCGCGTCGGCCCGACTCGCTCCAGTCGGCGACCGGATCGCCGGTCTGGCCGGGCTTCTGCTCGGCGGCGGTGGAATGCCGTCCCCGGCGCTCGGCGGAATCCTCGGGTTCCGCGGCGCTCGGTGGGCGCTCGGAAGGCGTGTCGCGGGACGGCGCGTTGTCGTATGCCCACGGCGCCGGCCCAGCGCTCTCGCGTTGTCCGGAGTTCCAGGGGCTGCCCGGTGCAGCCGCGGGCGACCGCTGAGCCTCGGGGCTGACGGGTTGCCAGGGCTGCTGCTCTTGCTGTCGGGGCGCCTCCGCGGGCAGCGGCCAGCCTGGTCGCTGCAGTTGCGGCGACGGCTCGGGGGGCGGCTGCGGAGGTACGAACTGCGGCTCGGGCTGCGGAGGTGGTTCAGGTCGCCGGTGTGACCGTCGCGGCGGTTGCGGCTCGAGACGTTCGGGCTCGCTTGCGGGCGATGCCACCGGCCCGGGCCAGCCACCGGCCTGCGGTGGTCGATCCGGCGGATTCCAGCCGCGACTTTCCGGCTGACGCTCGGCTGCGGGCGGGGGCGGCGGCTCAGGCGCCGGCGCTGCCGGCGGCGGCCATCCCTCGGCTGGCGTCGCCTCGTTGCGGGTGGCCCGAGCCTCCGGGGCGTTTCGACGCCAATGCGAACCGCGCTCTGCCTCCTGCGCCTCGGCGGCCTGGCGTCGACGGGGAGGTGCATACGCGTCCGCGGGCTGGTAGGCGGCGTATGCCGGGTGATACGGCTGTTCGGCCTGTCGCGGCGGAATCGGGACCAGCGGCTCCTCGTGTACGTCGATGATCGAATTGTCGTCCTGTCGCCGGGCCGGCTCTTCGGCGCGCACCGAGGCGACCCGGTTGATACGTTCGCGGGCGCTCTCGTCGCGCTCCCAGTCGCTTTGCACGGTCTTGCGTTCGGTTTCCAGCGCCGGTCGATCGCTGAGCTCCGCGTCGAACAGGATCTCGAGATTGGTGCGCAGCGCGGCCAGCTCGGCCCGCAACGCGGACACCTCGTCGGATGAGTGCGCGCGGAGTTCGATGGCCAACTCGCGACGCAGCTGTGATTCGACGGTGAGCTCGTACTCGCGGCGCGCGGAGATCTCCCGGTCTAGTTGCAGGTCGTACACGAGCTTCAGATCCCGCGCCCGAGCTTGATCCGCGTCGCTCTGTCGGCGGTAGATCACCGACACGAACGCGGCGACGACGGCGGCCCACAACGCGAGGATCACCGCAAGCTTGAGGAGCTCGGCCCGATCGGTGAAAACCAGCGCGGAACTGGCGCCGATGGCCAAGACCAGCAACGCCGTAAGCAGCACCCAACCTGGTCTGCGGCCGCCGCGCCGCACGCGGCCGCCGCGGGACAGATCGGTCATGGCCCGACTGTACCGGCCCGAGGTCGCTGCGCGTGTCGCGCGCTCCGGCGATTCTCACCTGGTCTAATCGTGAATCTGCCGCTCGGTTAGCTTTCGGCGCCCTCGCCGTGGTCGGTCGGATCGCCCGGCGATTTGCAGCAGTGTTGCAACCACAGCGCAGCAACCACCAGAGCCAGCGCGCTGATGGTCGCGACGGCCGTTCCGGCGGTGTCTTCGCCGGCCACCCGCAGCCACGATCGCCGCGGCAGCAGGTACACCAGGACGCTGAGCCACCAGCCCAATGCCAACGCACCGACCCAGGCCGACGCCTTGGCGATCACCAGGCTGCGGGCCACGGCCAGCGGATGCAGCCAACCGGGTCCGTCACCGATCTCGCCGTCGCTGATCTTGGCCCGCACGTGGCGTCCCCAGACCGCCTCGGCCACGCCGACCGCGAACAGCGACGAGCCGGTCCAGAAGGTGATCGGCGGAAACCATCGGTAGAGCACCAGCACCAGGAGGTACCCCAGGACCGCCGTGCCGAGCACTGCTGCGGTCAGATCGCGTTTTCGGGTAGGTCCCATCAGCTTTGCGGCGCGGAGTCGGTTTCCATGCCGTCGGTGCGGCGCTCGAGCACCCACCCGGTGAGCTGCACACCGGCACGGTCGGCGGGATCGAGCTCGGCGAGCAGCTTCGCGACTGGCTGTTTTCCGCCCGCGATCGACAGCTCCGCGTTCGGGTCCATGGCCAGCCACGGAATCAGCACGAACGCCCGCAGATGCGCCAGTGGATGCGGCAGCGTCAGACCGTCGTCGAGGGAGAACAGCTCGGTGTCGCCGTTCAGTGACGTCAGGTAGCAGCTGACCAGATCGACGTCGAGGGTGCGCGGGCCCCATCGCTGCCCCCGCACCCGGTCCGCGGCCTGCTCCATCTCCTGGGCACGACTCAGCCAGCCGTGCCCGTCGAGCGTCGGATCATCGGCGATCAGGACGGCATTGAGAAACGGGCCCTGCTCGACGCCGCCCCAGGCTGTCGTCTCGTACACCGGGGAGACCGCCTGCACCGAGTCACCGAGCCAGTCCAGCACCGACTGCAGCCGGGCTACCCGGTCGCCGAGATTGGATCCGATCGACAGCACGACGCGTGTCACAGCGCACCTCCTGCGGGCACCACTTGGCCCCGCCCGCCGCGTCGCGACCGGCGCGCGACGACCGCGACGTCATCGAAGGTCTGCGGGATCGGCGCCTGCGGTTTGTGCACCGTCACCTCGACGGCGTGCACCCGTTCGTCTTGCATCACGTCCTGCGCTATCTCGGCGGCGACCGTCTCGATCAAGTTGCGTGCCGGACCGGCGACGACTGCGGTCGCCCGCTCAGCCAGAACGCCGTAGTCGAAGGTGTCTGCCAAGTCGTCACTGGCTGCTGCATCTGCCAGCTCGATCCAGACCGTGATATCGACGACGAAGTCCTGACCGTTGGCGCGCTCGTGGTCGAATACGCCGTGCCGGCCGCGAACTGTGAGGCCCCGCAACTCGATTCGATCAGCCATCAGATCTTATCGCCCCTGCCTGCGTCCACGCCTCGACAACCTTGACGGCGTCGACCGAGGCCCGCACATCGTGCACCCGCACGCCCCACGCACCGTGCTCGGCCGCCAGAGCCGACACCACCGCGGTCGCCGTCTCGCGGCCATCGGGTGGCCGCGCCGCATCGTTCGCATCAGCCAGCAACTTACCGAGGAACCGTTTGCGCGACGCCCCGACCAACACCGGGATGCCGCTGGCCACCAGTTCCGGCAACGCGTGCAGCAGTGCCCAATTGTCTTGTCCTGACTTGGCGAATCCCAAACCGGGGTCGATGATCAGCTTCGCCGGTTCCACTCCGGCGGCAACGGCGTCGTCGACGCAGGCGAGCAACTCGGCGCGCACCTCGGCGACCACGTCGCGGTAGGCCGGCGCCTGGTGCGGGTGATCGGCCGATACCGAGCGCCAATGCATCAGCACCCACGGCACGTCGGCCTCGACGAGCAGGCCGGCCATTGCTTTGTCCGCGCGTCCACCGGACACGTCGTTGACCATAGCCGCGCCGTTTTCCAGCGCGGCCTGCGCAACGCGGGCGTGCATCGTGTCGATACTGACCGTAATGCCATGCGATGCAAGCTCTTTGACGACTGGCAGGACGCGAGCGGTCTCCACCTGAGGATCCACACGGACCGCGCCAGGTCGGGTCGACTCTCCCCCGACGTCGATGATCGACGCGCCGTCGGCCACCAGCGCCAAGCCTCGCTCGACAGCGCGGTCGGTATCCAGGAAGCGCCCGCCATCCGAGAACGAGTCATCGGTGACGTTGACCACCCCGATGACCTGGACGCGCGGCATGCTCACTTGCGCAGGATCAGATCCAGCGCCTCGGATCGAGATGCACTGTTGGACTTGAACTGTCCACGCACTGCCGATGTGGTGGTGATCACCCCGGCCTTGCGGACACCGCGCATCGACATGCACAGGTGTTCTGCCTCGATCACAACGATGGCGCCACGCGGATCCAGTTTGCGCATCATCGCATCGGCGATCTGGGTGGTGAGCCGCTCCTGTACTTGCGGACGCCTGGCGTACAGATCGACCAGCCTGGCGATCTTGGACAATCCGGTCACTCTGCCGTCGCGGCCGGGAATGTAGCCGACGTGCGCGACGCCGTGGAACGCCACCAGGTGGTGTTCGCAGGTCGAATACAGCGGAATCTCTTTGACTAGAACCAGTTCGTCGTGCTGCTCGTCAAAGGTGGTGTCCAGGACAGCATCCGGGTCGGTGTAGAGGCCGGCGAACATCTCCTGGTAGCTCCGGGCGACACGGGCCGGGGTGTCCTCCAAGCCGTGCCGGTCTGGGTCCTCCCCGATCGCAAGGAGAAGTTCGCGGACCGCAGCCTCAGCGCGTGCCTGATCGAAGACCGGTTTGTTCAAGGTCGCGGTATGGGAATTCGGCCGCACCATCGCAATCTCCGTTCGTTTCAGCCGTGCGCCGAAGGATTGGACGGGCCGGGGTTGCCACCGGGCGGGTCGGCGGCTGGGCCCGTCTCCGGTGCGGGTGCACCGGGCGGCGGATATGGCGGATACGGCGGCGGGTAGGGCTGACCCGTGTGCTGGTGTGGCGGCGGCGGCCAATGCGGCGGCTGCGTCGGCGCGGGCGGGGGATACCAGTGGCCCGGCGGCTGTTGCTGCGGCGGCCATCCGGGGGCGTGCCAGCCCGCCGGTGCGCCGTAGTCAGGTTGCGTGGACTGTTGAGGCGCTACACCTCTGCCGCCTGATGTTCCATGAGAACCGTTGGCGCCGTTAGTACCTCGGTCAGGATCCGCTTTCGCGGCGTCACGTGCCGCCGCCGCGATCGCCGCCTTGAAGGCGGGCTCGGGCACCGGCTTGGGCCACGGCTCACCACGCTCGATGGCCAACTCGCCAGGAGTCTTGATCGGCGGCTTGTCCGACGGAATACGGCCACCGAAGTCGTCGAAAAGCGTTAGGCGCGGGCGCTTTTCGACGTCGGCGAAGATCGCCTCCAATTCGGCGCGGTGCAGGGTTTCCTTTTCCAGCAGCTCGCCGGCCACGGTATCGAGCGTGTCGCGGTACTCGGTGAGGATCTCCCACGCCTCGGTGTGCGCGGCCTCGATGAGCTTGCGCACCTCGTCGTCGATGTCGCGAGCGACCTCGTGCGAGTAGTCGGCCTGATTGCCCATGGTCCGGCCGAGAAACGGATCGCCGTGTTCGGTGCCGTACTTGACCGCACCGAGTTTGGAACTCATACCGAATTCGGTAACCATCGCGCGGGCGATTTTGGTGGCCTGTTCGATGTCGGACGATGCGCCCGTGGTGGGCTCGTGGAACACCAGTTCCTCGGCGGCCCGGCCGCCCAGCGCCATCACCAGACGGGCGATCAGTTCCGAGCGGGTGTGCAGTCCCTTGTCGTCTTCGGGCACCGCCAGCGCGTGCCCTCCGGTATTGCCGCGGGCCAGAATCGTCACCTTGTACACCGGGTCGACGCCCGGCATCGCCCAGCCCGCCAGCGTGTGGCCGGCTTCGTGATAGGCCGTGGTCTTCTTCTCCTGCTCGCTGATGATGCGGCTCTTCCGGCGCGGCCCGCCGACCACGCGATCAACCGCCTCCTCCAGTGCAGCGCCGGTGATGACCGTGCCGTTCTCCCGGGCGGTCAGCAGCGCGGCCTCGTTGATGACGTTCTCCAGGTCGGCGCCGGTCATCCCGACGGTCCGCTTGGCCAGCCCGTCGAACTCGACGTCGGGGCCGAACGGCTTGCCTTCGGAGTGCACGCGCAATACCGCACGCCGACCGGCCAGGTCGGGGCTGGAGACCGGAATCTGGCGATCGAAGCGTCCCGGCCGAAGTAACGCCGGATCGAGGATGTCGGGACGGTTGGTGGCTGCGATCAAAATGACGCCGGCGCGTTCACCGAAACCGTCCATCTCCACCAGCAACTGGTTCAGCGTCTGCTCACGCTCGTCGTGCCCGCCGCCGAGTCCGGCACCGCGCTGGCGACCGACCGCGTCGATCTCGTCGACGAAGATGATGCACGGGCTGTTCTGCTTCGCCTGCTCGAACAGATCGCGCACCCGGGATGCGCCGACACCGACGAACATCTCGACGAAGTCAGAGCCGGAGATCGTGAAGAATGGCACGCCCGCCTCACCGGCGACCGCCCTCGCCAGCAGCGTTTTACCGGTTCCGGGCGGACCGTAGAGCAGCACGCCCTTGGGGATCTTGGCTCCCAGCGCCTGGTATCGCGTGGGGTTTTGCAGGAAGTCCTTGATCTCGTAGAGCTCCTCGACCGCCTCGTCGGCGCCGGCGACGTCGGCGAAGGTGGTCTTGGGCATGTCCTTGTTCAGCAACTTGGCCCGGGACTTGCCGAAGCCGAAGCCCATCCGGGCGCCGCCCTGCATGCGGGAGAACATCATGAACAGGCCGACCAGCAGGAGCAATGGCAGCACGTAGATCACCAGCGAGCCCAGGATGCTGCCCTGGTTGACGATGGTGCCGGTCTGCGCGTCTTTGCTGATCAGTGCGTCAAACAGCGGGACGGCGTAGCCGGTCGGAAACTTGGTGATGATCTTGTCGGACCCGTCGGTGCCGGTCGCGGCGCTTTTCAGCGTCAGCCGGACCTGTTGCTCGCGGTCGTCGATCTGTGCGTTCTTGACATTGCCGGCCTTGATCTGGGTCATCGCCACCGAGGTGTCGACCGGCTTGAAGCCGCGGCTGTCGTCGCTGAAGTAAAAGAAGGACCAACCAAGCAGCAACACGACAGCGATGGCCGTGAGCGTGCGGATCACGTTTTTCCGATTCATCAATCATCGGCCGTCGTCGGCCAGGTCCTTCCCGATACGCAGCTGGAATAGTCCAGGCTACCGCCCCATGGCGATCGCCGGCTCGGCCGCAGGCCGGGCGCAGCGGGTCGACACCATTAGCCCCGTGGCGATTGTCGACTGGGGCGCGGCCGACCGAAGCGATCTGCCACCTCCAACAACGAACCGCGGTTCCCGGGATCGGGCACACCGCGAACCGAACGCCTTTCGGGTAGAGCGGGCGTGTGCTTTGGTGAAACGGTGTCTGACACCCTCCCCGTCACCGAACGCACGATCGAGACCAACGGGGTGAAGTTGCACACCCTCGAAGCCGGCGAGCCGGGCACACCAGTGGTGATCCTGGCTCACGGTTTCCCCGAACTCGCCTATTCGTGGCGCCATCAAATCCCTGCTCTGGCCGCCGCGGGATACCACGTTCTAGCCCCGGATCAGCGTGGCTACGGCCGCTCCACTCGCCCAGCCGACATCGCCGACTACAACGTCGCCGCGCTGTCCGCCGACCTGATCGGCCTGCTCGACCACGTCGGGGCCGACCAGGCGGTCTTCATCGGTCATGACTGGGGCGCTCCGGTGGTCTGGAATTCCGCGCAGCTGCATCCCGACCGGGTGGGGGCCGTGGTCGGATTGAGCGTTCCGGCGTTACCGCGGGCGCAGGTTCCGCCGACCAAGGCGTTCCGGTCCATCTTCGGCGACAACTTCTTCTACATGCTCTATTTCCAGGAACCCGGGCTCGCCGACGCCGAACTAAATGCCGATCCGGCCAGGACCATCAAGCGGCTGATCAGCGGCCTGGCCCGGTCCGACGACCCGGCGGCCGCGCTCCGGATGATCCAGCCGGGACCGGACGGCTTCATCGAGCGACTGCCCGAGCCGGACGGCCTGCCGGACTGGATCAGTGCGCAAGAGATCGACTACTACATCAGCGAATTCACCCGGACCGGTTTCACCGGCGGGCTGAACTGGTATCGCAATCTGGACCGGAACTGGGAGGTCATGGCCGACCCACCGGCCGCCACCATCGAGGTGCCGGCCATGTTCATCGGCGGCACCGCCGACCCGGTGCTGAGTTTCATGCGTCACGACCGCGCCGTCGAAGTGCTCACCGGCCGGTACCGCGAGGTGCTGATCGACGGCGCCGGACACTGGCTGCAGCAGGAGCGCCCAGACGAGATCAACGAGGTGCTGCTGGACTTCCTGTCGAGCTTGAAGACCAGCCCGCAACCGTCATGAGCCGGCCGCTGGATTTCGGAGTCTTCGTCACCCCGTTTCACCCGACGGGTCAATCTCCTACGAGGGCACTCGAATACGACATGGAGCGGGTGGTCGCACTAGACCGGCTCGGCTTCGACGAAGCATGGTTCGGCGAGCATCACTCCGGCGGTTACGAACTGATCGCCTGCCCCGAGGTCTTCATCGCCGCGGCAGCCGAACGGACCAAACACATCCGATTGGGAACCGGCGTGGTGTCGTTGCCCTACCACCACCCGCTGATGGTGGCCGACCGCTGGGTGCTGCTGGATCATCTGACCCGCGGGCGGGTGATGTTCGGCGCCGGCCCGGGCGCCCTGCCGTCTGACGCCTACATGATGGGCATCGATCCGATCGAGCAGCGCAGGATGATGCAGGAATCGCTCGAGGCGATCCTGGCGTTGTTCCGGGCCGCCCCGACCGAGCGAGTCGATCGTCATTCGGACTGGTTCACTTTGCGAGAAGCGCAGCTGCATATCCGCCCCTACACCTGGCCGTATCCGGAAATCTCCACGGCTGCAATGATTTCGCCGTCAGGACCGCGGCTGGCCGGCGCGCTGGGCACGTCGCTGCTTTCGCTGTCGATGTCTGTCCCGGGAGGGTACGCGGCGTTGGACAACACCTGGGAGATCGTGCGCGAGCAAGCCGGGAAGGCAGGGCGCGACGAACCGGACCGGGCGCACTGGCGGGTGCTCGGCATCATGCACCTGGCCGACAGCCGGGAACAAGCGATCAAAGACTGCACGTACGGTCTGCAGGACTTCGCGGACTACTTCGGCGCCGCCGGCTTTGTGCCACTGTCGAATTCGGTCGAAGGCGATCAAACCCCTCACGAGTTCGTCGAAGACTATGCGGCGAAGGGCAATTGCTGCATCGGCACGACCGACGATGCGATCGCCTACATCGAGGACCTGCTGGCCCGCTCCGGCGGGTTCGGCACGTTCTTGCTGCTCGGCCACGACTGGGCATCGCCAGAGGCGACCTTTCACTCTTATGATCTGTTCGCCCGCAAGGTGATTCCGCATTTCAAAGGCCAGCTGGAAGCGTCGCGGGCTTCCCATGAATGGGCCAAGGGCAAGCGTGACCAACTGCTGGGCCGCGCAGGCCAGGCGGTGGTCAACGCGATCACCCAGCACACCGGCGAGCTCAAGACAGAGCGCAGCAACTGATGCGCGCCGCGGTGTTGCGGGACGGCCGCATGGTGTATCGCGACGACCTGACCGACCCGGAGCCCGGTCCCGGCCAGGTTCTGGTGGCAGTGCGGTCCTGCGGAATCTGCGGCTCTGACCTACATTTCGCCGCTCACGGCGCCGACGTGATCACGCTGACCAAGCAGATGGCCGGCGGTATCGACGTCGACCTGGGCCGCGACATCTTCATGGGACACGAGTTCAGCGCCGAGATCCTCGACGCCGGTCCCGACACTGACACGTATCCGGCGGGAACTCTGATCACCTCGGTCCCGGTGCTGATCTCGGGCAAACACGTGGAACCGATCGTCTACAGCAATACGACGCTGGGCGCCTACGCCGAGCGGATGTTGTTGTCGGCACCCCTGCTGCTGCCCATCCCCAACGGCCTCGACCCGCGCCATGCCGCGCTCGCCGAACCGATGGCGGTCGGACTGCACGCCGTGAACAAGTCCGCTGTCCAACCGGGCGAGACCGCACTGGTACTCGGCTGCGGTCCGATCGGGATCGCCATCGTCGCCGCGCTGCGCGCCCACGGCGTCGAGCACATTGTGGCAGCGGACTTCTCACGTAAGCGACGTGAGCTCGCGACGACGATGGGTGCCCATCAGATCCTCGATCCGGCCGAGGGCTCCCCATTCGACACCGTCGCCCCGGCAGTGGTGTTCGAGGCCATCGGCGTGCCTGGCATCATCGACGACGTGTTGCGCCGTGCCCGGGCCGGCACCCGATTGGTCGTCGCAGGCGTATGTATGCAGCCCGACACGGTGCACCCGTTCTTCGCTATCGCCAAGGAGATCAGCGTGCAGTTCGTGCTGGCGTATGACCCGCAGGAATTCGCCGACTCGCTGCGCGCGATCGCCGAAGGCCACATCGATGTCGCCCCGATGATCACCGGCGACGTCGGTCTCGAGGACGTCGGGGCGGCGTTCGACGATCTCGCCGACCCGGAACGACACTGCAAGATCCTGGTGACGCCGTAGCCGCGGTCGGGTTGAATTCGTAACGGGGAGCGGCGAACTGGCTGTCGCGCCTGCCTGAGCCCCCTATGCACGGCGCCGGCAACTCACCTGCCCTCCGACTCGCTTACCGGGCGGCCGAGCGTCCCATTGGTATATCTTGGGCCAAGCCGGCTGACGACCACGATTGAGGCCGTCGGCCACCAGCTAGTCGACCGTTCCCGGCATGGCGACCACGATGCTCCTAGGAGGCACAATGCCAACGCCGGCGGGCAGCCTGCGACGGCAGATGCTGCGGCGCCGACCAGTGTCCGGCGCGCCGGTCGCGGACGGGGCGTCCGCTCAATTGGAACGCACCCTCGGAGTCTTCCTGCTGACCATGTTCGGCGTCGGTGAAACGGTCGGCGCAGGCATCTTCATCGTCCTCTCGCAGTCAGTGCCGCAAGTCGGCCCCGCGGTGGTCATCTCGTTCATCCTCGCCGGCCTCGCGGCGGGCCTGGCCGCAGTGTGTTACGCCGAGATGGCTTCGGCGGTACCGGTTTCCGGATCGGCGTACTCCTATTGCTATGCGACCCTGGGCGAGCTGCCGGCGATGGGTGTCGCCGCGTGCCTACTACTCGAATACGGCGTGTCCACTGCCGCCGTCGCCGTCGGGTGGAGTCAGTATCTGAACAAGCTGCTGGACAACGTGTTCGGATTCCAGTTGCCGCAAGCCATTTCGGCGGGACCGTGGGACTCCGCACCGGGTGTCGTCAACCTTCCAGCCGTCGTCCTGGTGGCGCTGTGCGCGCTGCTGTTGATCCGGGGAGCGAGTCAATCCGCGAAGGCCAACGCCGCGATGGTGATCGTCAAGCTCGGTGTACTGGTGATCTTCGCCGCCATAGCCTTCACCGCGTTCAAAGCGAGCCGGTTCACCGATCTGGCCCCGTTCGGTATGTCGGGCATCAGCTTGGCCACTGGCACAATCTTTTTCGCCTACATCGGCCTTGACGCGATCTCCACCGCCGGCGATGAAGTCAAAGATCCACAACACACCATGCCCCGCGCGATCATCTACGCCCTGCTCATCGTCACGGCCATCGATGTCCTTGTCGCGGTGGCCGCCCTGGGTAGTCAGCCCTGGCAGGAGTTCAGGGGCGAAGACGCGGTGCTGGCCGTGATCTTGGACCACATCACCGGCAACACCTTGGGCAGCACGCTGGTGTCTGCGGGCGCGGTGATATCCATCTTCTCGGTGACACTGGTGACGCTGTATGGGCAGACCCGCATCCTGTTCACCATGGGCCGCGACGGACTCTTGCCGGCAATGTTCGCGAAGGTGAACCCGCGCACGAAGACACCGACCAGCAACACCATGATCGTTGCGCTCGCGGTGGCCGTGCTCGCCGCGCTGGTGCCTCTGGACCGGCTGGCCGAAACCGTCTCCATCGGCACGCTGACGGCGTTCATCGTGGTGTCGGCCGGAGTCATCGTCCTGCGTATCCAGGAGCCGGATCTGCCGCGTGGTTTCAAGGTGCCCGGTTATCCGGTGACCCCGGTCTTGTCGATGGCCGCGTGCGCCTACATCCTGTTCAGCCTGCACTGGTACACCTGGATCGCGTTCAGCGGATGGGTGGCGGTGGCATTGGTCTTCTACCTGGCGTGGGGACGCCGGCACAGCGCCCTCAACGACGACGCAAACTCAGCGGCCGTTGCGCACGACTAGGGTGCCAACCATGCCCTACACCCGCCGCGCCAGAATGGCTTTCGGCCTCGTGCTCGCATCCGGTCTGGCCGCGGCGTCGACCGCCTGCGACACCCCCCCGCAGCATGGCAGCGACACTCCGCGCCAGGCCACCGTCGTCGGCTCCGGCCACGTCCAGGGGGTCCCCGACACCCTCACCGCGGACGTGGGCATCGAATTCATCGCGCCGGATGTCACCGCGGCGATGGATCAGACCAACACCCGACAACGGGCCGTCATCGACGCGCTGGCCGGAGCCGGCGTCGACCACAAGGACATCAACACCACCGACGTCAGCCTGCAGCCGCAATTCGACGGCGCGACCAACAAAATCACCGGATACCTCGCCGACAACGCGATCCGGGTCAAGATTCACCCGACCGACTCGGCGTCGCGGGTGCTGGCCGTCATCGTCGGCACTGGCGGGTCGGCGACCCGCATCAACTCGGTGAGCTACTCCATCGCGGACGACTCGCAATTGGTGAAAGACGCCCGGGCCCGCGCATTTCAGGACGCGAAGGACCGCGCCGAGCAGTACGCCGGACTGTCCGGCCTCGGGCTTGGCAAGATCATCTCGATTTCGGAGACATCAGGCAGCACGCCTCCGGCACCCGCGCCGATGCGGGGCGCCATGTCCGCCGTTCCGCTGGAGCCTGGCCAGCAGATGGTCAGCTTCTCGGTGACCGCGGTGTGGGAGCTTCGCTAGCCCGCGACTAGTCCTCGTACACTCTGGGATCCAGCATCCCGATATAGGGCAGGTCGCGGTAACGCTCGTCGTAGTCCAGGCCGTAGCCGACCACGAAATCGTTGGGGATGTCGAAACCCACGTAGGCGATGTCGGCGTTGGCACGCAACGCGTCCGGCTTCCGCAGCAGCGTGCACACCCGCAGCGAGTGCGGATGCCGGCTGGCCAGGTTGCGCAGCAACCATGACAAGGTCAGCCCGGAGTCGACGACGTCCTCGACGATCAGCACGTCCCGGTCGTTGATGTCGCGGTCGAGGTCTTTAAGGATCCGTACCACGCCGGACGATGACGTCGACGATCCGTAGGAGCTGACGGCCATGAACTCGAACTGGGTCGGCAGCGGGATCGCGCGGGCCAGGTCGGTGACGAACATGACAGCGCCCTTGAGCACGGTGATCAGCAGCAGATCGCGGCCGTCGTCGATCGACCGCTCGCGGTAGTCCTCGCCGATCTGAGCGCCGAGTTCGGCGATGCGGGCCTGGATCTGGTCTTCGCGCAGCAGGACCGACTTGATGTCCCCTGCGTACAGCTCCGGTGAGTCCGCTGCCACGTGCACAGCGTGCCATGCATTAGCGCCGGAAACCAACGCTGGGCGCTCAGGCCTGATTGCCCGACTTCTCCCCGTCGCGCTTCTCGCCCCCCTCGCCGCTGCGCGGCTGGAGGTGCCCCCACCGCATCGTCGTCGGGCTAGACGGGTTCCTGACGCAACGTCAACAGCCCCGCCTGCCGTCCCGCAACCAATCGCTGCCGGCGCAGGGCGGAACCGACGGCCACGCCGCCCTGGCCGCGCCACGCGGTGACGAGCCCGTCCACCCCGCGGATTTGCTTGTCGGTCAAGCCGATCGCGCCGCCGGCGATCAGCCAACCGCGGATCACGCCGCGTCGGACCGGATCGGGTAGCCCCGTCAGTGCCGCGGTGTCGAGCCCGTCGGTGGTCACGCAGCTGGTCATCGCCTGGTCGATCAGCGCGTCGATCAGCTGGGTGTCATCGCGCAACGCCGTCGCGGTGCGGGCCAGCGCCTCGGCGACCCCGCCACCGAGCACCTCTTCCATCAGCGGCAGCACCTCGTGGCGCAACCGGGTCCGGGTGAAGCGCCGGTCGCTGTTGTGCGGGTCGCGCCAGGGGTCCAGCCCGAGTTCCGCGCAGGCGGCGTGTGTCACAGCGCGTCGCACCCCGAGAAGCGGCCGACACCAGGGCGCGTCGTATGCGCGCATGCCGGCGATCGACCGGGCGCCGGAACCGCGGCCCAATCCGAGCAACACGGTTTCGGCCTGGTCGTCGAGAGTGTGCGCCAGTAACACCGGGCGGTCGCGACGGGCAGTATCCAGAGCCGCGTAGCGGGCGTTGCGCGCGGCTCCCTCTGGACCTCCATCGCCGCCCACTTGCACGCAAAGTACTTGAGCATCAACGCATCCCATATCGTGGGCCTGTTTACTCGCAGTGGCGGCCACCGCAGCCGAGCCGGGTTGCAGACCGTGGTCGACGATCAGGGCGGTGGTCGGCAGGATGGCCGCCGCAATACCGGTGAGCGCCAACGAATCCGGACCTCCGGAGAGCGCCACGCACCAGTCGTCGGCGGTAGCGATGAATTGCTTCGCGAACGCCGCAACAGCCGCGCGGAGCTCGGCTACAGCACTCGGTCGATCCATTGTTGCGGGTATTCGATTTCGATTGGCCGGGGCAGGGTCTCCGGGCTGGTCCACACGGCGTTGAACCGCTGCATGCCGACCCGGTCGACCACATGATCAACGAACGCCTTACCGCGGGTGTACTGGCTCAGCTTGGCGTCGACGCCCAGCAGCGCGCGCAGCAGACGTTGCAGCGGTGGCTGCTTGCGGTGCCGGCGTTCGTCGAAGCGGGCGCGGATGGTCGACACCGACGGGACCACCACGGGCCCAACGGCATCCATCACATGATCGGCGTGGCCTTCCAACAGCGTGCCCAACACCAGCAACTGGTCCAGAGCTACGCGTTGCGGCTCGGACTGCACCGCACGCAGAAGCCCGAGAACACCGGTCGAGTTCGGGTCGGACGTGGCCGAATCACCACGGGCGCGGGCGAATTCGGCGAGTCGCCCCACCACCTTCGTGACGTCGTCGGCGTTGTCGGTGGTCAACACGCCCAGCGCTTGCGACATGTAGCCGGACAGCCACGGGTTGGCGGTGAACTGCACCCGATGGGTGACCTCGTGCAGGCACACCCACAACCGGAAATCGGCGGGCTGGACCCGCAATTGACGCTCGACCGCGATGACGTTGGGGTAGACCAGCAGCAGGGCGCCCCCGTCGTCGCTGAACGGGTCGTACTGGCCCAGAATGCCGGACGACACGAACGCCAGCACCGCGCCGGTCTGCGCCCCGGTGAGCCGACCGCTGATCAGGCCTCGTGGCTTGTCGGTTCCGCCGGTCATCACCCGCATCGACTCGGCGGCGGCGCGAATCCAGCCCGCCCGGTCGATGATGCGGGCCTCGGGCACCACGCCGTCGATGTGCAGACCGGTGACGTCACGAACCGGCGGCGCGGCCCC
>Ga0302324_100013047_pt1 | contig 16884 bp, 11 predicted proteins | sample Palsa_T0_1_FD_201949 | JGI IMG/M metagenome (GOLD analysis project Ga0302324, IMG submission 201949) | Peat permafrost microbial communities from Stordalen Mire near Abisko, Sweden - Palsa_T0_1 | ecosystem: Environmental > Terrestrial > Soil > Palsa > Peat permafrost | place: Sweden: Abisko...
CAAACCCCGCGAGCAGCAGTGCCTCGGTTCCTGCAAGTTTGATCTGATGCAGCACAACGACGCTCGAGCGTCGCAGCAGCTCGCGGCGCTCCCAGGTGCGCAGCCCGTAGCGCCGGGCTGGAAATCTCTCCACCCGCACCGTCCACCCCGCGCGCTCCAGCGGGCCCACCAGAGTCTGCATGCGGTAGCGGAATGAGGGCTGATCGAGCCGGTAGGCCAGTAGCGTTGCGTGGGGCACAAGGAACTCTATGGCGCGGAGGATCGCCGCAGCAGATCCTCAATTGCAGTAAGCGCGATGCCCAAGCCGTCCGCGAGCTGAGTCTCGCGCGCACGGCGCACGAGCGCAGCGCGCGCGGGCTCATTTTCCATGAGCGCGTTCGCCGCGCGCACGATGCTGAGCGTATTCAAGGTTGCACTGCGCGCAAGCCCCGCCGCGGCACATTGACGCACGCGCTTCAGCTGATCTTTGGCGATCGCGACACCGATCGAGGGCGCCTGACAGGCAATCGCCTGCAGCAGCGTCGAGCCGCCGTTGGCGATGACGAGCTGGGCACGCCGCATCAGCGCCGCGAGCTCCGCGAGCGGCAGTCGCGGCAATGTCTGCAGGGCGGGGGCCGTGGGCAGCTCCTCGCCGTTCGTCGGAGCCACGAGCACGGTCGTGATGCCGCGGACCGCAAGATCGTGCGCTGCGGCGGCAAACACCTGCACCGCATCGCGCGCGCCCGGATGACCCGTGCCGCCGCCAGGCACCAAAAGTATGTAGGCCTTGTCATTGAGACCAAGTCGCTGCAGCACTGCGGCCGCGGTGCGCGGATCGGCAGGCGGCAGCAGCACATCGAGATAACGCAGCAACGGCCGGCCCATCCAGCGCAGTTTGAATCGCTCCCAGCGATTCAGCCGCCCGGCGAGCAGTGCCGGATAGGCAATCCAATGCTCATCGATCAGCGACATCCACCGCAGGCGAAATGCTTTGCGGCGTTGGCGCGCGCGCGCACTTACGTAGACAATTTGCGCGCCGACCCGCCGCGCCGCGCGCAGCTGCGCCGTGCGTCCGGCGTTGTCGAAGATTACGACCTGCGGGCGCATCTGCTCGATGAGCTCAATCACCTCCGGCGTGTGAAACGTGGGTGAGGAGGGCAGCAGAGTGCGCGCAAAACCGGCGTCCATTTCGTACGGCGCCTCACGGCTGACCGCGAATTGAATCTGCGCGGTTGGCCAGCGCGCTGCTGCCGCCTGCGCGATCTGCACCGCGCGCGCATATTCGCCCATGCCGTGGGGTCCGGAGACGGGCAAGAACAAGAGCCGCGGCGCGGCAAGCGCGGACACCTCGCGCGCGGTGGCGGCCGATACGCTGGCAGACTCGCACACAGGTTCCAGCGGCAGCTCATCCAGGTGCGCAAGATGGCCGATGGCGGCGAGCGCGGCGTCCATTGCGTTGGTCACCGCGGGACTCGCCGCAGGGCCGGAATGCGTTGCGCGCCGCGCACCATCGTTCGCGAGCACCTGCAGCGCCACGCGCTCCAGGTCATCCGGATCGAGGCGGGCGCTCGCGACGAGCCCGTTAGTCACGCAGCGTTTGATCCGCAGGGCTTGATCGCCCGCGATTGGAACGGCGACGCAGGGTCGATTGCATGCGAGCGCCTGGAGCATCGTGTCTCCGCCGTTGGAGATTACTAGGCGCGCGCCGCGGACGAGCTCGATGAGCATGGCGACGGGCAGCCGCGGAGCCACTTTGAGCTCGTGCGGAGGCGGTGCGCCTCGGCCGGCCTGCGGCGTTACGCCGACCAGAATGGTCGGATAGGACTTGAGCGCAATGCGCTGCGCAGCCTCTGCCACGATCTGCGGCGCGCTCAGCGCCCCCGGATGGCCCGTGCCGCCGCCCGGCACCACAAGTACGTACTCCCCTTCGTGAACGCCGAAGCGCGCCATCGCTGCGGCCGCGAGCGCGCTGTCGACCTGCGGCAGCACGGTGTCGAAAAAACGCACCGTCGGTCGCCCGAGCATCAGCAGCTTCAGTCGTTCGATCGGGCCCAAGGCGCCGGCAATGAACTCGGGGTAGGCGATCCAGTGCTCATCGAGAAGGCTCAGCCAGCGCAAGCGAAATGCGCGGCGTCGCTGCCGTGGGCGCGAGCTGATGAAGACGGTGCGTGCGCCGCCGGCGACCGCCGCGCGCAGTTGCGAGGTGCGCCCCGCATTGTCAAAGAGCACCAGCGTCGGCCGGAACTCACGGATCAGCGCGGCAACTTCGCGTGAATGGAAGGTCGGTGATGAGGGAAGAAACGTTGCCGGGAACGGTGTCTCGATCGCATAGGAGGCGTTGCGGCTTAACGCGAAGCGGATCTCGATCTGCGGCCAGCGGCGCCCCGCCGCGAGCGCGATCGCGCTCGCGCGCGCATATTCCCCCATGCCGCGTGGGCCGGACACGGGAATGAACAGCAACCGCGTCTGCGGCTCATTCAGGCGCGTCTGTGGATCACCGACAGGAGTCTCAACCGGCGCCGCATGCGAGCCCATTCCTCCGCCGGTACTCATGCCACCGCCCTTGCAGTCTTTGTTCCTGCCTTGCGCGAGCGGGATGCTCGGCGCGGCGGATTCTGCAAGTTCGGTAACTCGTTCCCGCGAACGGACGCCGGATGCCTCGGCGCGCCGCAGAAGCTTTGGCGCCGCGCTGCTAGCGCGGTTGTGCCACTCACCACAGTCGCGACAGCTCCAACGTCTTACGCGCAGCCATTGACGCGATGGGTCCGCTTAGAACCCAAAAGACGAACCGCTGCGGCTGCTGTCTTTGTCTCTTTCGACTTGAACGCTTCTGCGTGTGCCGCCATCCCGACATGAGGCCGCCGCTCCGGCAACACGGCATAGCTAGCGATTTGTACACGTTTTGCAGCTTGTGCGTGAGCGGTATATCGGGTAGCGCGAGTTGACGGCGCCGGATCAAGATGGCATGAGATAGCGCATTCATTTTCGCTGGCACTCGTGCTCCATGGGATGGCGCCATTCGCTGGCGGGGCGCAACTCCTGTTGCTTCATAGTACACAGCGTCTTCGCGCGCGTGCGCAAATGGCGCGCGCGCGTTATGCCCGTTGCGCAGTGAGCTCGTGCCACGCGGCGATCACCGTCGCAGGTTCGATGCCCAAGATGTCGGCACGACCGCCGATCTGCCCGACGAGCGCGACTGCGGGCGTGGTAACGCCGCCCGGCCGATAGAGCAGCGGATCGCTGGTGCCAAAAAGGGCGACCGTGGGGCAGTTGAGCGCGGCCGCCGCGTGCGCCGGACCGGTATCAACCGAGATGAGACTCGAGGCGCGCTCGAGCAGCGCCAGCAGGATGCCGATGGGCAACCCGTCGGCGACGTTGTGCACGTCAGCCACCTGCGCGTGGCGCATGATGAGCGCATTGAGCGCGGACTCGCGGGCCACACCCAAGAGCACGATAGCGGCCTCCGGGCGCGCGGCGCGCAAGGCGCGAATCACCTCGCCCCAACGCTCCTCGGGCCAATACTTGGTGTTGGTGGCGCGCCGCCGCAGCCAACCGCGCGTGGTGCGCTTGTTCCCGGCCTGCAGCAGGATGAGGGGACGGCCAAGGAGCCCGCGATGCGCAAGCCACACATCGAGTGCGTCACGCGCGGCCGCATCGATGCGGATCGCCGCGCGGCTCTCGATGCGCGTGCGGCTCGGCGGCAAAGTTTCCGTGAACGCCGCCGGCGTTGCCTCCGCAAAGCGAATCCAGCGATCAACGAAATGTTCGCCCGGCCGTCGCGGCAGCGCCTGGTCCTCTAGAACATATTCATCAGGAATGCGCCCGCGTCGCAGCAGCTCACGCCCGGCGCCGGTATCGCAGTACCACGTCGGCCCCGCGCCGCGCGCGCGCAGCCAGTGCACCAGGCGCTGCTGACTGCGGCTCGCCCAGTACGGCGATTTTCTGCTGCGCAGGAGAAAAATCTCGCCGACTCCCGGTTGCCCCGCGAGCAGCGGCACACTCCAGGGCCCCGAGGTGATCAGGTCTGCCGCGGTTCCGAATCGCAGATACATCTGCCGCAGCAGGGCGGTGAGCAGCACCATGTCGCCGAACGCGCCGCAGCGCATGACGAGCGGGCGCGGCGGGCTCATGCGCGACAGATCACTGCAGCGGACGAGGCTCGAAGCCTGCGGCCTTGGCAAGCTGCAGCAGCCCGCTATCGCCCACGAGGTGCAACGCGCCTACGACGACCAGGTAATCCTTATCGGCGGTGAGCAGATGCTCGATCTGCGGCATCCAGCGGCGGTTGCGATCGCTGACAAGCGTGCGGTACAGGGTCGGAAAACCCTTGAAGTCCTCGCCCATGAGAGCGGCGAGCTTCACGCCGTTGCCGCTGCGCCAGGCGGCGAGAATCGAGCGTGTCTCCTCGTCCGCATCGTGCATCTCCTCGACCGTCTGATCGAGAAATGCCGTCTGATCGTGCGGCGAGAGTGAGGCGAGGATATCGATCTGTTCCGCCAGGGTCTCAAGCCCGGTGATGGGTTTGCCATCGACATGGGCCCGCCGTCCGAGCTGCTGCTCGACGCCGACGTCGGGATCGAATCCGAGCTTGGCGTACTCCAGTTGCGTCAGCGTGAGCGCGACCGCCCAGGGCTCGAACAGATTGAGCCCGTCCATCGGCACGCCGAGGCGCGCCGCCTCCTTGGCCACGTGGTTATAGCGTGCCTCGCCGATGGCCTCGCGCAGCGAGCCGCCATCGGCAAACATGCTCTTCTGCAGCATCAGCGCCTGCGTCGCCGGGGAATTGAGGTCGTCGATATCGACCTCCATCACGAGCGCCTTCGCGGCGGCGTAGGCGTGGTCCAGTGCGATGGGCAGGCTCGGGTCATCCTTCTTCAGAAAGTGAATCGAACCTGCGAGGTAAACCGTATTGTGTGCGCCCTTGAGCGCCCAGACCGGACTTTGCGCCTGCGCGTCTAGGCAGCCGAGCAGACCGACGATGAGGAGCCAACGGCGCATTGTTCCACCCACACAACTTCAGTGCTGAGAGTACCATCCGGTCGCAATTGCAGGGTGCGGTAGGCGGGCGGCAGCGTATCGATGGCAAAATCCCTCGCCCCGGGCTTGAATTGCGCGCAGGTCGACGGGGTCGCAAGCAGTCGCACATCGCCGCGGCGCGCATCGTAGCTCTGGTGCACATGCCCCCAGAGAACCGCGCGCACGTTGCGCTGCGCATCAATGATGCGCCAGAAGTCGGCGGCGTTATTAAGCCCCACCTGATCGAGCCAGCGACTCGACATGCTGACCGGGTGGTGGTGCAGGCATACGAGCGCATGACGCCCGGCGGCGCTGCGCAATGCCTGCTCAAGCTGCGCGAGGCTCGCCTCGCTCAAGTGTCCCGCGGCCGAGCCCGCGAGCGTGCTGTCAAGCATGATCACGCGCCACGGCCCGAAGTCGCGGTAGGCGCTGAGCACGAAGGGCTCGCGGTCGAGCGCGCGGCGCAGCTCCTGAGGATCGTCGTGATTGCCTGGGATACATAACACCGGCACCGTGGTGCCTTTGAAGAGCTCGTGGAACTGCGCATAGCCGGCCGGATCATCCTGGACGAGGTCGCCCGTGACGAGCACGGCATCGACCGGCCAATCGCGCGCGCGGGCCTGCGCGAGCGTGTGCGCGAGCGCCGGTACGGTTCGCACGCCGCGCAAGGATTCGGCCTCCGAGCCGTACAGGTGCAGGTCGGTAAACTGTACGAGTCGCAGCAGGCTCATGTTCGGTTTGTCTATCCGGTGCGGTGGTGAGTTCGCGTGAGGCCAGGAAGCGTAGCAAAAGATCGCGAATCTCAAAGTGAACTGCATCAAGGCGAACGCGCCCGTGCGTAAACGAAGTGACGCAGTGCGCGCTCACAATGGATATTGTGAAGCGGCTTGCGCGTTGTGTCTGTCGAGCACGACAGCGCGCGCGTGCAGTGTGTTTGCTGCACAGGAGTGCGTAATGGAAAATACTCAGCTTGCTTTTGTCATAGAACGCCACAGCGGAACGAGCCCATGACCACCAGTCAACGTGAACTTGCCAATGCCATACGCGCACTTGCGATGGATGCCGTGCAACGCGCGGATTCCGGTCACCCGGGGGCGCCGATGGGCATGGCGGATATCGCCCAGGTGCTCTGGCGCAGCGTTCTCAAATACAACCCGGCCAATCCCCGTTGGATCGATCGGGATCGCTTCGTGCTCTCGAACGGCCACGCTTCCATGCTGCTCTACGCGGCGCTCTACCTCACCGGCTATCCGCTCGGCATCGAGGAGATCAAGAATTTCCGGCAGTTAGGCTCGCGCACGCCGGGTCATCCGGAGCGCGACCTCGACATTGGGATCGAAACGACCACCGGCCCTCTGGGCCAAGGTCTCGCCAACGCGGTGGGCATGGCGGTCGCCGAGAAGCTCCTGGCCCGCGAGTTCAATCGGCCGGGTCTACCCGTAGTCGATCACCACACATATGTCTTCATGGGCGATGGCTGCCTGATGGAGGGCGTCTCCCACGAGGCGTGCTCCTTCGCCGGCACCTTCGAGTTGGGCAAGCTCATCGGCTTTTACGACGACAACGGCATTTCCATCGACGGTAAGGTCAAAGGCTGGTTTCTCGATGACACGCCGAAACGCTTCGCGGCCTACGGCTGGCATGTGATCCCGGACGTGGACGGGCTCGATGCCGCGGCCGTTGCCGCTGCCGTCAAGGCGGCGCGCGCGCAAGAGCAGCGCCCATCGCTCATCTGCTGCAAAACGATCATCGGCTATGGTGCCCCGAACAAGGAAGGAACCAAGCAGGCACATGGCGAGGCGCTCGGCGTAGAGGAGGTGGCGCTCGCGCGCAAAACTCTCAACTGGCCGTATCCGCCGTTCGAGATTCCCGAGCCGATTCGCGCCGCCTGGGATCATCGCGCGGCCGGTGCCGTGGCGGAGAAGGCTTGGAACGAGCTTTTCGCGCGCTACCGCGCGCAGTTTCCCGAGCTTGCCGCCGAGCTCGAACGGCGCATGCGCGGCGATCTGCCGCAAAACTGGCAAGACATCGCCGCACAGGCGCGCGCGGCGTCTCTCAAGGAGAGCAAAGCCAAGGCCACCCGTGCAACCTCGCAGGACTCGCTCAACGTAATCGGTCCATCTCTGCCGGAGCTTCTCGGCGGTTCCGCCGATCTCACCGGGTCAAACAACACCCAACAGAAGAACACGAGTGCGGTCACGCCGACGGATTTTGCCGGTCACTACTTTCACTACGGCGTGCGCGAGTTTGGCATGACCGCGATGATGAACGGCATGGCGGTACACGGCGGATACATCCCCTACGGCGGTACGTTCCTTGTCTTCTCCGACTACGCGCGCAACGCCGTGCGCCTCGCCGCGCTCCTCGAAGTGCGCGTGATCCTGGTCTACACCCACGATTCGATCGGCCTGGGCGAGGATGGCCCGACGCACCAGCCGATCGAGCATCTGACGAGCCTGCGCGCGATGCCCCACATGAGTGTGTGGCGTCCCTGTGATGCCTTCGAGACGGCCATCGCGTGGATCGCAGCCATTGAGCGTCGCAACGGCCCGAGCGCGCTCGTCCTCACGCGCCAGGGGTTGCCGCAGCAGATGCGCAGCGCCGAGCAGCAGTCTGCCGTGAGTCGCGGCGGCTACACCCTCATTGACAGTGTGGGCGCACCGGAAGCCCTCGTCATTGCCACCGGCTCGGAGGTGGGCATCGCATCCCAGGCGGTGAAGACCCTGAGTGAGCGCGGCCGCCGCGTGCGCCTGGTGTCGATGCCTTGCACGGATGTATTTGAGGCACAGGATGCGGCGTATCGCGAAGCGGTGCTGCCCAGGGCCGTCGTGCGGCGCCTGGCGGTGGAGGCCGGTGCGACGCTTGGCTGGTGGCGCTACGTCGGGGCCCAGGGCGCGGTGCTCGGCATCGATCGCTTTGGCGCCTCGGGTAAAGCCTCCGACCTATTTCCACACTTCGGCTTCACACCCGATAATATCGTTTCGAAACTCGAGGCACTGCTGAAGGGCTGACACACACATGCCAATCAAGGTTGGAATCAATGGCTACGGCCGCATCGGCCGCAATATCCTGCGCGCGCTGTACCACGCCAAGCGCACCGGCGAGATCCAGATCGTCGCCGTCAATGATCTCGGTGATGCGCAGACCAATGCGCACCTGACGCGCTATGACACGGTGCACGGCAAATTCCCGGGAGAGGTACGCGTCGAGGGCAATGCGATGATCGTGAATGGCGATCGCATCCGCGTGCTCGCGGAGCGTGATCCGGCGAAGCTGCCATGGGGCGAAGTCGGCGCCGAATTCATTCTCGAGTGCACGGGGCTCTTTACGAGCCGTGCCAAGGCCGGCGCGCATTTGAAGGGCGGGGCGAAGAAGGTCGTGATCTCGGCGCCGGGCGGGGAGGATGTGGATGCCACCATCGTTTACGGCGTCAATCATCAACTCCTGAAGTCCTCGTTCACGGTGATCTCAAACGCCTCTTGCACGACCAACTGTCTGGCGCCGGTCGCCAAGGTATTGCACGACAAGATTGGCATCATCGCCGGTCTCATGACGACGATTCATTCGTACACCAACGACCAGGTGTTGACCGACGTCTATCACACCGACCTGCGTCGCGCCCGCTCGGCCACCATGTCGCAGATTCCCACTAAAACTGGTGCGGCTGCTGCGGTCGGCCTCGTCATGCCGGAACTCAAGGGCAAGCTTGATGGTTTCGCGATTCGCGTGCCGACCATCAACGTCTCGCTCGTCGACCTGACGTTCAGCGCCAAACGGGCCACCAGCGTCGAGGAAGTGAACCGTCTCATGAAGGAGGCGTCCGCCGGAGCGATGCAACACATCCTCGCCTACAACGAGGCGCCGCTCGTCTCCATCGATTTCAACCAGGATCCGCACTCTTCCATCTTCGATGCGACGCTCACCAAGTGCATTGACGGTGTGCTCGTCAAGGTGTGTGCCTGGTACGACAACGAATGGGGCTTCTCCAACCGCATGCTCGACACCACCCTCGCCTGGTCAAAGGCGGCATGAGCGTTCTGCGCATGTCGGATGCCGACCTGCGCGGCAAACGCGTGCTGATCCGCGAGGATCTGAATGTGCCGGTGCAGCTGGGCAAGGTGACGAGCGATGCGCGGATTCGCGCCGCATTGCCGACGATCCGCTACGCTATCGATCAGCGCGCCAAGGTGTTCATCCTCTCGCACCTCGGACGCCCGACGGAGGGGGTCTATGATGAGCAGTTCTCGCTGGCGCCGGTGGCCGCGCGCCTGTCGGATCTTCTCGGCCAGCCGGTTGCGCTGCGCAAGGACTGGCTCACGGGGGTCGACTGTGCCCCGGGGAGCGCCGTGCTGTGCGAGAACGTGCGCTTCAATCCCGGCGAAAAGAAAGACAGCGAGCTTCTGGCGCGCCAGATGGCCGCGCTCTGCGATGTATTCGTGATGGATGCTTTCGGCACCGCGCATCGGGCGGAGGCGAGCACGCACGGCGTGGCGAAGTTCGCGCCGGTCGCCTGCGCAGGTCCGTTGCTGGTCGGCGAGCTCAGCGCGCTCGAGCGGGCACTGCGAAATCCGGCGCGCCCGCTCATCGCCATCGTGGGCGGCTCCAAGGTGTCCACCAAGCTGACGGTTCTCGAGGCGCTGCTTGAGAAGGTCGACATGCTCATCGTCGGCGGCGGCCTTGCCAATACGTTCCTCGCTGCGACGGGAGTCAAGATCGGCCGCTCGCTGCACGAGGCGGAGATGCTCGACGTGGCGCGCGCGCTCCTTGCCAAGGCGCGCGCCCGCGGCGCCGAAATTCCGCTGCCCACGGACGTCGTCGTGGGGCGCGAGTTCGCCGCCACCGCACACGCCGACGTGCGCGCGATCAAAGACGTGCGCGATAGCGAAATGATTCTCGACATCGGTCCGGACGCTGCCGAGCACTTCAGCGCGCTGCTGCACAAGGCGGGCACCATCGTGTGGAACGGCCCGGTGGGCGTATTCGAGTTCGATCAATTCGGTGAGGGCACGCGCGCCATTGCCAACGCGATCGCGCGCAGCAAGGCGTTTTCCATTGCAGGCGGCGGCGATACGCTCGCCGCGATCGAGAAATACGGCGTCGAAGATGGCATCTCCTACATCTCCACCGGTGGCGGCGCGTTTCTCGAGTTCGTCGAAGGCAAGGTGTTGCCCGCGGTTGCGATCCTCGAAGCGCGGGCGCACGCATGATGAATCTGCGGCGCACCAAGATTGTCGCGACTCTGGGCCCTGCGACCGATGATCCGGCAGTGCTCGCGCGCATGATCAGCGAGGGCCTCGATGTGGCGCGCATCAATGCTTCCCACGGCACCCAGGCCGATCACGCGCGGCGCCTCGCACAGGTGCGTGCTGCGGCGCGCGCCGCCAATCGCTCGGTCGGCGTGCTGATGGATCTTGGCGGACCGAAGATTCGTATCGAGGGTTTTCGCGATGGACCCATTCGTCTCGAGGAAGGCCAGGCATTCGACCTCGACACGACCCTCGGCCCCAAGGCCGGCACGAGCACCGAGGTGGGCGTCGCCTATCAGGATTTGCCGCGTGACGTCAGGGCCGGCGATGTGCTGCTGCTCAACGATGGCCAAATCGTGCTCGACGTCAACGCGGTCGAGGGCACGCGCATCAAGACCCGTGTGCGCGTGGGCGGCGAGCTCTCGGATCGCAAGGGCCTCAACCGTCAGGGCGGTGGCATCTCCGCGCCTGCCCTCTCGGAGAAGGACAACGATGATATTCGCTTCGCCTCCGCGCAGGGCATTGACTACATCGCCGTCTCCTTCGCGCGCGATCCGGCCGATATCGAGCGCGCGCGCACGCTGATCCGCGAAGCCGGCGGCGTGGCGCGTGTTGTGGCTAAGATCGAGCGCCAGGAAGCGATCACCAATCTTGAGGGCATTATCGAGGCGTCCGATGCGGTCATGGTCGCGCGCGGCGATCTTGGCGTCGAGATGGGCTATGCGGAGCTTACGGGCCTGCAGAAGACCATCATCCACGAGTCGCGCCAGCGCAATCGCGTCGTGATCACCGCGACGCAGATGATGGAATCGATGATTCAAAACCCGCTTCCGACGCGCGCAGAAGTCAGCGACGTGGCCAATGCCGTGATGGACGGCACCGACGCCGTGATGCTGTCGGCCGAGACGGCGGCCGGGCGCTATCCTGCGAAGGCAGTGCGCGCGATGGCGGACGTCATCGAAGGTGCGGAGAAATACGAGCTCATACACTCGAGCGCGCGGCACCGCGTGCAGCGCGAGTACTCCGGCAACGAGGAAGCCATCGCGATGGCGGTGATGTACACCGCCAATAACATGAAGGTGCGCGCCATCGTGGCGCTCACCGAGTCGGGCGCGACACCTCTTTTCATGTCGCGTATCCGCGCCGACATTCCGATCTATGCCTTCACGCGGCACGAGGCGACGCGCGGGCGCGTGACGCTGTACCGCGGCGTCTACCCGGTCGATTTCGATGTGCGCATTCCAAGCAAAGAGGGTCTGTATCACGCAATCTTCGCGCGACTCCTCGACCTTCGTCTCGTGGAGCGTGGTGACCTCGTCATCCTCACCAAGGGTGAGCAATCGGGCGTGGAGGGCGGCACCAATTCATTGCAGATTCTCAAAGTCGCGCTCGACTGATCGCTGAGCCGCAAAGTGCCCGTCATCTCCCGGCGGACCGCTAAGTTTCTCGCGCTCATCGTTGCGCTGCTCATCGTGTTGCCTCTGGCGACCCTGTATGCACTGCTGCACGCGTCGCTGCCGCGGCTCGACGGCACGATCAGCGCACCGGCGCTCGGGGCCGCCACCAGCATCGAGCGCGATTCGCTCGGCATTCCCACCATCACCGCGGCAAATCGCGCCGACCTCGCATTCGGCAGCGGATTCGTGCACGGCCAGGACCGCTTTTTCCAGATGGATCTGCTGCGGCGGGTGGCGGCGGGAGAGCTCGCGGAGCTCTTTGGCGCAGTGGCTGTGCAGCAGGACGAGAAGGCGCGCACGTTCCGCTTTCGTCACGTCGCCACCGAGGTGCTTGCGCGGATGACGGCCGATCAGCGTGCGCTCTTGAGCGCCTATGCGCGCGGTGTTAACGCGGCGCTCGAGAGCCTCCAGAGCCGCCCCTGGGAATACTGGGTTCTCGGCTCAACGCCTGCGGCCTGGCGCGAGGAGGATTCGATTCTCGTCACCCTCGCCATGTGGTGGGACTTGCAGTACAGCGGCTTTGCGAGCGAGCTTGCCAAGCGCAAGATCAATGACAAGCTCGCCGGTTCCGAGTGCGCGCCCGCCTGGAAATGCGCACTGCAGTTCTACTATCCCTCGCGCACGGGCTGGGACAGTGCCAACGGCCTGGCAGCTGAGACGCCGGATTCAATCAGCGCTCTCGCCGCTCTCGGCGCGGTGTTCACTCCGCTGCAACTGCCCGCGCGCGCAAGCCACGCGGGCAGCAACAACTGGGCACTTGCGGGTCGCCTGACCGCAACCGGCGCGGCGCTCGTGGCGAGCGACATGCATCTCAACCTGCGCGTGCCGACCGTGTGGTATCGCGCGCGTCTGCGCACCAGGCCCGGCGCGAGCGCCGCCGCTCTTGATCTCAACGGCGTGACGCTCCCCGGTGCTCCGCTTCTGGTCGCCGGCTCCAACACTCATGTGGCCTGGGCCTTCACGAACAGTGGCGGCAAGTGGCTCGATCTTGAACCACAGGAGTGCGAGGCGGTTGCTGATACCGAGCTGCGCACCTCGCACGGTTCCGTACCGCTGAGCGTCACTCACGAGCTCATCCGCGTGCACGGCGCGGACAGCGTCACCTTTGATGTCAAATCAGCCCCCGCCGGCGTGCTCTTCTTGCCCGAGCCTGGGGAAGGGCGCTGCTGGTTCGCGCGCTGGCTTGCGCAGCTGCCCGAGGCGACGAATCTCAATTTGCAAAAGCTCGAAACTGCAGCCTCGGTGGATGAGGTTTTGAAACTCGCCCCGGACATCGGCATTCCCGCGCAGAATTTGGTCGTGGGTGATCGCGACGGACATATCGCCTGGACGATCTGTGGCCGCATTCCTCTTGAGTCGGGCGCGCAGCGCTTCAGCGGACAAGGACCCTGGACGAGCCCTGGGCAGCACCCGCACCTTGTCGATCCGGCGTCCGGGCGGCTCTGGAGTGCCAATGCGCGCGCGATCGATGATGCGCACGATGAGGCACTGATCGGCGGCGATGAGGCGTCAATTGGCGCGGACTACGATCTTGGCGCGCGCGCGCGCCAGATCGGCGACGATCTTGCGGCGCTTGCGCCCGGTGCGACACCGGCCGATATGCTGCGCGTGCAACTGGACGATCGGGCTGTGTTTCTCACGCGCTGGCGCAATCTGCTCCTCGAGCTCCTGGATGAGAATGCGCTGCGCAATCATCCGCGGCGCGAGGCTTTCAGGGGCTTGGTTTTGCAATGGAATGCGCGCGCCAGCATCGACTCGGTCGGTTATCGCCTGGTGCGCGAGTTTCACGATCGCACGGAGAGCGCCGTTTGGCGCATGAGTGTGCGCGCGCTCGACGTAACGGAGGAATTGCCGCTGCCCGATCGCTTTGAGAGATCTCTGTGGGAGCTCGTGACTTCGCGGCCCTCCGGGAAGCTGCCGCCGGAATTTGCGAGCTGGCGCGAGCTGCTGCTCGCGCAGCTCGACATCGCCATCGTGAAGCTGACCGAGAGCTGCGGTGAGTTGGCGAACTGCACCTGGGGGGCGCGCAATGTGGTGCGCGTACGTCATCCGCTCTCGGGCGCGCTCTCTTACCTTGCGCGCTTCCTCGACATGCCGACCTTTGAGCTACCCGGCGACCACAACATGCCGCGCGTGCAGGACGTGCAACAGGGCGCTTTTGGTGCCTCGGAACGCTTTGCGGTATCTCCCGGATACGAGGCGCAGGGTTACTTGCATATTGCAGGCGGGCAGAGCGGTCATCCGCTCTCGCCATACTATCGGGCGGGCTTTGCGGCTTGGGCGCGGGGCGAACCGCTGCCTTTTCTTCCAGGATCTGTGCAGCACCGCCTGCTGCTCTCGCCTTGAACAGGCTAGTCTGCTACGACGCGCCGTGCATCGTTGAACCTGTTATGTCGTGTCTATGGATGCCGATGTAACCACAATAACTGAGCGGCGCCGCGCGCTGCGACCGCTCATCGGACTGGTGCTGACCGGGGGTGGCGCGCGCTCGGCCTATCAGGTGGGCGTGCTGCGAGCATTGGCGGAAATGCTGCCGCGCGCGCGCAATCCATTTCCCATTATCGTCGGCACCTCTGCCGGTGCCGTCGCCGCCGGCGTACTTGCCGCTGAGGCCCATCAATGGCGCCGCGCCGTCGTCGGCCTCGAGGAGGTGTGGGCGAACTTCCGCGCCGAGCAAGTGTTTCGCGTCGACCCCTGGCACATGCTGCGCGCCGGCCTGCACTGGCTCTTCTCGCTCGTCTCGGGAGGCACGCTCGTCGCGCCGCCGAAGTCCATGCTCAACAACACACCGCTGCGCGAACTCTTGAGCGCCCGCGTCGACTGGAATGGCGTGCGGCGCAGCATCGAGCGCGGCCATCTGCGGGCGCTGGCACTGTGCGCAACGAGCTACGCGAGCGGTCTGTCCGTCGCCTTCTACGACAGCGTCGAATCAATCAAGGAGTGGGACCGCCTCCAGCACAAAGGCCGGCATACCTCGCTCACCCTCGAGCATCTGCTCGCGAGCGTGGCGATTCCGTTGCTCTTTCCGCCGATGCCGCTTGGCAATGAGTATTTCGGCGACGGCGCGATGCGGCAGCTGAATCCGCTGAGTCCGGCGATTCGCCTCGGCGCGGAGCGGCTGCTCATCATCGGTGTGAGACAGCGCGAGAATGCCGGCGTCGCCGCGCAGCGCACCAAGCCGAGCATGCCCACGCCCGGCCAGATCTTGGGCTACATGCTCGATACCTTGTTCACGGATCAGATCTTTGCCGATCTTGAACAATGCGAGCGCATCAATGAATTCGTGCACTCAGCACCCGGCGCGGCGCGTGGCCTGCGCTACGTCGACACGCTCATGCTGGCACCGAGCGTCGATCCGCGCGCCATCGCCGCACGTCATGCGCACGAGATGCCGCCCGGCTTGCGGGCACTGCTGCGCGTGATCGGGGGCAAGGGCGACGCGGCGGGCAGCCAGTTGAGCAGCTACTTGATGTTTGAGTCCGGCTACACGCGCGAGCTCATCGAGCTCGGCTATCGCGATGCGATGGATGCGCGTGCCCCGCTCATGGCATTCATGCGCGGCGAGACGCTGCCGGCGTTTGTCACCGCAGCTGCAGTGGCGCAGGCGTAGCGGCTACTAATCCTTCCACTCGGTGCGCGTGCCGCCAAAGCGATCAATCGCGCCGAGCATCGTCGCGATGAGTGCCTGCTCCTGCGGCGCGACTTCCGGCCGCCACACATCAAAGATCAGAATGACGCGTAGTTGGGTGCTTGGGTTCCAGGCTTCGTGCTCCATCGTATCGTCGAATACCAGGAGCTCGCCTTCGCGCCAGGCGCGGGTCTCATTGCCAACGCGCAATGCGCAGCCCGGCGGGATAATGAGCGGCAGGTGGCAGATGAGCCGCGCGTTCATGAAACCGTGATGCGGAGGAATGTGCGCGTTCGGCCTTAAGAGCGAAAACAGCACCGCCGGCGTGCGGCCCTCGATCTGGCACATCGGCACCGCGCGCAGCGCCGCCATGGTGCGCGGGCAGCGCGCGGCGTTGGCGGGCACTTGCGCGCCACTTCGGACCAGGTAGAACGCGCTCCAGTTCGGATTGTCCTGCAGGCCGCGCGGATTGAATGCCGGCCGATTTGGCTCGCGCTGGATGTAGGGCTCAAAGTCCGCGCCGCCGGTTGCGAGCAGCGCCTGCACTTCCGCGCGGATGTCGTCGGTTGCCCGTTCCAGCTCCTGCGCCCAGGGGAACTTGCTGCGCTCGTAGAACTGTACCTGCGGCAGCTCCGGATAGAAGAAGTGCTTGGGCTGCTGAAAATATATCTGCCGCTTGCCGAGCAGCAGATCAAGCGCATGGCTAAAACGCCCGCTTTGCGAGCCGTCAAAGCCGTGCTGTGTGAGCGCGGCGCGCAGGTGCGCCTCGTAGTCCTTCGAGATGCGCTGGCAGGCGGCCTCGATGCGCTGCAGCTCGCCGCGCCACTCGGTGGCAAAACCCTGCTGCGTCGGCGCCAGTTTGACAACCGCTCCGTAGTAGGAGCCCGCCGCGCGCAGGTCGCCCGCCTGCGCGTAGAGATCGCCCTTGGCGATGAGCGCAGGCAGATGCCGCGGTTCAAGTTTCAGCACCTCATCGAGTGCCGCGCCCTCCTCGAGGGTAGCGCCGCGCGCGCGGTGCACCCGCGCAAGTCCAAACCACGTGCGCGCATCGCCGCCGCCGGCCGCAATGGCGCGCGCCAGGGCCTCGGCCGCGGCTTTAAGATCACCGCGCTCGAGCGCCGCCAGACCTGCGGCGCTTGCTGACCGGGCATCGATCGGTGCTTCGTTCATGCACCTGCAAGCTTAAGGCGCAGACCGCCGAAGCGACAGCGCTGCGCCAGCGAGAGGCTTCTGGGGTGAAGCGCGCGGCGGCGCGCTAGCTGTTGGCGGCGGCGCTCTGCGGCAGGCGGAAGAACTGCGTGCCGGGCAGGTTGCTGTGACGCACCGTGAGCGTCGGGAAACGCTTGGCATAGCGCTGCGCCAGGCGCTCGACAATGTAGACCGAGCGGTGCTGCCCACCCGTGCAGCCGATTGCGACGGTGAGATAGCCGCGATTGCCGGCCTCGTACTCGGGGATGCGCCCATCGAGAAAGCGCACGATGTCCTCAATCAGTATGCCGACGCTTTTTTGCGCTTCGAGAAACCGCACCACCTCCGCGTCGGTCCCCGTCAGGCTGCG
>Ga0302324_100013048_pt1 | contig 16883 bp, 13 predicted proteins | sample Palsa_T0_1_FD_201949 | JGI IMG/M metagenome (GOLD analysis project Ga0302324, IMG submission 201949) | Peat permafrost microbial communities from Stordalen Mire near Abisko, Sweden - Palsa_T0_1 | ecosystem: Environmental > Terrestrial > Soil > Palsa > Peat permafrost | place: Sweden: Abisko...
TACCGATCTGGGTGCTGCCATCGAGGAAAGTGACCTTTCCTGTTGGCGTCACGGTGATTCCTGCCGGAGGAGCAACCGTGGCGCTAAGGGTTACGCTTTGGTTCAGGTTCGCCGAAGCGGGAGCGTTGAGCGTGGTGGTGGAGCCGACCTGTCCCACGGTGAGAGAAAGTTGCGAACTGCTCGCCGTAAGAGTGCCGTTTCCAGCGTACGAGGCCGTGATGGTGTACGACCCAGTGGCAGCGAGCGTCACAGGAAGCGTTGCCACTCCGTTGCCGCTCACAGCAGTTAACGTCGCGCTGCCCAAGGGGGCCGCGCCATTCAGGAACGTGACCGTTCCCGTGGGTACGCCGCCGTCCTGGGTGTTTGAGGCGACCGTGGCGGTCAGCGTGATTGGAACATTGGGAAGCGTCGGATTGGCTGAGGAAACCACCGCCGTTTGCGTGCCCGCCTTGTTTACCGTCTGTTGGTAGGTGATGGTGTGGGTCAGGTAGTTGGTGTCGCCCGAATAAACCACCGACAGATTGTTGACGCCCACGGGCAGAGCTCCCGTGGTGATCAGGATTGGCGCAGCAGAGGCAGCTTGCGAGCCCAGAACGGTGTTTCCGTTCTTGAGGGTTACCGTGCCAGACGGCGCCGGCGCGATGCCATTCGGCACGCTTGCCGCCAGGTTGATGGTGAACGTCGCTACCTGTCCGTAGGCCGAGGGATTCGCGAGATTGCTCTCGACATTCAGATTCGTGCCTTTGACGTTCAACAGCACGCTGACGGTTCCAGCCGCGCCGTTTGCCACGGCCACGTCGAGAGCGCCATCGTTGTTGAAGTCGCCGACCACGGCAGAATATGCGAAGGATCCCACGCCGTACAAAGTCGGGGCTTGGAAAGTGCCGTTGCCGTTGCCCAACAACAGGCTCACCAGGTTTCCAGGTGAGGTTCCCGTCGGGGTGCTGCTAAGGGCAAGATCAAGTTTGCCGTCACCATTGAAATCCCCAATGGCAACCGACGAGGGACTGGCCACGGTATTGAACGTCGCGATGGTGGGGAAGCTGCCGTCGCCCTTACCGAGCAGAATGGCAACTTTCTGCAATGCGAAGTCGGCGATCGCCAGATCAGGAATATTGTCTCCGTTGAAATCGCCCACCGCCACCGCATCTGCGCTGCCTTTGGTTGGTGTCTTGTAAGTAGTCTGCGCCTGGAAAGTGCCGTCGCCGTTACCCAGCAGAATGCTGATGGTGTCATCTGCCTGATTTACCACAATCAGGTCGGGGATCTGGTCTCCGTTGACGTCCGCAATGGCCACCGCGACAGGACCGGCTCCGACCGGGTAGACCACGGCGGTCTGGAACGTGCCATCGCCGTTGCCCAGCATTACGCTGACGTTGTTGCTTCCGAAGTTCGCCAGCACCATGTCGTCGTTGCTGTCACCGTTCAAGTCAAGAACCGCGACAGACTCAGGGTTGGTTCCGACCCCAAGGTTCGCGTTCAATGAAAACTCGCCGGTGCCCAGCCCGCCCGCACCAATGCCCAGCATGACGCCAGCTGAATTGCTGCCGTAGTTTGCCACCCCCAAATCGAAAACCCCGTCTCCGTTGAAGTCACCGACCGCGAGCGCGTAAGGATTGCTGCCGGGATTTTTGGCATCTCCGGTCGCATAGTGATTCGGACCTTGGAAGGTGCCGTTGCCGTTGCCCATCAGGATAGAAACCTGGCTTGCGAGCCCGGTATTGGCGACGGCCAGGTCAAGAGCGCCATCACCGTTGAAATCCTTCGCAACGATGGAATAGGGATCGGTGCCCGCGGGATAGTCTGCGCGAGCCTGGAAGGTGCGGTTTCCGTTATTCAGCACGACGGTGACGGTATTGTCGCCCGAGTTCGCTGAGACCAGGTCCAGGGTGCCGTCTTTATTGAAATCCCCTGCGGCCACTGCGTTCGGAGTATCTCCCGTGCCCGCGTTCACCTGTCCCACGAAGGTGCCGTCGCCCTTACCCCACAGTATGCTAATGGTGTTGCCGACGCTGGCTGAGACAGCCAAATCCTGATTGCCGTCGTTGTCGAAGTCTCCCGCGATCACTCCCGTCGGAGTCGATGCAGTGTAGTACTCCACGCTTGCGTCGAAGCCATTTGTTTTCGTGTCGAACAGCAATACGCTGACCGTGCTCCCTTGCCCGTTGCCCAGCTGATCGGCGACGGCGATGTCCAGGTGGCCGTCGTTGTTGAAGTCCGCCAGGGCAACCGACACCGGCGAACCACCCGTCGGCACCGTATAGGTTGTGGGCGATCCGAATGTCCCGGTGCCATTGCCGAGCAGCACGCTGACATCGCTATCGGTTTCATTGGCCACAACCAGGTCAGGAAAGCCATCGCCGTTCATGTCGCCCACGGCGACCGCCATCGGATTGCCTCCCGAGGTGTAAGCCACTTGCGGCTTAAATGTGCCGTCGCCCTTTCCGAGCAGGACACTCACGTTTCCGTCCAGCACGTCGGTGACGACGATGTCGGGAATGGTGTCGCCGTTTAAGTCGGCGATTGCAATTCCCTGCGGCTGCTTCCCGGTAAGATAGTTCACCGCTTTCTGGAACGTGCCATCACCGTTGCCCAGTAGAATGCTGACCGTGTTATTTTTCGAATTCGTGACCGCAAGGTCCAGCTTTCCGACTCCCCGGAAATCAGCAATGGCCACGCCCTCGGGCGCATTTCCGACCGCGTAGTCCACCTTCGCGGCGAAGCCGCCAGTGCTTTTGCCCAGAAGCACGCTGACCGTGTTGCTGGTTGGACCGGCACCCACCACGGCAAGGTCGAGGACTCCGTCACCGTTGAAGTCTCCCACGGCCACGGCTTGAGGATTGGTCCCGGTCGCATATTGCGGCGCCACCAAGAATTGTCCGGCTTGAGCTACCAAAGTGCCGGACAGCAGACAAAACACAAATCCCAACAGCGCACGTCTCAACATGAAGCCTCCCTGATTGTTTTCTCTCAAGATGTGTACCGCGCGGCAGCACGGTTATGTCAATCTTCTGCGGCTTGCCGGTCCCGTCCCGTCCTCGAAAACCTGCCCGGTTGGGTTAATCACCTGGGACCACGATCACAACGCCGACGAACTCAAAGCACGTTCCTACGGGGGAAAACATTGAAGGGGAGAGTTTCAACTACGTTAATGCGGGGGAACGACAGCGGTACTTAAGCTGGCCAAGATTACAGCGGACCTTGCCTGTTCGCAATAGCCCGTTTGTCTCAAGTCCATTTGGAGGAAGTCGAAAGGCTCTACCTCGCACCGCCGCCATAGAAAAAAGGCCCAAATATATGATTTGGGCCTCGGGTTCAGGTAAGCAGGTGGTTGGGGGTGGGCTGTTACAGTTTTACTTTCCTGCGCTACCTGTGCCCTGTGGCGGAGCTGACAATTGCTGCTCCACAACTTGATGCAGCGTGGCGTAATCGAGGGCTCCGCTCATGAAGTGGCCGTTGATGAAGAAACTAGGCGTGCCGTTCAGTCCCAGCCGCATTCCTTCCTTGCGATCTTTTTCCACAACCGCAGCCTCTTCTCCGGAATCCAGACACTTGTCAAAGTCCGCGCCATTCAGCTTCAACACACGAGCTTCGGCTTTGAGTTGCTCAAGATCAAGTCCTTTGGTGTGGAACAGCTCGTCGTGGAATTCCCAGAACTTGCCTTGTTTGCCGGCGCAACGACTCGCTTCCGCCGCTTTTTCCGCCCGCGCGTGCATGGGCAGGGGGAAATCCTTATAGGTAACAGCGACCTTGTCGCCAAAATCAGCCTGCAGCTTCTTCAGGTCGGCCGCCACCTTCTGGCAATATGGGCACTCATAGTCCGCGAATTCGACCACGGTCACCGGCGCCTTTTCCGGGCCGAGCCGCTCAGCGTTCTGCGTATCCACGGTAGCGCTGGGCGGTGCGAGCGTGATGTACACGTTGGTTTGGGCGCGTAATGCTTTCACATATACGGCAATCGCCTTGTTGGTGCGCAGCTCCCGGATCTTGTCCAGAACCTTGCCGCGGACCGCTTCATAGGGCTGATCGGTTTCCAGTCCTTCGTAATAGACCTTCATCTGATCTTCGGTGGGATCTTTGACCTGCGATTTGATATCCCGATCGATCAGTTGTTCGAGGGTAAGATTCTCACTCTTCGCTTTTTGCTCCATCAACCTTTTGTCGATGAGGTTGTCCAGCGCCTTCTGCTCGGCCTGGTAGTATTGATAGTGTGCGGATAATAGTTTGGCCGATTCTTCCTGTTCGAGTTCAGCCATTGTTATTTTGACGCCACCGACGTTTGCCACTTCGCTGGTGTCAGTCTGCGCCGCCACGCTTCCCGCGCTCAGCAGCGCCAGTGCGGCGCCCAAGCCCACGTTCAGAACCTTGTTCAAAACCAACATGAGATCCCCCATCTCAAGAATTTTGCTGAAAGAGCATTTAAATTATAGCGGCGCGCCAGAAAACGGATCTTCTCGCTTTCTGGCGAGCCGGTTTTCAAAGTCGGGCAGAGCTTACTCTAAACCCTGCTCGACTCAGGTTGGACAGAATTAGTCGCCGTAGCCGCAGGTGCAAAGACCCCTGCCGCTGCCGTCGAGCTGGATTCCATAGCACTCGCCCTGCAGACGCGCAACTTCGGCGGCGCTGAGCGTGGCATCTTGCGAAGCCGTCTCAGTGATTACCCCACCGTACTGAATGTGCGTGGTCCAGGCGCGAAGCCCAGCGATCGGAGCCAGGCTGCTCGGATACACCGGGCACCAGGTACCCTTCGCAGCGGTTGAGACCACCTTGATCGCGCCCGTGCTCAGAGTCACACCGGTCAGCGGGTTGTAGGTCAAGTCGTGGTCGATCGACAGGGTGCGCAGGCTATCCGGGCTAAGCGGGCAGCTGCAGCACTCAGACAGTTCCTGATAGCTGTCAAACACGTAGATGTTAGCGCAGAGCTCGCCACCTGACGTGCCAGGGTTGATTACTCGGAACGTTCCATCGGGATTGCCTGAGTAATTCGCGCCCGAAAAATAATCTACTTTCAGAGTGTCGGGACCCGGAGTGGTGGCGGCCACAGCGGACACCGCACAAAGGGCCAGAGCAAGGGTACAGACTACGAGCATAGTGGTTCGACGCATTGTTTCCTCCTTGGGATTACGCCGCCAAGCTGGGGAGGGGATTGTGCTCGGCTTTCGTGGCGCATCCTGCACTCTATCTCAATTCGCCACTCCTGCAAGTCCCCATGTGCATTAACCCAATCTCACTAGCCCCGCCAAAAGCCGCGTCCAGAGCCAAGTTCAGACCCTCGGACCAACAATCTTGCCGATAATTCCCGAACGCGTAGACACGCTCATCTTCACCATCACCAGACGTATGAATGCTTTCACTGTATTCGGGCTGATCTTCATCCGCTGCGCAATTTCTTTGCTGGTGAAACCCTCCAGCAGAAACTGCACGGTTTCCTGCTCGCGTGCGGTCAAGCCAAAACGCTCGGAAATTTCCGCAATCGTGACCGCCTCGTTGCTTTTCCTCTCCAGCATCACAACCAGCAATCCGCCGTTGGGCGGTGAGCCGTTCTTGTGGCTGGCCGCGATGTCGAGCGGAAAAGAGCGGCAAAGATAGGTGCGTCGCGCTGATTGGAACTCGCCCACTAGTCCTGACCGCGATCGGCTCTCCAGCAGATTGCAGCGCACTTTGTTCGCTAGCCAGCCGTCCAGATTTTGAATCTTCTCTGGCCGGTCTGGAAATGTGAGTATCTGGAGCACCTCGGCGTTGGAAGCGACCAAGCTCAACGAGGCGTCCACTACGATCAAACCCGGCCGGGCCGGAGCAGTATGCACTGAGTTCCCCTTTTCGTGCGGCGCGTCAACATTCCTGCACCGCCTCTACGAATTGACTTGGCCTCAATTGAGGCCACGGACTGGGGGCCTGTTACCTTCATGCCATGAAGCCAAAAGCAAACGGACGCGCATCTCTTGGCGCTGTTCCCTGGGTTTAAACCAGACGGTTCACTTATGTATTCAGAGCAGGTCTACACTTTCCTTGGGGTAGGAAAGATCCCGCACTTCCCCTAGAGGGCAAGAAGGAAGTCGATGACATTCTGCCACAGAACTAGCCATTGTCAAGACGAAATCCGGCCTTTCTTCTCTTGACAGAGATCTAAATGCAAAACTAGCCTTTTCGAACTACGCCGAATGGGCTATATGTCGCTTTTCGTGGCGCCAGCATGAAGATTCCTGCGCAATTGTTCGAGACAGCAATGCAGCTTCTTGCAGCCATCAGCCGGTTCGCTTCGAACGCCGCGTCGCCGACGCGCTTTTCCTCACCGGTCGTACGCCTATGGATGGCGCACGGTTCGGCTTTCGACTTTGAGTTGGCGATTCACCGGCAACCGTCGTTGCTCCGGAACCCCATAATCGAGCGCTCGACGCCGGCGTTTGCGGTTGCACCTTCATCCCTTTGCCGAGGACCTTGGCGATGCTCGCCACGATCCTCTGGCGGACGCGGCCCGCAGCCAAACGCAGCCTCGCGAAATACTTCCGCTGCAGGGGAGCTTCTTTCACCGCAGCTCTGTATTTCGCAATCCACTCTTCATCCCCGTTGTTTACGAGCTTGCGATTCACATCCGGCATGGGCATCTCCGCGTGGGTGGCGTGTGCCAGTTTCATGCCTTATACGCCGTTGCGGGCCAAGATGCACGACTCCGAAGGAACTACTCCATTTGGTGACGGTTACGGCGTTCGTCACCAGGTAATTCGGCTCTACTTACCCGCCAGTTGCCGGAAAATTGATATAAAATCTTTTTGCCTTAACCGTACTTTGCCGGTCTCTAATATTGCGTTGCGCAACGAATGACAAATTGGCGGCCGGGACCTGCTTCACGCACTTGTGACCTGAGGCAGGATACACACTCCCCATACACCGCGCGCCCAGAGGAGAATCATCGCAACATGAAGTCGCTTCAACATGCAACTTGGCTGAGCATCCTGTTCGTTTCGCAAGCATTTTCCCAGACCGCACCGGCAACCAGCCCATATCTGAAACAGCCTGAGGTTTCTGAGACTGAGGGAACGGTCCACATCCTCGCGAACAACCCGCGCCCCTTGGCGCAGGCGCTCGATGCTCTTCGTGAAAAATACGGATGGTCCGTGAGCTACGAAGATCCGCGCTGGCTCTTTAAGTCGGATTGGAAGGAAGCCGCTGGCTCGCCGGCTGATTCGAATGCTCTGTTATTCCCGGCCGGCGGACGTTTTGCCGCCGAGTTTCCCGCTAGTTTGGCGGCCTCTGCGCCCCCAGCCTCCGCGCCGACCAGTTCGGCGGAGGAAGAGAAGGCAGTTCGATTAATCGTTGAAGCCTACAACCGGGGCGACAATCCGGGAAGATTCGAGCTAAGAAAAAGCACTCCGGGAAGTCTTTCGGTTGTGGGCATTGCGGCGCACGATGCGAAAGGCCTGGTTTCGCCTCAGAAAGCCATCTTCGATTCTCTCCTAACCTTGCCTCGCAGCCAGAGAAGTGCCACCGAGACGATTCAGTTGCTTTGCGAGAAACTTAGCTCCATCAGCGGAACCAATATCTCGCTCGGAGTCACGCCGCGAAATCTGCTCGATCATAACCAGGTCACGGTCGGAGGAGCGGAAGTGGCCGCCCGCGATCTCCTGCTTGAGATACTGACTCTCACGCACGGCAACTGCTACTGGCGGCTTCTTTTCGACCCCAACTCAAAAGGCTATCTCCTCAACCTGCATCAGGTGCGGGCTCTCAAAGCTCCAGCTAAGGAATCGCCCAAGGATCCGGGCAAGGGTCCAAGCGGAGATCCAAGTAAAAATCCAGCCAAGCCTCCCGCTTGAGCGGCTGGGTTGGAAATTTGAGCCATACCAAAAATTGGCTAGTGGGTCAGTTTTTGAATTTGTTTTGAAGGGCGCGGCTTGAAACCGGGCCGTAAGGTGTGCGCACGATCAATCGCGGCTTTAAAGTCGCCGAGGGAATGCGAAGTTCAAATCGACCCACTAACCAAAATTTCCTTTGCGTTGCAGTGCGTCGCCGGACGCGATAACATTCGGCGTGGCATTCGGCGCAAATGCGGAAGTGGTGGAACTGGCAGACACACCATCTGCCCGTATCGCTTTATAAATTCTCTACAAGCTTCTGATAATAAACCTTCTACCTTTTGTCTCAGTCACTTGCGATAGCGTCGATAGGAACGGCCAGTAGACACCAGTAAGCCCCGGATGTAGGCAGTCGGTGCCAAAATCCGGTGCAGCCCTTTCCCCCGCTGGGTCTGTTGTCACATTCGCTTTGCAGAGTTCGATCATCTGCCGGTTGACGCATTAGGATCAACGGATTCAGAGAACGCGCAATAAAACTGATTTTCGACCTGAAAGAGCTAACTCCCAGAGCTTTTGGCCGTCGCTTTCACAGATGTAATGAAACCGTCAACCGCTTTCACAATATCCGCGATCGGTTGGTTGAAGTCCGGCGTTATATTCTCGCCTTTTCCTCGTTGCTCAAATCAATAGCCTTAAGAATGGCAGCGGCAACTCTTCGCGGATGCGACATTGCGGTTAAGATTGATTTGCAGAAGGACCAGTGCTCCCGCCCAACAAAGGGGCGTGCTCGCGTCCCATCGTTTCCAGAAGAAAACGACCCACCCGTCTAGCAGCGCCGCCGATGTCGAACCGGCGAGAATCGAGAGCGTCTCACGGCGTTCCAGAATGTCAAGCAGTTTTTCATGTCGCGAGCGTGCATTGCGCGGAACGGGATACAAACAATCAAACACCACAACCGGATCGAAGTCGCAAACTAATAACTGCTTGCCCTACGCCGAGGCGACCTCGAAGGAAAATGCCGCCTCCGGGTGTGCGCTTTCTTGGGCCCCGAGCCCGGGGAACCCGAAGACTTTACGATGTCGGCGAGCGTAGTGCTGTCAAGAATGGCTGCTGCCGCGTCTCGCACATCCAAAAATACCTGGTACAAACCGCGATGTTCCGCATCCCGCGAGATCAGGCTTCGCAACTTGTCGGCATCGCCAAAGGGCGCCAGCGGCCCATCAATCAGCCGGATGATCTCGCTCAGCCGTATCTTGGACGGCGCTCGCCGCAGCTTGTAACCTCCCTTCGTCCCCCGTATGCTTTCCACCAGTCGCGCATTCCTCAACTCAACCAGGATCACCTCTAGGAACTTTCCCGGCAGATCGCTGTCCGAAGCAATCTGCCAGATCTTAAGCGTTCCGCGCTGATGTTGGCGCGCCAGCGTCATCATCGCCTGTAGAGCGTAAAGGCCTTTTTGTGAAATTTTCATTGCCGTAGGCGTCGGCTGACGGGTAATGATTAAGCAGAACTCAGTTATGGTAACTTTTACGACGGAGGAATAATTAGCAGGATGGAGGTGGTCGGTTGTAGAGGTTCTCCTCAATAAGGAGAGTTGGAATAGGCGGGCCCGCCGGCGCCACACGGGGACAAAAAGTGGGAGCCTGCTGCAACGCTAGTTGGAGAATGGGAGCAGCCCAGCGAACCGCATCCCGGTTCATGTGCTGCCGCATTGCCTTCGACGCCACGGAGCAAACCGTAGGCGTATCTTGGACCGTAACCTGAAATCGAGTCGCGAGGGTAACTACCAGGGAAAACAAAACCACGCTGGTCAGCGCCCAGCGCAATGGCGCCCTACGCCCCTCAACCTGTTTGATACCGTTGTTCCTCATTAAATCCACTCTAAGGCTATTGGGATTGTACAACCCTGGGGGCTTCAGAGCGAGGTCACTACAAACCGCAGCAGCCGTGGCCCAGAACATCAGGCGGTTGGTGCGATTTCTCAGCCAGCCGATAGCCCCTACTACCGAGGCTTCCGCTCAGCTCCGGCGAGAGGAAACGCTCGACGGCAGTGATAATCGCAGCCGACAACACACTCCAATCACGGACGACCGTCACGGTTGCGGAGTTGCTCGCTCGAAAGTACGCGAGCGCAGTTTCAGCGAAACTGGGGCGCAGCTTCCGAGACAACAGGACCGTTGAAAGCTCCCCGAGCAAGCTCCAGGCGAAAGAAAATCCCAATCAAAATCAACAGGACGACGGTGGTGTGCCATGGGGCCGCAGCGGAGTGAATGGGCGGACTGCTTCGTTGCTTGGGTTGAAATAACTGGTGATGAAGTCGTTTACCCTCTCCCGCATTGGCGCCGAGACCCTGGGAAGCGGCCCGAAACGAGGCCCTGAGTTGAATGCATATCTGCCAGCAATGGCTCAAAGAATGTTTCAGAAGAGCTTATATCCCGAATTAGGGACCTTGCCTACCAATTCCCAAGTCGGGATCGTTCATCAGAAATTCATTAAGTTGTAACCCTCCTGTAACGGAACCCCAATAAAAACGAAGGGTTCGGCAAAAGGAGAGTAGGTACAAATGATTGACCAACCAAATAGATGGAGGAACTCCAGCGGTTTTCTGCAAAAACCGTTTGGTATTACAGCGCAAAAACTTGCAGCACTAACCCTGTCGTTGACGCTAATAACCGCGCCAGCGCTGGCGGAAACACCGAAAGATGCAGATGCACCGGCGAAACCAGCCGCGGCCAAGACCAGTGCAGATGTAGCAGAGGAAGTTGACGAATTGCGCGAGGAGTTGCAGACGCTGAAGGAAGCGTTGGCCAAGCGCGACAAGCAAATCGATGAAGCCCAAAAAATGGCGGCGGACGCAAATGCCAGGGCGGCAGCGGCAATCGCGAAGTCGGCGAATGCGAACCAAAGCTCGCAGAACCAGAATCCAGAGAACAAGAGTCCGGCGAACCAGAGCCCGGCGCAGCAGAACCCACAGTCCGCAACCGTTGCGGTAAACATGCCGTCGACAACTCCTCCTGCACCGGGTCCAGTTCCACAGGAGAGGCATCACTCGGAAGATGAACCACGGACAATCCGCTTCAAGGGAATCGACATTACGCCAGGCGGCTTTCTGGCTGCTGAAACTGTGACGCGAACACACGCTACGGGCGGCGACATTGCCACGCCGTTCACGGGCATTCCTTTCGTCGGTAACTCGCTGACCGATGTTTCGGAGAACGCATTCACGGCACGTCAGTCGCGGCTTAGCATGCTCATCGAAGGCAAGGTTCGAGATATGACCCTCACCGGTTACGTCGAGGCTGACTTTCTCGGCGCCGGCACAACTTCCAACAACCGCCAAACCAACAGCTATGTATTTCGCCAACGGCAACTCTACGCCATGGCTACATTTACGAATGGATGGTCGGTAACCGGAGGCCAACAGTGGTCTCTCGCGGCCGAAAACAAGAAAGGCATCACAAATCGTTTTGGAGGCGGACTCGGCGAAGCACTTCCGCTCGTGATTGACCCGAACTACATTGTGGGTTTTGACTGGGCGCGGCAGTATGGATTCCGCGTAGCTAAGAACTTTGATAAGGCGGCATTTGCCTTCTCGGTTGAAGGCCCGCAATCCACCCTGGGCGGCCGCGGCTTCTCTACATCGACCAATACTTCCGCTCTCGGAGTCGCCACTACGGCGCAGAACTTTTGGCTCGATTCTCCCGGTTCGTCCCCCGGCCTATACAACGCCTTCGACGCAACCGGATATTCCGCAAACGAACTTCCCGATTTCTGGGTGAAGGCCGCTTTTGATCCGGGCTTCGGACATTATGAGATTCTCGGAGTCGCCAGCACTTTCCGGGATCGCATCTATCCCTGCGCTGTGGTCAGTCCAACCGCCAGCAACACCGCCGGAACGGTAATTGTGAAGGGTACGCCGATCAATCCTGCGGAGTGCGTAAGCACCGCGGGAACGGCTTTGACGGCCCCGTCAGCCACCGGCGCTTACAACGATTCGCGGACGGGGGGGGGCGGCGGCGCCAGCGCCACATTCCCGCTCATCGCCAAGAAGCTTGATCTGGGATTTAAAGTAATGGGCGGCGATGGCCTCGGCCGTTATGGCGGGGCGCAATTGTCCGATTTGACGGCGCGACCGGATGGAACCCTGGCACTTATTAAGGGCGAACAAGCACTTCTGAAAATAGAGGCGCACCCTTCGCCGAAATTGGATATCTACGCCTACTTCGGAAACGAATACGCCGCGCGCACGCAATACACCGGCTACCAGAGCGTGAAAGTTACCAACACGCCGGCAATCCCGGCGTTTGGTACGCAACCTGCCTATCCCTCGATTGCCACGTACACGACTTCGACGACCGGCATCGGAGGGTACGGAAATCTCATGGCGAACAATTCCGGATGCTCGACCGAGGTAGCGCCGACGGCAACAAGCACTCCCGGCACAGGAGGCACTTGCGCTGGCGATATTCGCAACATTGTCGAAGGCACAATCGGCTTCTGGCACAAAATACGCTCGGGACCGGAAGGCCGTTTGCAATGGGGTCTGCAGTATTCCTATCTTGAGAAGTTCGCATGGTCCGGCGGTGGCGGTCTGACGACGGCAGGAGCTCCGGGGATCGCCCCGAAGGGCATCGACAATATGTTCTTCACCTCGTTCCGTTACTACATTCCGTAACCGAAATTGCTCGCGCGTCGAGAGCCGGCGCGCGAGCATTGGCTCCACGGACCTTTAAGCTGAGGACATCTGAACTCAACGGATCCGTGAACTCAACTTTTCGAGGGGTTCTTTCCCTCGGAAACACCACCGGTCAGGTTGGCTTCTCTCCTTTCCGGGCCGGTGGTGTTCACCTAAAGTGAATCGTGACCGATTCACTCAGCCGGTCACCACACGACTCTGCTGTTCCTCGACAGCACTCACCTTCTGAGATGCGATAAGAGCGTCAGATACTTCTTGAAAAGGACCTGCGACGAGTTTAATAATGTCACATTCCTGAACCTCCTCTTTACTGCTATTCGTTCTTCGCCTGCTGAATGGACTCCGGCTTCTTTAGCATTCTCCCGACTCGTTATCTCGCCTCTTTCACTTGTGTTTGTCATCTTTGCGATCGGCTTCCATTCTGGCTCGGCATTCTGGCATCTGTCGCAACGAGATGCTAAAGCTGATGAAAGACTGTGTTCGCCTCCACTCGGACCAGCGTGCAGATCGGAAAATCTGCGGAGAACTCATAATCAAGCGCGGCCTCAAACGGCGAGCGCGAAAGCGCAAGTTGGTTATTGATCACGAGAGGAAGGAAGTACTCGAACGGCTTCTGAAAGACTCCAAGTGCGATTACGTCTTCACCAGCCCGCAAGATCCGACAAAACCTCTGGGGCCGTGGGTGCTGGAGGACCAGATAGGCCAGGTACGAAAGAAGATCAAGACTCATGCCGATGCCGGCCCACACGCTATGCGTCATACTTTTCTGACCGAGGCTGGAGAGTACATGGACCCCTTTACGTTGCAGTATGTCGCCGGACACGATAACATTAAGACCACAATGCGCTACGTACACCCGCGAGAGGCTGCAGTACAGCGCGGCTGGCGGACTTGCAACGGCCGGAGGAACGCATCGCGTGCAAAGAGTCGGTGCAAAATCCGGTGCAGTTGGGAATACCCTCACAGGACGAAGTTGCTAAACTACTGATTGCAGGTAATTTACAAAGCGCGGAAGTGGTGGAACTGGCAGACACACCATCTTGAGGGGGTGGCGCCGAAAGGCGTGGGGGTTCAAATCCCCCCTTCCGCACCAGCAACTGGCTTATATTAAATAAGTTACAAGCGTATCTGTGAAGCCGTACAAAATCGTACAGCGTTTCCACCCTCCGGAGTTATTTCCCTGTCGTCCACTCCTCTCCTATACTTTAAGGACCACAGCCAGGAGGTTTCGCCTTGCATTTCATTACGTGAAATGATTTAGTTCATTACATGCAACAAATTAGGCCGCGCTGGTTTCGACGCAATCTCCAAACGGCTCTCCGGGTCCTGCCCGTCACTGTACTAACGGGTGCACGGCAAACCGGCAAGACCACGCTAACGCGGGCGATTGAGCCAGTACGGGCGTATTTCACTCTTGATGATCTGGGTGTGCTCGATCAGGCCGAGCGCAATCCCGACTCGCTGCTCGCTACCCGGCCCGTCATCCTGGATGAGGTTCAACGAGCACCACAGATCTTGCTAGCAGTCAAACGTGCGGTGGACACAATCCGGCGGGCAGGCGACTTCATTCTGACTGGCTCTGCCAACCTCCTGCTGATGAAACACGTAGCGGACACTTTGGCAGGCCGAGCGATCTATTTGGATCTTCGGCCGTTCTGTCCCACAGAGTGGCAGGGACGTAAGGATGCATTGCTACCGCTGGATCGTTTGTTCGCCCCGGATTTTGACTGGCGAGAATGGCCTGATGAGCCGGGCGACTGGCCGACATGGCTGCTGCGCGGAGGATTCCCGCCCGCACTGCAAATCGCTTCCGAAACGGATCGCGGCCTGTGGTTCGCCGCTTATGTACAAACCTATCTGGAGCGCGATTTGCGCCAGTTGAGCGCCGTCTCCAGCCTGCCTGATTTTCAGCGCATGATGATGCTGGCTGCGCGACGAACCGGCAAACTCCTCAACCAAGCCGACTTGGCCCGCGACGCGGCAATCAGTCACCCGACGACGCACCGGTATTTGAACCTGTTGGAAACTGGCTGTCTGGTTACACGCATCCGCCCGGTGGCGACCAATCCCTCGGCGGCACTCGTCAAGGCCCCGAAGTTGCTCTGGACAGATTGTGGTCTTGCGGCCTGGCTCGCCGGGATCAAGTCGTCCGCCGACGCCACGCAACGCTTGGATGCTGGTTTTTGGTTGGGGCAAACCCTGTTTCAGACTCTGGACACATGGCGGGCCCTCGATTCACAACGGCGCAAACTGCATTTTTGGCGGGACCATGCAGGGCACGAAGTGGATTTCATTTTGGAAGAAGCCGGCAAGTTGGTGGCGTTGGAAATTAAGGCAGGCAGTCAGGTGACCACAGGTGACTTGATTGGGATTCGCGCCTTCCGAGATGCCTTGAAACGCAAAGCGTCTTTAGTCCGAGGAGTGGTGTTGCACAGCGGCAAATCACGTCCGCTTGACGCCGACGATATTGCCCTGCCTTGGGGATGGATGGTTCCTAAACCGCGATAACCTGCGGTCGGTTGCGCCTTGTCAGTTTGGGCTGGTAATTTCTCTGCATGAGTTCGGTCTTCGTGGTTCCCGTCCTAACTCCACACGGCCACCTCATCTTGAGTGAAGATCGCGACGCAGCGGCTCTTGAGCCCGAGCTTGCGCGACGTCTGCAGAATGCCTTTGCGCGCGGATCGGGCCATGGTCTTCTCCAGCTCGGAGCAAGCGAAGTTGGAGTCGCACTCTCCCCGGTCTTCTCTTATTGGCGAGAACTCGGGGCGCGCTACGTGACAGCCCTCTGCACTCGGCCGGACGGTGAAACCCGCTCCACAATAACGCATAATCCATCGCCGCCCGATGCGGAATTGGCTTGGCTGGCTCTCGCGGCGCCCCCGATGACTGGGGCGGAGTACCTGACGGCACGTGTTCTCCAGTCTCTCTGGCAAGAACTGGATATCGCTTTTGGGCTGGAGTTATCCGAATCGAAGTGTGGTGTTCAGGAGTTTTTGAAACGCTGCAACGCCGCGTAGAATCTTGTCGGCCGCGTGCACTTCAACCTCGCCGAGAACCGCAAGGACGACGCAGCCCCATTTGCTTTTCTCGCGACTTATACCACTCGACTGTCTGCACACGCCAAGGCGCAACATCTTCCCCTAGGGCAGGCTCTCGGCGAATATGCTGGCGCGGCCAACAAGGACCGCCTGCTGTCGCTGCTTCTCCCCGTTCAGAGAGCCTCAGAAAGCTACTCGTGGCTGAAAGCCATGGTCGACGCGGGTGAGATCTTTCACCCCTTGCGGGGGAGGCCGTCCGAGGCCATGCAGCTTCTGCGAGATGTCCCGCAACTGGAGAGTGCGGGCGTAGTGGTGCGAATGCCAGCGACCTGGCAGGCCAACCGACCTCCGCGCCCGCAGGTAACGGCTAAGGTTGGGGGTAAGTTGCTGTCGGGTGTGGGCCAGGATGCGCTGCTCGATTTTCGCATGGACGTCACGCTCGACGGCGAAACATTGACCCCTGCCGAGGTCCGCGAGTTGTTGGCTAAGTCGGATGGGCTCGCGCTGGTTCGAGGGGGTTGGGTGGAAGTTGACCGCGAGCGGTTGAGCCGAATGATGGAATATTTCGGCAAGGCCGAGCGCGTCTCTGCCGAAAGTGGTCTCAGTCTTCGTGACGCGCTGCGCATGATCGCTGGGGCCGATGTGGATGCGGACGACGACTCTGCTGCGAGCGAAGCCGACTGGGGTAAGGTCGTCGCGGAGTTGGTCGCCCACGCCGAGGTCACATTTCCGCTGGCCAAGAAGGGAGCGGCAGCAAAGGTCCTCGGCGGGGAACACCTTCCCGAACTTTTTGGATTGGATATGGCTGCGAGCCCCTCCGCCAAGACCGGGCGTTCGGTCCGCGTGCCGGCCAAGGCAAAGCGCGCAAAGAAAGGAGCCGAAGCAGGAAAACAACGGGGCCCGCCAAGATGGCACATTCGTGAGTGTCACGGATAGGAATTAGTCTGGGCAGTGTGTCGCTTCTTCGTGCAACGGGCGACAGTAACGCTCCAGAACGACGAGCACGACATACCGAGAACCAGCAGCAGCGCATCCGCTCTCCTACTGCGGAGATTTCTTCATCCATAACTTCCGAAGATCATCATTGCATCGGGAAGAGTGCAAGAGTTGCGTAGTCCGGGTCTTCTGGTATGCAGACGATCTGATTGCGGATATGGCGACGCTTACATTAACGACAATACCTCGGACTTTGCGAAAAGGAGACGGCTTCCGTACGAAAAACTTGATCGGGACAAAGAGACTGTCGACAGCCATTTGCTTCGAGGAGATCGCTGTTAATCTCCTCCAAGCCCGTCCGGACCATCGGGCCCACGAAAAAGCCCGCCGCTTGAGAAGCCTGCCTATAAAGACCGCCCG
>Ga0302324_100013049_pt1 | contig 16883 bp, 18 predicted proteins | sample Palsa_T0_1_FD_201949 | JGI IMG/M metagenome (GOLD analysis project Ga0302324, IMG submission 201949) | Peat permafrost microbial communities from Stordalen Mire near Abisko, Sweden - Palsa_T0_1 | ecosystem: Environmental > Terrestrial > Soil > Palsa > Peat permafrost | place: Sweden: Abisko...
TGGATGGGGAATTGTTTTTCAGCAGCCTGCTAGGGATCCACAAGCGAACTCTGCTCGCCTGGTTGTACGCAGGAAAGATTCGCGAGCCGAAGCGGTACACGGATGGCGGGCAAGAAGTTCGTTTGTGGAGCGAGCACGACGTACAGAGGGCACGACGGTACAGGGAATCGCACTATCGAAAAGGAAGAGGCCGCAAGAAAAAGCCCTAACTGACAAACGTGCCGCGCCAGTGCTATCAACACCGACGCGGCGCTAACCACAGTTCGCCTACAAAGGAGGCAACAATGGCTACACAGCAACGTAGCAACAATTCCGTGGTCTTTGAAGCACCTGGTTAACGCACTGGCCGAACTCGCAGCGCTCGGGGTAGCCTTCATCAGCCTGCGGGACAACATCGACCTGAGCACCCCATCCGGTCGCCTGATGTTTCAGATCATCGGTGCGATGGCGGAGTTCGAGCGAGCCCTCATTCAGGAACGCGTTCGCGCCGGCCTTCGGAACGCGCGCGCCAAGGGCAGACGGCTTGGAAGGCCGCGGGTGACTGTGGATGTCTCTAAGATTGCCTCTCTGCGTGCTCAGGGACGCTCCTGGGCCGAAATCACGGATGAGATAGGGGTCAGCAAGGGGACGGCGCAGAGGAACAGGCTGAACAGCAAGACCACCCTGAGCCATAATCGATTCGATGGAGCCCTGGACTGGTCTCGCGTGCAATCGGCCCGAATAGCCTGTCGTCGGACCGACAGTCATCCTTCCTCGCCCATGGTGAATTGCCTTCCCGATTCCCAGCATTCGGAAAAATCCTACGGCCCGGCAAATGCTTTTCGCTAAGCGTTCCCCGCTGGGTTAAGACTGAGCCGAATCGCCTTCAGCAGTTCGTTATTGTCGGCGGGCTTCTGAAAAAACGCGGTCGCGCCCGCCTTCAGAGCAAGTTGTTCGAAGGTGGCTTGGTCGCGTGAGGTTAGCACGATGACGGGCACAGTGGAGAGATAGCCCAACTTGTGCAATCGGTCAAGGACGACGAATCCATCTCCGTCAGGTAGGCCAATATCCAAAATAATCAGATCCGGGCGCTCTTTCTGAGTGGAGGTAATCGCTGCGTAGGCATCGCCAGCGGCGACGACCTCGTAGTTGTTGACTCGGAGGCGCAACTCCAGTCCGCGTACCAGATCGTGATCATCGTCAACTAGCAGAATCTTCGGGCTTGGTATCGCTCGTTCTCTTATGTTTATTGCGGTCCCGTTCGACAGCATGATAGTGACCTCCAACCTCACCATCGACGGACCGGGAGCAACGCTTTAGGGAACCTCGCCCTCCGCGAAAAATCGCCGTTACACTCAAAACCCCTCAACGAGCGCTATATGGTAACGTAAACCATTCGGTACTTTCTCCACTGATTTTCCGCGTTAAAGAATGACCTCCCGTCGGCCCGATGCCCGCGTCCTAATAAACTCAGCTGTGAGGAAGCCATTTTCCAGCGTCGTTCTTGAACCCTGTGATATATTTCCTGCTCTAGCAGGCTGCTGAAAAACGACTCCCCATCCACCGCCGGATGTGATACGGGCAAGCATGCGAGTGGCAGCAGCCATCACATTCAGCCCGGCAGCGAGCGCCATGGCCCAGACGACCGCTCTGAAAGTTCTTCACACCTTCACCGGCAGTTCCGACGGCGGCTTTCCAGCGTCAGGACTCATTTTTGATTCAGCTGGAAACATCTACGGACGGCGTTCAAGGGCGGCGACATGAGCGCCTGTAGCGGCTATGGTTGTGGCCTCGTTTACAAGCTCACACCAACCGGCACAGGCAGATGGACCGAATCGCCCGCCTACCGCTTTCGATTCGGAGCTACGGGAGTGTATCCCAGCGACCTGCTCTTCGACGCCGCCGGCAACTTGTATGGTATCGACTCTTTAGGCGGCATTTCGAACGGCTGCATCGTGTCTCAATCGTGCCAAATCGTCTTCGAGCTTTCACCCACATCCACGAACTGGAAAGAAACGGTGCTGCAGACATTCAGCAATGGAGTCGATGGAGGAAATCCAAACGACTTGGTGGCCGATGCCGCCGGCAACTTCTACGGCACTGCCTATGTCGGCGGTCCCTGCAGTGGCCTCGTATTTCGCCTTCTCCCAATGGCTCCGGCTCCGTCCTAGGCGGGAACCTCAGCGATTGCAGCGGCAACGGATGCGGAGTGATCTTCAAACTCGCGCCCAATTCCACCAGCAACTGGACCGAAACCGTCCTGCATTCCTTTACCTGCGGATCGGATGGAAAAGCCACCGAAGGAGTGCCCCTGACTTCCGGCCCGGATGGCAATCTTTACGGCACGGCCGCCCAAGGTGGCACGGCAAACCTTCACCAGTCATCTTTCGGTGCCCGATCCATGAGCGAAAATGAACGAAGTCAGGAACCCTGACATCTCCATAGGTGTCCATTGCTACATAGTGATCCTCCCATGAAGTATGATCGATTTGGCGGAGTTGTGGCTGGCTTTACCGCATCGTGGGCCGGTAGTCTCCGACCAGAGCCTGTGCCACCTTGTCGCGCGGGCTCTGCACTCGACGATGACAGAGTTACGCCAATGCGATGGGATCGCGCTGGCCCGAGAGGATGGCATCGAGAATAGCTTGGCCACTGGTTCCGGTGATGTCGCTGAGCACATGATGGAGCTGCAGGTTCATCTGCCTGAGCGCCTTCTGCATGTGCAGGATGTGCTCGGCTGCCGTCTCCAGCAGGCTGCCACGGTGCCGCCACAGGGTGCGAATGGCGCAGATCGTATCGGGTGGCCAGAAGCTTGCCCGCAACAATCCCACCGAGTTCAGATACTGGATCCACTGGCAGTCGGATACATCGCTCTTGCGTCCGGGCACACTCTCCGAGGGAGCGTGATAGGTATGTACTCGAATCGCGCCAAGGATGACAAACCATGCATCTAGCGCTTCAAAATGCGGAAACTATGAGTCGCCTGGTAGAGCAGGGCGAATTCCTTCTTAAGACGTTTCATGCGGAGTACGACAAAGACCCCGCAGGGTCGAAGACTGAGTTCGCGTTGTTCAACAAGGGTGCAAAGCGGATCGGAACGACTACAGAGTGTGGTAGATACGAGTAAGGTATTGGATGCTATCAGTGCGGACAAACAGACTTGCCCCTCTGAGAATGGGTGGTCAGCCCCTCTGTTCGGGACTTGACCCTACTGAGCGGAGCGTTTCGGGAACTGAAATCCTTACAACGCAGAGGCTTTCCACCCGCAGATACAAATGCGTTCGCTGGAAATTAGTTGCGGTAATTCCTGCCGATTTTGTTGACGCCAAGGCGGATGTGAACGCGAAGGCGGGCGATGGCAGCACCAGTCTCCAAGCAAACGGACTCTATCGGGTTTCCTCTCTGCGATCGGGTTTTTCGGCGATTTCCGTATGTCGTCTGGAATTACTCGCGGACCACAGGACCATCCAACTAGCGTCGTTTGCTGGCGCGTTATCCTTAATTTTATTGGTCCTGGTGGGATTGAACGGGGATTCAGCCGCGAAGGTTAACAGCTAGTGCAACGAGGTTGAACCCCTTAGCCCTGGCATCCGTTTCGATAGCTGTCAAGTGCGCGCGCCCCGCCGGCGGCGATTCTGCAGCAGGCAGCTCAGGAAGTTTTTGAGCTGATGCTCAGTTCTCCGCTGACCGTTCCCACTGAAACAGTGGAGGGCCGGAGTTGGACATCAGCTTAAGGAACCCAGATGAGCACCGAGAGCTTGGGGCTGACCACCCATCTGTCAGTTCGCTCGCTTCCTTTTGCTACCCATCCGTTACGTTGGTAATGCTCGTAAACCCTGTAGTTACAGGGATTCCGGGCCGACGGGCGGAGCAAGTTCGGGGGGCGTAAAGTTTTGCCTCACCGCCGCCGATGAGTCCCCATGGACGCGAGACCACTTTGCGTCTGTAGCCGCGGCGTCTCCCCTCCTGATCGAAACAGTCAAGCCGCAATTTGCAGCCCATAGCGGAGTGCGATGAAGGACCTTTCCGACGCCCATCTGGAGAAGACGCTACGGCGCCGGGTCAAAGCAGGATTCACGGTCGCCATTTTGCTGACGCTGGCTCTCGGAGTTCTCTCCTGGCGTAACGAGCGACGGGCGGTGGAGGACGCGGATTGGGTCGCCGACACCCATGAAGTATCTACCGATCTGGAACTTGCGCTCAGGCATCTGCTCGACGCCGAAACCGGAGGGCGAGGATTCGCGGTGACCGGGGAGGAGCAATTCCTGGAACCTTATGAGTCGGGAAAAGTTGCGGTCGTCCAAGACTTACAGGCGCTGCGCCTTCTAATTGTGGATGGCGATCAGAAACTACGGTTAGAGGTGCTGGAGACGCAAGCGAAGGCCGAACTCGGCGACATCGAGGAATTTGTGGCGGCGCGGCGGATGGCGCACAGCAGTCCCAAAGCGGCGTTGCTTGAGCAGGGGAAACAGGATATGGACACGGCGCGCATGACCGTGGCGTGGATGGAGGCCCGGCAGGAAACTCTTCTCGAGCAGCGCATCCAGCGGGCCCGCTCGGCGCAATATCTCGGCAAATCCGGTATCGCACTGGGATCGATTCTGGGGGCAATCTTCCTCTGCTTTGCCGGCCTTACTGTCAACCGCGAGATTGGCATCAGCGCCCGAGCCCGCGCTCAGATCGGCGCTCTCAACACCGACCTGGAAAGGCGCGTGGCCGAGCGCACTGCAGCTCTGGGCGAAAGCGAAGAACGCTTTCAAGCGATGGCCAATGGCATCCCGCAATTAGCCTGCATGGCGGCGGCCGACGGAGCGGTTTTTTGGTACAACCAGCGCTGGTACGACTACACCGGCACGACCCCCGAGCAGATGGAGGGGTGGGGTTGGCAGAGCGTCCTCGGCCCGGCAGTGCTGCCCAGCGTGCTGGAAAGATGGACCAGCGCAATCGCCAGCGGCGAGCCGTTTGAGATGGAATTTCCGTTGCGCCGGGCGGATGGAGTGTTCGGCACGTTCCTGACCCGCGTGGTGCCGCTCAAAGACGCTGCGGGCCGCGTAACCCGCTGGTTCGGCACGAATACGGACATCAGCGAACGCAAGCAAACGGAGGTGCGGCTGGCGGCGCAGGCGCAGGAACTCTCCATCTCCAGCCAGTCGCTCGAAGCGCAAACCCGGGTGTTCAAACTGGTCTTGGAGAGCATGGGCGAGGGATTGATTGCGGCCGACCGCGATGGGCGCTTTATCATCTGGAACGATTCCGCGCGCAACCTAATGGGCCGGGGAGCGGCGGACTTGCCTTCCGAGCAATGGACCCCTCACTACAGGGTCTTTCTGCCCGACGGCGTCACCCCTTATCCGCCTGATCGTCTTCCGCTGGTGCTTTCGCTACACGGGGAATCGGTGCAGGTGGAATTGATGGTCGAAAATCCGGACCGCGAAGGCGGGGTGTTCATGGAAGTGACGGCGCGCCCTATGAAGGACGCTGAAGCCAACCTTTGCGGAGGCGTCGCCGTGCTTCACGACATCACCCAGCGCAAACGGGCCGACGCCGTGCTGGCCCGGCAGGCCCAGGAGTTATCCCGGCAAACCGAGGAATTGCTGCGCTCGCGGCAGGCATTGGAGGCGCAGACGCGCATGCTCAAGCTGGTCCTGGACAGCATGGGCGAGGGCTTGGTGGCGGCTGACCGCGAAGGGCGCTTCATCATCTGGAACGATGCCGCAAAAAAACTGATGGGACAGGGCGCGGCCGACCTGTCCAGTGAGCAGTGGACCCCCCATTACAAGATGTACCTTGCCGACGGTGACACGCCCTATCCCACAGACGATCTTCCGCTGGTGCGGGCTCTACGCGGGGAATCGGTGCAGGCGGAAATGATGATTCAGCAAGCGGACAATGAGCCGGGGATATTTCTGGAAGCCACGGCTCGCCCCATGAAGGACGCTGAGGGCAACCTCTGCGGCGGGGTCGTCGCCTTTCGCGATGTCAGCGGCCGCAAGGCGGCGGAGCGGGAAATCCAACAACTGAATCGCGACCTGGAAGCGCGGGTGATCGCACGCACCGCCGAACTGCAAGCCGCCAACGCGGAGCTCGAAGCCTTCACCTATTCCGTTTCGCACGATCTGCGCGCGCCGCTGCGCCACATGACCGGATTCGCCAAAATTCTAGTGGAGGACTTCGGCCCATCTGTGCCCGAAGAGGCGCAGAAGTATTTGCTGCGGGTTGAATCCGCCGCGCTCAGCATGGGCCAATTGGTGGATGCATTGTTGAACCTGGCCCGCGTGAGGCGGCAGGCGCTTACCGTACAGGCCACCGATTTGGGTGCGATCGTTAAAGACATCCTAGCGATGCTCGAACCGGAGTCGGAGGGCCGGCAGATCGAATGGAAGATCGCCGAGTTGCCGTCTGTGGAGTGCGATCCCGCTTTGATCCGGCTGGTTTTTCAAAATCTGATTGGAAACGCGCTGAAGTACTCACGTCCCCGCTCGCCCGCGGTCATCGAGATTGGACAAATCCAAGAAAAGGCTAACCTCACGATCTTTGTTCGCGATAACGGAGTGGGTTTCAGCATGAAATATGCCTATAAGTTATTTGGCGTGTTTCAGCGCCTGCACCCGGCCGAAGATTTTGAAGGCACGGGTGTGGGACTGGCCACCGTGCAGCGCATTATCCAGAAACACGGAGGCCGCATCTGGGCGGAAGCGGAACTGGATCATGGCGCGACGTTCTATTTCACTCTGGGGGCCGGGGAACGTTCCCCGGAGAAGGCAGTTGCGGCTGCCGGAGGTCAATTGTGAGCGCATTCGTTCGACGGCACGCTTGCTGAGTCGAATCGTCGAGACACTGTGCACAACGGAGAAGGTTGTTCTACGCCGAACGCATCCAGCAGTTTAGGCGGCTAAACCGCTCATCGAGTAGCCGATGAAATGGCCAGAGACCCCTCAACTGCCTTGACAAACCGCATTTATCTTGATTGGCCAAGGCAAACTGGCCGAGGCACGGCAAAGCATCCAGAGAAAAGCGTGACGACGGCTACGGGCCGTAGCTTGCGCGCGATCTTCCAACGTCCTCGAACGCTAAGGTCAATTATGTCGCGGAGGATTCACCTGAGGAGAATGTAGCGGAAGTTAGGAAAACGGAACACGGTGAGGCCCCCATTTCTTCGGCCGCTTCCCAAAAAGGGAAGGCCAGACAAACCCTTCCCTTCCGCGCCTTGAAACTCGGCGACGCTAGCGTTCGCCTTCCTTTATAATGATACATGGCGGACTCCAGATCCTTTGTTTCCAGCTTTGACCAGCTGACTTCCGATGTCACGAGCAATCATGTTCTCCCTCGCGGATGTACTTTCAGCGAAACTGACTGGATGTCGCTCGTGATTTGCGCAAGGATCTCGCGAAGAGTCCGGGGAGTGGGCGAACCCTGATTTCCATGTTTGGCCTCGAAGTCCACCAACACTGCCTTCGTGTGCTCGGCAAGTTCCAAGGTTACATGACAGGCAATCTGACGGTGGGATCGGTGCTGAAGCGATTGCACCGAGGAGCTGTCGGGCCGCCTCCGCCGGTTTATCGTTCAGAAGGCTTGCCACTCAAGGGTTTTCGCCGATGACGCTCCCGGCGCAAAGTGGCGACGCAATAAATTGCTGGGACCGATAAGGTCTTGAATTGTTAGAAGGCCTGCATGGCACTGGCTTCGCTTGGGTCGGCGAGGGAAAGGATCGCCTAGACTTCCCGAGCCTCCCAGTTTTATACGGATTTTCTGGGCCCGGTACAGGTCTCGAAATCGTGTTGTTTCTCGCTGAGTGTCGTAGGCAAGTTTGCAGTGCCGACAAGCAATCGTCCCATTCCCGTCGCCGGCATAGAGAATGGCCACGCGCCGTCCACAACTAGCGATCGGACATAGCAGCCATGCCCGACTACCTCCATAATGACAGGGGGTCCACTTAAGCCGAACATGGCAGAGGTCGCTAGGTCGATGAATCCGAGATAGAGTCACCCATTCCTTATCGGGGGCTGCGCGCGGTCGAAACACGTCCACTTTCCAACTTCCACAAAAAAAAGTCGGCGCGAATCGCAGCAGCAATTCTCTTCGCTGCCAGTTTCGGACATCGAGTTCCCGATAGTGGGAGGGGCCCGCATGCCCCACAATAATTCCGACTTCTGCACCTTTCCGCTTCTTGCACTCGGTGTCCCCAAAATCTCCCAGCTTTTGTCTTTTTCCGTGGCCCTGCGGTTTGCCCTGCTCTAAAGTTTTCCCATCGACCATCGTGCTGCTGCCTCAAGAATCCTATCCTATGCTCGGTGAGCCGTATCCTGTGCCCGACGATCCTGCGCCGACGGCCGCCAATCTTCATTGGTGCTGTAAGGGTTTTCTACCGGTGCATGAAACCTGGCTCTATTGCCGGATGGCGTTGGCGTTGGGTTCTGAAAGAACGATGGCGACACATTTCAGATTGATTCGCCGATGTAGGTCAGGAACGAGCAAAACGGGACAGGTTTATGAGGCCTCCAGTGCCGTGCTGCTCTATAGATGCGAGCGCAAAATTTGCCGCATGACAGATCCCCGTAAACTCCGGATCACGGGAGTTGCGGGTGCCTCGCAGCAGCGCTACTCGAAACACAAGGCGCCCCTCGTAGGGAGATCGTAGGTGGTGAAAATGCAGTCAACAACTGCCAGGAGGCACAGATAATGCTAACCGACGCTATGTCTCTGCACGGTTTTGCCATTCAAGCCACGGATGGTGAGATTGGGACTGTAGATCAGTTCTATCTCGACGACGAGACATGGGCGGTCCGCTATCTCACGGTCGAAACCGGCGGTTGGCTCGGTGGTAGCCAGGTCCTGATCTCCCCAATTTCAGTGGTTAATACGGACTGGCAAACCAGGCGGCTGGATGTGGCACTGACGAAAAAACAAGTTGAGAACAGTCCCAACACCGACACGCATCGCCCCGTGTCGCGCCAGCAAGAGGCGCAATATTTCGGATATTACGGCTATCCCAATTACTGGGGTGGTCCTTTTCTGTGGGGCCCAGCCTACTATCCCACGGGCCTGGCTATTCCGACGGCTGCGTCCAAGAAAGCGTTGGCGGACAGAATTCGGGGACAATCGAAAGATTCGCATCTGCGGAGCGGCCAAGTAGTCAAGGGGTATCACGTAGAAGCGACGGATGGTGAAATCGGCCATGTGCAAGGGTTTGTCATGGACGATGAAGCGTGGGCTATCCGCTATATTGAGGTGGCAACTCGGAATTGGTGGCCGGGCAAGAAGGTGTTGGTATCGCCCGCCTGGATTGAACGTGTAAGTTGGATCGATGCCAAAGTCCTCGTCGGACTGTCCAGGGAAGGCATCCAAGGGGCTCCGGATTTTGTCGAGTCCAGCCTGATCACTCGTGAATACGAAGAACGACTCTACCGTCACTACGTGCGCCAACCTTATTGGTTGAGCGAAGCTCGACGAGAGTCGGATTTATCCATGAGCGGTGTTTGTTAGCTTCGCGCCCGTAGCTTGTCTCGAGTAGCAAGATGAATGAAGGAGTGAGCGATTATGACAACAAAATTTACTCCGCTGCATGACCGCATCCTGGTGCGCCGAGTAGAAGAAGCGGCCACCACGCGGGGAGGACTCATCATCCCCGATTCTGCCAAAGATAAACCACAGGAGGGCAAGGTCATCTCTGCGGGAAAAGGCAAGACCAACGAGGAGGGCAAATTGTTCCCACTCGCGGTGAAGGAAGGCGACGGCATCCTATTCGGCAAGTACTCCGGCACCGAAATCAAACTTGACGGAGAGGATTTCCTCATTATGAAAGAAGAGGAGGTTCTGGGCATCGTCACGGGTGCAGGCAAGAAGGCGACCGTTGGCGCTCGCGAGACCGCCGGTGCCCGCAAATAGGATCGCTGTCTCCCGGTCTCCTGCGATCGCTCAATCTCGATTGTGTGTGGTCCCAATGCAAGAGCCGATGCCTGCCACGGCGCAATGCGCAGAGCCTGAGCAACAGATTTTGACGACATCATTTTAAGGAGAGAGAATCATGGCAAAGCAAATCGTACACGGAGAAGAGTCGCGGCAGGCGATCTTGCGCGGCGTTAACTTGTTGGCGGACGCGGTGAAGGTAACTCTTGGCCCCAGGGGGCGCAACGTAGTCATCGAGAAGAAGTTCGGGTCTCCCACTATCACGAAAGACGGTGTCACCGTGGCGAAAGAGATCGAACTGCAGGACGGCCTGGAGAACGTGGGCGCTCAGATGGTCCGCGAAGTCGCCAGCAAAACGTCCGACGTTGCCGGTGACGGGACGACAACCGCGACCGTCTTGGCTCAGGCCATTTACCGCGAAGGCGTCAGGACCGTCGCAGCCGGCGCGAATCCCATGGCCATGAAGCGCGGGATCGAGAAAGCTGTCGATGCGATTTGCGGCAACATCGATGCCAAGACCGGCGAACGCAAGAACGGCGAATTGGACAAGTTCTCCAAGCCAGTGACCGGCGACATGATCGCACAGGTCGGAAGTATCTCCGCCAACAACGACTCCAACATTGGCCAGATTATCTCGGACGCCATGAAAAAGGTCGGCAAGGACGGCGTCATTACCGTGGAGGAGGCGAAGACCCTCGAAACTCAACTCGAAGTCGTCGAAGGCATGCAGCTCGACCGCGGCTATCTTTCTCCATATTTTGTCACCGATCCGGAGCGCATGGAGGTTGCTTTCGAGAACGCCTACGTCCTCATCCACGAAAAAAAGATCAGTTCGATGCAGGACTTGGTGCCGCTGCTGGAACAGATCGCCAAAAGCTCCAGGCCTCTCGTCATCATCGCCGAAGACATCGAGGGCGAAGCGCTTGCTACTCTGGTCGTCAACAAACTGCGAGGAACACTACAAGTTGCAGCCGTCAAGGCTCCCGGCTTCGGCGACCGGCGACAGGCCATGTTGCAGGACATCGCATCCCTCACCGGCGGCAAGGCCATCACCGAAGATTTGGGAATCAAACTAGAGAACGTCCAAATCAGCGATCTGGGCCAAGCGAAAAAAATCAAGATCGACAAGGACAATACGACCCTCATCGAAGGCGCCGGGAAGAAGGGCGATGTCGAGGGCCGCGTGAAGGAAATTCGGGCCCAGATTGAAAAGACGACAAGTGACTACGACCGCGAGAAACTGCAGGAACGATTAGCGAAACTCGTGGGTGGAGTGGCTGTGATTAAAGTGGGTGCGGCGACCGAGACCGAAATGAAAGAGACGAAAGCTCGCGTCGAAGACGCTATGCACGCGACTCGCGCTGCGGTGGAGGAAGGTATTGTCCCGGGCGGCGGAGTCGCTCTGGCGCGGTGTGCGATAGCTCTCAACAAGTTGGAACTGGAGGGTGACGAGCAGATCGGCGTCAACATCGTGAAACGCGCCCTGCAGGAACCACTCCGCCAGATTGCCGAAAACGCCGGCGAAGAAGGCGCCATCGTGCTGGGCAAAGTGCTCGAATCGAAGGACCCGAACTTCGGCTACAACGCCTTGACGGAAGAGTACGAAGACTTAGTCAAAGCCGGAGTACTTGATCCAACCAAGGTCGTGCGCACAGCCCTAACCAATGCCGGATCCATTGCTGCGCTCATGCTGACCACCGAGGCCCTAATCGCCGACATCAAAGAAGAAACAATGGGCGCCCCGTCCGGTGGGCGTAGCGGCATGGGAGACGGGTACTAGGAAGTAGCTCAGCATCCACAATCGTTGAAGAGGTCGGCAGTTCCCTACTTTTATAGTCTTTGCAAGTTCAGGAGATTGGAATCATGGGTAAAACTATCGGCATTGATCTCGGTACCACGAATTCGGTCGTAGCGATTATGGAGGGCGGCGAAGCCAAGGTGATCACCAATGAAGAAGGCAGCCGGACCACTCCCTCGGTCGTCGCTTTTACAAAGAATGGTGAGATACTCGTCGGACAAATCGCAAGACGCCAATCCACAACCAATCCCGAAAATACAATTTATTCGATCAAGCGTTTCATGGGATGCCGCCACAACGAAGTTAACGAAGAGCTGAAAATGGTGCCTTACAAAGTCGAGGCCCACGGCGACCACGTAGTGATCGTCGCACAAGGCAACAAATACACTCCGCCGCAGATCTCAGCCATGATTCTCCAGAAACTGAAAAAGGCAGCGGAAGACTACTTGGGCGAAAAGGTAACCGAAGCGGTTATCACGGTCCCTGCGTATTTCAACGACGCGCAACGACAGGCTACAAAAGATGCCGGGAAGATCGCCGGACTCGCGGTTAAGCGCATTATCAACGAGCCTACGGCAGCTGCTCTTGCCTACGGACTGGATAAGAAGAAAGACGAGACCATAGCCGTTTACGACTTCGGAGGTGGGACCTTTGACGTTTCCATTCTGCACGTTGGCGACGGTCTCATCGAGGTTGCGGCCACGAACGGGGACACGCATCTTGGCGGTGACAATATCGACCAGCGACTGGTTGAATGGCTGATAGACGAGTTCAGAAAAGATGAAGGTCTCGACTTGCGAGCCAAGGGAAACGAGATGGCTCTTCAGCGCCTCCGGGATGCGGCTGAGCGCGCCAAGATTGAACTCTCTTCCACCATGGAAACCGAAATTAATCTGCCTTTCATCACTGCCGACGCCAATGGACCCAAGCATCTCGTCAAGAAACTGACGCGCGCAAAACTGGAGTCGATGGTCGAGGATCTTGTGCAGCGCTCCGTGCCGCCGTGCAAACAGTGCATGAAGGATGGCAGTGTCGATATCGGGAAGATCAACGAGGTCGTACTCGTTGGTGGCCAGACCAGAATGCCGCGCATTCAGCGACTCGTGAAGGAACTATTCGGCAAAGAGGGCGACAAGAGCGTGAACCCTGATGAAGTGGTCGCTGTAGGAGCGGCGCTTCAGGGGGGTGTCCTGCAAGGCGAAGTGAAGGATCTTCTACTTCTCGATGTAACCCCGCTTACACTCTCGATCGAAACGCAGGGCTCCGTATCGACGCCGATGATTCCACGCAATACAACGATTCCAACGCGCAAGATGGAAGCGTTTTCGACTGCCGCGGACAATCAGTCCACGGTCGAAGTTCACGTTCTACAAGGCGAGCGCCCCATGGCAGACCAGAACCGCACGCTTGGCAAGTTCCAACTGACCGGGATCCGGCCCGCCCCACGTGGAGTACCTCAGATCGAGGTCACATTCGACGTCGATGCAAACGGCATCCTGAACGTAGCTGCGAAAGACATGGCGACGGGCAAAGACCAGAAGATCACCATCACTTCGTCGTCGGGCCTGAGCAAAGAGGAGATCGAGCGCATGGCGAAGGAAGCCGAGTCGCACGCAACGGATGACAAAATCAGACGCGAACAGATCGAAGCGAAGAATCAGCTGGACTCCATGATTTACAACGTGGAGAAGTTGGTGCGCGATCTCGGTAACAAGATTGCGGGTTCGGAACGCGGCCAGGTTGAAAACTCGCTCGCCGATGCCAGGAGGGTGCTGGAGTCCGCCGACAAGCATCAGATGGACGAAGCCCGCGAACGTCTCACAAAGGTATCGCACAAGCTTGCGGAACAGATGAACACCAAAGCGCAGCCGCGAAGCACGTCTGGCTCTGGTCCCATTGGCGGTGTCAATTCCGGAGCCGGTGGACCTCCCAGTCGTGATGAGGGCGTGATTGACGCTGAGTATGCTGACGTCGGACAGAAAACATCCGCTTAGTTCCACGCCAGGATTGTCGTAGAGCGAGGATCTGGGACGTGCGGTGTGAGCGCGAAAACAATCCAGCCAGCAGTGTGCGGTTTGAACAGATAAGACCGCGGGAATCTCTAACCCTTGCTGCCGTTCCGGAGCCGCTCGTGCAGAAAGATGTCGATGAAGGGATACGATTGAAGTGTCCAAGTTCAATCGAAAATCCCCCGGCCATCGTGCGGGGCTTTTCGTCCATTACAAAAACGCACTAATTGTACCGAAAATGGAGGTTAGATATGCCCACAACCCGCATTCCTCTTACTCATATAATCGCTTCAATTGAGCGAGCTATGCCACGTTTCGACACTCATAACCAACATCCAAATTGCGTTGATTGTTCGGCACCAGCAGCAGTCACGCTTGAAACCGAGAGCGACGTTGGGGGCCGATTTTTTGATCTATGCGGGAAAGATTTTGAGGAAAGGCTTTCCACGGATGCAGCTTTCCTTGCCCGTGTAGTTGCTGGAATTGTCCGGGATAAGCTCAAAGAAACTGGCTTCTAGTCAGACTGTTTGCGTGGTCTGCCTCCGCCGTGGGTCCCGCTCCCGAGTCGTGCAACTGCGCAAATACGCGAAAATTGTTAAGCGTGTTCACAGCCAAAAGATCGGTCAGCACTTCGATGTGCCGGGTATCGGTGCGGACGAGAGGAGCCGCAACCCTCATCGACGAGAACGATGGCTTGTGGTTCGAACTCCAATCGGGGAGCTGCTTGGCTTTCCATGAGCCATGGGACAGCGGCGAGTACGATACCTCGCACCTACACACAATCATTCCGACTTCTGTGCCTTTCCGCTTCTGGCACTCGATGTGCTCTAACTCATCCGGCATTTTCCTTTTTGCGTGGCCCTCAGGTTTCCCCTGCTCTAAAGTTTCTCCAGGGAGGTCCACCATGCTCCTGCCCACAGCGAACGGCGAACAGTGTCATAACCGTTTACGTCAGCCAAGGGGACAAGCGCAGTCCCTGCTCTAAAGTTGGGCTAGGAGGTCCACCATGCTGCTTCCAAAAGAACCGTATCCCGTACTCAGGGAACCCTATCCTGTGTCTACCGAACCCGCCGCCGCCCCGAATCCTTTAGCGGGTCCTGCGACGGCAACAACGCATCTGCTTGCCCCCAGGGTGCGGCCTAGAATTCTCCTGGTCGATGACAATGAGAATGACATTCTCCTAACCCGAAGGTCGCTGGAAAAGCAAGATTGCGAAGTCGTCTCCGCCAGCAGCGTCCAGATGCTCTCCACCGGATTGCCAGCCCGGCTGCGCGTCAACCGCGAACTGGAAGTCATCGACAAACCACCCGGGCCGCCCCGACAGACGGGCGGGTTAGGGCGAACTGCCGACCATCGCTCTCGAAATGCGCGCTCTTCAAGAGCCCGAACACACCGTTGAAAGGCTGAATTCTCATGGCGACTCCTAAAACCGGCGCTGTCCACATCGAAAGCTCGCACTACCCGCCGTTACTTTTGCGTCATCCTGGCAATCCCATTTTGACAGGTAAGGATTGGCCCTACCCCATTAACAGTGTGTTCAACGCGGGGGCGACTTTATTGCCGGATGGGACAACGCTGCTGTTATGTCGCGTCGAGGATCGCCGCGGCTTGTCGCATCTTTGCGCGGTGCGGTCCAGGAACGGGGTTGATGGATGGCAAATCGATCGGGAACCTACCTTGATGCCCGATGCCGAGCGCTATCCCGAGGAGATATGGGGGATTGAGGATCCGCGTATCACGTTCGCGCCCGAGCTACAACAATACGCGGTAACTTACACGTCTTACTCACGCGGCGGGCGGGAGTGTCGCTGGCCCTGACCAAGGACTTCCGAGCCTTCGAGCGCTACGGTGTCATCATGTCTCCGGACGATAAAGACTCGGCGCTGCTGCCGCGCAGAATTGACGGATACTGGGCACTGATTCATCGTCCCATGACCAACCTGGGGGCGCATATTTGGATTTCTTATTCTCCCGACCTGCGCTATTGGGGAAGGCACAGGCTAATGCTGGAAGCACGGCGCGGCGCGTGGTGGGACGCCAACAAAATCGGTTTGTCGCCCCCGCCGATAGAGACTTCGAGGGGATGGCTGGTGCTCTACCATGGCGTGCGCCATACGCCTTCGGGTTGTCTATATCGCCTGGGATTGGCCCTGTTCGATCCGGAGAAGCCGGAAAAATGCCTGCTGCGGGGAGATTCGTGGATCTTTGGCCCGGAGGCCGAGTATGAACGTCACGGCGACGTTGACGAAGCCATGCCAGCTATTTCCCTTACTAACGGGAGGGTGCCAGTTGCACGACACTAACCGGTTAACTCTCAACGTGCCATTAGCTCACCAATTTTGTCTGGGCAGAAAGTGGATCGTTGGCGGTCACTGTTAGTGCTAAGGCCACATCTTCCCGTTGCATGGCCAGAAAGCTGGCAATAGTTTGTTTCAACTCAGAGTCCACCTCGTCCGCAATAATCATAATATCGGGCAGAACCGAGTTGAAATCCACGCTGGCCAGGTTACGTTTGATCGTCTCAAAGATGCTGACCTGCAAGAGTCGCGACTCCTGCACGATCATGGGTGCGGTGTAGCCCTGGCGGTAGCGGGATTGTCCGTGACTCACAGCCGCCGGGCTGGGGCTGTCAACCGCTTCTACGTCGCGCGAGCTCCGCAGGCGTGCAGTAATACTCTTTATCATCCCGGGTAGAAATGCGGTGCGCTCGCTTGCGGAAAGGGGAATTGCGGCCAACTCGCTTAGCTGTTCCACACGTGCCAGCCAGCGTTGCATCAAGACGGCGAGGTCGCGGTCCAGAATGGAGGCGGCACCCTCCTTGGCCGGCTTTAAGGAAGGCAGAGACAGTCAGCTTTTGTCTATCCATAAGCCCGGCAAGCCGCTTAGCGTCGAAGGGCTTTACTAGAACTTCATCGGCCTGAAGAAGGATGGCGTTCATCGCTTTTTGTACGTCAGGAAAGTCGCTGACTACCAGGGTCAAAGCTTCGGGCTGGCAGCGACGCATCGCGGTCCACGACCGCAAAGCCATCTCCCGGCTCCGGCATGTGAAGATCGGTGATAAGAACGTCGAAACGCTGCATGGCAATCTGCTTGAGGGCGTCGGTGACGCTCTTGGATGTAACCACCTCACAGTTTTGCCTCTCCAGCGACCTCCGCGTCAGAGCAATTTCATGGTCGTTGTCATCGACCAA
>Ga0302324_100013054_pt1 | contig 16880 bp, 13 predicted proteins | sample Palsa_T0_1_FD_201949 | JGI IMG/M metagenome (GOLD analysis project Ga0302324, IMG submission 201949) | Peat permafrost microbial communities from Stordalen Mire near Abisko, Sweden - Palsa_T0_1 | ecosystem: Environmental > Terrestrial > Soil > Palsa > Peat permafrost | place: Sweden: Abisko...
CGATGGCATGCCGCCACTTGCGATGGGCATGGATCAGGTCTACCGCCCCTCAACGCCCGAAGAAGCACGTAAAGACATCCAAGAACTAGCTCTTCACAAACCCGACCTCGTCAAGATGTGGGTGGACGACTTTTACGGTCAGTATCCCACGATGAAACCCGAAATCTACGCGGCCATCATCGACGAAGCCCACAAACAGCACCTGCGCGCGGCCGCCCATGTCTTTCATCTTGAAGATGCCCAGCGCCTCCCAGACGACGGTCTCGACATTTTTGCGCACTCTATCCGCGATGCTGAAATCCCCGAAAGTCTCATCGCCAAAATGAAGCGCAACCACGTCGCGTACATTGCAACCTTGTCGCTCGATGATTTTGCTACTGCTTATGGAGATGATCCTGCGTGGCTCAGCCAGCCTTTCTTTCGCGACTCCCTTGAGCCCGGCGTGTACGAGATGATCACCAGCCAGCAGTACAAGGACTCGCTCAAGACCAGCAAACCCGCAGCCATTGAGCGCGACGCTCTGCCCATGGCGATGAAGAACTTCAAAAAGGTATACGACGCCGGCATCCTCGTCGCGCTCGGCACCGACTCTGGAGCCACTCCTGTACGCGCCTTCGGCTTCAGCGAACACATGGAACTGCAACTGCTCGTCCAGGCCGGTCTGACACCGCTCCAGGCCATCACTGTAGGCACGAAAAACGCCGCGCAACTGCTCCACGTCTCCAGCGAATTTGGCACACTTACACCAGGACTTAAGGCCAACTTTATCGTTCTCGATAAAGATCCGTCGCTCGACATCCACAACACCGAATCGATCGTGTCTGTGTGGAAAGACGGGAAAAAAGTAAGCGATGGGCCTCGCGCAAATTAGGAATTCCTGATAGAGTCGTCAAGCTCGCCAAAGCAGCCGAGGCATCATGAGGCTATGAATTTGCTTGACACCTGCGACCGTCTGCCGCAAAGTCAATCACGCGACTCCCGCGCCGAATTCAGCGCCTGAACACTCCCTCATCCGGTGAGCCGCAACTTGACCCAGCGGAGACCCTATGCACTCGCTGCACAATATTCATGTCACCCATGCGACCTTGCTCGCTATCCTCGTCTCGGCTCTGATTCTGTGGATTCTTGGCGCTGTCTGGTATTCGCCTGCCACTTTTTCAAAGCCTTGGATGTCGGCCCTCGGCATTCGTCCTGACCACGCGAAAACGGGGCTGACTGCCGGTATGATCTCCTCCTTTATCGGAGACCTGATTTTATCTCTCGTCCTCTGGCACATGGTGGCCTGGGCCCGTGCTGATACCTATGCAGCCGGAGCATTCATTGGCTTTCTCTGCTGGCTTGGATTCATCGCCGCGCCAGCATTTCCGCAAGGAATCTACGAGCGCCGCCCGTTCAAGCTTTTCGTCATCAACACGGGCTACTGGCTTGTGGGTCTGCTCATCACCGGCGGTCTTTTAGCCGTCTGGCGCTAACTACAAAACCCGCGCGGTATCCTTGGCAAAGTAAGTAACAATAAAATCCGCGCCTGCCCGGCGAATGCCAATCAACGACTCCAGCATTGCCCGCTCCGGTTCAAGCCAGCCTTTTTCAAACGCCGCCTTCAGCATCGAATATTCGCCGGAAACCTGGTAAGCCCCAATGGGCACATCGAACCGCTCCCGCGCCGCTCGAATCACATCCAGATACGGCATTGCCGGCTTCATCAGCACCATATCCGCGCCCTCGCCCAGGTCCAGTTCAATCTCCCGCATGGCCTCGCGAATATTCGCCCCATCCATCTGGTAACTGCGCCGATCCCCAAACTGAGGAGCCGAATCTGCCGCCTCGCGAAACGGACCGTAGAACGCCGAGGCAAACTTTGAGGCGTAACTCAAAATCGGCGTCTGCTCCAGGTCTTCCTCATCCAGCGCCCGGCGAATTTCCGCCACTCGCCCATCCATCATGTCACTCGGAGCGACGATATCCGCGCCAGCCTGCGCCAGACTAGCCGCGGCGCGCCCTATTACATCCACTGAAGCGTCGTTCTCTACCTCGTAGCCATCGGCCGTTTCGACGACCATGCCGCAGTGCCCGTGCGTCGTGTACTCACACAAACACACATCGGCAATGAGCACGAGCTTCTTTGAGGCGGAATCAGCTTTCAGCGCACGTAGCGCAGTCTGGACGATCCCATGCTCGTCCCACGCGCCTGTGGCCTGCTCGTCCTTGGTCTCCGGCAGACCAAACAGCAAGAGGCCGCCCAGCCCAAGCTGAGCAGCCTCTTCAGCCTCTTTGACTGCCTCGTCGACGCTCAGGTTAAACACCCCGGGCATCGATCCAATCTCCCGCCGCACACCCTCGCCAGGGCACACAAACAGTGGATAAATCAACTGCCCAGGTTCGAGCCGCGTTTCCCGCACCAAGTCGCGTAGTGCGGCTGTTCGTCGCAATCGCCGCATTCGAATCAACGGAAAATCCATCCTTCAATTCTAATTCCTAGTGCGGCACGACTCGCTCGGCGCACCTACGCCTGCAAATTCAATGCCTGTTGAAGTGGTTTGCGAAGTGAACGGCGACGTGTGTTCCGAAGACCGCTACCGAGAGCAGAATTCCCAGCGCCGCCGGTCTCTTCTTCCGCCATAACCAGAGGACCGCCGCGAGGCAGATCGCGACCGGGATTACAAGCACCACGAAAAAATGCGCCCCCTCCGAGTGCTCGATGTCCAATCCCGGAAACGAAACCGCTGTTAGATACAACAGGCAAAACGCTCCTATCACTAGCAGGACCGCACCCAGCGCGCCTGCCGCCAACAAACCAGCTTTCTTTCCCATCTGCTCCATCGCTTGCTCCTCCCACCGGCGTGCGTGCCTGAAGCACCACGCCATCCACTCCCGCCCGGAGTGTTTTAGAATCGCCGTCGTACCTCCCAGAGCCCACCACAGAGCTTCCCAATCGCTCTCAACAAACTCGAGTTCCCGCAGCATGGCTAGAGCCCACACGCGGCTGCGTTCCGGTGCCAGACGCGCTACGCCGCACAGCAGTCTGGTCGCCAGCCCACGCAGCAGCGACATTAGCCCTTCACCTCGCCGTAAGCCGCATTGCCCAACCGGCCGGGTCGCCACGAAGCAGGATTCTCGCGTGCAAACTGCGCCCCCTCCGGAGTAAGCCGGTACATGTGCCTTGGAGGTTTGCCTAACTCGGCGTTCTCCCACGCAGTATCCAGCAACCGCCGTTCCGCCATCCGCATAAGAATCGGATATAGCGTTCCAGACTTCAGCCCTGTGCCTCGGCTGATCTCATATCCGTATTTCCACGCCGCCGATTCCTCAAGAAAAGCATCCAAAACCATGAGTGTCTGAGGCGAAAGTCTTAAATTCATCTCCAAACTCTACATATGTAGAGTTTGTGTGTCAACGAGATTTTAACGGGTCGTCAACCTTAGAGGAAAGGGCCCGGCGCGAGAAGAAACCCGCCGCCAGGCCCTGTTTTATATTGGCTGTTGCCTTACTTCTACCCGTGCGACATAACCTCGTATCCAGCTGCATTGGGAGCACTGCATAGGACCACCAAGGTCCATATCCCTAGCGCCGTCCCCAGCGGTAGATGAATCAAAGCCAGGCAGCCGGCAACAATCGCCACCCATCGTCCCCACGGCGACTTCTGCATCAGCCCCAGTCCGGCAGCCAACGCCAGGCCGAATCTAAGAGCTAACGCCATCCACGCAAACTTCAAGAAGAAAAGCGGCATTGCCGGGCCTGATCCGAATCGATGACCGAATCCATGCCCATCCCAGCCATGCAGATCAGATCCGAGAGGCCCCATGTGCCCGGCCAAGACAGCATGCGCAAAGGCCAGCCCCAAAAATCCTGTAATCGCGATCAGTCCGGCGTACACCAGCCAGCCCACCGCCAATGCGTTGATCCGCCGCTCCACCAGGGCCATGGGTAGCCATCCCCGTTGCCAGCCAGCGTGCATTGCCGATGGCACACCTAAACCACTAGTCCGCCCACATCGCGGGCAAATTCCCTGACCCGCCACGAGAGCCTGTCCACATCCGTTGCAATACATTCGCGCCTCCAATCGTGCCGCCACGTATCAGCTTGTGCCTGGGGAGCACATCCATGGTCCGCTCGCACTGCCCTCAATTCAATACGCAACCCGTCTTCGCCTTGTTCCCGACAGGCCGCGGCTGGTCCGGCTTGCCTCGACTGACCCTGTCTGGTCATCCCAGTAGGTCGCAATTCGTACCCCAACCCTGCGAGTTACTTTGAAATCAATGGTAACGACCTCTACAAATCCATGATGTGAACTGCTAACATCCGCGCATGCGCCGTGCCGCTATCATCGTCGGCCTGAGCAGCGCGACCATCGTGCTATGCGCACTCTGCGGGTGCTCCTGGAGAGACATCCTTCTGCCCAGTACCCCGACACTGTCCAACGCCGTAGCTGTCGACCGCGCTCTCCACCTCTGCTCTCTAACCCAGGGCGATCAGCCTTTCCATCTCATCCTCAATATCTCCCCTCCGGACGAAGCGGCCCCCAATTCGCGTCTCCGCTCTGGCATGCAAGCCCGGATCGAGATCTACTGGCTCAATTCCCTCACCTACCGCACAGTCATACACTCGTCTAAATTCACTCAGATCCGCATCGTCAACGGGCATGTCGTCGAGGAGCACGATACAGGCGACTTCTATCCGCGTTGGATCCAGAACTTCATGGATGCCATCTTCGATCCCATTCCCGAGGCTGCCACCTTGCGTAAAGTTCCAGGCACCATACCTGTCGGAGTTCAGTCCCATGCTTGCATCTCCAGCCCAGACCGCCTGAATGCCGTTCCCGATCAGTTGCATTCCGGGGAAATCTGCTTCCAGGATGCAGAACCCAAGATCGCCAGCGGCGTAGACTTCACCCGTTCTGTCTGGTTCAGCGACTTCACTCCGTTCGGCTCTCAGGAAATACCTCGCACCCTGGTCGACGACCTGCCTGCCAGCGTGCTCGTCCGCGGCGAAGTCACGATCCTTGAACCGCTCCGGCAGTCAGACTACAGCCTGGTAAAGGCCAGAGAGTTCACGCCACCGGCACAACAGATCGAGACGACACTGGTATCTACGGCGACTGCGCAGTCCCTGCTCGATGTGAATAGAGGTCAGAGTCCTGGCCAGTTTTCGATTCCGCTCGCCGTCAGCTATTCAGCTCAGAATGCCATCCAGCAGCCGGCCAGCCAAGATTCAACGGAAGAGCAGACTGAGGCGCAGCGAGGTACTTCAGGGACCATCTACATCCGCACAGATCGCACAGGAAAAGTCCGGGAAGCCTACCCCGACAGCTCCGACCACTACCGTCTGCAGGATGCTATCGTGGCCCGCGCCCTCACGCTCAAATTCAAGCCGCTCATCATCAATGGCGCGCCTCACCAGATGGAAGCGCCGCTCGTCCTGCCACAGAGAAGCCTGCCTTAGAGAATCAAATATGCGCTTAGGCCTTCCGTAGCTCTCGGAGCAGTCCCTCGAAACAACCGGGTATCTGCGCAGCCCATTGCGTCCAGTCGTGGAGACCTGGCATGGTGTGAAATTCGAACGCAAACCCTTGCTTCTTGAGCAGCTCCGCGAACCGCTGATTCGGCTCCAGCAGCGGCTCCTGCTCTCCGACTGTTAAATAGAGGTAAGGAGCAGCTTTGGGATCGGCGTGCAACACCATCGAAAATGGATCGCGCGCAGCTCGCTCCGCGCTGCCCATAGGCCCAAAGATGCTACGAAAAAGCCACCATTGCCTTGCATGCCCCAAAGCAAATTGCCGCTCCGGCACGTCGATCGCGGAGCTCAGTCCAGCTGCGAACGCATACAGCTCCGGGTGACTCAGCGCCAGCTTCACCGCCCCGAATCCGCCCATCGAAATCCCCACAATTGCGCGGTTGCCGCGCCCCGTCTTCGCCGGAAACCGCGCTTCCACATCCATAACCAGGTCGCGTGTAATGTAATCCTCGTACCTATCCTGCGGCCTGAGCGCTGCATTCAGGTAAAAGGAAGAGTTACCCTCCGGCATCACCAGGATCAATCCCTGCAACGCATACCTGGAGATGTCTGAGTGAATCGACCAATCCTGGAAATTCTGTCCACGCCCATGCAGCAGATAAACCACAGGCAGCTTCTGCCCGGCGGGAAGCTTCTCCGGCAAGAACACTCGATAGGGCATTTCGCGTTTCAGAGCCGCGCTCCGGAAGCGCACATCCTGCATAGCCACGCCGGCTGCCACTCGCGGCCGGTCTTGAGCGCTGTCGGTCTGGTTACATCCGCACAAGGAACACGTCACTCCCGCCACGACGATCATGAGACCACGGCTCAAAGTTTTGCCCCGCATAAGAATTCCCAGTCTACCGTCTTCGGTCCCCGGGGCCGCTCGCCCGCGTCACAAGCTGAAATCAGCGCCGCCCGGTACCATTAGCAAAGTATGTCTTCTTCCGAACTCCAACGCGATTCGCTGCTCGACGCTGTTCCAGACCCAGTTGCACATCTCTACGCTCAGGCCCTCGAGTGGCATCCACTGCTTGCGCTCGTCGCAGGCTACGCCGTCTCCCGCGTTGGTCGTGAAGCAATCGAAGCCCTCATCCCCAGCACCAATCAAGCCTGGATCGACCAGCAGCACCAGCTAGCCGCGGAAATCCGTCTCCTGCTCAACGCCGCGGTGACCATCCCGTTGGGAGGACTATTTGACCCCACCCAGCTGGCGGCCAAATCTCAAATTCCGTCGGCAGCGCTCGAACCTGAAGAACTCCAATCCGTAGCGCGCATAGCAAATGACATCGCCGCGTGGCAATCCTTGCTTCGCAATCCGCCGGCGTCGGCGGGCACGCAAATCTCCGGGCTCATTGAGCTTTCGTCGGCTCTCACCCAGAGCCTTAGCCCCCTTGCTGAATCCATCCAACGCAAGCTACTGCCCGACGGCTCACTGGCCGACGATGCCAGCCCCGAGCTCTCTCGCATTCGCTCTGAACAGCAGCGCCAGCAGCGTGTCATCGAAGAATCCCTACGAGCCGCGCTACGCCGCCTATCTTCTGATAACCAGACCCAGGATGATCTGATCACCATCCGTGGAGACCGCTTCGTTATCCCCGTCAAAGCTGAACAAAAGCGCCGCGTCTCCGGCGTGGTCCACGGCGCGAGTTCGTCCGGTCAAACGGTCTATGTCGAACCTCTCGAAACCATCGAACAGAACAACGAACTCGTCCGCATGCTCGAAGAAGAGCAAGCTGAAATCCACCGCATCTTCGTCGCCCTCACTGCACTCGTCGGCACCTACGCCGACTCGCTCGTAGCCGGCGCCCGGGTCCTTGCCCAGATAGACACCCTCCAGGCCCGCGCCCGATTCGGCATAGCCTACAACTGCATCCGGCCTGTCTTCGATGCAAACCTCTTTCGCCTCGAATCCGCCCGACACCCGCTGCTTGAAAAGCGGCTGCGCACTAGCGGCGGAAGTATCGTTCCATTCACCTTGGAGCTTCAGTCCAGCGCACGCCAGCTCATCATCAGCGGCCCCAACACCGGTGGCAAGACCGTCACCCTTAAAACGACTGCCCTCTGCGCTCTAATGGCGCAATCCGGCATTCCCGTCCCGGCAAACGCGGTGACACTCCCCATCTTCTCCGCATTTCTGGCTGACATCGGCGACGCCCAATCGATTGAACAAGCCCTGAGCACGTTCAGCGCACACATAGTCAATCTTGACCGGCTCTCGCGCCTCGCCAACCCAACCAGCCTCGTCCTGCTCGACGAACTCGGCTCCGCCACCGACCCCGACGAAGGCAGCGCGTTGGCAGTGGCCGTAGCGAGCTACTTCCTCAGTTCAGGAGCCTGGTCACTCATAAGCACGCATCACACAAGCCTGAAGGTCTACGCCGCAAACACGCCGGGCGTCCTGAATGCAGCTGCAGGAGTAGACGAAGTCACCCTCATCCCCAACTACCAGCTTCGTCTCGGTGTCCCGGGAGCCAGCGCCGGCATTCAGACCGCTGAACGCCTCGGCCTCAACCCCGAAATCGTCAGTCAGGCCCGTCTTCGCCTCGGGACGCAACACGCCGACATTGCACGCTACCTGGAAAATCTCCACAAGCAGCTAACCGACCTCGAAGTCGAACGCAAAGCCGCCCGCGAGGAAAAGTACGCTCTCAACCAGGAACGCGCTCGCCTCACCCGCGAGGGCGATGTCGAGATCAAGCGGCGAACCCGCGAGCTGGAGCAGAAACTAGCTTCGCTGCTCAAAGATTTCGAATTCCAGATGCGGCAGACCGTCAACGCCATTGAAGATCGCGCCGGCCAGCTCAAGCTCTCGAAAGAGTCCGAACGCCGCATCCAGCGACTTCGCCGCGACTTCGAAGAACAATTCAACTCCACAATAGTCGCGCACAAGCACGGTGCTGACGCTGGAGATCCGAACGCACAGCCGCACCTGGTGAAACACATCTCCATCGGCGATCAGGTGCGCATCAAGAGCATCAATAAGATCGCCACCATCAGCCGCGAAGTAGAAAAAGACCTCTACGAAGTAAGCCTCGGTGCTCTGAAGATGCGCATCAAGCGCGACGATATCGCAGAGGTCGTCGCCCCGGCAGGCAAACCGCTGGTTTCGGAAAAGCCGCTCGACGCGGTTGCGCGCCAGAAGGGTGTGCGAGTCACTGTAACGAGCAGCGGCTCAGATGACATGAAGTCCGAAATCAACCTGATCGGCCGCACCGTAGATGAAGCCACCAACGATCTCGAAAAATATCTCGACCAGGCATTCCTGGCTGGCCTGCCCAGAATCCGCGTCATTCACGGCACCGGCATGGGCATCCTGCGCCGCGCCCTCCGCGAATATCTCCGTACCCACCCCCATGTAGCCAGAATTGAAGAACCGACCCACCAGGAAGGCGGCGCTGGGGCTACTGTGGTTGAGCTGCGCCAGTAGTTGCACAATAACTACACCGTAGCTACAATAAATCCGGTTTGAATATCCGCTCTTTCGAATTCCAACAGCCTCCTCACTTGGAGATTCTGATGGGTCGGGAGTAACCGCAAACATCAGCAAGTAGAGCTCCGACGACCTTCATTTGTGGGAGACTACGCACGGCCTCGACAACCAAAGATCAGTAGATTGCTGATAGGTTGGAGAGACCATGCCCACACCATTCGATGACTTCACACCTGTTCCTCCTGTTGCATTCGATTGGGACGAACACAACATCGGCCACATCGCCAAACATGATGTGAAACCGGAAGAAGCCGAGCAGGTTATCCTCGGCGATCCTTTGGATTTTGGATTTGATCCAGATGCCAACGGCGAAGAGCGGTGGACATACATTGGCGAAAGCAATCAAGGGCGCATATTGGTGGGTGTTATGACTCTGCGCGGCGAGAAAATTCGGGTTGTTACTTCCTTCGACGCTGAGAGGCAAGACAAACTTCTTTACTTGGAAATGAAGGCAGGATGGAATGACTGATTTGAAGCTTCCTAAATTTGCGACCGAGGCCGAAGAGGCCAAGTGGTGGTATGACAATCGGGAGATTGTCTCCGCCGAGTTTCAGAAAGCCGCCAAAGAAGGTCGACTGCGCCGCAGCGGAGTTGCGCGTCTCTTAGCCGAACGCGGCATCCCGCTCCCGCAGCCCCAAGCGTTACCGAGCACCACTATCCGCCTAGACCCTGACGATATCGCCAAGGCCCGTGTGCAGGCTGCTGAGCGCGGCTTGCGCTACCAGACTTACCTCAAGATGATCATCCATGAGGCTCTGCGCAAAGCTGAAAAAACCGGCCAATCAGCCAACTCCTAAGGCAGCTTCAGCTCTCGCACTGCAAACAGGCGAAACTCCTCCGGATACATCCGCTTGTGTGCTGTCCATGATTCCTGCAGCAAATCCACACGGCACCACCTGCGAAACATGCAAATCCACCACTCGGCATGAGGAGAGACGCGGTTATCCGGGAATGCCAATTGCAGATTCGTATACACCGTGTACATGAAATCCAGCAGTGAGTTGGCGAACTGCATCGCATAGGCCTTCTGCCCCGCGGCCATGGCTGCGGTAATCCACGGCACGGGACCCTCGCCTGCCCTTGCATGGTTCAGTTGAGCCTCCAGACCGGCCAGTTCCGCACTTGTCCTCAGTTCCGTCAGCATTCCCTCATACTGCTTAAGATGGCCGGCGAGATGCTCTTCCATCTCCGGTGTCCGCGGATACCAGATGGCATACATGCGCTTGAACAGATCCGGGATCGCAGTCGAAGAGTTAGGCGAATTCTTCGCGGGGATGCCGGTGAGGGCAGGCGGCAACGCCGGCGGAATTGCCGTCATCGCCACATGGTGACCCAGCCGCCGGTATGCCTCAAAGATCGTCTCCGTGAACCACTGGTTTGCCGTCGAATTATGCGGAAACACTGGGTGCTGCAATTGATGAGCCAGTAAATCCGCCGGCTCATCACCTACCAGCGAAGTCTTCATATACACGATCACGCCGGTGTAAGGGTCGTCATCCTCATCGACCGAGCACGCTGTCTCAGCGTCTCCTCCATCATCCTTCCAATCTTCGGGCGGCGGCGGATACTGGATCGTGCCCACCACGCAGTGCGTGTTGCTGTAGCCCGTCGCCGGATCAATCCGCAGCGGACGAAAATCCAGATCGATCTCTGCTCCAAAATCCGCGCGGCACTTGGTAATTGCCGCACCCATCCCCCCAAAGGTCATATCCGGGTCGTCCTCCGCGTCAGAGACGACGATGTACTTGCAACGCCGCCGCACCAACTCGTAGAGACCCATGTTTTCAAAGTGGCCGCCGTCGCTCAGGTTCACAAACTCTGCGCTGTCTCCAACCTGCCCAAACAGCTCCAGAAACAAGTGCCACAGAGCAAATCGCGGCGTCGCGCGCCCACTTCGCGCCTCCCACATATCCATCCTGCGCGTGTTCGAAATCCACCAGCCCAGCCGTACATTGAACAGAGTCATCAGAAACGCCAAAGCCGGATTTGTATTGAACCCCATATTTGGATTTACCGCTGCGCCCGAAATCGCCACCGCGGAATCCAGATGAATCCCGCCGCGAGATTCCCCTGGCGGTTTCGCATACGCGTAGTTATCGGTATCGACGTAGCCGTTGTAACTCACTTCTTTAGCTACGCCGCCATCCGTCCAAGCCACGCTGTAGCCCGAATACAGCGGCGTAAACGCAAAACTCGTCCCTTTCCGCTCCTGCGTTGCGAGGTCATCTCCAGTGGTAAGGTTCAGCGTCGTGCAAAAAATCGGAAACGGCCCCTCGTAACTGCCCTCATCCAGCCTTGCCTCGTCTCGAAAATATCCCTTCGGCAATAGCTCCGTCACAAAAGGCGGCAAGGTATGTCTCTTCCCGCGGAAAACGACCGATCCCCTTCCATCGAAACCGGTGAACGGATCGGGCTCACGCTTGCACGGCACCACAGCGCCGAGATAGCAACGCGACAGCCTGTTCCTGTAAAACGTATGCATCGAAAACTCATTGATATCCACGCGCCGCCCAAACAGCCACGCCACACCGAGAGCGGCAAGCAGGCATACTACGTCCGCGAACGAGAACTCGGCGTCCGTCGAGGGCGAATGTGCCCCGCCGTAGAAACGTTCCGAAAAGAAAGAAAGTGCATTCTTCTGATGCACGATTTGGGCAAATCCATCCACCATCCACGAAGCGCAAAAGGACACCACTAGCAGAAAACTCACGCCTGCCACCGGAGCCGCCACCAGCGCCAGCACATCCATGGGCTTGTATCCGAAAACGCCGCTGTCCGTGCGCTTGCCATCCGCGTTGCTGCTCGCGCCAGCCAGCACCGTCGTCCCATGTGACACCACAAACGTGATCACGGACGCCACCTGCCAACCCCTCCCAAGCGTCCCGACCCACATCACAAAGTAAGGCCCCAGCAGCGTCAAACCCACCACGCCGATCCAAAGGAACGCATATAGCATCGACCATGCTCGCAACCGCGCCAGCCACTCCCGATGCATATCCCGGTAATCCCTTCCCAACAACCCCAGCGTCAGCTCGATCGCAATGTAGGGCACGCTGAGCAGCAACCCCGGCAATAGAACCAGGCCAACCCGCCGCGGGTCCACGAACATTCCTCCGGATTCAGCCTTCGCACTGCTCAGCGAGCCTGACAAAGTCGCGGTAAACTCTTTCGCCGCGCCGCTCACTGAGAACTTGAGGGTCTGCGCAACCGCTTCCTTGGCGCCGCCAGCTTCACCTATCGATCTGGCGATCCATCTGGCCACAGCCGGCGCAAGCTCATTGTTTGCGACAATCAACCCCCACCCCAACAGGCAAGCTACCGCTGCAGCCGCAATTCCCGCGAACACATACCAGAACCCGGCCCATCCCCTGCTCCCCTGCGGATGAAAGTTCTTATAAGCACCCAGCGCTCCGCCCGCAAAGATGATTACCAGCACCACCGCCAGCACCCATGCGGCGAAGAGGCCGTAACCCGCCCACAACATCCCTGGATTTGCGTTCCCAATCTGCGCCCAGTAGCTCATCCAGACTGAAAACCCGAGCCACGGCAAAATCACCTTCCGTTGAACCGTCGTATTCGTAAGCAGGTCCGCACGGGGAAAGGAACTCCCCGAAGCACGTCGCTCCTGCTCGCGAAGATTCTTACCTACCTTCACCAGCGACCAGATCCCCACACCGAGCGCGAATAGTTCCGCGAGCCACAACAAGCCAATCACCCATGGGCGCATAGTCCAGTAATGGGCGCTCTCGTTCGCCGTGGCCGGCTCAAGTAAATGGACCAGGCACAGTCCAAACGCAAACGAAGCCAGGATCGGAATCAGATTCAGAAGCGTGTTCCTCATCCAGATCGACACCAGCGTCCATGTATCCGAGGAAAACAATCCCCGCGACGGCGTAAGGTAGCTCGAATAGCGCTTCAGCCACTGGATCGGCTCTGGCGCGCGCGGCAAACACCCGGGCTCCGCTTGCGGAATCAGCTCCCGCACTACCACATCGCGGTTGCCGTTGCGCAGTATCCAGCCGGCAAAAAACTCATGGATATACCCCCCGCCTGAAACGGAAGAGATGTAATCGATCCACGGCAGCAATCCCAGTTGCGCGAAGCCCTGCAACACTCCCAGATTGAACGTCGCACTCCGAATGCCGCCCCCGGAAAAGCAGACACCAAGCAGACCTTTTTGGGCCACGACCTTGTAAACGTCGACCGGGGCATGAACCGCGGCATCAGCTTCCAATGAAGCGGGATCTTTTCCCGGCTTGGCTAGAGCCCGGCTTCCACCGCGCCACAACTTCCGCGCCTCCATCTCACGCTCCAGCAGCCATTTGCTTGGCACATAGCTGGTAAGCGCTGCTACCACCTGTTGCAGCTTCGGTGTTTTCTTGAGCTCCTCCCGCAGGTCATCCCTGGTTGCGACCTTGCCCTTGAGTACATCGGGCAAATCGTTCCTCGCAGCCCTGTAATACATCTTGCCCAGTAAATCCAGCTTCAGAGGGAAGGCCGCGCGCACCACGTTCTCTGCCGTAACCTCTTTCCCGACAAAGAATCGCTTCGCCAAGTGCTCCAGCAGATTCACATCTCCAGCGACTTTTGCCCACATCTGCGCTTCGTCATACGGCCGGCCGGCGATCTGCACCATCTTCGGAAAAGCCAGCTCCACCAGCCTGTCGCAGTAGGCCTCGTTCGGTCCCTCGCCCATCACCCTTTTTGCATGGTCTTTCATGCCCGCCCTCGTGCCTTCCCGATCCCCCAAGGTTTCCAAAACCGCAAGCTATCTTAAAATCTCTCTTTTGGAGCACGCCGCAATACTCGCCGGAAAACTTGCAGTCGATTAAACCAGAAACAAACCAGATTCACCCTAAAAAACTCAGCATCGATCTTCTTCCGGATCAGTGAGGCCCACCAGAATCGCCCTCTTTGCGTCGCGCGTCTATCCTTGAGTCAGCGCACCTATGGAAACCGCCTACATCGCCCTCGGCGCCAACCTCGCAAGTCCCGCCGGCACTCCGCGCCAGACTCTCGACGCAGCCGTGCTACGGCTGGCCCAGTTAGGCTATCTAAGCGCCCGATCTTCCTTCTATGAGACTGCCCCGGTCGGCTTTGCAGACCAACCCACCTTCCTCAATGCTGCCGTGGCGCTCGAAACTGATCTCGATCCCCAATCGCTGCTCGATCAACTGCTTGCCATCGAGCGCAGCTTTGGCCGCGACCGCAGCCACGGCATTCCCAACGGTCCTCGTACCCTCGATCTCGACCTGCTCCTGTATGGCAATCGCATACTTGAATCTCCAACACTGCAACTTCCCCATCCCCGCATGGCGCAACGTTCTTTCGTCCTGATTCCAATGGCAGAAATCGCTCCCCGGTTGATTCACCCTCAACTGAAGCAATCCATGTCACAATTGTTGAAGGACTTGTCCGCGTAAGAAGAGGATTTTTCATGGCTGACGCGAACGACGTCCCCCACGTCAGAGTGTCGAATCCGATTCCGCACCAGACCAGAGTCAGACTGGCAGCAATCGTCTGCGCGGCCGCAATCCTCATCCCGATCTCAGCTTCCACGGTCGGAATCGCTCAGGCAACGCCAGCAAGCTCTGCTGCCCCAGCAATTCAGCTCCCCGGTCAGGTAGTGGATGCTAAAGGCACGCCCATCGCCGGAGCTCACATTCGGGACGCTGCTGGCAACCTTCTCGGCACAACCGACGCCTCTGGCCACGTCACTATCGGCTGCCCCAGAATTAGCTCTACGCAGCCTACGTGTCCCGCTGACCTGACCGTAGTCGTTGAAGCTCCGGGCTTCGCCCCGCGCAAACTCGCTTGGCAGCCCGCAAGCTCCTCTGTCTTTCAAGTCGTGCTTCAGGTGGCGTCCAACCAGGAATCTGTGACCGTCACCGCTTATCGCACTCCGCTGGGCGAGCTCGAAAGCGCTGTTAACACCCGCACTCTTACCCATGCTGACTTGCAGCAGGCAGCCTCCATCACCCTTGACGGCCAGCTTCGCCTGATCCCCGGCGCAGAAACCTTCCGCCGCTCCAGTTCGCTCGTAGCCAACCCATCCTCTCAGGGCATCAGCCTACGCGGTCTCGGATCAACCTCGGCCAGCCGTACCCTGGTCACCCAGGATGACATCCCCCTCAACGACGCCTTCGCCGGCTGGATCCACTGGGAAGAACTCCCCGAACTCTCCATCCACTCCGTCGAGGTGGCCCGTGGCGGAGGAAGTGACCTCTACGGATCCAGCGCGATCGGCGGCGTTATCAACGTGATTCAAGAACGCCCCACCGAAGATTTCGCCGAACTCAAATCTGATTACGGCTCAGAAGACACCTACGACAACAGCCTGCTGCTCGAAGGCCGCCGCGGCCATTGGGGAGCGCTGGCCACGGGCGGCGTCCTCGGCACTGACGGCTTCATCCAGACCGCCCCCTACGAGCGCGGCACCATCGATATGCCCTCGAACGTCCACGCGCAAAACGGATTGCTGCTCATCGACCGCCAGCAAGGCTCGCTGCGCGTCTTCCTCCGCGGATCAGCCATGAACGAAGCCCGCGATAACGGCACGCCCGTTCAGAAAAATGGCACTCGCCTCTGGCGCTTCTCGACCGGCAGTGACTGGAATCCGGCCGACGGGAGCTCACTCATTTTCCGTGCCTATGGAGGCACCCAACACTACCGCCAAACCTTCTCCACCATCGCCATCAACCGCGACTCAGAGGCCCTGAACCGCTTCGCCAAGACCCCAGACGACGAAATGGGCGCGGTGATGCACTGGAGCAAGCCGATTACCCCTGAGCTGCTTCTGCTCGTCGGTTCCGATACCCACGACGTGCGTGTTGGAGACTTCGAAACCGTTATCCCTGCCACGCAAATCGACACCTACGTCAACCTCCACGACCGGCAGCGCCAGACCGGGGCTTACGCCGAGCTTCTCTGGATCCACAAGGCCTGGACCATCAGCGGTTCGGGGCGTATGGATTGGTTCTCGAACTTCGACGGTCAGCAATGGCAGCCAACCGTCAAAGCTCTACCGCGCATCGGTCAGCGCGTCTTCGATCCACGCCTAGGTATCTCCAGGAAACTCGGACAGCACTTCGCGCTCACCGGATCCGGCTTCCGCGCCTATCGCGCCCCTACGGCCAACGAGCTCTATCGCTCCACGCAGGTTGGCAGCTTCCTCACTCTGCCCAATCCCGACCTCGAAAGCGAGCGCGCCACTGGATGGGAGACTGGCGTCGCGATGGAGCAGCACTGGGGCACCATCCGCACCAGCTATTTCTGGACCCAGGTTAATCGCCCCATCACTTCCCTCACCATCAATGCGACATCGAACCCGATCAAGCTCATGCGAGAGAATCTGGGCCAGATCGAAAGCCGCGGCGTCTCCTTTGACTATGAGTTGCAGCCCAGGAGCTCAGCTTGGAACTGGATGACCATTCAGGGTGGCTACCAGTACACCAATGCAGACGTAACCAAGGGCACCGGCGACGCCCCAGCCGGCAACTGGATTCCCCAGGTAGCCCATAACATGGCCTCCGTCCAACTGCGCGGCTATCGCCCGTCCATCGGCACGCTCAGCATTCAGGCCAGAATCAGCGGACACCAGTTCGACGACGACGCCAACGATTACCTGCTGCACAGCTACTTCAAGCTGGACGCCTACGCCTCCCACGACTTCGGCAAGCGCATCCAAGTCTTCAGCTCCGGCGAAAATCTCCTCAACCGCCAGATCGAAGTAGGCCGCACCCCGACCCTGACCCTCGGCACACCACGCGTAGCCCGCATCGGCTTCCTTCTGAAACTCGGCCCCGCCGCCAGATAGGTCAGTCGAGAATCAAGGCTTCCAGTCCAGCGAATAAACCTCCTGCGTCCCCACATCCCGTAGCACCATGGGATCGCCGTC
>Ga0302324_100013056_pt1 | contig 16879 bp, 12 predicted proteins | sample Palsa_T0_1_FD_201949 | JGI IMG/M metagenome (GOLD analysis project Ga0302324, IMG submission 201949) | Peat permafrost microbial communities from Stordalen Mire near Abisko, Sweden - Palsa_T0_1 | ecosystem: Environmental > Terrestrial > Soil > Palsa > Peat permafrost | place: Sweden: Abisko...
TGGAAAACGATGGATGTGCATCAACAACGCGTGGAGTTTGTGACGGCGGCCAAGCGAAGTCCGCAGCCGTTTCGTTCGCTATGTCAGGAGTTCGGGATCTCGCCTCCCGCGGGATATCTATGGCTGCACCGGTACGAGCAGGACGGGATCGCCGGCATCGTCGAGCGCAGCCGCAAGCCGGGTGCCCCATGTTTCGTCCGCGAAACGTGGGGCCTTTCATCCCTGTACTCTGTTAGGAATCCTTCCATTCGGACCTCATTCGAACGATTTCCCTCCGCTCGTTCGAATCGCCCGCCGTCAGAACAAGAGCCCGCCCATTCGAATCACCATATAGTAAATACTGTTGCCTTTCTAGCTATTCTGTGCTACCATGGCCTATGCTTGCCTCGCCTTCCCTGCTCGCTGTCATTCTGAGTCCGCCGTTTTTCCGGCGGGCGAGGAACCTCTCTGCGGTTTCTGCGGTGAACACTTCCCATCGTCTGGACGCTTTCGGCGTCCCCCACTTACCTAAAGCATGCACAATGAACACTTACGCAAAATCCGCTTCCAACTCCAGCACAATCAACACTTACAAAATTGCTGGACTTAAAGTCGCGCAGAATCAACACTTACAAAAAAAGTGGGGGCCGGGTGTGCTTATGCCCACAATGACGCTTCCATCGATCAGTGGACATGGAGGAAGAATGATTCTTCATCGCATATTGTTCGAGAGTGGCAAGAGTAGCCCGCACCCGTCGCCGCTCGGAATCGCAGCCGCAGCTTTTCCACGTGACGCGCCCGCGCGACGTGCCGATTTTCAGGTGACAATCAGTTCTAAGCGCACTAGACTGCAAAGGAAGGGCGAAAATTTCGCCCCGATGCGTGGGACTTCGGGCTCTGTGCAACGATTCCCCGTGAACTCCGCCAGGCCCGGAAGGGAGCAACGGTAACGGGTTTGCTTCGTGTGCCGCGGAGTACCCGAAGTTCCTCTCATCGTTTTGCAAGGCCAGGGGAATTTCACGTTGCGCTCTTCGGTAGGGCGAAGATGAAAGCGGGGCGCGGCGAATGAGAAGCATGTACCGCGGAAAGACCGGCGGCGGGAGAGCATGAACTACCAGGTGATAGCGCGGAAGTGGCGGCCGCAGACGTTTGCCGACGTCGTGGGGCAGCAGCACGTCACGCGCACGCTGGAAAACGCCGTGCAAAGCGGGCGCGTGGCCCACGCCTACATTTTTTCCGGAGCGCGCGGCGTGGGCAAGACCACCACGGCGCGCATTCTGGCCAAGGCCCTCAACTGCATAAAGGGTCCCACGGCCACCCCCTGTAACGAGTGCGATGCCTGCCGCGAGATCACTTCGGGAAATTCGCTGGACGTGCTGGAGATCGACGCGGCCTCCAACCGCGGCATCGACCAGGTGCGCGAGCTGCGCGAGATGGTGCGCTACGCCCCGGCCGGAGGCCGCCACAAGGTGGTGATCCTGGACGAAGCGCACATGCTCACCAAGGAAGCCTCCAACGCTCTGCTCAAAACGCTGGAAGAGCCGCCGGAAAAAGTGGTCTTCGTGATGGCCACCACCGAACCCGATGAATTGGAAGAGACCATCCGTTCCCGCTCGCAGCATTTCCACTTCCGCGCGCTGTCCTTCGCGGAGATCAGCGCGGCGCTGGAAGGCATCGCCGGGAAAGAAGGTCTGGACGCGGAGCCCGGCGCCCTGGGCGTGATGGCGCGCGCCGCCGATGGCAGCTTGCGCGACGGCATGTCCCTGCTGGAACAGGCGCGGGCGTATTGCGGCGACAAAATTTCCGAAGCGCAGGTGCGCGAAATTCTGGGAGTGGTGCCGGCGGAGGTTTTGGACGAGCTGGTGGGCGCGATCGAAACGCGCTCCACCGATCGCGCCCTGCGCCTGGTGCACCGCCTGCTGGCCGAGGGGCAAAACCTGACGGCGTTTTGCCGCGAGGCCATCGGCCACTTCCGCAATCTTCTGGTGGTGCGCGTCTGCGGCGCGGATTCGGAACTGGTGGCGGCGCAGGGGGATGGCCGCGCCCGGCTGGCCCGCGCGGCGGCGCTTTTCAGCGAAGAAGACCTGACGCGATTTTTTCAGATTCTGCTGCAGATCGACGACGATCTGCGGCACAAACCCGATCCGCGTCTGCATCTGGAGATGGGATTGTTGCGCATGGTCAATGCGGCGCGGCTGGCTCCGCTGGAGGAGTTGCTGGGCGAGCTCTCCGGCAACGCCCCTTCGGGAAACGCCAAGCTCGCGGAAACCGCCAAGGCGGCTGCTTCCACGCGCGCGGCGGACGCTTCGAGCGTGCAGACAGCAGCGGCGGCTACGGCAGGGGCCTCTTCCCCTTCATCGCGGACAAGCGTCGCGGCAACCGCGCCGGTAGCCAGCCCGGCGAGAAATGATTTTTCAAGCTCACCCACCGGCTCTGCGCAAATCGCCACGGAGCGCCCCGCTCGACAGCAACCCGCTCAACCCTCCGCCGCCGCGCAAGTGCAGGGCAAGGCGGACTCGCAAATACGCCCCGGCGCGCCGGCCAGCATGGTCGCGGCAGCCGCGGCGGCCACGGAATCGCTCAACGGGCTGGACGCCGCGCAGGTCGCGGCGATCAAGCTGGCGATCCTGGCGGAGCCCAACCAGCAGATGCTGAATAGCCTGGTGGAAAATGCCACGCGCTGGGAACTGGAAAGCGGAGAGATCCGCTTGTTTTTTCCCACCGAGAGCCGCGGGCTGGCCGATCTGCTGCAAGCGCGCGAGCGTATGGAGAAGTTGCGCAACATCAGCAGCCGGGTGCTGGGCCAGTCCCTGCGTGTCTGTGTTAAACTGGAGGCTGCACCGGTACTACTGAGCACGGTGCGCGCCGGGTTGAATGCACGGGAATTGCGCGCGCGGTTCGAGCAGGATCCCATCGTGCAGGCGATGCTCGAGCGGTTCGGCGGAAAGATTTCCGAAGTCAAGCCCCGGGGCGGAGAATAATCTATGGAAGTCAAAGCTCTGCAACAAATGCTCTCCCAGTTCCGCACCATGCAGGAGAATCTGCAGAAACAGGTGGACGCGGTGCACGTGGAGGCCTCCGCCGGGGGCGGCATGGTGGTGGTGCGCATGAACGGCCAGAAACAGGTGACCGACCTGCGGATCGATCCGGAGATCTTCGCGGGCAAGGACGCCGAATTGCTGCAGGACCTGGTGCGCGCCGCGGTAAACGAGGCCGTTCGGCGCGTTGACGACGAGCTTTCCACGCAGATGAAAAGCCTGGCCGGGGGACTGCCGGGAATGGCCGGCTTGAAAATCCCCGGGCTGTTCTGAAGTTTTCAAACGCGTTCCGAGTGAAACAATTTCTTTCTGTGGATTGTGCCGGCCGAGCCGGGAGCGGTGTTGCTCCATGCCTGATTTTGCGGAACCCATCACACGCCTGATCGACGAGCTTAAGCACCTGCCGGGCATCGGACAGAAGACCGCACAGCGCCTGGCCTTTCACCTGCTGCGCACCACGCCCGAGGAAGCCCTGGCGCTGGCCGATGCCATCCGCAACGCCAAAGCCAATATCCGCGAATGCAGCATCTGCAACAACATCACCGACACGGATCCGTGCCTGTATTGCGCGGGCTCCTCCCGCAGCCACAAGATCATTTGCGTGGTGGAGGAGCCGCACAACATCTGGGCCGTCGAAAAGACGCGCAATTACAATGGGCTATACCACGTGCTGGGCGGGGCGCTGGCGCCGCTGGAGGGCGTGGGTCCCGACCAGCTCAAGTTGAAGAGCCTGATCGCGCGATTGCGGGGCGGGACGGTGGAGGAGATTATTCTGGCGACCAATCCCACGGCGGAGGGCGAAGCTACCGCGGCGTACGTCTCCAAGCTCATCAAACCGCTGGGGGTGCGCGTGACGCGCATCGGCGTGGGCATTCCGGTGGGCTCGGACATGGAATATGCCGATGAGATCACCATGCTCAAGGCCATGGAAGGGCGGCGCGAACTCTAGCGCCCTCGGCAAAATGGCAGTAGAGTCCACGGCCCGCGGCCGCCGGGCCACCCTCTTTTTGTTGTAAACGGTTTTGCCGTTGTTGCCGGAACCGCATTGCTTGTTTCGCACGCCGTGAGAAGCGCGGCCGTCCGGATGTTACGCTAGGGGTTCTCGACTTGGGGGAAGGCGTGGGGGATTCGGCTGCAGACAGCAATCCTGAGGTGAAGCGCCGCAGTTCGCGCATCGTGCAGGCCGTGCCGCTGGTGGTAAGCGGCGTGGACGCGCTGGGCAGGCCCTTTCAGGAACGCACCTCGACGCTGGTCATCAACTGCCACGGCTGCCGGTACCAATCGAAGCATTACGTCCTCAAAAACATGTGGGTCACGCTGGAAGTTCCGAACCCGGAGCAGGGCTTCGAGCCGCGCATGGCGCGAGCGCGCGTGATGTGGATCCAGCGGCCGCGCACCGTGCGCGAGCTCTTTCAGGTGGGAGTGGAACTGGAGACTCCCGGCAATTTCTGGGGGATTGCCTTCCCGCCGCCGGATTGGTTCGCTTTCCCCGAAGCCGGGGACATTCCCGCGGCCGACGCGGACGAATCGCGACGGCTGAGCGGAGACTGGTCAACCACGGGACCGGCGCGAACCGTAGCGGAGGACAATCTGCGCACCATGCCGCTGAGCGGGGGCGCGGAACAGAACTCACCACACTCTACCGGCGCGGAACTCTCTTCCGCGCGCGTGGCCATCGCGGAACAGGCGCTGGCGCGGCAGATGGCGCATCTGGTGGCCGAAGCCAAACAGCAGTTGCAGGAGGCGATCCGCGAAAGCACCGCGCAGGCCCTCTCCGAGGAAACCCCACCGCTGCTGGCGGCGCTGCAGAAGCAGGTGCAGGAAGTGGCGGAGCGTTCCGTGGAAGCGGCCACGTCCAACGCCATACGCGGCGCCCTGGAGCAGGCCACGCAGGCGAGCGAGGCTCAATTCCAGACTCTGCGCGAGCAATGGAATCGAGAGCTGGATCGGAGCGTGGAGCAAGCCAGCGACCGGGCCGCGCAACGGTTCGACGATCTTGCCTGGCAGCGAAATGCGGCCTTCGAGCAGCAACTGGAAGGCAGACTGCAACGCGCGATGGAAAACGCGGAGCAGGCCGCCGGCGGGTTCGCCGCCCGGCTGGCAAGCACGCGGGAAAACGCGGAACGGTTTGACCAGCAGGCCGGCGATTCGGCAAGCGCGATCCTTCAACAAGTGGAGCAACGAATCCAGATCACCGCCGACCAGGCCCGCCGGCAGTTGGCCGATCTCGACGACGCCGCGCGACAATTGGACGAGCGGATCGCCAACGCCAACGCCGCCGCGCAGGAGAACTGGCAGTGGCGGCTGGATGCCGACGTGGCTGCGGCGCGCGAGCGCTGGAATCAACAGATCGAAAACTCGTTGGAATCCGCAGCGCAGAATGCTGCCGAGCGGCTGCGGAGCAATTTCCAGCAAACCTCGATGCAGCTTGAGCAGGAGATGCAGGATCGCGCCGCCGCGATGGGAACGGCGCTGGCCGAATCGCGCGCCGCGACGGAAGGCAGCATAGAAACCTTGCGCACCTATCTGGCCAATGAAACAGCGCAGGCACAAGAAACCCTGAACCAGATCCGCTCGGCATCCCAGGGCATGGAAGATTGGTCCGCGAGGGCGGCGGAGATCACCAGGTCGGCACAGCAGGAACTGGAACGGCGCGCCGCGGCCGTGGTGGAAGCGGAGAGCCGGCAACTGGCCAGCAGCGTGGAAGAGGGCATCGCCGCCTGGAAGGGGCGCCTGGAGCCGGCGCTGGAAATGGCCGGGCGGCAAGCCATCGAACGATTGGGCGGCGAACTGGAACGGCAACTCGATTCCGGACTGGATCGCGCCAGCCGGGCCCTGGAAGAACTGCAACGCGGCACCTCGGATTCACAGGCGGCGCTGCGCGCGCATCAGGAAACCATGGCCAAAGTGTCCACCCAGGAGGTGGAGAACGCGGTCAGCCGGCTGCTGGAATCGATGGGGCGGCTGGAGCGGGATTTTGGCGAGGCCGGACGCGTGGCCACGGCGAAGTGGCTCGCGGAGCTGGAAAACAAAGCCACGGAGACAACCCACGCGACTTTCGAATCCATGTTCAAGACCGCCGAATGGTACGAAAAGAAAGTTCACAACCAGATGCAGGAGACCATGAGCAAGGGCCTGGAACAAGCGGGTGGCCAGTTGCGAGAAAAAGCGGGAGAGATCTCCGGCCTTTTCGCCACGGAGCTGGATCACTACAGCCGCAGCTACGTGGAGCATGCGCAGGGCCAGTTGGAGGAGGCCGCGCGAGACACGCTGGAAAACGTGGGCAAGCAATGCGCCGAACTGACCACCGCCTCCGCCGCGTCGTTCGCCCAGCAAACGCTCAATCAAACGGATGCGACGCTGGCGGAACTGCGCAACCAATCCGGCGCAATCGTGGAACAACTATCCGCGCAGATGCAGGCTCGCGCCGAACAGGTTCGCAAAGCCTCCGACGCAAATCTGTTCAAATCCGCAAGAGAATTCCAGGCGGGCGTCACGCAGGAGAAAGAGCAAGCCCTCGACAGCGCCAAGCAAGACCTGGCGACGCAAACGGCCTTCGCCAGGGAAACCTTGCGCCTCGCCGGGGAAAACCTGGAGAAGCGGCTGCGCCAGACGGCGATTTCCTTGTCGGATGAATCGATGGAGGAGTACAAGAAGCGCCTTGAGAACGCCTCGAATTCGTGGCTGCTGGCCACGGTGACCAATCTCAACCAGCAGTCCGAGCAGCATATCGAAAACCTCGCGCAATCCACCGAGGCGCGCCTACGCGAAACCTGCAACGAGGTGTTTGGCGGGCTGGGCGAGACCCTGCGCCGCCGAATGCTCGACCTGTTTGGCCCCTCTGCCGGCGAAAGCGGCTCCCCGGAATCGAAGTAGGTGGATTCCCCCGGCTGCCGCATGTCGTCCCCAAGAGAATCGGTATAATGTAGCCATGGCCAACCGCTCCTATCTCAGCATTTGGACCTCCAGCTACGACGAAGATGTTATGCTCGACCGGTTTGAACGCCTGCTGGAGACCGTCCCTCTCTCGGCAAAACGGCCGGGGTTTGCGAATCTGGCGATCCGTGCGGTGAGTGCCGCGGAAACGCCGTTGCTGGATATGGATGTTCGCGGGGCGGCCGGGGCGGCCGACCTGGTGGCGCCGATGCGCGAACATCGTAACCGCGACACGGCCTACGAAGTGGAAGCCTATTGGGACCTCTGGCAGCGCGATGCCGCATCGGGAGTCTGGCAGCGCGATCCTGAGCGATTGCTGCTGGTTGCCAATGGCGAGGACTACGACGACGGCGTGGCGGCGGAGATCGGACATTTCACGGCGGAGATTGGATTGGAACATCTGTATACCGGCCATGGGGGCCTTCTGGGAACGCACGGGACGCCCGATGCCGCCGAGGATGCCGCCGAAGCAGAGGTTTTGACCGAGATGACCCGGGAAGAGTACCTTTTGGAGTACTACGAAAAGACGCGTGAGAATGCCCAGCAGCTTTTGACCTGGGTCCGGGCCGTGGAGCACGCGCTGCCTGTGGAGCGCTACCGGTTGTGGTCGGAGGGGGAGGAAAATCTTGAGGCGCGGCTGGACGAGATCCTCGCTGTGCGTTAGCGCGCTGTCCGGCCTGGCCCTCGCCGTAGGGATTTCCGTTGGGATGGCGTCGGGAGCCGCTTTCGCGCAGAGCGACGACGCGGGCAGGCGCGCCAACGAATTGACGCTGGCGGGTCTGCGTCCGGGGCGCGACAAGCTGGCGGCAGCCCTCAAGCGGTACAAACCGAAATATCTGGATGAGCAGGAAACCGGCAGCGCGAAAACGTGGACGGACAGCTGCACGGGGCATTCGCTGCGGCTGGAATTGGATGCGCACTCGGAAATCGAAAGCATCACGGTGTCGTCCCAGAGCCAACAGGAGAGCCACTGCGACCAGGCCCGTTTCGACGCCCTGGACATAAAAAGCTGGGTGAGCGGGCGCGGCCTGAAATTGGGCGATCCGGAAGACCGCGTCACGCAACTCTACGGGGAAGCCAATTCCACGGGACCGTCGGTTAAAGGGGAAAAGGAGTTGGAATACCTTTACTACCAATTCGATTGGGCCGGGTCCGATGTCCCACAAGTCATGGAGATTTATTGCGCGCGCGATACCGGCCGAGTCGTGGAGATGACGCTTGCCTATCCCAGCCTGTAGGCGCGGCGGGTCCAGCGCGAGCAGCGGCGGGATGGGCGGCGCATCCTCCTGGAGATATTCATTGCTTGCCTGCGCGCTGGCATTGCTGGCGGGCTGCGGCTCGGTGAATCACTCCGCAACAGTGGAAGCGGACGATCCCGCACAAGCGGTGGCGCGAGCAACCGCGCCCGAGGCTGACGCAGTGGCGAAAAAGCTGCTGGGGCCGGACGCAAAAGTACTCTTCTCCGGCGATCTGGCGCACAATGGCCATCAGCAGATTCTGGTGATGAATCCCACTTCACCGCCTTCCGGTGACATCGGCACGGGCGTGGCGTTTCACAGAGCCGCGGTGCTGGAACGACAGGGCGCAAGGTGGAATGAAGTGTTGCTGTGCGACGAGTATCTCAAAAATCCCGCCGGATTTTTGAGCGGCACCCCGCGGCAACCGGTGGCCGGATGGAAAGTGCAGCTCAGACCGGCGGCGGCAAACACGGGGCGGGAACTGCGCTTCACTCCTCTGGCCGGCGGCGGCGAAGCCATTCAGGTGGCCTGGAATCCCAAGGTGAACCGCTACCAATCATTCGTTACTAGCGGCGGCGCTTCGGGCGTTACTATGGAGCAGGATTTTCTGGAGGAAATGCCCATTATAGAGACTCCCACCTCGGAGTTGCGATGAGCAGCGCCGCGCAGCCGGCCGCCGCCATCGGTGCGGCCTCCCTGCCCGGGACCAAGAAGGTGCCGGGCTGGAGGCACCTGCAAAGGCTGATTCCCTACCTGGGCCGCTACAAGGGCCAGGTGGTCCTGGGATTGATTACCCTTTCGTTGATGGGCGCGTTCGGAGCCCTGCAGCCGCTGACCTTCGGCGTGATCATGGACTGCCTGTCGGGCAACGCGCGGCCCCTGGGCCAACTGAATAACTCCATGCCGACACTGGCGCACTGGTTTGCCATCGCTTACCAGCCGTCCAGCAAGCGCACGCTGATCATCTACTGTCTGGCGGCCTTGATCGTCACCGCGCTCAAGGGCGTGTTTCTGTTCTGGATGCGCTGGGTATTGATCGGCATTTCGCGGGACATCGAATACGATTTGCGCAACGACCTGCTGGACCGGCTGCTGACGATGGAGCCGGAATATTACGTGCGCAATCGCACCGGCGAATTGATGTCGCGGGCCACCAATGACCTGAACCAGGTGCGCATGGTGTTGGGTCCGGGAATCATGTACAGCGCCACGACGCTGGTGACCATGGTCCTGGCGGTCATATTGATGTTGCGGCTGTCGCCGACGCTTTGCCTCTGGGTGCTGATTCCCGTGCCCTTTGGCGCCCTGGCCGTGCGCTATTTCGGAAAGCTGATCCATTCCTTCTACGAAAAAATCCAGGCCTCGCTCGCAACGCTTTCCGCCAAGGCCCAGGAAAACCTGACCGGCGTCCGCGTGGTTCGCGCCTATGCCCAGGAAGAAGCGGAAATTCGCGGGTTCGAGGCGCCCAACCGGGAGTATGTGACCTACAACCTGAAGTTGATCGGCGCGTGGAGCATGTTCATGCCCGGGCTGACGGCGCTGATCGGGCTGACCTTTGTATTCGTATTATGGTTCGGCGGTTTGCAAGTGATGGACCACAAGATTTCCTACGGCGAGTTCGTGGCCTTCTACGCCTACATGGTGCAACTGGTTTTCCCCATGGTGGCGCTGGGATTCGTCACCAATATTTTCCAGCGCGGGGCCGCGTCCATGGCACGGTTGAACTACATCCTCGACGCGCGGCCCTCCATCAACGACGACCAAGCGCGCCCGTTTAGCGCGAAGGAACCGGCAGTCCAGCAACCGTCAATTCAGGGCGAAATCGAATTTCGGCATTTGAACTTTACCTACCCCACCAAGCGTCAAGGCGCCGGAGCCGAAGGGAACGGACATTCCGCCGGACAGCCGGTGCTGCAGGATATCAATCTATGCGTCCCGGCGGGTTCGACGCTGGCGATCGTGGGCCCCACGGGCAGCGGCAAAAGTACACTGGCGGCGCTGGTCGCGCGGCTGTGGGAGGCTCCCGCCGGGACGCTTTTTATTGACGGGCGCTCGATTCGGGAATGGCCGCTGGGGGATTTGCGGCGGGCCATCGGCTTCGTGCCGCAGGATACTTTTCTATTCAGCGAAACCCTGCGGCAAAACATCGCCCTGGGGGTCGACGAGGTCGTGGACGAGAAAGTGGTGGATTCCGCGGAAATCGCCAGTATCGCCGCGGAAATCGCGGACTTCCCCGCGAAGTACGAGACCATGGTCGGCGAGCGCGGCATCACCCTCTCCGGGGGCCAAAAACAGCGCACCTCGCTGGCGCGCGCCGTCCTCCGGGATCCGCGCATTCTGGTGCTCGACGATGCGCTTTCCAGCGTGGATACCGACACCGAAGAGCGCATCCTGCGGCGGCTGAAGGAAGTCACGCGGCACCGCACCACGATTTTGATTTCGCACCGTGTCTCCACCGTCCGCCACGCGGACCAGATCATCGTTTTGCGGGAGGGGCGCATCGTCGAGAGCGGCACCCACGACGAGTTGCTGGCGCGCGGCGGATATTACGAAGATCTGTACCAGAAACAGTTGCTGGAAGAAGAGCTGGCGCGAGAATGAGCGACTTTCGCGAAGAAGAAGCACTGGGCAAGGCCTACGACTGGCGCCACGCGCGCAGGCTGATGGGCTACCTGCGGCCGTACGCGAAGTGGGTGACCTTCGCGGCCCTGCTGACCATCGCGGTGGCTCCGCTGGCCGCCGCGGGGCCTAAGATCTTCGAAATCGCCGTGGACCGCTATATCGTGCCCACCCTGCATGGCAGCCTCTCGAGGGCGGCGGGCGGACGCGGGATCGCGGAAATGTCCCTGCTGTACCTGGCCACGCTGGCGGGGGGATTTTTCTTTCAATACCTGCAGATGCGCGTGATGCAGAAGGTCGGGCAGGACACCATGTACGACCTGCGCGAGGAGATTTTCGAGCGCCTGCAGCGGCTGCCCATGAGCTTCTACGACCGCAGCCCGGTGGGGCGCCTGGTCACGCGCGTGACCACCGACGTGGACGCGCTTAACGATCTGTACGCCACGGGCATTGTGGCCATGGTCAATGACGCGGTGCTGCTGCTGGTCTTCGTGTTCATCATGATGCAGATGAACTGGCGGCTGGCGCTGGCGACGTTTGCCGTGATGCCCTTCATCTTCCTGGCGACGTGGATCTTCCGCAACCAGGTGCGCGACGCCAATCGGCGGATTCGCACGGCCATCGCGCGGATCAACGCCTTTCTGCAGGAGCACATCAGCGGGATGAGCGTGGTGCAACTATTCAATCGCGAGCAGAAAGCGCGCACGGAGTTCGCGGAGCTGAATCGCATTCACATGGAAGCCTACAAGGACGCGATTCTGGCCTTCGCGCTGTTTTATCCCGCGGTGGAATTCCTGGGCGTGGCCGCCATCGTCACGGTGTTCTGGTATGGCGGGATCAAGACCCTGGCGGGCGCGGTACCCATCGGCATTTTGTTCGCGTTCATGCAGTATGCGCAGCGATTTTTCCAGCCCATCCAGGACTTGAGCGATAAATTCAACATATTGCAATCGGCCATGGCCGCCTCCGAGCGCATCTTCAAGCTGCTGGACGAGCCGCTGGGGCCCGAGGCCCTGACGGCGGGACGCAGGCTGGACCATCCGCGCGGCGAAATCGAGTTCCGCAACGTATGGTTCGCCTATCGCGGCGGCGAGAATCCCGGCGAAGACGATTGGGTGCTGCGGGACGTCTCTTTCCGCGTGGAGCCGGGACAGACGGTGGCCATCGTCGGCCACACCGGCGCGGGCAAAACCACCACCATCCAGCTCCTGCTGCGCTTCTACGAGATCCAGCGCGGGCAGATTCTTCTGGATGGCACCGATATTCGCGAGCTGAGCTTGCAGGATTTGCGCCGCCAGTTCGGCATCGTGCTGCAGGATCCTTTTCTGTTTACCGGCACTCTGGAATCCAACGTTCGCCTGGGCACGGAGGGTGTGAGCCGCGCAGACGTGGAGCGCGCGCTGCGCGAAGTGGGGCTGGGCTCGTTTATCGATTCCCTGCCGGAGGGATTGGACACGCAGGTGAGCGAACGCGGCTCGACTTTCTCCCTGGGCCAGCGGCAACTGATCAGTTTCGCGCGAGCGCTGGCGCATAACCCGCGCTTCCTGATCCTCGACGAAGCCACCTCGAGCGTGGATACGCGAACGGAGTTTATGATTCGCGAGGCGCTGAACCGGCTGCTGACGGGGCGCACGGCGATCGTCATCGCCCACCGGCTGAGCACCATCCAGTATGCCGACCGCATCCTGGTGTTTCACAAGAGCCGCCTGCGCGAGCAGGGCACGCATCAGGAGTTGCTGGCACAACGGGGCATCTACTACCGGCTTTACCAGCTCCAATACAAGGATCAGGAAGTGCGCGTTCCCGCCGGGCCGGCGGGGCCCGCCTCCGAAGCTACCCTTCCGGCCGACGACTAGGGAAACTGGCTGTGCTGTGCCGGAGGACGCTGGCAACTCCAGATGCCCTCTCTGGTATCCTAGAGAAGCAGGTCTTCTCCATGACGCCCAAGTTTGGATTGCTATGGGATCCGGGTTGCTTATCCCGGCCGGCCGGCAAAAACGCCGCTCCCGTTTGCCTTGTGATTTTGAGCTGCCTTTTGCCTCTGGTCATTGGGGGCGCGGCCCTGGCCCAGGCACCGACAAGGCCGCAGACGCAGGTGCAGACGCAACTGCAGCCGAATTTTCGCGCGGTTTCCTATGACGTATCGGTATCGCTCTCTCCCGCCGACCAAACTCTTACCGGCAAGGCCATCGTGGAATTCGAGTCCCGCAGCCCTTCCAACACGCTGCTGTGCGAGTTGAATCCAAACTTGAAGATCAGCGCGGTGCGCGAAGCCAGCGGCAAGTCCCTGCAGTTCGACCGCGACGATTTAAGTGCGCTGGGAGTTCGCGTCTTTCTTTCCGACCCCGTAGGAACGGGACAACGCGTGAAGCTGACCTTTGAATACTCGGGAGTCCTGGCCAGCGATGAAAACAGCCCCATCCGCGGGGTGCGCCTGGCATGGATTGGGAAGGACGGGGCTTATCTGCTGCTGCCCGCGCGCTGGTTTCCGCTGACCGATTATCCGTCCAATCGCTATACCGGGACCTTCCGCATCGAGGTGCCCCAGGGCTTTGCCGTGGTGGGCACGGGAACGAGTGGGGCGCCGGCGCCGGTCAACGCTCCAGCCGCGCCTGCGCCCGCGCTGGCAACCAGGACCCTTGGCGGGAGCCCGTCTCCTGCAGTGACACAGGCCGTGGCACAGGCTGGTCCGGCAGGTCCGCGCGACGTTTACACGTTTCGCGTGGATCGCCCGGAAGCCGCGGGGACATTCGTGGCCGGCGCGCTGCAGTTGTTTCCCATTCAGGCCGAGGGCCTGGATGTTTCCGTTTACGCGCCGCCCAGCGCGGCCGGCACGACGCAGGCTCACGGCGAGGCGATCGCTCGCATCGTGAATGAATTCTCCGACCGCTTCGGTCCGCTGGCGGAGCCGAACCTGACGCTGGCGCAAATTCCCGATGGGACGGTGGCGAGCTTCTCCGCCCCCGGCCTGCTGCTGTTGAGCCAGCGGCAGTGGCTGAGCACGCCGAACACGCGGCTGCTCTCCAATCTGGTGGCTTCGCAATGGTGGGGCAACCAGGTGATGGCGGCGTCGCCCTCCGATGCCTGGCTCACGGTGGGACTGTCGCGCTACTCGGAAGCGCTTTATGTCGAGCAGTCCGCGAGCAAAGAGGGAATGGACAAGGTGCTGGAAGAGTTCGCGGTGGGCTCGCTGATGTATGGGGATGTGCCCATCGCCGCGGCTGGACATCTGGAACCGTACACGCCGAATTACGATTCGGTGGTTGCCGATAAGGGCGCCATGGTTTTCCATATGCTCCGCGGGCAAATGGGAGACTCCGCTTTCTTTTCATTGCTGCACGATTTTCTAACGCGGTTTTCGGACAAGCCCGCCACGATCGACGATTTCGAGAACCTCGCCGAGTCGCACGCGCCGGTGTCCGCGGCCCCGGCGCAACCGGCCGCCTTCACGCTGCGGCCCGACGCGGGACCGGGAGGAGCATCGGAAGCTCCCGCCGCCGCGCCATCCGACGCCAGCAATGGCGGCAGCATGAACCTGCGGGCGTTTTTCGCGCAATGGATCAATTCCACCGGCGTGCCGGAATTCACGTTTGATTACACGCTCTATCGCACCAAGAGCGGATTCAAGCTGGTGGGAAAACTGAAGCAGAACCTCGATTTCTTCCGCATGCCGGTGGAAGTGGAAATCGAAACCGAGGGCAATCCGGAATTTAAAACCATCCAGGTCACGGGCATGGAATCCAGCTTTGACATCGACGTTTTTGGCCGGCCCAGACCCAACGGCATTATCCTCGATCCGCACAATTATATTTTGAAATCGAGCGCCCGGCTGCGCGTGCGGGCGATTATCGCGCGCGGGGAGGCTTTTGCCGAGCAGGGCCGCTATTACGACGCCATCCAGCAGTACAACCAGGCGCTGGACATTGAAAAGACCAACTCGTTGGCATTGTTCCGCACCGGCGAAGCGTTTTTCTATCAGAGGAATTACTCGGCGGCGGCCAACGCCTTCCGCGACACCCTGGACGGCAACATCGATCCCAGCGACAAGTGGGTGGAAGTCTGGTCGCACATCTATCTCGGCAAGATCTACGATCTCGCGGGAGATCGCCCGCGCGCCGTCAACGAATACGGCAAGGCGGAGCAGACCAACGACAACACCGGCGGCGCGCAGGATGAAGCGAAGAAATATACCGCGCAGGCTTACTCCGACGCCCCGGCGGCCTCCGCGACCTCGGCGACCTCGGCGACGAAGTAAGTCCGCATCGTTCAGGACCGCAAGGCCCCTTACAGTCCCGCAAGCCCCGTGAGCTTGGGCGGCATTTCCTGGTTCCCCAACTTGTGTTGAATGAAGACCTGGAAGGTCTCGCCCATGCCTTCGGGATGAATGAGAGTTTTCAGCAGCAGCCGCGAACGGACGCGGTCCACTTCGGTCGCGCCGGGATCATAGAGGTCGGCAAATTCATTGGCGCGGCCCAGCGCGACCAGAAACTGCATTTGCGAAACGCAGCCGGTGCGGACCAGTCCGGACCGGCGTCCCCACAGGTCGAGCGCCGTGAAGTTCACGTGCGCGGTCAGGTCCTGGGCGCCCGGGGCGTGCAGGAAATCCTCGCTCACTGCGTGTCCTGAATAAGCCAGCAGCGCGCCGCGCATGTGCCGCTCGTTGTATAGCTCGGCGGCCTCATGGCCATAGTCCACGGTCAGGACAAATCCGCGGTCCAGGCGCCGGCCGGCATCCTCGATCCACCGGCAGGCGTCCAGGCCCGCTTAGGCCTGCTGCCCCTCGCGCAGAACGATGTTCTGCTCGCGGAAATAGGCCTCGATTTCAGGGCCCGAGAGTGGGCCGGGGCTCTCCACGAGCTTTTCCCCCTCCACGGCTACGTATATTTCTCGCAGCTTCCCGCGCTCGACGGTTATGCGATGCACGGGCAGCGCGTCAAGCAACTCATTCGACAAAATGCAGCCGGCGGCAATCCGCGAAGGAAGGCCGGCGGCCGAAGCGGCGCGCCCCGCCGCGATGTGCCGCTCCAACGCCGTGGCGTGTTCGGCCCGGCGAGCGGCAGACTGTTCGACGGCGAGGTATCGCAAAGCGCCATAGAAATCGGGAAGTTCGCGCGCGGTGAAATCGAGGATGGTTGCAGCCAGCCGCCCCACGCCCGCCCCGGCCTCCACAATGCAAAACTCCCCAGGGCGGCCCAGCAACTCCCACATTTCGGCCAGTTGCCGCGCCAGCAGGCGGCCAAAGACGGGATGGACATCGACACTGGTGTAGAAATCGGCGAAGCGCCGGACGTCCTTGCGGCTGTAATAACCGAATTGCGGATGATAGAGCGCCTCGCGCATGAACTCCGCAAAGGAAAGCGGTCCGTATTCGAGGATGCGCGCGGCCAGATGCGCGGAAAGGGGCGTGACTGCCGGGGACTGCTTCACGAGTCCTGACGCTGCGGATTGCAAGTGAACATCTCGATCACATAGTCGTGCAGGCAATCGTAGAGCTGGCGCTGGAAGGTCCAGGGAAACTGCTTGTTCTCGATTTCGCGAGGCTTCAGCAGAAACTGATAGGTGTGGACTTCCACGCCCTCGGGCTTGAAGCGAATGAAGACTTCCACTCCGCCGGGGTTTTCGCCAGCGTCAAAGGAAAAGAGCGGGTGTTCGTATCGCACCAGCTCATGCCGGACTTTTTCGAGGAGTTCACTCACGGAATGGCTTCCACGCGAAGAATGCGAGGCGGTTCAGGCGGGGCCCGCCGCCTGCGTATCGCCCAAATCGTCGCGGCCCTTCATGTCACTCATGACCTTCTCAAACGTGGCCAGGGCCTTGGCATCAAAAAGCACGAAGTAGATCTTTTCCAGAGTGGTCGGCCCTTTCAGGTGCTGCACCACTTCGCGAAGCATGATTTCGGCGCATTCCGAAAGCGGGAAACCGCCGATGCCCGTTCCGATCGCGGGAAACGCGATGGTACGCAGCCCCTTTTCGGCGGCGATACGCAGGGAATGCGCGGTAGAGGCGCGCAAGTCCCGCGTGGTGGTCTGCCCGCCAAGCTCCATGCTGGCGGCGTGGATCACATGGCGC
>Ga0302324_100013058_pt1 | contig 16878 bp, 12 predicted proteins | sample Palsa_T0_1_FD_201949 | JGI IMG/M metagenome (GOLD analysis project Ga0302324, IMG submission 201949) | Peat permafrost microbial communities from Stordalen Mire near Abisko, Sweden - Palsa_T0_1 | ecosystem: Environmental > Terrestrial > Soil > Palsa > Peat permafrost | place: Sweden: Abisko...
GGCGGGGAGGAGTTCCTGCTCTTGATGCCGAACACGGAGCGGGACGGCGCAATGCGCATGGCCGAACGTGTTCGCGAACTCGTCCTCGATCTTGCCATAGCTCATGAAGGGAGTCCCGCTCCCGGTGTCGTGACCGTCAGCATCGGTGGCGCGACGGTGTGGCCGAAAGATCCCGAGACCGGTCAAAGCAGCGTCAACGCGTTGCTGGCGGCGGCTGACACCGCGCTGTACCAAGCGAAGAACGGCGGGCGAAATCGGGTCGTGATCGCCGGGGAGTGAGGCGAATCGTGAAAAAATCCAAGCCAAAATCCAAATCCCTCACAAAGAACAAATCTAGGCGACATTTCCGTCCCCAACTGCCCAAATCCCCGACCGGCATCCAGGGGCTGGACGAGATCACGGCCGGCGGGCTGCCGAAGGGAAGACCAACCCTCGTGTGCGGGGGCGCGGGCTGCGGCAAGACGCTGCTCGCGATGGAGTTCCTGGTGCGTGGCGCCACGCAGTTTCACGAGCCGGGCGTATTCATGGCTTTCGAAGAGACTGCCAAAGATCTGACTCAGAACGTCGCTTCGCTCGGCTTCGATCTGAATGATCTGATCGCGCGTAAGAGGATCCTGCTGGATTTTGTGTACGTCGAGCGCAGCGAAATCGAAGAGACCGGCGAATACGATCTGGAAGGATTGTTCATCCGCCTGGGTCAGGCCATCGACTCCATCGGCGCCAAGCGCGTGGTGCTGGATACCATCGAATCGCTGTTCGCCGGATTGCCCAATCCGCTCATCCTTCGCGCCGAACTGCGTCGCCTATTTCGCTGGCTGAAAGATAAGGGCGTGACAGCGATCATTACCGCCGAACGCGGCGAAGGAACACTGACGCGCCAGGGCCTCGAAGAGTATGTCTCCGACTGCGTAATCGTGCTCGATCATCGGGTGAGCGAGCAGACCTCATCGCGACGCCTGCGTGTGGTCAAGTACCGTGGTTCGACCCACGGCACTAACGAGTACCCGTTTCTGATCGACGAAAACGGCATTTCGGTGTTGCCCGTCACTTCGCTCGCCTTGCAGCATATTGTTTCCAGTGAACGCGTTTCGACCGGCGTCGCGCGTCTTGACGCGATGCTCGGCGGCAAGGGCTATTTCCGTGGCAGCAGCGTGCTGGTCTCCGGCACGGCCGGCACCGGCAAGAGCAGTGTAGCCGCGCACTTTGCCGACGCCGCCTGCCGTCGCGGCGAGCGGGTACTTTACTTTGCGTTTGAAGAATCTCCGAGTCAGATCATGCGCAACATGCGCTCCATCGGGATCCATCTGCAACAATGGGTGAACAAAGGTCTGCTGCAGTTTCACGCGCAACGGCCCTCGTTCGCGGGCCTGGAAACGCACCTAGCCATGCAGCACAAAGTGATCAACGCCTTCAAACCGCAGGCGGTGGTTCTGGACCCGTTGAACAGTTTCATCGTCGGGGACAACGAGATCGGAGTCCAATCGATGCTGACGCGGCTTTTGGATTTTCTCAAAACAAAACAGATCACCGGCTTGTTCACCAGCTTGATCTCGAGCGACCCTACGTTGGAGCAAAGCGACAGCTCCATTTCATCCCAGATTGATACCTGGTTGTCACTACGCGCCTTAGACAGTGGCGGCGAGCGCAATCGCGGCTTAGCCGTCCTGAAATCACGCGGCATGGCCCATTCGAACCAGATCCGGGAGTTTCTCCTGACCGATCACGGCGTGGAACTGCGCGACGTGTACGTCGGGGCGAGTGGTGTACTTACCGGATCGGCGAGACTGACACAGGAGGCGCAGGATCAAGCCGTCCAAATGCTGCAGAAGCAGGAGATCGAGCGCCGACAAATCGAACTGAAACGCACGCACCAGGCGTTGGAAGCACATATCGCTGCTCTTAACGCCGAGTTCGAGACGAAAAAAACCGATTCGCTGAGAATCACCGGGCAGGAACAGGCGCAGGGTGCGCAATTGGCGCAGGGTCGTCTGGAGATGGGGGTGAGCCGAGAAGAGGATGCGACAGCGAAGAATCCAAAGCGGCGCGCGAAATGAGGGCGAAACGAGCGCGACCCGCGCAGCCGAAAGTAACGAGGGCCGGGCGCAAAGCGGCATCAAGCCTCTATATCCTGAAGCTATACGTTGCCGGACAGTCGCCGAAATCCGTCAACGCCATCGCCAACATCAAAATGCTCTGCGAGGCTAGTCTCCAAGGGCGCTACGTGCTGGACGTGATTGATCTATATCAGCAACCACAACTGGCGCAGGGCGAGCAAATTATCGCCGTTCCCACACTGATCAGAAAGCTTCCGTCCCCGTTGCGCCGCGTCATCGGCGATTTGTCGAACACCGAGCGGGTGCTGGTGGGACTGGACATACGAAGTGAGGCGTAGTGGCGAGAAACGCTAACCCCCAACAGCTGGCCGCAGAAAACAAGGGCTTGCGCGCCCGGCTCGAAAGGGCCGAAGAGTCGATGCGCGAGATACTCAGCGGCGAGTCGGACGCGCTGCTCGTCCAGGGCGCGGACGGTGCCCAGCTATTTACGCGCAAAGGCGCCGATCAATCCTACCGGACGCTGATCGAGAACATGAGCGAGGGCGCCCTCACTCTGACACCGGAGGGACTGATTCTGTATGCCAACCGGCGGTTTGCCAAGATGCTCGAAACGCCGCTTGAAAAAGTGATCGGCTCCGAGATTCATACCTGGTTTGCGCCCGAAAGCCGGCAGACCATTCAGATGCTGCTGCAAAAGGACGCAGTCGCCAACCGCAGTGAGGAACTGGTCCTCGCTGCCGCTGATGGAGTGCGGGTTCCGGTCTATCTGTCGGTGAGCCGTCTTCTTTTGGACAAGATGCCCGATTCCCTCTGCATGGTCGCGACCGACCTCACAGAGCAGAAACGCAATGAGGCTATTCTCGCCGCCGAAGAATTTGCGCGTGCGATCCTGGAACAGGCCGCCGACGCGATCGTGATCTGCGACCGGACCGGGCGAATCATTCGCGCTAGCAAGCAGGCGCAAACGCTCTGCGGCAGGAGCCCCATCGGACGACCGTTCGAGCATGCCTTTCCCTTGGCTCAGTCGAATGGCGCAGCATTTTCTCCTGTTGGCGCTATCGACACGGCGCATCGCCAATCCGTAGAGGCGAGAATGGACCACGGCGGGCGAGCGTTCGACCTTCTGGTCAGCGTCGGCTACCTGACGGATGCCCGAAACGAGAGGCTCGGTAGCGTGATTACGCTGACCGACATCACCGAGCGCAAACTGGCGGAGAAGGCGATTCTGGACGCAAACCGGACGCTGCGCGAAAACGAGATCAGCATCAAGCGCCTGAACCGAGTTTACACCATATTGAGCGGTATCAATACGCTGATAGTGCGTGCGCGCAACCGCGACGACCTGTTCAGGGAAGCGTGCCGGATCGCTGTCGAGCAGGGCCAATTCAGGATCGCCTGGATAGGGGTCGTCGATCGGAGCGCTGGAAAGACTGTCCTGGTCGCCTCTGCAGGCGTAGGCGAGGAGTTGCTGACCGCCATCAAAGATCGCAATTCACATTCCATGAGCGAGGATCAATCGCTGGGAGATAGCATGGCCACGCGGGCAATGCGGGAGAAATCGGCGGTCGTCGTCAACGATTTGAGAAACAGCCTCGAGGTTCCATTCGGCAAGAGGTATGCCGATTCCGGAATCTTCTCCATCGCAACGTTGCCGCTGATGGTCTCGGAAGAAGTGGTAGGCGTGATTGCCCTGTATGCAAGCGAAAATGAATTCTTCCATGAAGAAGAACTGAAGCTGCTAAAGGAGCTTGCGGGCGACATCGCGTTTGCGATAGATCATATCGACAAGCGAGATCGCCTGAGCTATATCGCCTACTACGACGAACTTACCGGGCTGGCCAACCGCAGTCTGTTTATCGAGCGGGTCGCGCAATACGTGCGAAGCGTTGTCGGCGGCAGATCGAATCTTGCCGTCGGAGTGCTCGACCTGGAGCGATTCAAAAACATCAACCACAGCCTCGGCCGACCCGCTGGCGACGCACTCTTGAAACAGGTGGCAGATTGGCTGACGCACTATTTGGGCGACGCCAACCTGTTGGCGCGAGTGGATGCGGATCATTTTGCCTTCGTCCTTCCCGATGTAAAGCACGAACGCGACGTGTCGCGGTTTATCGAGAAGGCATTGGAGGATTTCACCAAGCATCCGTTCATGCTGGATGAGGCAGTGTTTCGCGTCGCCGCCAAGGTTGGAGTCGCGATATTTCCGGATGATGGCCCCAGTGCCGATATGTTGTTCCGGAACGCCGAGATTGCACTCCGGAAGGCCAAAGTCAGCGGTGATCGCTACACCTTATTCGCACAGAAAATGACCGATACCGGTGTGCTCAAGCCTACCTTGGAGAGTCAGCTGCGCGCTGCAATCGACAACGAGGAATTCGCCCTCCACTACCAGCCGAAGTTGAACCTCGTAAGCGGCAAGCTCACTGGCGCGGAGGCGTTGATCCGGTGGAATGACCCGCGCAGGGGCCTCGTGCCGCCCGCGCAGTTCATCCCGATCTTGGAAGAAACCGGTCTGATTTTTGAGGTCGGGCGTTGGGCGCTTCACAAAGCCGTCAAGGAATATCTGCGGTGGCGCGCCGCGGGTCTGCCCGCCGTGCGCATTGCGGTCAACGTGTCGCCGCTGCAGCTGCGCAACACCGGGTTCGTCGCCGAGATCAGGGAGGCAATCGGGATTGACGTCCACGCGGGCGCCGGGCTTGAGTTGGAGATCACCGAAACCACGATCATGAAGGACCTCGAATACACGATCGCGACCCTGCAGGAAATCCGCGAAATGGGGGTAGGCATCGCCATTGACGATTTCGGCACAGGGTTCTCCTCGTTGAGGTACCTTGCGAAATTGCCCATAGATACCCTCAAGATCGACCGCTCGTTCGTCGTCGATATGGCATCCGGATCCCGCGGATTGGCGCTGGTGTCCACCATTGTCAATCTAGGTCAGGCGCTTAGCCTTAAATTGGTGGCAGAGGGCGTCGAAACGGAAGAACAGGCGCGCTTGCTCCGCTTGTTGCGGTGTGACGAGGTGCAGGGGTATCTGTACGGCAGGCCGGTGCCCATCGAAGCCTTCGAAGCAGCGTTTCTTGTCCCGCGCGGTCAGCATACATCCTCCTGACCGGCGCATCGCCCGAACTGGGCGAGGATTGCCGCTACTGCATGTGCTGACCGCCGTTGATCGCAATGTTGGCGCCGGTTACAAAAGCCGCCTCCTCGCTCGCTAGATAGGCCACAAGTCCAGCCACTTCTTCAGGTTTGCCGAGGCGCCCCATCGGTATCTGCGGGATGATTTTTGAATCGAGCACATCCTTGGGGATCGCCATCACCATTCTTGTACCGATATAGCCGGGTGAAATGGTATTGACGGTCACGCCCTTGCGGGCCACTTCCAGAGCGAGCGCTTTGGTGAAGCCGTGCATGCCGGCTTTAGCAGCGGAATAGTTGGTTTGGCCGAACGCGCCCTTTTGGCCATTGACCGACGAGATATTGACGATGCGACCCCAGCCGCGATCCATCATGCCCTCGCATACCTGCTTGGTCATGTTGAAGCACGAGTCGAGGTTCGCGTGCATCACCGCCTCCCAGTTGATCTTGTCCATCTTCTTGAAGGTCATATCGCGGGTGATGCCGGCATTATTTACCAACACATCCACCGGGCCGAGATCCCTAGTCAACATGCGGACGCAGTTCTGACAGGATTCCCAGTCGGTCACATCGCAGGGATACGCATAGAATCTATAGCCCCGCTCTTTCATCGACTTGAGCCATTCCTGAGCTTTGGTGTTGCCCGGCGAATACGTGGTCGCCACGACATCGCCGGACTTCGTCAAATTGATACAGATGGCTTCGCCGAGCCCGCCCATGCCACCCGTGACCAGCGCAATTCGTTTTGTGGTTGCCATACAGTGCTCACTATTTCAATGATGATGCGGTGGGTTCAAGAGGCTTCAGTTTAGCGTTCGATCGCGAGCGCAACGCCCATGCCGCCGCCGATGCACAGACTGGCCAGTCCCTTCTTTGCATCGCGACGAATCATCTCATGCAGCAGGGTGACCAGGATGCGGCAACCTGAGGCGCCGATGGGATGACCGATGGCAATGGCGCCGCCATTGACGTTGATTTTCGCCGTGTCCCACCCCATTTGACGGTTGACGCCGATCGCCTGAGCGGCAAACGCCTCGTTGATTTCCATCAGATCAAGGTCCTGATGCGTCCAGCCCGCCTTCCGCAGGCACAACTGGCTGGCCGGCACCGGACCCATCCCCATGATCTTCGGGTCCACGCCCGCGGATGCGTACGCGCGAACCCAAGCGAGGGGCTTCAAGCCCAGTTCACTCGCCTTGCGTGCGGACATCATCATCACCGCGGCAGCGCCATCATTGAGGCCCGAGGCGTTGCCCGCGGTGACCGTGCCGTCCTTGCTGAAGGCGGGTTTGAGTTCACCGAGTGCTTCGGCCGTAGTGCCTGCGCGGATAAATTCATCCGTATCGAATAAAGTGGTGCCCTTGCGCGAGACGATCTCGATCGGTGCAATCTCCGCTTTGAATCGACCGGCCTTTTGCGCGGCCTCGGCCTTCTGCTGCGATGCTGCGGCAAATTCATCCTGTTCGCGACGCGAGATTTCATATTTCTTGGCCACGTTTTCGGCCGTCGTACCCATGTGATAGTTGTTGAAGGCGTCCCAGAGCCCATCGATGATCATGCTATCGATGAGTTTGGCATCGCCCATGCGAAAGCCATCTCGCGATCCTTGCAGGACATGAGGCGACGCACTCATGTTCTCCTGACCACCGGCAAGGACAATTTCCGCATCGCCACACTTGATCGCCTGTGCGGCCAGATGCGTGGCCTTCAGGCCGCTGCCGCAGACCTTGCCAATCGTCATGGCCGGTATCCGGTCGGGCAGACCGGCGCGAATCAGCGCCTGCCGAGCGGGGTTCTGACCCACCCCGGCGGTGAGCACTTGGCCCAGGATCACCTCGGAAATCTGCTCCGCCTGAACCCCCGAGCGCGCCAGCAGCGCCTTGATCACCTGCGCCCCCAAATCGGCCGCCGCCACCTTGGCAATGGAGCCATTGAATTTACCCACCGCGCTGCGTACCGCCGCCGTGATGACCACCTCGTCCATAGACCCTCCGTTCATATACCCGACCGCGAGCCCCGCTATAGTTTGAAATTCGTCGTCATGCGTTCGACGGCGGTCTTTACCTCTCCCCCGGCTTTATCCATGTGAACTTTGAATTCCGCCCAAGCGCTCTCGTTGGCACTTTTCAGCTTGTGGAAGTTCTCCCACGCAGCGGCTTGTGTAGCGCGCAGTGTCTCGAGATGGTTCTCATACTGGACCTTGGCGTGCGCCTCGATCTGCTCGGCGCCGGCTTTGAAGCGTTCGGATTGCGCCTTCCACTCGTTCAACTGCTTTTCCATGAGCGTCTGGTAATCTTCCCGAATGCCCATGATCGTGACTCCTGTATTCGGTTTATCGTTCATCGTCGCAATCTCGGGCCTATGACCATGACCCCACCCGCTCGGCTCGTAGCGACTCAACGGTGGGGTCCGTGTGCCCCCATCGATTTGAAACTACAGTCGGACCGTGACGGCTTTGATGTTGAGGTAGCTATCCAGGACCGCTTCGCCCATTTCGCGCCCCCAACCGGACTGCTTGTAGCCCCCGAATGGCAGTGCCGCATCGAATATGTTGTAGCAGTTGACCCAGACGGACCCAGCCTTGAGCTGCGCCGCCAGAGCGTGCGCCTTACTGAGGTCGCGGGTCCAGATACCTGCCGCAAGACCATAGATGCTGTCATTCGCCTCTCGGACCAGATTCTCGTCCATTTCCGTGAACGGCATCGCGGTCACGACGGGACCGAAGATCTCCTCGCGAACGATCTTCATGTTCGGGCGGGTATCGACGAATACGGTGGGTTCGACAAAATACCCTGAGCCCTCGCGCGCCTTGCCACCGACGATCGCCCGGGCGCCTTCCTGCTTGCCCATCTCGAGATACCCGCACACCCGGTCGCGCTGCGTCTCGGACACCATCGGACCCATCTCCGTCGTGGGGTCGAGTCCTGGGCCGAGTTTGATGGCCTTAGCGTACGCGGCGACCCCTTCCACGACCTGATCGAAAATGCTCTTTTGGACGTACAGACGCGAGCCGGCACAGCAGCACTGACCGTGGTTGAAGAAAATGGCGCTCGCCGCTCCCGGAATGGCGACATCCAGGTCCGCGTCTTTGAGGACGACAACCGGCGACTTGCCTCCGAGTTCGAGCGAGAGATGCTTCAGGTCGCGGGCGGCTGCCTGGACGATGAGCTTCCCGACCTCGGTAGAGCCCGTGAACGCCACCTTGTCGACGCCCGGATGAGCGGCCAGCGCCGCGCCCGCCGTTGCACCGAATCCCGTGACGATATTTACGACGCCCGGGGGCACTCCGGCCTCCTGCAGAATCTCACCCAAACGTAGTGCCGAAAGCGGAGTCTCCTCGGCGACCTTCAGGACGATCGTGCAGCCGGTAGCCAGTGCCGGCGCCAGCTTCCAGGCCGCCATGAGCAACGGAAAGTTCCACGGGATGATCTGCCCCACCACGCCAATCGGCTCAGGCCGCGTGTAGGCGTGGTACTGCACGCCGGGCGTGTAGAGAACTGACAGCGGAATCGATTTGCCTTCTATCTTGGTAGCCCAGCCCGCCATGTACTGGAACATGTCGGCGGCCAGCGCCACATCGGCCGCCCTGGCGACCGCCACCGGCTTGCCGTTGTCGAGCGACTCCAGCTCCGCAAGTTCGTCTGCATACTTCGAGATCAGGTCGCCGATGCGCCAGATCATCTTGCCGCGAGCCGAGGGAGTCATGGTTGCCCACGGCCCCGACTCGAGGGCACGTCGCGCGGCCTGCACAGCCGCATCGATGTCCGCTTTGTCGCCTTCGGCCGCGTGTGCGATGACATTACCCGTGGCCGGGTTCGTGACTTCGAAGGTCTTGCCGGAAGCGGCGGGGACCCATTTGCCGTTGATCAGCATCTTCTTCGCTGTGGCCAAAAACTGCGTCACCGGATTCGATGTCGGAATTTCCTTCAGAACTGCGCTCATCGTTGTATCTCCTGGTGCGAATTGACGCTCGGTCCCCTCGACGGAGCCTTTTACTTATGCAGGATTCCGAAGCTGTTGTCGGTGCGGTAACGTACGCCTGCGCCTGCCAACTGATGCGCTAGCGTGCGGAAAAAATCGTAAATATTACAAGCGGCACTGACACCTGCAGAGAGATGCGCCGCTGTAGCCACTTCGCGGCCGCCACATCGGCGCGGTTGTTGCTGACGAACGCGCAATACTTCATCGGGGGGCCCACCTCGATGCCGGCCTGCGCCGTCCTGGCGGGTGAGTGCGCCCGCGCGGTCTGGTAGCGGACCCGGCTCCGTGCATCGGGACTTCCTTGTATACGCCCATGTAATCGCGCTTGCCGATTGCGAGCCAATTATGGCGCAAAATGGCGTAGACGGCCCGTGACGTGGAAAAAAAACTGCGGCAATCCATCGTTGGCGAGATAGGCCTCGCCACCAACTCTTCAAGAATGGCTATGCCAGGGCAAGTGGCACCGCTTCTTCCCAGCGTCCTTGCGCCTTGAGAATCAATTCGACGACTTCTCGTGCGGCCCCTCGCCCACCGCGTCGCCGTGTGGTGTAATGACATACGCGTTGGAGTTCTGCTGCTCCATCAGCTACGCAGACTCCGAGACCGGAGCGCGCAGCAAGCGGAATATCGGGCAGGTCGTCGCCCAGGTAGGCAATTTCCTCCTCCAGGACTCCGGCAAGCTTCATACATTCTTCATAGGCGTGCGTCTTTGTGGCCTGCCCAAGGCGCACGAAAGTCACTTTAAGTTCGTGCGCGCGCTGCTCAACCGCAGGAGACCGCCGGCCAGTGATGAACCCGGTCATGATCCCCATTGTGTGAGCCAGCGAAAGGCCCTGCCCATCCTGCGCGTTGAAGACCTTCATCTCAGTGACAGAGGCGGTGTCATGCTGTTCCATTGCTAGCGGGGCGATGAGACACACGCCTCCGTCGGTTAAAGTACCATCGACATCCATCAAGAACAGCTTGATCTTACGGGCGCGAGTCAGCACTTCGGGATCAATACGAGCAGCGGATTCGTCAGGCATATCTGATGATAGCCTCCGTCGACATCACATATCCATGTCACGAGATTTCGGGTGGCACCCCTTCATCTCACCCTTTGACGAAAGCGAGGAGGTCGGCGTTGACCCGTTCAGGATCGACAATCGCGATACCGTGAGCACCACCGGGGTAAACTTTCAGTACCGCGTGGGGAACGACAGATTGTACGCGGCGGCCGGTCGGCTCGATCGGCACGATCTGATCGTCTTCGCAGTGAATGACGAGCAATGGTACATCGCACTTGGCGATATCTTTGGTGTAATCGAGTTCCCAGCTGTAAGTCGTTTCATACTGAGCCTTGGCGCCGCCCAGCAGACCCTGAAACCAGAACAAGTCGCGCATGCCTTGCGTTGCGGTCGAATTTGGGCGATTGGCGCCGAAGAACGGCGCCGACAACTCTTTGTAGAACGATGAACGATCATGTCTAACGCCGGCGCGGATGCTGTCAATTACCGATTTCGGAGTGCCCCCAGTTATACCGTCACGTTGCATCATCGCCGGTACGATGGAATCGAGGAGGACCATCTTGGCGACGCGCGACGTTCCATGGCGCGAGATATAGCGGGCCAGTTCCCCACCTCCGGTCGAATGCCCAACCAATATTGCGCCGCGAAGATCAAGCGCGTTGATGAGCTCATGCAGATCGTCGGCCCAGGTGTCGACATCGTTGCCGGATCCCGGTTGATCGGAGTAGCCGTTACCCCGCCGGTCATGGGCGACAGTACGGTACCCCTGGTCATTGAAAAACAGCATCTGCGCTTCCCACGCCGCACCGGTCAACGGCCAGCCGTGAGAGAAAACGATAGGCGGTCCCGAGCCCCAGTCACGATAGTAGATCGCAGTACCGTCACGGGTAGTGATCTTGGGCATGGAATACCTCCTTAGTTAGTTGAGCGGCTAATGCAAAGGCGAGTCGCGATGAGCGCGTCACCTAAAACAATGTGCCCTCACTCTCCCGCGAGATTCTGTGGATGTCAAGCCCGCTGATTCTGGTGGAGGGCCATTCGCACGAATCGCAGTCAAGTTAACGACAGCTGCTCAGACGCGGTTGACCTGAAAGGTGGCAACTTCCACGCTCCGTCTTGTCGCGGCTGACGCGTTGAAGGCGATGGAGTAGGACCTACAAGATACCGGGACGGCGGCGCAACCGCCGATGGGGCTGATATCGAGGTGCGCCATCGATGAGGCGTCTCCGCCAGAGTGATCGCCTCCGCGAGATGCGCATCGACGTAGTCGATCACTCGCTGGAGCCGCCACTTTTGAAGCCCGGTGTTCGGTCTCTCCGTACCCCTTGTTACGCTATCGTGGACGGTGATCAGCCGTGTAATTATTGCGACACTGACCGCAAGGGCGTAGGTCTCGTCGAATGAGCCAGGTGCGTCCTCAGTCGAGAGGAGCGCGCAAGCCAATCGCTCGAGGGCCACGTCGCGAGCAACACGGGGATGCACGCCATGTGGCTCCTTGGATGCGGATCGACGCAGGGCACACGCCAACCGCTCGGCCAGCGCGCGGCTGATAACGTGTACACGCAGAGAGCCATCCGTCTGCCGCTCGATTTTTCTCATCGATAGGGAGGCCTGAACGGTCGACGAATCGTTCGAGTCTCCCTCGATCCGCTCTCCCGTCACGAAGATTACGATGGCGACCCGTTCGACCACGATTCTCAGCGCGTTAAGGGAATCCCTCTTAACGGGCCAAATCAGAGCCAAAAGCTCGGAAAACAGCTCACTCAAGAATTTGCGATCTGATTGTCGCGCCTGCCGGGTTGATTGCCGCGCGACAGCCGGTTCACCGGCCTGACTACACACGAGTTGCACCGGTCTCTAGCCTGCTCGCCAACTTGAGAAAATCGCTCCTCCAGAGCAGCGCGAGCTTCTTATGGTGTGACGCTCGTTGCACTAAGTCGACGGATTGCTCTATAGCATTCAATTTCCAAGGGCTCTCCGATACCAGCCGGGCGCAAGCGCGCAATTGGTATCGAGCCCATTTATCTGTCCGACTCGTCAGACAAAGAGTTGCAGCCCAAGATGAAACATCGAATGTGGATGCCGCCGCAAGCCTCAGAAAGATGTTTTCATATCCTTCCAATTTCATTTGCCACGTTTACTCTGGCTTGTTTGTCTGCATGCAGCTCATCGTCTAATAATGGATCATTGACTACCACGCAGATGGCCGACTTGACGGTCACGTCGGTAGACTCGGTTAATGCCGTCGTCAACGGCGGTGCAGTAACTGCCTCTCTGGTCTTCAATTCGAGTGAGTTATCCCCGCTCACCAATCTCACAGTCACCACCGGGCTCTCGCCGCTGCCGGCGGGTTGGAAAGGTCCTGCAGCGTTCGCCTGCGCGTCCGTTTCGACCGGCAATGGCTGCATGCTCAACCTCACTTATGCGCCGACCGCGCTCGCGAAAGGGACGCTCACGATTGACTACGGTTATAACGATAGCATGGGTGCCGCACAAGCCAGCTCGGTGACGATTAACTACGAGGGCACTACCAACAATAACGTTATCGCGACTCCCGCGCCTGCGGGACAGATCGTGGTCGTCGTCGGCGGCGGTTCGCAGAAGATGAGCGTCAACTTCACCACCGACGACGGAAATCCGGCGACGGCGCTCAAGGTCTCTACGGATCTAACCTCGCTGCCGGCCGGATGGAGCAGCACGACGCACGCTTTCAGCTGTGCGAGCGTAAGCATCGGCAGTGGCTGCCAGCTGTCACTGAGCTTCGACCCGACTTCATTCGGCGCCGGCACCTTGGCCCTGAACTATGGCTATACGGACGACTTCGGCACGGCCAAGACCGGATTGCTGGACATCGCTTACGCAGCGACGGTGCACAACAACGTGGTCGGGGTCGCGGTACCGGCTTCCGTCGTGAGTCCAGTCGGCAATCCTCCAGTCGACGTGCCAGTGACCTTTACGACGGATGACGGCCACCCCGCCACTAACCTGCAACTCACCTCGAACCTCACCGCGCTGCCGGCTGGCTGGAGCAGCGCGGCCTCGAGCTTTGGCTGCACCAGCGTGAGTGCCGGAACGATCTGCCAATTGCCACTGCATTTCACGGCGGCGATCGGAGCGACGGGCACTTTGCAACTCACCTACACCTACCTCGATGATGCCGGGAGCGCAAAGAGCGGAAGCGTCAACATCGCTTACATGTCAACGACTCACAACACTGTGGGGGGCACTGCCGCGATACCCGGTACGGTGCGCGTGGCGGTTGGCGATAGCCAGCCGGTGGCTGTGACGTTTAACACCGATGACGGAAACGTCGCCAGCGACCTCACGATAACCTCTGGGCTCACAAACTTGCCCGCTTATTGGAGCGGTCCGGCGCAGTTCAGCTGCGCAACGATCAGCACCGGCGCCGGCTGCCAACTTCCGCTGACCTTTACCCCGCTATCCAGCGTTTCAGGAACGGTCACGCTGGGATACACCTATACTGACAGCGCCGGCACCGCCAAGACTGGAACAGTCAGTGTTCCGTATGCCGTTAAGCACGTGTACGTTACTGACTCTAACGGCGTGTATGTCTGCTCGATCGTCACCGGGGGCGGTCTCTCCGGCTGTACGCCGACGGCGCCGGGCCGTGTGAATGCCGGCAACGCTGCAATCACTGGTGCCTACGGCATCGCGTTCGCCGGCGGCTATGCGTTCGTCAACCAGTATCCCGATGCGAGCGTGTCAGTCTGCGCCGTTAACCCCTCTGATGGAACGCTCGCGGGCTGCGCCCTGTTTGTTATTCCCTCCGGCGATTATGGCTATTCCGTTTTCGCGACGGCTGGGTATCTCTACATCGGTGATGGTACTTCGGATTATTGCGCCATCGGTGCGAACGGGACGCTGGGAACCTGCCAGAGTGTGAGCGCCAGTGTGACGGAGTACTCGTTCGGAATCTATGTCGGCACCGAGCATGGCTACGTTGCACCCAGTACCGCCAATATACAGAGTTGCATTGTCACGGCCGGCGGCGACCTGACGCCTTGTACCGACACCGGCATAGCGGGGGATGTCGGCGGCGCGCTCACCGCCTCTGGCAACTTTGTCTTCTTGACGACCTGGTCAGCGCCTAACGTCATCTCCTGCCCGATCAACGCTAACGGCTCGCTTGGCGCGTGCATCAACTCGCCCGTGCCAGGATCAAATCAGGGCATGAGCGTGGCAACTGCACTGAACACGGTAAACTCCTACACGATCAATGCCACAGACGTCGAGCATTGCACGGTGAATATCACGACTGGAGCCCTGACTGCTTGTGCGGTATCCGATGGCGGTGCCTCGTTTTCAGGCCCCAGCGGAGTAGGGATATATTAGGGCTCTTTTTTTGGCTGCAGTTTCTGCGCGCTCCCCACGTTGCATGTTCGCCGTTTTACTTACGGCTTCATCGACGCGCTCCGCTGCAGTTCATACGCCGCCTGCGCCCGATCGATCACGTACGCATGAATCGCATCCGCCTCTGCCGGAGTCAACCCGGTCACACGCAGTGCGGTCGACGACGTGCCAAACGGCATCATGCCTTGTTGCTGGTGCGAGCCACCCAAGACGATGGCGTACCAATCCCGATGCGCCTCGGGCGGCATATAGCGCAGATCCGGTATGCCGCCATTGACCGCCCAACGTCCCGCGCCATCGAACTTGGGTGAGTGGCAGTCCGTGCAGCTATGGTCATCGGCCAGCGCCGCGCCTTGTTTGACCTGCTCCGCGGTGTATGTCTGTGCGGGCGGATGCGGCACCTCTGGCACGTGAATGGCCGGCAATGGAAACGGCTGCCGGCCGCCGAGCTTGAACGCCACGAGCCGCGAGGGCCCGTACTTCGAGGTCGGCGTCACCATCATCGTCGATGGCGACCACAAACGGAACGCGCCGCCCCAGCCCACCGGCACGATCACATACTGCTCGCCGTTGACTTTGAAGGTCACCGGCACCGCGTTCACGGCCGACCCCGTTTGCGCCGACCATAGCTTCTTACCGGTGTCCGCGGCATACGCCGCGAACTCACCCGTGCCTTGGCCATGAAATACCAGATTACCCGCCGTCGATAGCACACCGCTGTTGATGATCAACGGATGTTCGACGCTCCAGCGCGTGGTTGCCGTCTTCGGATCCCACGCCACCAAGCGTCCGACCATGGGCAGCGCATCGGGCGTCGGCGGCGGCGTCCTGCGCCGATCCATGATGGGCACGTAGGTCAGCTGCGTGATCGGGTCGTAGCTCATCGGCCACCAATTGCGCACCCCGAAGCAATTCCCCTTGCAGTCCTCCACCCCGTTGACCACCACACCCGGGTAATCCATCCTTGGACCCGACCACTCCTGCTTGACCAACGGCGTCTGACTGACCAACTCGCCTGTCTCGGCATCCAGCACGTAATACGTGCCATTGCGTGCCGCAGTCATGGCGACGTGGCGGATCCGGCCGCTGATCGGCACATCGGCCAGCACGATATGGAAGTTCTCGGTCTGCCGCTCGGGCGTGCTGGTCTGGTAGTGCCACGCATACTCGCCGGTATCGGCGTGCACCGCCACGATGCTCCCGGAAAACAGCTTCGCGCCGCCGCCGGCTTCCTGCGCGTCATCGGGACCGCCGCGAAACGCCTTCGACGTGCCGAACAACAGCAAGCCTGTCTTGGCGTCATAAGTGATGGGATCCCACACCGCACCGCCGCCCTGCTTCCACCACTCCTTGCCGGACCAGGTTTTCGCCGCCATCTCCATCGTTTTGCTTTCGAACCCCAGCGCCGGATCGCCGGGCACGGTCCAGAATTGCCAGACCCGCTTGCCCGTGTTTGCGTCGTAGGCTGCGATCGAGCCGCGGACCTGATCGTCCGAGCCGGTGTGGCCGATAAACACCTTGCCGGCGGCCACGCGGGGTGCGCCCGAGATGCCATCGTGCGCCGGATCGTCCATGGTCACTGACCACAGTTGCGTGCCCTTCGCGGCATCGATGGCTATCAACCGTCCGTCCGCGGTGCCCACGTAGACCTTCCCCTCCCATACGGCAACGCCCCGGTTGACCCGCGCGATACTCGAATCCACCGTGGAGTAATCCAACCGGATGTGCGGATCGAAGGTCCATAAGATCTTGCCGTCAGCCGCATTGACCGCCCGCACGATCGATCGCGGCGCACTCACATAGATGACGCCGTCCACGACCAAGGGCTCGGCCGCGAGACCCATGGGATCGTCCATCTCCGCGATCCACGCCACGCCCAACTGCGCGACGTTCTTGTCATTGATCGCCCGCAAGGGGCTGAATTGTTGCTGGGCGAAGCTGCCGCCCTTGACCAGCCAGTTGTCTCCCGAAGTATCGGCGGCAACCCGGGCCGCCGTGACGTTGCCGGGCGGCGGCGGCGCCGCGACAGCGGAAGAAGCAAGGACACCGAGGGAAACGGCAGCAAGCAGATGACGCGGGGACGGGAGACAGGGCATTCAACGATTCCTAATAAAGGGTGGGTTGATCGGGCAAATATACCTGACTACGGAATCGCTGCGCGCCCCATACCATGCGCTGCGCATCCGGCGTACCGCGTGGCACCCAACCGACGAAGTCGGCCTCCCCTTGATTCTGCACACTGCCGTACTGTCGCGGAACATAGGTAGAATCGCGCCTGGGAATTCGCAAACAAGAGCTTATGAAGTATCTGATCTCGCTGGTACTGC
>Ga0302324_100013059_pt1 | contig 16877 bp, 17 predicted proteins | sample Palsa_T0_1_FD_201949 | JGI IMG/M metagenome (GOLD analysis project Ga0302324, IMG submission 201949) | Peat permafrost microbial communities from Stordalen Mire near Abisko, Sweden - Palsa_T0_1 | ecosystem: Environmental > Terrestrial > Soil > Palsa > Peat permafrost | place: Sweden: Abisko...
GCGCGCTTGCCGATGCCATGGAAGCGGACGACCGTGTCCTCCTTCTCGGAGAGGACGTCGCCGATCCGGAAAACGGCGGTGTAGTCGGCGTCACCAAAGGTCTCTCGACACGGTTCGGCGATCATCGAGTTCGCTCCACACCGATCTCCGAGCAGGCAATCGTCGGTGCCGCCATCGGTGCGAGTCTGGTCGGCTGGAAACCGGTCGCCGAGATCATGCTGATGAATTTCACCGCGGTAGCCATGGACATGATCGTGAACCATGCCGCGAAGCTGCGTTACATGTCCGGCGGACAAACGCACGTGCCGATCACGATACGCACCATGACGGGCGCAGGAATCGGCAACGGCGGGCAGCACTCGGATTACCTCGAAGCCTGGTTCGCGCACACGGCAGGAATCAAAGTCATCGCGCCGTCCAATCCCGCGGATGCGTATGGGCTCCTGCGCTCCTGCATCGACGATCCGGACCCGTGTCTGTTCATCGAAAATCTACCGGGCTACTGGGCGCCGGGCGAGCCGCCCGCCAAGGGTCATCGGGTTCCGCTCGGGAAAGCCAAGATCGTCCGGGAAGGGTCGGACGTGACGGTGATCAGCTACTCGAGGATGATGGTCGAGGCCATCAACGCCTTGAAGGTTACGGACCAGAATGGAATTTCGGTGGAGCTCATCGACCTCCGCTCGATCTCTCCGTGGGATCAGGCGGCGGTCGTGAATTCTGCCGCCAAGACGGGGCGCGTGCTGATCGTGCACGAGGCCGTGACTCGCTTCGGAGTCGGGGCGGAAATCGCGAGCACGCTATCGGAGGCGTTGTTCGGCCGGCTCAAGAAGCCGGTGATGCGGCTCGGCGCCGCGTATTCGCCGGTGCCTTTCTCGAAGCCTCTGGAAGCAGCGCACGCCCCCAATGCGGAGCGCATAGCGGCCGCGATTCAAGCTCTCGTCACCGGCTGACCTTGACGCGGGCCGAGATATGCTACGGTAACTTGCATTCGGGGGAATGTGCGGTAGGTGCTCAGCATGCTTGAGCTCAGGCCCTGGAACGATTACATCGATTTGCTGCGCGTCTGCGACGATTTGATGGCGCGCACGTGGGAGCCTGATAACGATCAGCTCCGCGGCGAGCTGTATCGCCAGCTGCTCATGAATCTCTCCCTCGGCTACTTCATGTATTTTCAAACCGATGCGGACCATCCGGAATGGATGCCGTTTCTCAACTCGGTTTTCCTGCTGCAGCCGAATCCCGACGATGTGTACTACCTTGCGCACATCGATGCCGCGAACACCTACCGCATCAGCGGCGAGCCGGGCTCCATGCATTTGCTCACCTTCTCGCTCGGCGCCAAGTCGATGGGCATGTTCGAGGAAAAACCGCAGACCTATGCGGAGTACGACGCCGCAACGCTCCCGCTCGACGAGAATGGGTGGTTCGAGGTCCTCTTGAGCAGCGAGCGGCCCCCCGGGCACCGCGGCGCTTGGTGGCCGCTGACTCGCGGCATGGACTTCGTCCTGGTGCGATTGCGCTCCTACGACTGGGGTAACGAGCGCGACCCGCTGTTGGCCATCGAGCGGCTCGGCGACGCACCGCTCAAACCCCGAATGAGTCCGGCGCTAATCGATAAGAACATGCGCGGCGTGCTGGCGTTTGCCGAGCGGCTGACCCGGATGTGGCTGGATTTTCAGAACGACATGCGGGCCCGAGATCTGGAGAATCGCTTCGAACTCAGCGGATTCGAGGATTGGGCCGGTGTCAAAGCACAAACCTACTGGCGCGGCATATTCAAATTCGCGCCCGGCGAAGCCTTGATCCTCGAAACCGAGCTTCCGGAAAAGCGTCCTTACTGGAACGTGCAGCTCGCCGATTCTCTCTTCAATGCGCTCGAGGTCAACTACCGGTTCACCAGCCTCAACGGGTTCCAGGCACGCGTCGATTCGGACGGCAAATTTCGCGCCGTGATTTCCCTGGAGGATCCCGCCGTGCCCAACTGGCTGGACGCGAGCGGCTACACTTGGGGGACCGCGATCGGGCGTTGGTACGATTGCAGCACGCGGCCGTTGCCCACGCTCAGGAAGGTGCCGCTCGCAGAGGTCCGCCGGCATTTGCCGCCGGATACGCCACGCATCAGCGCAACCGAACGCCAGGCGGCCCTGCGCACGCGCGTGCGCGGCGCCCAATTGCGGCGCAAATGGTGACAGCGAGCGCAGGCGGGCCCGCGCCGGGGCGATTCGAAGATTGCTTCGAATGGCTGCATGCGGCCGCCGCCCGCGAGACGGGGTTGCGCGATTTCGGCAGCTCCGATTACCACGAGGGTTTGCAGGTGTTGCTGCGGGCCATGGACAGCGACTCCTCTTTCTCATCCACGGGGCGCGAATTGACTCTCATGCACCTCGCGAGCGTGCTCAAAGCCCGCCTGCACAGCGAGGAGGGCTGGAGAAAGAATCCGGGTTATCGGGCGGTGACGATACGGCCGCTCGTCATCACGGGGATTCCACGCAGCGGTACCTCGGCGCTACATAAACTGCTCGCACTCGATCCGCAGTTTCAGGGGCTGCAGCGTTGGCTCGCGCGAGCGCCGATGGTACGGCCGCCCACGGGCGATTGGGAACGATATCCTGAATTTCAAGTGTGCAAGGCGGAGACGGAAAGCTTCAACAAGGAATCGCCGCAGTTCGTCAGCGCCCACGAGGAGGCGGCGCATGTCGTCGACGAGTGCATGGAGGTCCTGCAGCAGGGCTTCGTGAGCAACATGTTCGCGTCGAGATTTCCCACGCCGACGTATACCGAGTGGCTGATGAAAGGGAGCGAGCGCAGCTCCTATCGGCGCTATGCCGACGTCCTGCGCCTCATCGGTCTCGCCGACCCGGACAAGCGCTGGCTCCTCAAGAACCCCGGACACACCTGGCATCTGGACCTCCTGTTCGAGGTGTTTCCCGATGCACTGGTCATTCAGACTCATCGCGATCCCGCGGCCGCGATTCCTTCTCTGTGCAGCCTCCTCAACATGCTGCACGGGGTGACGGTGGGACGGGAGAATGCTCGGCCCGAGCGTCTCGGCGCGGTGGAAGTGTCGAAATGGCGCATGGCCATGGAGCGCACCATGGCGTTTCGCGCGCGATCCCCCGAGCGCTTCCACGATGTCGACTTTCGGGAATTCCACGCTGACCCGTTACGGGTGGTCGCGGGAATCTATGGTCATTTCGGAATGGAGCTCTCGGCGCCGGTGGCCGCGCGGATGCGTCTGTGGCTCGAGCAACAACCCCCGACACAGAAGACAGGCCACCGCTACACGCCGGAGACCTTCGGTCTCACCGCGCAGGGCATTCGAGCGGAGTTGGCGGACTATGTGCAGACCCATGCGCTCTGAGAGTAGCGCCCGACACGGCTGCCGTTTGCAATGAAGGCCGCGGTGTTCAAGGGTCCGGGGAAGCCGCTGGTCATCGAGTCGCTCGATGACCCGGTGCCGGGCGAGGGCGAGCTCGTTTTACGCGTGGGTCGCTGCGGCATTTGCGGAACGGATTTGCACATGACCGACGGCCACGCGGCCGGCTTTCCCGCCGAGTCGGTACTCGGTCACGAGTTTGCCGGTGAGGTGGTGGCCATCGGCGCCGGTGTGGAGCGCTACAAACTCGGCGACACTGCCGCGGGCCTCGCCGTCGCCGGCTGCGGGCGCTGCGCGAGCTGCATCGCCGGCGATCCCATGTGGTGCGAAAAAGGCCTCATCCCGGCGATGGGCGGGTTCGGCCAATACACGCGGGTCAAGGCGCTCGCGGCAATCAAGCTGCCGGCCACGCTGTCCCTGGAGGATGGCGCACTCGTCGAGCCGCTGGCGGTCGGGCTGCACGGCGTGACGCTGGCGGCGCTCGGTCCCGGCGCGCGCGTGCTGATCCTGGGATCGGGGTCCATCGGACTCGGGGCAGCCTTCTGGGCGCGGCGATTCGGCGCAACAAGTGTGCTCGTCGCGTCGCGCTCCGCGCGCAGCCGGGACCATGCGATGCGCATGGGAGCGTCGTGCTTCGAGGAATTCGGCGAGGAGTTTCCCCGCCGCGTGTCCGCCGCGCTCGGAGGCGCACCCGATGTGGTCTTCGAGTGCATCGGCGTCCCGGGTATGCTCGGCATGGCCATAGATATTGTGCGGCCGCGCGGCACGGTCGTCCTTCTCGGCAACTGCATGCTGCCCGACAGTCTGGTTCCATCGCTCATCCTGTTCAAGCAAGTGCGCCTGCAAGGCTCCATGGTCTACTCGCGCCGCGAGTTCGAGATCACGGCCGAAGCGCTCGAATTCGGCGCGGTCGAGCCGCGCTCGATGATCACCGACACCGTACCGCTCGCCGCGCTTCCGGCCGCATTCGAGGCGTTGCGGCGTCCCACGTACCAATGCAAGACATTGGTGGAGCCCTGGGCGGGCCTCTAGACACACACATCAAAACAGAGAGTAGCCATGTCCAAGATCGTTCGGTATTCCTTTGGCGGTGCAGCTCGATTCGGGGAGCTGCGAGGCGCGAAAATCCAGCCTTTGCGGGGAACCATTGGGAGCTTCAGCGAGGCCGACGAGCCGTCCGTCGACGCCGCGCAGGTTCGTCTGCTGGCGCCGACGACTCCCACCAAGGTCGTCGCAATAGGTCCCGGCTATCGAGTTCACCTAAGAGGCGGCCCTGCACCCGCACGCCCTCATTACTGGATCAAGCCGGCCTCCGCGCTGCTCGATCCCGAGGGCACCATCGAGCTGCCCAGCGGCGTGCCGATGGTGTGCCATGAGAGTGAGGTGGCGGTGGTCATCGGCAAGGTGTCCAAGGACGTACCCATAGGTCGTGCGCCTGAGCACATCTTCGGCTACACCTGCATCAACGATGTGACGGCCGGAAACATGGTCAATATTCCGGAGTTTCTGAAATCGCAGTACTTCGTCGACGGAAAGATATTCGACACGTTTTGCCCGCTCGGCCCGTGTATCGAGACCGACCTGTCTCTCGACGACCTCGAGCTCGAATGCCGGGTCAACGGGGTCGTTCGGCAGCATCACAATACGTCCGACCTGCTTTTCTCGGCGGCGCAGCTCGTCTCGATGATCTCATCGATACTGACCCTCAATCCGGGCGATGCCATTGGGACAGGTTCGCCGCCGGGCATGGGTCCGCTCGTGGATGGCGATGTGGTCGAGGTCGAAGTTCAGGGCATCGGAGTCTTGCGCAATCACGTCAGGGCGAAAAGCGCTCCTGCGCGCTAGGGTCTACTCCGTCCCTATTAGACACAGTATGCGATCCTTACACAGCATAAAGATTGGGAGGCATCATGAGCAAGGACACCGTCGTAACCACAGAGATTGAGCGGGCGAGGCGGGACTGGATGAAGGAGCACCTGCAAAGCTACCTTCAATCGCGTGGCGCTCGAGGCCACATAGTCGATCTTCGACCGATCGGCGGACACGCCTTCACGACGACGCTGCTGCTGCGGACGAAGGGGCGCAAGAGTGGCCAGACCCGGACCGCTCCTCTGATCTACGGCAGCATCGGCGGTGAGGTGGTCGTCGTGGCCTCAAAAGGCGGCGCTGACGTTCACCCGGCGTGGTATCTCAACGTCAAAAGCGGTACCGAAGCATCTTTTCAAATCGGGTGCGAGGCGTTTCACGCCACTTGGCGCGAGCCGCAAGGTGCGGAACGGGAGGCCGTCTGGGCTTTCATGGAAAGGGTCTACCCGCCCTACCGCGATTATCAGGCGGCGACCCGCCGTACCATACCGCTGGTGATGCTGACGCCTCAAGGGCAGGCCGAGGCATTCCATGAGTGACGTGGCTGCGGCGTACGCGCGCCGGTGTCTGCAGCGTGGTCTGACGCGGTGTGTTTTCGGCGCCCACCCAACGCTGGCCTTTGGAGGCATATGACAAAAGTCGAAAACGAACCCATGCAGGTCGCCATCATCACCGGAGCGAGCAGCGGCATCGGGTTGGCCACCGCCCTCAAGCTCGCAGCCAGCGGCATGGCTGTCCTCGGCGTGGGACGCGACCAACCGAGGCTGGATCACATGGCGGCCACGATCAAGGATGCCGATCGCGTGGCGACCTTGGCCGTCGATGTGACCGAAGCTTCCGCGCCGAAGCGCATCGTGGATCTCGCCGTGTCTCGCTGGGGCCGGATCGACTTTCTCATCAACAATGCCGGCGTGGGGCGTCCCAAGCCTCTGCATGAGACGGACGACGAAACTCTGGATTTCTTTTTGAATTTGATGCTGCGGGCGCCGTTTCGTCTGTCGCGCGAGGCTCTGCCGCACATGAAACCGGGCTCGGCCATCATCAACGTCAGCTCGACGTTTGCGGTCGTGGGCGGCATGCGAGGCGGGGCGTACTCCGCGGCGAAGGCCGGCTTGACGGGACTCACCTCGCACATCGCCTGCCAATACGGTCCGGCGGGAATACGTTGCAACGCGGTGGCACCCGGCGTGGTCCCGACGCCGATGATCGAAGGCCGGATGCACGACGAGAAATTCCGCAGGATCAACGTCGAGATGACGCCGCATCACCGCATGGGCACCGTCGACGACATCGCGAGCACCATCGCGTTTCTATGCTCGCCCGGCGGCGGCTTCATCAATGGGCAAGTCATCGTCGTCGATGGGGGGTGGAGCTCCACCAAGTACTTGTCCGACTACGCGCTGACCTCGGCCTGGACGGCGCGTTGAGCTGCGTTACGAGACGAGCGGAACGGATTTCGGCGCGACGACTCCGCTCTCCTTAAGACGCGTCGCGCAAATGATTCACCAGCGCGGGCACCTCGGCGAGCGCACGCAGCGCATCGTTCAAATGAGTGCAACCGAGCGTGCCCCGCAGCTGATCGATGACCGTCTGGCGCAGCTGCGGCAGCTCACTGTCCAGCAGTCGCGAGATGTTCGCGACCGCGCCAGGACATTCGCCGAAGGGCAGCACCCGAGGTGTGGCTCCGATCGAGAGTAAGCGCAGCGACTTTGGGTCCGCAATGGCGGACAGTTGATACTCATGCAGTGCGGTGCGCGTTCCATCGGGCTTGGCGGCGCTGTCTTGAAACGCCGCTTCAATGGCGATCACCTCACCCAAGGTGACGTCGATGCGGCGCGCCCGACGCATGCCCACGGCATTTTGCAGCGTAAAAGCATGCCAGCCATCGGGATCGTCGGGGTGTCGCAGGTCGGGCGCGGGCGCTGCGTCATCGGAATGGTTTGCCAGGCGCTCGGGATCCAGGCTGCTCGAGCCTGGTGCGAAGCCGGTGCAGATTCCTTCCATGTCCTGGATCATTTTGTTCAGTTGCGGTCGTGTGAGTACCGACTCGGGGGAATCGAGCCAGTTTTTCTCCCACTGTGACCACGCCCACGGAGCGACCAGGCTTGCACCCGAGATGTCGTCCAGAATCAAGTACAGGGGCGTCGCATTGCGCCGCTCCTCTGGTATGAATTGCTCGAGCGCCTGACGGAGCCTTGCACCGCCGCGCGTGCCGATGAGGCGCGTCAGGTCAGGCCGCGGCGGATCGGCCTCGATCGACACGATCGTCCGGTCGGTCTTTAGCACGGCATCGAAAGAGTCCTCCGCACAGAGGACCGGAGCCCCTCCCGCTCGGGGCGTGATGATGTCTCGCGCCCGCCCGATGAGCCGCATGTGTCCGGCGCGGCCATGCGGCCACGAGGTGTCGATGCTCGAGGTACGTCGCGCAGAGCCGGGAGTGCGCAGCGGAGCGGCGCCTGCCGAAGAGCGCGGTGCGGGCGGGGGGGGCATTCAGCGGTTCACGTCGACGACGATGCGACCGCGCACCTTTCCCGACACGATCTCCTGAGCGGCCGCGACCACCTCGCCAAGACCAATGAGCTTGCTGATGCGGTCGAGCGCTGCCGGTTCGAGGTCGCGCGCAAGTCGATTCCAAGCCGGCTCGCGCTGCTCGCGCGGCGCCATGACGCTGTCGATTCCGAGAAGCGAGACACCACGCAAGATGAAGGGTGCAACGCTCGCGGGAAAGTCCATCCCCTGAGCAAGTCCGCATGCGGCGACCAGTCCCCGATAGCGCGTTTGCGCGCAGGCGTTTGCGAGGGTGTGGCTGCCGACCGAGTCCACGACCGCCGCCCATCGCTCCTTCTGCATCGGTCTGCCCGGCTGCGACAACTGATTGCGATCCATCACCTGACCCGCCCCGAGCGACTCGAGGTAATCGCCCTCGCCAGCCTTGCCGGTCGATGCAACGACGTTGAAGCCGGCGCGAGCCAGCAGGGAGATGGCGACGCTTCCCACGCCGCCGGACGCGCCGGTCACGAGCACCTCGCCGCGATCCGGCGTCAAACCGTGCTTCAGCAGCGCTTCGACGCACAGCGCGGCGGTATAGCCGGCCGTGCCGATCGCCATTGCCTGCTGCGCGGTAAAGCGCTCCGGCAGGCGCTGCAGCCACGCCGGGTTGACGTGGGCCTTTTGTGCCAGGCCGCCCCAGTGTCCCTCGCCGACGCCCCAGCCGTTCAACAGCACGCGATCGCCCGCACGCCAGGCATCGCTCGTACTGGTTTCGACGACGCCGGCGAAATCGACGCCGGGGACCATTGGAAATTTGCGCACGACCGGCGACTTGCCCGTGATCGCAAGTCCATCCTTATAGTTGATGGTGGAGTACTCGACTCGGACGCTGACGGGTGCCTCCGGCAACTGTGCCTCATCGAGCTCGGCCAGCCGCACGGACTGCGCGGCATCCTGTTTCTCGATCAAAATCGCTTTGAACACATGCGGCTCCTCTCAGCCTGGCGAGCCGCCGATTCCGGCGGTTTTTTCCCGTCTCCGATGATATCGTAGCAACAGTCAGGCAAGACCTCGTCTGAGCTGATTCGGGTCGTTTTTTTTCGCGGGAGAGCAATTTATGCCATTAGTAGGAAAAAGTGCCGGACGGGACTGCGCATGAGCGAGGTATCGCAGCGGGTCGTGATCACCGGAGCCGCAGGGACCCTCGGCGCAGCGGTTGCACGTGCATTTCTGACCGCCGGCGCAAACGTCGCGCTCATCGATCGCGCCGCGGCGTCACAAGACCCTATCAAAGACACGGGTGATTCGCATGTGTTCCTCGAGGGCGTCGATCTGACCGATCCAACAGCGGCGCGACGCGCCATGGATGCGGCAGCCTCGAAGCTGGGCGGCATCGACGTGCTGGTCAATATCGCCGGTGGGTTTCGCTGGGAGACGATTGCCGACGGCAGTCTCGAGACATGGGATTTTCTATATTCCATCAACTTGAAGACCGCGCTCTGCGCATGCAAGGCCGCGCTGGCTCATCTGCCCGCGGACCGCGGCCGCATCATCAATGTGGGCGCGGCCGCGGCTGCCAAAGCCGGCGCCGGCATGGGAGCCTACGCGGCCTCGAAGGCCGGCGTTGCCAAGCTCACCGAGGCCCTTGCCGAGGAGTTGAAGGACAAAGGCATCAACGTCAATGCGGTGTTGCCGTCGATCATCGATACGCCGGCCAATCGTGCCGACATGCCGAAGGCGGATTTCGCGCGCTGGGTCGAGCCTCAAGCGCTCGCGGACGTCATTATGTTTCTTTCATCGCGCGCAGCGCGCGCGATCACCGGAGCGTCGATTTCGGTGTCCGGTAGAGTTTGATTCTGCGACGTCAGGCGGCGGGACCCGGCGCAGCCAATTGCCGGCGCACCGCTGGCAGCACTTCGCTCACGAACAAGCTGCGCGCGCTCGACCTTGCCTCGGGGTGAAATCCCGGCCCCACGATGACGAAACGCTCGATGCCGAGCGAGGCGAGCTGCAGCAATCTCTCGATGCAGTGATCGGGCGGTCCAACGATCGCAAAACGCCGCACGAAATCCCAACCGAGCGTCGCTCCCTTGATCTTGTCGTCGGCGAGAGTCATGGCGTGCTTGGTCATGTCGTAGCCCGTCCGAATCGCGGCGAAGTTTTCCGAATCGCTGCCGCTCTTCGGCCCGGCGGCATGGCCTTGAATGACCTGAAAGCGCGCCAGAGGCGCGACCAGGCCGGTTGCCGCCGCGCGCACCGCCTCGAAATCGGGATGGCATACGACGATGATTTGCACGCCATAGCTGACGCCTGCCTCGGGCAGTCCCTGCTTCTTGCGCGCGGTGCGCGCGAGGTCGAGCGCCCAACGGACTCGCTCCGCGATCGCACCGACGCTGAAAGTCACCCGTTCGGCGATCGGTGCGCAGAGCTCGATCACCTTGGGACCCGTGGCGGCCACATCGAGAGGCACCTTGGGCATGCTGTGCGGTAGCCATTGCAGCCGGGATGCCGTCGGACGGCCGCCGAGCGACAGCGTGTCGAGCGCCGGCGAGTCGACCCGAGAGTCGTGGGTGCTGAAGGCGACCTCGCCGCCGCCGAGCAGCGTTTGCAGATCGATCAGCGCTCGACGAAACGATGCGAGGCCGGCGGGTGCGTATCCGAGGTAGGCGAGAGCGGAATCGCCCCGGCCGATGCCGAGCACTGCGCGACCGGCCGAAATGGACTGCACCGCCGCTATAGCGGCTGCGGTCACCGCCGGATGGCGGGTCACCGGGTTGGTCACGCCGGTCGACAGTTTGAGCCGCTCGGTCGCCGCGGCCCATACGCCCATCCTCACATAAGGATCGGCGCAGAGCGACTGGGAGTCCATGAACATCTGACCGTCCCAGCCGTCCGCCTCGATCTTCCTCGCCGCGTTCATCGTGGTGGCACTTTCCGAGCCACCGGCTCGCCAGAATTCGACCATGCCTCTATTATAAGAGAGACCGGCGAGGAGCATACGAAGCAATGGCGATTCAGTCAGAAGGCATTCATGCACGGTCATGGCTGTTCGCGCCGGGCGACAGCGAGCGCAAGATGGAGAAGGCGACCGCCGGCACGGCGGACATCGTGATCTTGGACCTCGAAGATGCGGTCGCCGAAGGAGAAAAGCCCAAGGCTCGCTCGATGGTTGCGGCGTTCTTGACCGCAAATGAGAAGCAGCGGAAGCGGCTTTGGGTCCGGATCAATCCTATCCAGTCTTCTCAGGGACTCGCCGATCTCGTGGCGATTGTCGGCAGCCGTCCGGCCGGCATCATGCTGCCGAAGTCTCGCGGACGGGCGGACGCCGAGTTGTTGCATCATTATCTGACGGCGCTGGAGGCGACCGCCGGTGCGGAGTGCGGCACGACCCAGGTCATCGTGCTCGTCACCGAAACGGCCGACGCCATGTTCACGACCGGAAGCTATGCCGGTGCACCGCGAGTGGTCGCCCTGACGTGGGGCGCCGAAGATCTCGCCGACGCGCTCGGCGCGAGCTCGAATCGCAACGAGGATGGCAGCTACGGATTTACCTACCAGTTGGCGCGCAGCTTATGCCTCGCGGGCGCAGCGGCGGCCGGCGTGCCGGCCGTTGAGACGATCCACGGCGACTTTCGCGACGAAGCGGGTCTTCGCAAACGCACCGCGGAAGCGCGGCGCGCCGGATTTCGCGGCATGCTGGCAATTCACCCGGCGCAAGTCGATGTGATCAACGAGGCTTTTGCGCCGAGCGCGGAGGAGCTCGCATGGGCGCAGGAGATTATCGATCTTTTTGCCGCCAACCCCGGCGCGGGCACGATCGGCCACAAGGGTGCCATGCTCGATCGGCCGCATCTGGCGCGAGCGCAGGGTTTGCTGGCGCTCGCAGCGCGACGATGACGGCGGAGCCGCGCCCATGACACTCGACCAGTGCCGATGACAGTAGTGAGGGATGCAAGCGGGCTCGACCTGCGCCCCTATGTGCGCCCGGGCGACCGCATCGTCTGGGGGCAAGCCTGTGGGGAGCCGACGACGCTCGTCGAGACGCTGATTGCGCAGGCCGAAAGCATCGGGCGCCTCTCCGCGTTCGCGGCCACCAGCTTCTCGGGACTCTTGAGCGCGGAGGCGGCGGCAAGGATCAGCCTCTCCAGCATGGGGGCCATCGGCGCGCTGCGCACCGTGGCCGCGGCCGGCAGGCTGGGCATCGTGCCCTGTCACGTCAGCCAAGTCGGCCCGATGATCGCAGCGGGTCTGATCGGCTGCGACGTTGCGTTCGTGCAAGTGAGTCCGTCCGACGCCCACGGCAATCACAGCTTCGGCCTCATCAATGATTTCGTGCAGGCCGCGGTGGCGAAGGCGCGCGTGATCATCGCCGAAGTGAATGAGCGCGTGCCCTTCACGCTCGGCGATGCGGTGCTGCCGGCCGCGCGTATCGATTGTGCCGTGCATGTCGCGCGCACTCCGGTCGAGGTTCCGCAGGCGCAAGTCGGCGAGACCGATCGGTCCATCGCGAGGATCGCCGCCGGCTACATCGAGGACGGCGCGGTGCTTCAGGTCGGGATCGGCGCGGTGCCCGACGCGATCCTGCGATTGCTCGGTGATCGCAGAGACCTAGGCGTGCATTCGGGCATGATCGGCGACGGTCTCGTCGATCTGGTCGAGGCGGGCGTGATCACCAATGCGCGCAAGCCGATCGATGCGGGCGTGTCCATCACCGGCGCGCTCATCGGCACCCGGCGCCTTTATGAATTCGCCGATCGCAATCCGAAGATCGGCATGCGCAACTCCACCTACACTCACAGCGAAGCGACGCTGTCCCGCCTCGAGCAGCTGGTGGCGATCAATTCGGCGCTAGAGGTGGATTTGACGGGGCAGGTCAACGCGGAGCAGAGCGGCAGCCAATATATCGGCGGCACCGGAGGCCAGGTGGATTATGTCCGTGCCGGCAGCCGCGCACCGCGCGGACGCTCGCTGATTGCGTTGCCCGCGACGGCCAAGGGCGGGAAAGTCAGCCGGATCACGGTGGCGCTGTCCGGGCCCGTCACCACGGCGCGCAGTGATGTGGATGTGATCGTCACCGAGTTCGGTGCGGCCGAGCTCAAGGGACAAACGCTTGCCGAACGTGCGCGGCGCCTGATCGCCATCGCGCATCCCGATTTTCAACAGCAGCTCGATCAGGCGGCTCGGCTCATCCAGCAGAGGGGATTCTAATGAGCGACGCGGTACTGTTCGACGCGCGCGGCGACGGCATCGCGATCATCACCTTGAATCGTCCCGAGGCCCGCAACGCCCTGGGCAAGGAGATCCGTGACGGTCTTTTCGCCGCGTGGGATCGATTCGAGCGCGATCCGGCGCTGCGCGTCGCCATCCTGACGGGGTCGGGAGAGAAGGCTTTTTGCGCCGGCGGCGACTTGAAAGAGATGGTGGAGCGGCAGCTTGCCGTACCGCCCCGGGATATGTTTCCGGTGCCGGGAGACAATATCGAGCTGACCAAACCGACCATCGCGGCGGTGAACGGTGTCGCCTTTGCCGGCGGCTGGATGATCGCGCAGGCCTGCGATTTGTGCGTCGCCAGCACGCGAGCGCAATTCGCAATCACCGAGGTCAAGGTGGGCCGCAGCTCACCCTGGGCCGCGCCGCTGATCCACATGATCCCGCAGCGAATCATGATGGAGATCGTGCTCACCGGAAAGCCGGTCAGTGCGCAGCGCGCATATGAGATAGGACTCGTCAACCGGCTGGCGGAACCCGATCAGCTGATGGCCACTGCACTCGAACTCGCCAAAGAGATTCTGGACGGTGCGCCGTTGTCGGTGCGGGCGGCGCGCGAGATGGTCATGCTATCGACAGAAATGGGCCGCTCCGCGGCTCTGAAAGCCGCGAGGCACGCCTCGGAGGTCGCCTATCGAAGTCAGGACGCCCAGGAAGGCCCAAAGGCGTTCGCCGAGAAACGGCGCCCACACTGGAAGAACTCTTAAGGACGCGCGCGAGGCGCATGCAAGACGGCGACAACCCGCTTCGTAGCCTGCCGCAAGTGCAGCGACTGCTCGAGATGCCGTCCGCCACTTCGTTGTGCGCGGAGTTTGGGCGCGCAGCGGTGACGCAGGCGCTGCGCGATACGCTGCAAGAGCTGCGCGAGCAAATCGGCGCCGGAGCGCTGGTCGGTGCGCCGGACGCCCCGGCGGTGGTCGCGCATAGCGCTCTTAAGCTCGCCGCCCGCCACCGGCGCGGCCTGCGCCGCACGATCAACGCCACCGGAATCCTTCTACACACGAATCTCGGCCGCGCTCCGCTGGCGGCCGAGGCCATTGCAGCGGTCGCGGAGGTCGCCGCGGGTTACTGCAATCTCGAGTTCGATCTGGCAACCGGGCAGCGCGGGTCTCGGACGCAGGCTCTCGAGGCGCTGCTCATTGAGCTCACCACCGCGGAAGCCGCGCTTGCCGTCAACAATGGCGCGGCAGCCATCCTGCTTGCGCTGTCCGCGCTGAGCCACGGCGGCGAGGTCATCGTCTCGCGAGGGGAACTGGTCGAGATCGGCGGAGGCTTCCGCGTGCCCGATGTGATTCGACAAGGAGGCGCACGCTTGGTCGAGGTCGGGGCCACCAACAAGACGCGGCTCGAGGATTATCGTGCGGCGATCGGACCCGGCACGCGCGTGCTGCTCAAGGTGCATCAGAGCAACTTCCGCACGATCGGATTCACCTCGGCCACGAGCATTGCGGAGCTGGCGGGCCTTGCACGCGAGCATGATCTCGCGCTGGTCGCGGATCTCGGCAGCGGATTGCTCCACGAGACGCCGGACGGTGCAGAGCCGACATTGCGGCAGGCACTATTGGATGGTGCGGATCTGGTGACTTGCAGCGGCGACAAGCTGCTCGGCGGACCGCAAGCGGGTCTGATCCTCGGCCGCAAGGCTCTCGTCGATCGGCTGCGCGATCACCCGCTGCTGCGGGCCGTTCGCTTGGACAAGATGTCTCTTGCAGCTCTCGAGGCGACGCTCAGGCTGCACCGGGACATGCCCGAGCGGATACCGGTCCGGCGGATGCTCGCCCAGACCGAAGCAGTTCTCAAAGAGCGCGCCGAGCGATTGCAGGCGCTCGTTGGCGGCGGCGCGCTCGAGCGCACGGAGGCATTCGCCGGCGGCGGCGCGCTGCCCGAGGAGCGCATCGCGAGCTGGGCGCTCACTTTACAGAGCCGCATCACAGTCGAGGAGGCGGCCGGCCTGCTGCGCTCGGGCGATCCCGCGGTGATCGCGCGCATCAACGAGGGTCGGCTCTTGCTCGACATGCTGGCCGTGGCCGATGGCGATCTCGCAGAGCTCGGTGCGGCCCTGCGCGCGGCCGTCATTCGATGAGGCCGATGACCGTCCCCACCGGATAGGTTTCGCCGACCGGCTTCAGCACGCGCAGCACGCCCGCGGCCGGCGACTCGACCTCCGTGGCCGACTTGTCACTTTCCAGAGAGAAGAGCGGCGCTCCGGCGGCGACTTGCTCACCATCCTTCACCAGCCACTCCGCCAAAGTGCCCTCACTCATGGAAAATCCGATCTTGGGCAGGATGACCTCGGTCGCCATTCTTTCTCCGATATCAATCGCGGCAACATTGCGTGCTCGGGCCAGTATAATACCGGATGCATTTCGCTTGGGACGCTGAGCAACAGACTTTCCGCTCGACCGTGCGAGCCTTTCTATCGGCCAATCTGCCGAGCGACTGGGAGTCGCTGGCGCACGGGCCGGCCTCCGAAGCCCAAAGCGCCTTCTCGAAAAGATTCTGCGGGGAGCTCTCGGACGCAGGCTTGCTGGTCCCTCATTGGCCCAAACGCTGGGGCGGCCGCGATGCCGGCGCCTGGACCGCATTCATCCTGGCGGAGGAAATGTGGGAGGCCGGCGAGCCCCGCGGCGGGCAGTACATGAACGTCAACTGGATCGGTCCGACGCTGATGCGCTTCGGGTCCGAAGAGCAGCAGGCCCGATACATTCCTCCCATGGCGCGCGGGGAGACCATCTGGTGCCAGGGATTCTCGGAGCCGGAGGCGGGTTCCGACCTCGCTTCGCTGCGCACCCGCGCCGAGAAGCACGGGTCGAGCTATCGCATCAACGGTCAGAAAATCTGGACCTCTTACGCGCAGCACGCCGACACATGCTTTCTGCTCGCGCGTACGACTCCCGGACGCGACGGCATCTCCGTCTTCCTCGTGCCCATGGGTACCCCCGGCATCCTCGTGCGCGAGATTCCGAGTCTGATCGGTGAAGGCGACATCCACGAAGTGTTCTGGGACAACGTCGAGGTGCCGGGCAGTGCCCTATTGGGCTCGGAAGGACAGGCGTGGGAGATTGCCAGAGCATCGCTTTCGCTCGAGCGTGTCGGCATCCCGCGCTTTGCGCTCGCAACCAAGATGTTGCACCGGGCGGTTGCCATGCTCGAGCGAGCAGGTCGCTTCGGACACGGGGCGATCGAGCAGGCCGCGAAGGCTCGTGCCGCTTGCGAGGCCGCGCGTTTCTACAGCTATAGCATCGTCGATCAGAGGGAGCACGGCATACCGACGGGCCCCGAGGCGAGTGCCGCCCGATTCGCCACGGTGATGGCAGAGCGCGCCGTGCATGAGTTCGTGGTCGAGCATGTACCCGAAGCGCTGTCCGGCGGTGAGTCCATGCTGCTCGCGCATCATCAGCGCGCGGTCGTCGCGGGCATAGCCTCGGGCGCCGCGGAGATTCAGCTCAATCTGATCGCCACCGAGCTGCTCAAGCTGCCGCGGGAGCCGCGCTGATGGATTTCCGGCTCACCGCCGATCAGAGTGCGCTGGTGGAAGCCATCGACAAGCTGGCCGCGCAATTCGAGGCCAAGCCGACGGAGTTTCGCGGATTCGCGCTGCCCGGCCACGAACTGGACAAGGAGCTCACGGACGCTCAGTACTTCGACATCGCCCAGGTTCCCGAGCTCGGTGCTCTCTGCGCGGCGATGGCGGTCGAGCGATTGGCACGTCTGTCGTACGCGACGGAAATCGCGCTCTCCATGCTGGTCCGGCCGCAGCTGGCAGGCGAGTGGCCTCGCCCATGGGCAGTCGTCGAGAATGGCCGCCCCGGACGTTTCGTCGCGGCGGCGAGCACCCTCCTCGTCATCGAAGGAGATGACATCAGCATCGTGCGCA
>Ga0302324_100013060_pt1 | contig 16876 bp, 19 predicted proteins | sample Palsa_T0_1_FD_201949 | JGI IMG/M metagenome (GOLD analysis project Ga0302324, IMG submission 201949) | Peat permafrost microbial communities from Stordalen Mire near Abisko, Sweden - Palsa_T0_1 | ecosystem: Environmental > Terrestrial > Soil > Palsa > Peat permafrost | place: Sweden: Abisko...
GCTCAGAAGGCGACCCGTCATTTGACCTCGAGGACAATCTTTCCGCGAACGTGTCCACGGGCCGCACGCTCGTGCGCTTTCTGCGCATCCGCCAGGTCGTACTTGCTGTCGATCCACACACGTCGGCAGCCGGGAGCTCGGGAAGAAATGGCTTCGCCGGGCTGAACGGACTGGGTCGCCGTGGGCTCGGGCGCAGTTACGAGACCTCCTTCGGAGTCGGTTGAAAACGGTCGGTCTCCGAATCACTTCCCGGAAGTCGCGGGCCAAAGAGTCATAAGCTCATACGAAGGTAACGCGAATTCTCGTGCGCGGGCGTTCGCTCGGGCCGACGCGCCGTAAGAACGAACCTGGCCGCGTTGCTAAGAGCCAACGGGCATGGCTTGGATGCTCCCGACGGAAGCTAAGGGCGGCGCACTGAGGGCTAGACTGAGAGAGCGTCGATTCCATGGACTCGCCCAGCAGTAAACAGCTCATCGCTCACCGTCTGTACCTCACGGCACGGACGCTCCTACTCGTCCTCGCGCTTTCGGTGACGGTAGCTGGGAGCGCGATCTACCTCCACGACGCAGCGGCTCTAGGTGAGCTGCGGGCTTGCTTGGCGAAGCCGCGAGACAAATCGGAGGGTGAGACCATCGTTCAAGACGCTCCAGCGGTGGCCGTCACCCATGCGCCTACGATTGGTGGGATGCCATACCCCAGTACGGATTCGGGTGCCGACGCCGAAATGGAGCTTCTGTCGCGGGCTGACGACTGCCATGCGAACGTCTCCGGACGGACCGTTTATTCGGACCGTGCTTGGCATTCCGCGGGTTTTGACTCTGGCGAAAGGTGGAGCATCTCCGCGGGCTTTCAGCCAGGCGAGAAGTGGAGTACTCCGGTCCTCCTGGACTGGCTGGCCGGGCTGTTGGTTTGGCTGCCCCTGGGGCTTTTGATCGCTGCGCACCGTTGGTTTCTCTGGCTGATGAAGGCCGATTGACTTGTTGTGGGCAAGCAAGGGGACCAGAGCGATGGAAGCTTCGGTCAGGCTGTAGATGGCCTTCTGCTTGTGGCTGGGATCGTCGCACAGGGATACCGGGTCGGCCTTCAGACGCTTCAGGCGGTCGGCCAGAATGTTCGAGGCTATCCCTGCCTCAGACCGGGTCAGCAATTCGCGGAAGTGACGGCGGTTGCCGAACATCAGGTCGCGGATCACGACCAGGCTCCAGCGTTCCCCCAGCGTCTCGAGAGTCAGATTGCTCGGGCAGCCCGACCATTGGGCTTCATGCGCACTTTATAAGACCGATTGCGATCTTAGAGCGGTCGACGTAGCTTACGACCGGTTGCAGAACGCAATCAGATGTGCGCGGACGTGCCGCGTGAGGAGACTTGCATGGCGAAGCTCGTGTTCGGGATGAACGTGTCCTTAGACGGCTACGTCGATCACCTTAAAATGGGGGGGCCTAGCCCGGCGCTTTTCCGGCATTTCATCGAACTGGTGCGGAGCCTGACGGGCACCGTGTACGGCCGTGGTCTCTACGAGGTCATGCGTTACTGGGACGAAGACCATCCCGATTGGAACTCGGAGGCGCGTGACTTCGCCGCGGCGTGGCGGCATCAACGCAAGTGGGTCGTGTCCCGCTCGTTGAAGTCGGTTGGTCCCAACGCCACCCTTGTCGAGGGTGACCTCGAAGCGACCATACGTGGGCTGAAGGCCCAGCTCGGTGGGCAGATCGATGTTGGCGGACCAAACCTGGCGCGAAGCCTGACCGACCTTGGTCTCATTGATGAGTATCGACTCTACTTCCGCCCTTTCGTGGTGGGGCACGGCACGCCCTTCTTCGCTGGCCCTCGGCCGCCACTCCGCTTTCTGGCCAGCGATCTAATCAGCGAGGACGCGATCAGATTGACGTACGTTCCTGCATAATGTCGCAACTCGGCCCGTCCCGCTGCCTGACAGGGTCGTGACGACACGCGGAGCGAGCCCTAAGCTTTCAGCGTACGAGGCGCAGCGTTCGCAGTGCCGGCGTGCCGGTGTGCGACCCGAGCTCGCTCTGAGCTCGAACGGAGTTGGGATGTGCATCCGTGCGAATCCCGCCCCCCGCAACTACCAAGTCAGCATCCGAAGAAGTCTAAGGGCGGTCGTCAGTGTAGAGACGGCCGCCTTCTTCATTTTTCGGGGTGTCAGGGCAATGTGGTCGCAAGGCGTCTCCCGGCGGTCCTAATCGGGAGCCGCCGCTTCACCTCGCCGCTCCCGATCCAGGTTCCGCGCGCTCCGGATCTTGCGCAGGAGGGAGAGCAGGTTCCGAGGCGTGAACCGGAACCAGAAAGCGACGTCGCAGCGGTTGTCGCGCCAGCCGGGGTTGAGGCGGGCGTAAGCCCGGGCCTCGGGCCGGTCGAAGTAGCTCTCCGGATACTGTGCAAGCGTCTCCGGGGCGATGCCGATGTCCACAAAGACCAGGCCGGTCTGAGCGTCGATCCGGAAATCACTTTCGGCGGCCAGGCGCGTGAACGCGGTGCGAAGCGCCTCTCCCTCGGCGTTCCCTGGGCGCGCCCGCGGATCCAAGGTCTGGTACTCGGCGAGAGCCCCGGTGATGGAGACGAAGCCGAACAGGCTTGCTATCGCCAGGCGGTAGTAGCGCGTGAGCGGGTGGCGGAGCTTGCAGCCCAGGAAGAACCGAAGTCCCGAACGGAGGTGCAGCGCGCGGCGGCGGTGCTCGGGGAGCACTCGGAGCTTGCCTCCGAGGATCACTCGGGCACCGGAGAGGTCCAAGGGGGCGGTACGCCAGAACTGGTAGCCGACGACCGCGTCGCCGTGCTCGAAGATATGCACCACCTCGTTGGTGTTGGCGTGGACTCGGAAGTGTGCCGCATCCTCCGGGAGGAGGCGGTTCGAGAACTGGTGCAGCCTGGCCAGCAGCTCGTCGGTGAAGGCTCGGCGGGGGATGACGCGGATCCGGTCGCGGGGCACACCCCATCCTGAGCTCTCGCGGACGGGCGCGGAAACTCGGGAGCCGCCTCGGCGGCGCGGCGAGCGTCGCGACATCGTCATCGCCCTGAGTTTGACACAGTTGCCGCCAAGTTCGCTCTTTGCCTTGGGCTCGATTTTGGGTAGGCAGCCGACGGTTTCAAACGTCTCCGTCAACAACCTCTCGCACTGAAGGAGATCCACATGCCTATTCTCGCATCGCTCTTGGCTCTGGCCGTCACATCGTCGCCCCCCGCTCAAAATCCGGCGATCGTGCTCGTCCACGGCGCCTTTGCCGACGCCAGCAGCTGGTCGAAGGTCATTCCCATCCTCGAGAAGGACGGCTACTTCGTCACGGCGGTCCAGATCCCACTGACGTCACTTCCCGACGATGTGGCAACGGCCAAACGCGTGATCGACGCACAGAAAGGGGCCGTGGTCGTCGTCGGACATTCGTATGCGGGCGCGGTCATCACCGATGCTGCCGCTGGAAATCCGAACGTGAAGTCTCTCGTCTACGTCAACGCCTTTGCTCCTGACGACGTCGAAACCATCGCCGGGGCGGGAGACAAGTTCCCCCCGCCTCCACTCAACGCTGCGCTGGTTCCGGATACTGCCGGTTTCCTGTACGTCGATCGCGCGAAAATCCACGATGTTTTCTGTAAGGATCTACCGGCTTCCGACGCTCGCATCATCGCCGCGACGCAGAAACCGCTGAGCAAGTCAGTGTTTGGCGCAAAAGTCGTGAACGTGGCGTGGAAGACGGTTCCGTCCTGGTTCATCGTCGGGACGGAAGATCGCGCCATCAACCCCGACCTCGAGCGCTTCTACGCGAAGCGTATGAACGCAAAGGTCACCGAGATCAAATCCAGTCACGTCTCATTTTTGTCGCACCCGGCGGAAGTCGTCAAAGTCATCGAGGCCGCCGCCAAGTGACCGCCGGACGTCACTCCGTTCAGACAGCACTGGACGGGACGCGTGCTCGTTGAAGCACGTGATCGATGAGCCAGAGCGCGGTCGGCGACCGAGCAAGTCGCCGATCGCCACGTCGTGGGCACGCTTTCGCTAGGCGCAGGCGCACGAGCATGCAGTCCTCCTGCAGCCTGACGAAGATCCTGTAAGGTCAGCCGCAAGGACAACCCGTTGTTGCGGAAGTCCTCCTCGATGTTTGTGGCCTTTCGGAGACCCTCCATGCGTCCGTCGGTGCTCGCTGCAATCACGCTACTTTCAGTTCCTGGCTGCAACTCCCGGGACACACCGACCGCACCAGCCACCTCCACGGGTCCGGATACGTCGTCAGTTCCTGCTCTTCCCGTTCCTGATGTTCCACAGATCTCGAAGTGGGAGCTCGACCCGGAAAACTCCTCGGTGGAGTTCGTCTGTAAGCACGTGCTCAGCAACGTGCGCGGCATGTTCCAGCAGCCTTCCGGAACCGTCATGCTGGATGAAGCGACGCCCGGAAATTCAAGAATCAACGCGACTATTAATGTGAAATCGATCACGACGGGCGTAGAGGAGCGGGACACGCACCTCAAGAGTTCAGACTTCTTTGACGCGGCCAAGTACCCCGTTATCACCTTCGTCTCGACCAGCTTTAGTAAGTCGAGCGCCACCTCTTATTCGGCAACGGGCAACCTGACAATGCACGGCGTGACCAAGCCGGTGACTCTCGCGGTCACCGCTCCGCCTCCGTTCAACCATGCCGGAACCATACGTCGCGGCATCGAGGCCACCACGTCGGTCAATCGGAAGGACTTTGGCCTTCGTTGGGAATTCCCAGGCGAGGGTCCCGGTGTCGCCGTGGGAGACAATATTAAGATCACCATCGATGCTGAGCTGGTGCTTCAGCCCGAACCGAGCAAGGGCGGGTGAGGGCACGCCACGTTTTGCGTGGGACTCGTACTCGGATTCGTTTCGTCCAACGCACGTTCGAACCGTGTCGCGTGCGCCGTTGTCGTCTGGGGCGTGGACGTCTGGCACCGACGCTAGAGGCTTCGTTTGAGGTGAGCACTTTCCGTCGGGCTGTTTCGACGGAAAGCGACACGAGTGTCGCCGGTTTCGCTCAGTCCAGCCGCTTCGCAATGGCGGCTTCGTAAGCTGACTGCAACTTGGAGAAGACCGACCTTCTGGGCGCCGGCGCCCCCAGATGAAGGTGCCTCAGCTCCTCCATGAATTCGGACCACAGCTTCGGGCCCCCATCTTCAAGGATTTTCGCGCGCACGGAGAGCTCTCTGGACGCGGGCGTGTGACGCAATCCCCAACCGCCCATATGGGCAAGCAGGGGGACCAGTTCGATGGAAGCCTCGGTCAGGCTGTAGATGGCCTTCTGCTTGTGGCTCGGATCGCGGCGACGGGACACCAGGCCGGCCCTCTCCAGGCGCTTCAGCCGGTCGGCCAGAATGTTCGAGGCTATGCCCTCCTCAGACCGCGTCAGCAATTCGCGGAAGTGACGGCGGTTGCCGAACATCAGGTCGCGGATGACGATCAGGCTCCAGCGATCGCCCAGCGTCTCGAGAGTCAGATTGATCGGGCAGCCCGATCGTTGGGCGTTCATACGCACTCTATAAGACCGATTGCGATCCTGAACCGGTCGAGCTAATTTAACAACCGGTTGCAGATAGCAACCAGAATAGCGCGGGCGCGCCTCGCGGGAAAGGAAATGTTCATGGCTAAGTTCGTGTTCGGGATGAACCTGTCCTTGGACGGCTACGTCGACCACCAGAAATTGGGGCCACCTTCCCCAGAGGTCTTCCGTCACTTCATCGAACTGATTCGCAGCCAGACGGGCAGCGTGTACGGCCGTCGCCTTTACGAGGTCATGCGCTATTGGGACGAAGACCATCCCGAGTGGGACGCGGGGGACGTCGAATTCGCGGCGGCGTGGCGGGATCAACGCAAGTGGGTCGTGTCGCGCTCGCTAAAGTCGGTCGGCCCCAACGCCACCCTTATCGGAGATGACCTCGAAGCGGCGATGCGTGGGCTGAAGGCCAAGTTCGGTGGGGAGATTGACGTTGGCGGACCTGCTCTGGCGCGAAGCCTGACCGACCTTGGTCTCATTGATGAGTATCGACTCTACTTTCAACCCGTCGTGCTGGGTCATGGCACACCATACTTCGCTGGTCCCCGGCCGCCGCTCCGCCTTGTGGCCAACGAACGAATCGGCGACTACGCGATCAGGTTGACGTACGTTCCTGCGTAAGGTGCGATTCGGCTCGTCCCGTTGCTGTCTCAGTCCGTGTCGAACTGACCGATGTCGCCTCGGCGACCGAACCGCCGTCGCAATGAGACGGCCGTGGTCCAGGTTCAGCAACGCAAACAACGCCATATACGCCATATTCGCCTAGAGCCCACTTCCGGATTGCATCCTGCTGAGTTACGACTCCACGTCCTTCTTGCGCTGAGGAGGGCCGCCGAGGCTTGCCGTGTCCGCGGCAAACTGCGGCAGGATTCCTTCTGGGGGGAAGACAATGGAGAACCTGGCATCGCCGTTGACGCAGTTGCTCCCTCTATTGCTGCTCGCGGCGTGTGGTCAGCAGAGTACCCCCGTGGCTGCTCGGACCATCACCGGGACGTGTCTCTTCACTTTTTGGTCGGATGATGGCTCGACCACGACCTACGCCGGTTGCGCCAACACCGAAATCACCTCCTCAGGACTCGATGGGGCGGGCCTGTGGGAGCAGCTGAGTTCGACTGTTCTCGGGGCCAATGGCTTCTCGGTGCCTGCCCCCGCAGGCGACTGCCTTCTCGGCGTGAAGTACCCAAACTTTGCCTACTGGGAATTCTTCGAGACCTCAATGAGCACCTTTGCGCTGGGTGCAAATGTCGTCGCACGCCCGAATGCCGTCATCCCGACGCAACAGACCGTTGCAACCTTCAGCCTGGATGGGTTCGATCCCTGGGACGTTAATGACTTCCTGGAATTGACATCTTCCGGCGGCGGGACGTTCAGCGAGTTGGTGTCTCCCTTCGGCGGCGGGAACGTCGTACCCATGGGAGCCACGTCGGCCGTGGTGAGTTTCGACTGGTACGGAAGCGGAAGCCGGCTGCCCGACGGCACTCAGGGCGACATTGTCTACGTCCATCAGGTCGCGACGCTTCCCCTTCCCGGGGCGGACCGCAGCTACCAGACAGCGACACGTTTCGTCTCCTTGCCGCCCACGCTCGCTGTCGCCAATGGAACAACCCAGTCCGTCACCGCGACGCTCGGTCCCGTTGCGCAAACGGGGAGTCTCAGCGTGGATTGGCGAACTTCATCGTTCGAGCAGCACCAGGCCGAAATCAACCCGAACGCAACTGGGATTCAGCACGCGCTGCGTGTGGATGCCAACCCGCATAGCCTTTCCAACAGGCCACACTTGGAACCAGGCTCACCTGACATGCTGGTACTGAGCGTCCCGCCAGGGACGCTGGACCTGACGCTTGACGAGATTCCCTATGGGCAGTTCCTCCCGCAGTTTTGGGTTGAGTACCGTCTCATTTTCTTCACGGCAGGCCTTTCGGTGACGGCACCGGGCGCCTTCGAGCCCGGATTGTTCATCGGCGGAATTGGACGGTATGACCCGCTGCCCGACGTCACGGGGCCAGTGACGCCCGTGGTGACGCCACCGTTATCGCCAGAAATCAACGGCCTTGACGCATTCGCTGGTCCTGCGGGCGTCGGGACAAGCCCGACGGTGAGCTGGTCACCTCCGGCGATCGGTGCGCCGACCAGCTACGTCGTCCTAGTGAGCCAGCCCGTGGAGTCCGCAACGGGAGGCACGACCTTTTTGAACATTGCGTACATCACGACGACCGGCACGAGCGTCAGCGTTCCGCCGGGTCTCTTGGAGCCAGGTGTGACGTATGTGGCAGCCATCACCGCGGATATGAAGAACCCCGACACGTCGGAAAGCGCCCCATACCAGCTGAGTTACCCGTACGCGTACGCATCAGCCATCGTGGCCTTCACCCCGTAAGGTGTGCGCTCAGTCCTGGAGCGGCCGACACTACCCATCGGTGTAGTGCGCTTGCATCGACGGGTAATACTCCTCGAACGTCGGCAGCTTCTCGCCCGCGCGTGCCGAGACCAAGTTGTCCAAGTAGTACTCCCAACCCGGTCCAAAATCGCGCGCGAGCTTGCGATCCGTCAAGTGATGCACGAAGCGCAGCTCTGTCACGCTGCCCGTCTGCGTGAGCGTGATGTCGAGCTTCACGCCGTACGCGCCCTTCGACGTCAACGCCAACCGCCGTGGCGGCTCGCACGCCTCGATCAGCACCACCGACTCCGGCCCCTCCTGCTCGAACACCATCTTTATCTTGATCGTGTTTCCCGCGCCGGGTGTTCCCGTCCACGAGCCGTACCATCGCGCCGTACTCTCGCTCTTGGTGATGCTCGTCCACACGTCCTCGATCGGCGCCTCGAACCGCCGCGTCAGAACCAAGTCGTTCCCCTCGAGCCGTCCCGTCGGTTTTTTCATCCTGTTTTCTCCTTTTTTCGTTCTCGCTGATCCACCGCTCGAGTCTCCCCCGCGCGCTTCTTCGACTCGCGCTTCACGCGATGGACTTCCGTTTCGAGCGCCATGAACCGCCGCTCCCACTCGCTTGCACGATCGCCCCGGAGCTCGGCGAGGAACTCCTCGATCGCCGCGAGCGGCCCGAGCTCCAGCCGATACACGCGCTCGCGGCCCTGCGCCTTGTCCACCACCAGCCCCGCCTCTCGCAGCACACGAAGGTGTCTGCTAACCGCGGGCCGCGTCACGCTGAACTCTGCCGCGACTGCCCCCGCACTGCGGGGCGCATCCCGCAGGAGGCGCAGAATGTCCCGCCGTATCGGGTCAGACAGGGCGCTGGCGGCCTCGTTCACCCGACATCGTGTAACCGAGACGTTACGCGTTGTCAATGGCGAATTTGTCACCGGCGGCCCCCGGCCGACCTCGCGTCCCTTGCGTTCGCCGACGTCAGGGCAGCTTCCCTAGGTTGAAGCTGCTTGCGCTCGATCACCCGTGACCTCGACCGTGCGGGTCGGATCAGGGGTCACGGCCCGAGCGCCGCTCGGGGAGCTCCGCGCGGCTCCGTGGCTCGGGCGAACGCGGAGGTCGCGGAGATAGCCCACCATAACGAGGGAATGCCCGTATCATCGTCGCAATGGAACCGACTTTGGCTACTCGCGTCGCGTTGCTGGGCATCGTAACCGGCATGCGCACCTTCGTCCCCTTCGCGCTCCTTGCCTGGCTTGCGCCGCCGGTGGGGTGGATGGCGACCATCTGGGCGCGGATTGTCATCACCCTCGCTTCGGCTAGCGAGCTCGTGCTCGACAAGCTCCCGAAGACTCCCAGCAGACTAAAGCCGGGCGGCATGGCGGGTCGGGTGACCTGCGGTGGGCTCATGGGCTGGGCATTGACTGCGCAAGCCCAAGGGCCAGTCTGGCTGGGCGTGACGCTGGGAGTGGCCGGGGCGGTCGGAGGGGCCTTCGCAGGCAACAAGCTGCGCGGTTTTCTGGGAAGGACGACCGGAAAGCCCGATCTCTGGTTCGCCCTGAGCGAGGACGTCCTCGCGTTGGCCATCGGAGCTTGGGCGATTCTCGGTCTCGGGGCGCATTAACCGCTGCGCCTTGGGCCTTCGATGCGACCGTCGTCGAGACGGGTTGTCACGTTCCGACGCGGACGCAGCCAACCGCGCGCCCGCTCGCGGAACTGCGACGGCGTCGTTCCAAATGCGGCATGGAAGCGGGCCGAGAAGTGGCTGTGACTTGAGAACCCAAGGTCTAGCGCGAGCTCAGTGAGGTCGTCTGCTTGAGAAAGCTCGACCAGGGCTCGGGCGAGCCGCAGCTGCGTGAGGTATCGATGTAGCGGGACACCCTCGACCGCGCGGAACACCTGGGTCAGGTACACCGGGGAGGCGCCGACTGCGTTGCCTACATCAGCAAGGCGTACCGTGTGAGCCTGCTCCGCTTCCAAGTAGGCCTTGGTCCGCGCAATCAGCTTCTGCGTCGACCGAGCCGGGTTGCGTCGGGTGGAATCGTCGTCGAGCGCCGACCTGAGCAATGCCAACACCAACTCTTCCGCGGCGAGTACGTCGTCGTTCGCCCCGCCCAGTGCCTGAAAGAGGAGCTGCGCCCTGATCGCCTGCAGCGAAGGACTTACGCGGCGACTCCGACGGCGAAACAGCGCGTGAGACGCGAGAGCGCCGCCGCTCGCATGCCCGAGCTCCTCAACAACGGATACGGCCGGTGTGACAATCAGCTCCGCATAGCCGCCTGCCACGGGATGGCTCATGCGATAGCGCTCGCCGCCAGTGACGAACAGTGCCTGGTTTGCATCGCCCACGACTTCGTCGTCGCCCACGTGCCAGACGAAGAGGCCGCGGTAGGGGAGCGCGACCTGGAACTCCGCTGAGAACGCCTCTCGGTCGAGCTCGTTCAGCGCGCCTCCGGCCCGGACATCCTCGACCAGTCCGAATGTGAGGTCGAAGAGGCGGGTGCGCGATGCCATCGCACGAGAGCCGCGCTCCGGCTCGTTCGTCGATGCGAGCTGAAGCGAGACCATGCTTCTAGGCTACTACGCTGCGCTCTTCACGCCGAGTGTTGTTGGAGCAGACCTTAAGAATGTGACAGCGCCAGCGAGCGAAAGAGCGTGACAGCGAAACCAGCCGTCGGTCGTCCACGCTTGCGTGAATGTCATGGCCGTCGCTTGAAGCCCCGACGTTGGCGCTCGCTCATTTGCTGAACCACGTCTGGCCAACACGCGCCGGTCATGACCTCCACATCGCTGTCAGGAGGCTTCGATGAAAACGTCAATCATTCTGTGGGTTGCAGGAACGGCAACCCTGTTGGCAACCGTCTCGGCGGGCGAATCCGGAGAGGCCCGGGGAAGTGAAGCGAGGGCTGCTTACCGAATCACAACGCTCCCGTCGCTCGGAGGCACGCAGAGCTCGGGCAACGGCATTAACGACTTGGAGTGGGTGACCGGCTCATCTGCTCTTGCAGGAAACCAGACCATCCGCCCCACTCTCTGGCTCGATGGACGGGTCACCGACCTGGGAACGCTCGGTGGGGCAAACGGCAGCGTGGTCTGGCCAGTCAAGGATACGGTCGGCATCATCACGGGAATCTCCGAGACCACGACGGTGGACCCGCTCGGAGAGCAGTGGAGCTGCAGCGCGTTCATCCCGACGACTGGGACGACATGCCTCGGCTTCGTTTGGGAGTTCGGGAAGATGCGAGCGCTTCCGACGTTCGGCGGGAACAATGGCTTCGCGACTGGCGCCAACAACCGGAGGCAGGTGGTCGGCTGGGCCGAAAATGCCGTTCACGACCCGACATGCACCAGTCCGCAAGTCCTACAGTTCCGCGCCGCCCTTTGGGGGCCGAAAGCAGACACGATTCGGGAGCTTCCACCGCTCGGTGGCGACTCGACCAGCGCCGCAACGGCGGTCAACAACCAGGGTCAGGCGGTTGGCATCTCTGGCATTTGCGGCAGTGCTGTCGGTGCCTTCAGCGCCGCACACGCTGTTCTTTGGGAGAATGGCACAGCCATCGACATCGGGAACCTCGGTGGCGTTGCGTGGAACACGCCGATGGCGGTGAACGAGTGGGGCGACGTTGTTGGGTTCTCCAATATTCGCGCAAGTGACGGAGACACCTTCAATGCGCACGCATTCCTCTGGACGCGCCGCGACGGCATCCAGGACCTCGGCACGCTCCCGGGTGATGCGCTGAGCCAGGGCTTGGGCATCAACAACTGGCGGCAGGTGGTCGGCATTTCCTGCTCCGCAGGCTTTGCCAGTTGCAGGGGCTTCCTCTGGCAGGACGGCGTCATGGTGGACCTCAACTCGCTTGTCGTGCCTGGAACCGCCGACCCCATCTATGCAGCCGGAGACATCGATGACCTCGGGCGAATCGCTGGGCAGACACTCAACGTGACGACCAACGTGGCGTCGGCTTTCTTGGCGGTGCCAACCCGCTGGCCCGATGGCTACAAGGCGAGCCTCGGCATCCCTGCGTCTCAGCCACGTTTGCCAGAACAAGTCAGACGCGAGCTCATGCGGCGCTTAGGCGTCACCGAGGACAAACTCTAGCCGTCCTACGATGGGCATCGTGCGCGAGACCGCAGCTTCCTTGAGCCACGCTTCTTGAGCTCGACGACGTCTACAGCCGTTCCGTGTAGACGTCGAAGCGGCTGAAAGCAGAAGACTCTGCAGCGGAACGGCGCCGAGCGCGGACGCCTACGCGCTCGGAACGAGCGTGAGACTTCCGGACAACACGTCGACCGCGCCGTCGAGCTGGCGATGGCGGTCTTCCAGCGAAGCCTTCCGTAGTCTCCCGAACGGCTCGTGCCCCGAGGAGAGCCTCCGGTCGTGCGTGACCGCCGGCTCGTGGGACCGATTGCAATGAGATGTTACGGGGCTCAAGGTAACGGTGAAGGTTCTCGGCACGAGAACATCGGAGATGCCACATGAGCTCATCGACGCTTGCTGGTGTTGTTCCTTGTCTCGTCGTTCTTGGCTGTGCAACGTCGCAGACCATTCCCTCAGAGGCGAGCCCGAACATGGGGCTCGCCTCGTTTTCGAAGTCGTCGGGTGACAGTCTGCAAGGGACTCGAGGGACGGTTGCCACGGTCGACAACCGCACCGTCACAGGGCCAAACACCAGGCTCTATGTGGGCGGGGGCGGTATCCGGGGCACGCTCAAATTCGGGACGCCAGTTCAAATCACCGTTCTCGGCGACGAAGCACAGGGCGTCATTGGTAGTGCTCCTTTTACATGTACCGTCACTCCGAAAGGTGACGGTAGCGCGCACGTCACGGCCGGAACCGTCGGCGTCCGCGACACCGACTTCGACATCAGCCCCACGCAAGTTCGCGGACGAATCGCCGGCGTGATCTACAACATGTCTTGGAACGGCGACCGGTACGAAAACCGAACGGATCGTGGAGAGTTCACATCCCTATCGCTCCCTGCCGTGATGTCCACCTGGACGAATACCGAGGTCGCCTGCGTACTCAGTCTGGTTCTTACCTGACGAACTGGACGCCTCAACGGTCCCGGCTCTCACTATGAGGGGTCTCAGCCGCCAACGGTTGCCGAGCCGGGCGCCCCCGAATCATTCGACCGAATTCTCCCGAGACTTCACTTGCCGGCCGGTGGGGAGATGCTCTCGTTTGCTCGCTTCAAATCGAAGTGTGCGTGCAGTCGCTTGTCGCCAGGTAGCATGAACCACCAGTCTTCGATGTGGTGGCCCGCGTCGACGATAGTGAACACGACATCGTGCACGTACGCGGGCTTTGCGCTGCCAGAAATATCGACGAAACCAAATCTCACGGTTTTTTGGTCCGGCGACTTGCGAGCCACCAGTCGAGGCCGGTTACCAGCTTCGCAGTAGTGAACGAGCTTTAAGCGGTTGTCCTCCAGATAGATGACGGTTGGCTCGGGCATTCCGCCTGGCGCAATTTCATGCATCAGGACATTCCCGCCCGAGGCCACTCGCATCGTGACTTTGATTGGGCCCTCTATTTCGGAATTAGCCGGGTCGGTCGTCACCGGTCCAGTCCATGTTCCGGCCAGGCTCTTCAACGTCGCAAATGAGGTCTGGGCATCCGACTTCGCGGCATTTACCTGCTGTCCTGGCGAATCGTCTCGCGCAAAAACAAGAGGACACAGTGACGCCACCGCAGTACCGAGAACCAGCGCTGCCGATTTTGCGTGAAGACTCCTCGAAAAGCTTGCCATTCGAGCCTCCTCGTTGAGATGGGTCCGTCCGAATCGCGAGAGCTCCCGCCTTTTTAAGATGGAGTCGAAGCCCCGGTGGTCGACGCTCCCTTGCGGGCGAGACGGTGGCCTTCAGCGTGCCGGTGCAGGCGGCTTGAGCTCATCCTCGATGAGGGCGAAGGGCAAAATCCCTTCGTTTGCGACGGCGCGGAAGAACTGCCCGAAGTCGAAGGTCTCGCCGCGTTGCTCGCGTACCTGCGCGATGTCGGTCAGAAGCCGGTCGAACTGCAGCTTCCCGACGATGTAGCTCGTTCCGTAGCCGGGCTGGCGCAGGTAGAGCAGCTGCTCGAAGGCCACCAGGTCGCTCCGCGGATCTGACCAACCCCGCGGAGTCCATTCCGCATGGAATCGGCCCGCTTCGGCCAGTGTCATTTCGTTGGCCTGCACGTGCAGCGAGGCAAGTCCGCGCGCGGCTCGGTTGGCGAGCATCACCCAGACGACTTCACGGCCGCGCGGCAGATCATCGTAAAGACCTGCATCCATGAGGATCTCCTCCATCGCGGTGGCGAGCCCCTCGGAGCGGGTGTCGAAGATGTTGTAGAGGGGCGCGGAACGGCGGACGGAACTCTCGGGCGGCTCGTTCTCGAGTCGCGCTAGTTCGATCCAGTGGTAGAAATGCGAATAAAGACCCAGCGGCTCCCGCACCAACGCGTGTAGGAAAAAGTTGCGGTGCTCGACGCTGGGATAGCTGGCCACCTGCTGCATGAGCGCGTCACGGTAGAAGGGTTTATCGGGGACCAGGCCGCCACCGATGAGAAAGTCCGCGAGCTTGCGCATGCGCTGCTGTGAAAGCGCAGCAAAGGCGTCCGCGTTGTTCACGGGTTCGAGTTGCGGGCGGTCCCGATTGCGAAACTCCTCGTAACGCAGCCCGGCCTGGGCGCGCTCGAGCTCACGCGTCAGTAAGATCACTTGGGCGTCCCAGTCGTAGGGGACGAGGTGCACGTTCTTCTGGGACCAGTTGTACTGCGCCTTTCCGACACCTGAAGGCCCGACGCGCCGCGGCGCTTCGGAGGCCACCCAGTCGCGAAACGCGTCGGTCGCTGCGCGCGCGGAGGCCACCGCAGCGCGGAGTGCCTCGGAGGCTCCATCCAACGTTCCGACCACGGTTCCGTGCAAGGTCCGCATTCGGAGTGTCCCAGCCTCCAACCGCTGCAGCGCATCGGCCTGCTCGCGAAAGGCGCGCGAGCCGTAAGCCCACAGGTCGTGCGCGTGGCTTGCTTGGAGATTGCGCCTCGCTTGATTGAGCAGAGCGGGAATGGCGCCGATCAAGCAGGTGAGTTGCTCCTGGTCGGCTGGCGAAAGGGGATAGCGATACCGGAACAAGTCAATGACCGGCTGTGCGGCTGGGCCCTCGTGCGCCGGCACATCGGACTGCTCGGCTGAGACAGTGGCGTAGAACGATGGGTCGCGGGCCCAGGGGCGCAGAACGCGGAGGTCGAACTCCATTCCGTTGGCTTCGGCTTCAATCAACCGCGCGTCGACCGTTGTGGCCACGGGCCATCCCGTGCGGTCGAGGGTGGCAAGCCTCTTCTTGAAGGCAGCGAGCTCCGCGGCCTTGTGAGCGACCGCCGTGGGGCCATAGTCGGGCACGCAGTTGCTCACGCTTGGCACCGGGAGCCTCTGCCACTGCTGGGCAAGCTCGGCGAAAGCCGCGGTATCCCCCGTCGGCGCGGCGGGCGCTGCGTGCATCGAGGACCCAGGCGCGAGGGAGACCACGGCTAGCGCCACAGACAGGAACCCTGACAACCGCATGTACGTGTCTCCGTTTCTTGCGACCAGCTGACCCTCGGCGCAGTCCTGCCACATTCCATGCTCCGGGGCGACGATGCTTCTCGCGTGAGAGGGGAGCGAGGCGCCGGAGGCAACGGGAAGACCAACAACCCCACGTGCCCGGCGCCGGGCACTCACTTGGCCCGGCGATGGTGCTCGCTACTTGAGGTGTCGATAGAAGACGAGCCGGTTGCTCGCGCCGTCCTGTACCACCATCTCCCGTGTTCCCCATTCCTGATCCTGGAGGCCGGGCTTGTAGTTCTTGTACGGCCTCGATTGTAGCTCGGTAAAAAACGCTTCCAGGTCGTCGACACGAATGCGGATGCACGCCCCCGGACTACCGTCGCCGTGGTGCTCGCTGAGGTGAATGACGCAATCTCCGCGAGATACTTGCATGTAGAGGGGCGAGCTCGGTTGGAAGCGGTGCGCGAAGTCGACCTTGAAGCCGAGCCACTCGAGGTAGAACTCGCGCGCCTTGCCTTCGTCGAAGCTGCGAAGAATGGGGACGACCGGATGGAATGGCATCGAACTCCACAAGAGCTGCGCAGAGAGTTTTACGACAGCCCCGACCAGCCGCGACGGCCGTGGGCCCCACAGCGTCATCGTCGCGGTTCGTAGGCCTTGCCCGGGGTTGCACCGATTGCCAACAGCGTCATTCCCTCTGGCCCAGGGAGGAACTTGCGTTTCACGTGCGGAGGAACCCGAACGAACGTTCCTGGCTCAAGCGTCCATTCACGTTCCGCGGTCTTCAGCGTGGCCCCTCCCTTGAGCACCACGTAGACCTCTTCTTGCCCATCTTTGACGTGGTCATGCTCCGGGTAATCCGCGCAGTTCGCCTCGACCTCGAGAACATTCATTCCCCAGGCGGTTGTCCCCAGATTCCGACCGGCCAGGCGGAACCGAATGCCGGCGATGCTGTTGGGACCCTTGAAATAGTCCATTTCCTCGATTGTCTTGATTGTGACTTCACTCATCGCGTCCTCCAGAGTGAGAGCGCCCTCGTATCACGTGGACACCATGTTGGGACGAGCCCGAGTGAGCGCTGCGGTTTCAAGAAGGCTCACTGCTTGCCGGGTTCAAAGACAAGGAAGCGTCCGTAGGAAGGGACGAAGAAAGAGCCTGAGAAGTCGGCCGCACCTGTTGCTCGAGGTGCGACCGCGTGCTCTCGTAACCACCATGCGACGAAACGGGGTCTGGGTCCTGGCGGCCCTGTTGGGATGCGTACACGCGCCGTCAACCGGCCTTACCGTCGATGACGAGGCAGCAATCGAAGTCGAGGCCTTCAAGGCGGCGATGCTCTATCCAGCAGACAGCGGCTCGAAGGGCGACCTCGATGCCGTCACCGCAGGGCATCACTTCATGATGTGTCTTGGCATCTACGTCGAGCCCTCGAGTGCTCGCCTGGAAGATCCGTCGCC
>Ga0302324_100013063_pt1 | contig 16875 bp, 14 predicted proteins | sample Palsa_T0_1_FD_201949 | JGI IMG/M metagenome (GOLD analysis project Ga0302324, IMG submission 201949) | Peat permafrost microbial communities from Stordalen Mire near Abisko, Sweden - Palsa_T0_1 | ecosystem: Environmental > Terrestrial > Soil > Palsa > Peat permafrost | place: Sweden: Abisko...
GCCACCAACTGGGGCGCGGGGATACAGGAGAGGGTCTCGCACGACGAAGTGGTGTCTGTGATGGCTCAGGTGAGGCCGCAGGTGAAGAGCCTGGTTGAACGAGCGATAGTCGGCCGATGACTTGGTCTAGAGCGTCGCGGGCCGCACCAGGTTCTGTCTCAAGTAAACTTCTGCGACCGTGACTGAGACGAGTACGATCGCTGCGATGATTCCGAGGACGTAGTTGGTCAGCCATACCGGAGCGAGGTCGGTGAAGTGCAGGTTGAACTCGACCCGGTCGAAGGCGTAGATCAGCAGGGAGAGCTCAAGCAGGAGCGCAGAACAGGCCCATATCGAGTTCAGAAGGGCCAGGAGCCTTCCTCCACCCGAGAGGAGGTACACGGATGCGAAGGCTATGATGAGCGCTCCAAGGAATGTAAGGTCAAGCAGGTAGATGGGTATGATCGAACGTGTTCCTAGGTCATAGCCAATCGGCACGGTGGTGAGCGCAAGTATTGCGATGAACCTGTTGAAGAAGAGATAGCCGACCGTCTGGCTTGATGTCCAGATGAAGGAAGCCTCGAGGAAGGAGACGGAGATGACCGCGAGCGCGATCCGGCCGATGCGATACCGGAATGCGGAAACCACAACCGCTCCAAGCTCGACGTACAGACCACCGATGATGTAGCCTTGGGCTGCCAAGGACGAGTCCATTGCCGCGAACGGGTCCACACGAACCAGGTCGTACACTCCTATGCAGAGCAGCACGAGCCCAAGAGCCCAGAGTGCTGTGATTGCAAGGGAGAGCACCCGATTCCGATTCACGCTTTGCGGTTTCAACACCTGCATAATTTGGGTTCCCCTGCGCAGTGCACCACGAGCAGAGACGCCCGTTCGGCCCGGGCCATGGAATCGGCTTTAATAACGGAGTCCCGAACCGAACATGGAATCAGCAATTGAAGATAGCCAATCCAAAGTTGGCCGACGAAGGCAAGAAGAACTTCGTGTGGGCCAAGAATCACATGGCGGCGCTGAACAAGCTCGCTGAGAAGAGTTCCCGGAGCAAGCCGTTCAAGGGCGTCACAGTCGGCGTCTGTCTTCATGTGACCAAGGAGACCTCTGTACTGATAGATTCTCTCGTGAGAGCCGGCGCCGACGTGAAGCTGGCGGCTGCCAACCCGCTGTCGACGCAGGACGACATCGCCGCTTTCCTGGCGACCGAGGCTGAGGTTTGGGCATGGCGGGGCCAGACACCGAAGGAATACGACTGGTGCATCCAGAAGGTCCTTGAAAGCAACCCGCAGATAATAATCGACGACGGAGCGGACATGCACGTCGCCGCTAACACTTCAAAACTGAAGAGCGTCGTGGGAGGCTGCGAGGAGACGACGACGGGAGTTGTCAGGATCAAGGCGCTTGAGCACGACGGCAAGCTGAGGTACCCGGTCATCGCGATCAACAACGCCAAGACAAAGCACCTCTTCGACAACCGTTACGGCACCGGGCAGAGCACCTTCGACGGCATCCTCCGCTCGACCGCGCTACTTGTCGCCGGTAAGAAGGTGGTCGTGGTCGGCTACGGTTGGGTCGGAAAAGGGGTCGCGATGAGGGCGAAGGGCCTGGGCGCCAACGTCACGGTCGTCGAGGTCGACCCGGTCAAGGCTGTAGAGGCTTACCTGGACGGCTTCGACGTCATGAGCATCGAGGACGCGGCCACCTCCGGAGACTGGTTCATCACTTGCACCGGGATGAAGTCGGTGATCCCATACCACGCCATAGAGTCGATGAAGGACGGGGCTGTCCTGGCAAACGCGGGGCACTTCGACATAGAGATAGACACGGGGTCGCTTCTCAGGCAGGCGCGTTCCTTCAAGGAAGTAAGGCCGAACGTCGAAGAGGTCTGGCTGCCGAACGGTAGGAGGGTCTACCTGCTCGCCAAGGGCAGGATAGTCAACCTGGTCGCAGCGGAGGGCCACCCGCCGGAGGTCATGCAGATGTCGTTCGCCAACCAGTTCATGTCGGCGCTCTATGTCCTGAAGAACCACGATTCGCTGGGAAACAACGTGCTCGACGTGCCGGTAGACATCGAGAACCAGGTCGCGCTCGCCAGCCTCGAGTCGCTCGGCATATCGATAGGCAAGCAGACCAAGGAACAGCTGAAGTACGCCAAGAGCTGGAAGCTCTAGTACAGCCTTATAGCGGAGCCCGACGGTGAAATCCCGGTGCAAAGGACAGTCAACGACAAGGTAATCATCACTGCGGCGTTGCCCTACGCGAACAACGACCTCCACCTGGGGCACATCGCGAGCACTTACCTGCCTCCTGACATCCTCTACAGGTACCTCAAGCACGGCAAGGCCGAAGTCATCCAGATCTGCGCTTCAGACGACTTCGGGACGCCCATCCTGATCGCTGCAGAGAAGGCGGGGAAGAAGCCGGAGGACTACGTCGCCTATTGGAGGGAGCGCTTCGAGCAGGACCTGGGCGGCCTCGGCATCGTGTTCGACCTCTTCTATAAGACCAGCTCCGAGGAGAACGTAGCCCTCGTCCAGCACTTCTTCAAGTCGCTCTACGAAAAGGGGTACATCTACCCCTCACAGGTCGACCAGTTCTACTGCGAGGTCGACAGGAAGTTCCTCCCGGACAGGTACGTAAAGGGGACGTGCCCCTACTGCGCCACGCCCGACCAGTACTCGGACGGATGCGAGAACTGTGGGCGGACCCTCCAGCCGGGCCAGATACTGGAGCCGAGGTGCGCGATATGCACGACGCCTCCTGTGAAGAGGGTCAGCAAGCACTACTTCTTCAAACTCTCAGTATTCTCTGAACAGCTGAAGATATGGCTGGAGGCAAACAACAACCTCCAGTCCGACGCACGCAACTATGTCCTAAACTGGATAAAGGAGGGCCTGCAGGACTGGGACATCACCCGTGACATAAGCTGGGGCGTGAAGGTACCGTTGCCGGACGCCGAGGGCAAGGTCCTGTATGGCTGGTTTGACAACCACCTCTGCTACATTTCGACCGCCCTGAAGGTGGCCGGGAAGCACGGCAAGCAAGGCGCGGAGTACTGGGACAGCGCCACCATCTACCACTTCATCGGCAAGGACATCGTGTACCACCATTACCTCTTCCTCCCCAGTATGAGGCTCGGGGAGGGCTCCTTCAAGCTCCCTGACTACATCCCGACTCGCGGTCACCTCCTTCTTCAGGACAAGAAGATATCCAAGAGCCGGAAGTGGGGGATCACCATCAGGGAATACCTGGCGGTCCTGCCGGCAGACTACCTCAGGTTCTATCTGACCCGTATCGTGCCGTTTGCCCAGACGGACTCCAACTTCGACCTCCAGGAGTTCAAGGCCAAGATAAACAACGAACTGGTGGCCAACATAGGCAACTTCTGCCACAGGACCTTGGTCCTCGTCAGCAGGGAGTACTCACAGACCGTGCCGGCGCCTGGAGAGCCGGGGGAGGCGGAGAAGGCGCTCGTTGCCTCGATTCAAAAGGCGGTCGAAGAGACTTCCCGGCTGATCGAGGATGGCAATTACGACAGGGCCCTGAAGGCCGTGCTCGACTTCGGGACCAGCTGCAACCAGTATTTCCAGGCGAAAGCGCCTTGGGAGAAGCGCGGCGACGTGGACACTGCGATATATTACGCTGCGAACTGTGTCGCGAGCCTGGCCGTGCTCCTCAACCCGTTCCTTCCGTTCAGCTCGCAGGACCTCTGGACTCAGCTCTCAGTAGAACAGCCTCTCGCATCGATACCGTGGGACGATGCTAAGGGGATGATGCTGAAGCCTGGGCACAAGGTCAAGGAACCGAAGCCCCTCTTCAAGAGGGTGGAAGACACCGACCTTCAGGCGCTGCAGAAGTATGTCGAACAGAAGAAGTGAGACGGTCAGTCGCAGGGCGTGAGCAGCTCTAGCCCCGTGGGCAGCGAGCACTCCATCCCGTCGTCTATCGAGCTGAGCCTGGAAAGCGGGTCGTAGTCGTCATACCTTGTCGCCTTGAAGCCGGAAGCGAGCACGCTGACCTGTAGCTGAGACCCTCCCCTGTAGCTGACGCTGTATTCGACGTCGAGAGCCTCGCTCCCGAACATTGAGCTCAGCCTCTTCACCGCCGTGCCCGTCTCCCCAGCCCTCAGCGAGGAGTCACCGGTAAGCACGACCACTGCATGGTTGGCGTCCTTCGTCTCCGCCCTCTTGCTGATGCCGATAATCGCCCTCGAGAGAGCTTCCTCTGTCTTGTCGACTGAACCGGATGAAGCGGAGCTCAGGATTGAGTAGCCGTCCTGGAATACGGTCCCGAGGACCTTGTTCAGCCCAACCGGGATTGAATCCTCCGACTGCCTCGCCAGAAGCGAGCCCAGAGCCTTGACCGCCTCCGCGTTGGCCAGGTCGTAGACCTCCTTCAGCGTGGCATCCGACGTGCTCTTCTGCAGAGTGTCGTTGTCGACGACCACGACGCCCCGCGAGACTGCCCTCAACCTCCTCAGGGCAAGACCGGAGTAAAACCTCAGCTTCTCTTCGAAGCCGAAAGGCATCACCGCAACGCTCACCGTATCAGCTCCCATGTCCTTGGCGAGCTCGGCTACCACCGGGGCAAGGCCGCTCCCTGTGGCCCTGCCGAGCCCGGCGACTATGAACACGACCTTCGCGTTTGCCAATAATGACGCGATCTCTTCCCTGTGGGCGATCGAGAGGCCTCGAACCATCGGCGGCGTGAGCTTCTGGTCGATTGGGCAGTCGATCAATAGCTTCTCCCCTCCCTCTACCGCTTCAAGGTCTGACTCGTCGCATGTGATGTAGGCGAACCTGTCGACCAACGTCGTCTCCTTGCTCAGCGCAGAAACGATTCTTGCTCCCGCGCTCCCAATTCCGAGAGCCAAAACCTGCCCAGAGACGGTGTTTGACATGTGATGGCGTTAGCTCTAAGCCTTGTGCATTAATCAGCCCCACAACTAAAACGTTGAACCAATGGTGACCGAAAGTTCACTAAGAGACTTCAGGAAGACTTTTCTGCATTCACAAGCCTGTTTACGAGGTCGTCCTGCATGTGCCCGCTGCACTCGACCACGACTTTCTTGACTCCCTCGACCTTCTCGGCCGAGGCCCTGATCGACCTGCCAAGGTCCACAGCGGTCGGGCTGTAGACCGAGAGGGGAGTGAACCTTATCTTGATCACGCCAGGAGTTACCTCGAATACCTCCGTCACTATCGTCAGCTCGCCGAGCTTCCTGCCCGTCTCTTCCTCGACCAGCTCGTAGATTAGCTCCTTGGCGCTCTTTGCGAGGTCTGCGGACGATGCCATCTGGGTCACCACTTCACCCTCAGCGACAGAGGGTGAGATGCCTTGACCTCGTCTATCCTGCCCACGCTGGTATTCTTCGGCTCGTCCTCGAGCTCTCCCTTGAGCAGCTTCTCGTGAAGGCCGTTGAGCAAGTCGGCGTATTCGTCGAGCGCCTCTAGGGTCTCTGTCTCCGTCGGTTCTATCATGAGGGCCTCATCCACAGTCAGGGGGAAGTAGACGGTCGGCGAGTGGACCCCGTAGTCGAGAAGTCCTTTGGCCACCTTCATTGCTCCGCCGCTCATCGTTCCCTGCACAGAGACTATGGCCTCGTGCTTCCTTCTTAGGCCTTTGCCTTGAAGCAGCGTGAATGCATCCGGGTTGAGCTTCGAGAGGAGATAGTTCGCCGCAAGTACCGAGAGGCTGGAGACGTTGTCCAGCCCGTCAGAGCCGAGGAGCCTGATGTAGCAGTATGCCCTGAGAAGGATGGCCGAGTTTGCGTAGCTGCCCTTCAACCTCCCTATCGTGCCCGGGCGGTCATAGTCCAGGTGGTACGCGCCGTTCGCCTTGGTGACGACCGGGACCGGCAGGTAGTCCTGAAGCCTTTCGGTCACGCCCACAGGACCGGCTCCTGGGCCGCCGCCGTGCGGGGTCGCGAACGTCTTGTGGAGGTTGAGGTGTACCACGTCGAAACCCATGTCTCCTGGCCTCGCCTTTCCGAGCAGCGCGTTCATGTTCGCGCCGTCGTAGTACATCAATCCTCCAGCATCGTGCACGACCTTGGCTATCTTGCCGACGTCGCTCTCGAAGAGCCCCAGGGTGTTGGGTACGGTCAGCATCATTCCGGCCGTCTTGGCCGAGATGAGTTTCTCCACCTGCTCGACTCCTACTAGTCCCCTTTCGTCGGACGGTACCTTGATGACTTTGAAGCCGCCCATCGCGGCGCTCGCAGGGTTCGTGCCGTGGGCAGAGTCAGGCACGAGGATCTCGTTCTTCTCCTGGTATCCGTGCTCGCTGAGGTACTTCCGCATCATGAGCACACCGGCGAACTCTCCCTGGGCGCCGGCCGCCGGGCTGAGCGAGAAAGCCTTCATTCCTGATATCTCGCAGAGCATCAAAGAAAGGTCGTAGAAGATACCCAGGAGCCCCTGGATTGTGCCTTCTGGCTGGAACGGGTGCGCCTCGCGCATCCCCGGCGAGGACGCGATGTACTCGGACACCTTCGGGTTGTACTTCATCGTGCAACTCCCTAGCGGATATGTCCCGGACTCTACCGAGAAGTTCATCTGCGATAGCCTGTTGAAGTGCCTCAGCACCTGTAGCTCAGCTATCTCCGGTAGCCTGACCTCGTCCGCCCGAAGGGCGACCGGCAAGAGCTCCTTGGACTTCGCCCAGGCCTCGATCTTCGGGTCCTTCGGTGGCATGAACCCCGTCCTCCCCTTTCTGCTCAACTCAGAAAGGAGCGGCTCGTCCCAGCGGGCCTGTCTGTACTTCCTTGCCGTATCAAGCGACCTCCTTCAACGCCTGCTCCAGCCTCGAGATGTCTTCCGATGTGTGGACTTCCGTCACGCAATACCCGCCGGCTTCCCCTATCCCGGAATAGTGACGCGAGAGCGGATATCCTGCCATGATCCCCTTCTGCCCTAGCTTTTCGTAGACGTCGTCCGACTTGGCGCTCTTGTATTGTACTGCGAACTCCTTGAAGAACGGGGCCTCGAACAATGGCGACAGCACCGCGTTCACCTCTCCCAACCTCTCGGCCGCATAGTGTGAGTTCTTGAGAATGACCTCCCCTAACCGGCTGAACCCGTTCTTGCCAAGTAGCGAGAGGTAGCAGGCGGCGGCGAGTGCGAGCAGCGCCTGATTGGTACAGATGTTGGACGAAGCATTCTCCCTCCTTATGTGCTGCTCCCGCGTCTGCAGCACCATACAGAAGGCCCTGTCGTTGCCCTCCCTCGTCGTGGTCATGCCGATCAGCCTCCCGGGGATGCTCCTCGCAAGGCTCATCTCCCGAACCGCGAATATCCCGGCGTGAGGGCCTCCGAAGTTCATCGGCACCCCTAAGGGCTGCGCCTCCCCCACGACGACATCAGCACCGTAGCTTCCGGGGTTCTTGAGCACAGAGAGCGACATGGGGTCAACGCCCACTACCCCCAGGCCTCCTACGCGGTGGATGTCGTCGACAATCCCTGCCGCACTTCCCTCTATGACACCGAGGAAGTTCGGGTTCTCAAAATAGACTCCCGCCACTTCGGAGCTCAGGCTTCCAGCTAGCGAGGTCCGGTCCAGTTCGCCAGTCTTTCTGTCGAAGGGGACTCTCCTGATATTCAGCCCGGCCGGTTCAGCGTAGGTCCTGATGACCTCAAGTCGCTGAGGCCCCACGCTCTCCGCAACCAAGAAGACGTTCCTGCCCTTCACCCTCGCAGCCATCCTCACGGCTTCAGCCGAGGCAGAAGCCCAGTCGTACATGGAGCTGTTGCAGGCTTGCATCCCGAGCAGGTCGCACATCAGGCTCTGGTACTCGAATAGGGCCTGGAGCATCCCCTGGCTGATCTCGGGCTGATACGGGGTGTAACTCGTGTAGAACTCCTGCCTGGAAAGTATCGATTCCACGGCCGCCGGTATGTAGTGCGGCCAGACTCCTCCTCCGAGGAAGCATAGGGAGTCTCCGCCGGCCTTGTTGATGCCGAGCCTCCTCGTCACCTCCCGTCTCACGACCGCCTCAGGCTGGCCGTCTGGTATCGCAAGCTTCCTCTTCAAAGCAAATTCGTCGGGTATGTCGGAAAATAGGTCAGCGATCGAAGACGCCCCCATCCGCTTGAGCATCTCCTGCACGATCTCCTCGTCCAGGTTCGGCAGGAACGGGTGAGGCTCGCTGCTGGTCACGCCTCCGACGCAAGAAAAATGGTTAAAATACGTATTCACTTGGGCTAGGAAATCGATTGATTAGGAGATTTTTGCCGCTCGTGCTTGCCGTGCTCCTTCTCGCGCCACTGGTCTCCACAGCGGCGGCACAATCGAGCGGTGCGCCGGTCATAACCCTGGACAGCCAGTATATCCTGACCGGGTCCGGCTATGTGGTTGTAAACGAGACGTTGACCTTCGCGAACAACGGGACGTCTACGCTGCAGATACCTGCGGTGCAGCTCGGCATACCCGATTCCATAGCCTCGCACTCTGTAGGCTTCGAGGTATCGTCCAACGATGTCTATTCGAAGACGAGCACCGACAACGGGAGCATCACGACCTTTACGATCACTCCCGGCTCCCCGACCTTAGCGGCAGGCTCGTCAAGCAGCGTTTCCCTCAAGAGCTATTTCTCCGGCATGCTGAACATTACCGCAGGCGCTTCGGGTAACCTGACGGCCCTCGTTCTGCTCAGCCCGTCGCTCAACCTCAAGGTCAACACCCTGGAAAGGCAGGTGCAGGTCCCCTCGGAAGGCGCGGTGAAGGGGCTGCCGAGCGTGTTTGTCGCAGCGCCCGCTCCCACCTTCGAGCTCTATTCTTCAACAGAGTCGAACGTGACTGCCTCGATTCAGACGCAGAGTGTCACGATTAGCGAGACCAGCCAGACCGCTTGGCAGCCCGTCCAGGTCTACAGTGTGATTAGGACGATATTGCCCGCGTCGAACGGCGTGCCGCAGGTGGAAGACAAGGTGACGCTCAGAAACCTCGCTTCCTACGCCATCACCAACCTGCCGGTGTCGCTACTTGCGAGCGGCGTGACCAATGTCACCATCGTTCCCTCGTCCTCAACCCCGCTCATCGACCCGACCCCCGTCACCCTTACCGACGGCGCGCTGAACATTGCGGACGCGCCCTTCCAGGGTCAGATTCAGGCCGGGGACAACTTCACGTTCGCCATGGTGTACGGCCTCCCGAAGACCGACTTCAGCACTTCGGGAGACACAGTGTCCGTCGCCATCCCGAATACACTACCGATTCAAGCCATTACTCAGAACTACACTGTCACAATGGCGCTGCCCAGTGGCATGCACGCCGACGGCGCCACCAGCAAGGTGGTGACAAACGCTACCGAGATTATCCCCGGGACGGTCACCCTGCAGTATACGATAAGCCCAGGATGGGCCGCCGGCCAGGCGGTACCAGCCGCGACCCTGCTCTTCGCCGCGGCTTTCATCATACTCGCGTTCAGGCGAACTCAGACTGTAGCCGAAGAGGAAGAAGAGGAGGAGGACGAGGAGCTCAGCGACCTGCTCGCTGACCTGATCAAGGCGCTAGAGGAGAAGATATCGCTCTTCCAGCAATTCCAGACCGACGTGGCGCAGAAGGCCCAGGGGACCGTTCCTCGCGGCGACTTCAACAAGATAAAGAACGAACTGGACGCGCTCAAGCTCAGGGCCACGAACAGTCTCAATGCGATGAGACAGGCGGCCGAGTCGCAGAAATACCTCGGGCTGCTGAACCAGCTACAAGAGGCTGAGCGGGCAGAGGACAGAGCCGCGAAGGACCTGCTCAACCTGTACGACCAGTACCAGAGCAAGAGGATGAGGGAAGATACGTTCTCGCGCCTGCTGCCGAGCTACAAGAAGAGACTCGACTCGGCCACGAACCACCTCTCCGACCTGCTGAACCTCGCGCAGAGGGAAGGAAAGCAGGCCTAGGGTCCCGACCAGTTTCCGGAGAATAGGTTTATCAACATCCGAAGGCGTTTTCTGATAGACGATTATCGTGGAAGGCGTCAGCAACGTAGTGATAATTGGTTCCGGGCCAGCAGGCCTCACTGCCGGAATCTATTGTTCGCGGGCGGGCCTCGAGCCGGTGCTCTACATGGGCACCAAGTTCGGCGGCCAGTTGATGGTTACGAGCGACGTCGAGAACTATCCGGGCTACAAGGACCCCATCATGGGCCCTGAGCTGATGGAACAGATGAGGGCGCAGGCCGAGAGAGTCGGGACCAAACTGATACAGGACGACGTCACTTCCGTCGATTTCAGCATTTACCCGTTCGTCGTCAAGACGCCCAACGAGGAGCGGCGCGCCATGAGCGTCATAATTGCCAGCGGCGCTAACCCCAGGAGGCTCGGCCTTGAGTCCGAGATGAGGCTGATGGGTAAGGGAGTCTCCAACTGTGCCGTGTGCGACGGCTTCTTCTTCAGGGGAAAGAAGCTCGCGGTCGTTGGTGGAGGAGACACTGCGATGGAGGAAGCCACCTACCTGTCCAAGCTTGCCAGCAGCGTCACCGTGATACACCGGCGCGAGTCTCTCCGCGCGAGCAAGATACTCCAGAAGGAGGCCTTTGAAGACCCGAAGATCGAATTCCTGTTTGATTCAGTCGTGACCGAGGTGCTGGGTGACAAGAGGGTGGATGGGCTGAAGATCAAGAACGTAAAGTCAGGCGAGGAGACGTCGATGTTATTCGACGGCCTGTTCGTCGCGATAGGTTACGACCCAAACACCGAGGTCTTCAAAGGGCAGCTGGAGCTCGACAGCAACGGATACATAATCGCGAAGAACGAAACAGAGACCGGCGTACCAGGGGTTTTCGTCGCCGGGGACGTCAGGGACTTCCGCTACAGACAAGCCGTCACGGCTGCCGCAGACGGCTGCAAAGCTGCGCTCGACTCAGAGCGGTTCCTGAAGGAGCCGCGCCAGGTCAGCCTACTACAAGCCTGAACCTGTCTTCGTGGGCGGAAGCGCTGAGCGGCCCGATGATGGGCGTCTGATATCCACAGAACTTACACCTGTTCCTGTCGTCGAGGTTGTACGCCCCTAGCTCGTACCCATTCCTGTCAATCAAGACCTTCCCGCAGCCCGGACAGTACGTGTTCTCGGCGGGGTGTCCTGGCACGTTGCCGATGTACACGTACTTCAGTCCCTCTTTTCTAGCTACCTCCGCGTGTTTCTCGAGAGTCTTTACCGGAGTCACCGGTATGTCCATCATCTTGTAGTCGGGATGGAACCGCAGGAAGTGGATGGGGGTGTCCGGACCCATGTTGTCATTGACCCACTTGGCTAGCTTCCGCGCCGTCTCGATGTCGTCCCCCACCTGAGGGACGACAAGGTCCGTGATCTCGACGTGGATCTTGGTCTTCCTCTTCACCTCGAGGAGGGTCTGGAAGATCGGCTCGGCATCTGGGATCCCGATATACTTCCTGACAAAACCCGTCTCGCCGCTGCCCTTGAAGTCTACTGTAAGGCAATCGAGGAACTCTCCCATTACACCGACCGACTCCGGAGTGTCAAATCCGTTGGAGACGAAGATGTTGAATATGCCCTTCTCGTGGGCCTTTATCCCCACGTCCCTAGCGTACTCGATGAATATGCTCGGCTCGTTGTATGTGTAAGCTATCCCCTCGCACCCGTTTTCCAGCGCGAGGTCGACCACGCCCTTGGGATTCATCTCTATCCCCTCGGTCTTCCTTCGCTGGCTGATGTCATAGTTCTGGCAGTATCGGCACAGCCAGTTGCATCCAGTGGTAGCAATAGAGAATATCTTCGACCCCGGTCTGTAGTGGATTACCGGCTTCTTCTCGATCGGGTCGATGTGCCCCGTGATAATCCTGCCGTAGTTTAGCAGATAGAGGTCACCATCCACAACCCCTCTGACACCACAAAGGCCGACCTGTCCCTCGCCAATCTGACAGCGCCTGGCGCAAGCGGTGCACTGGACTCTTCCATTACTCAAATTCGAGAAGAGCTCAGCTCTCTTCCCGGATGGGGAAGTGAGCTTTAGAGGGGCGGACATGAGATTTCGAGGTCAGTGGCTGGCCTTTATCCTTTCGGGCGGGTGGTTTCAGCTGGAGAGATAGATTGGGCTTCCGCTCTTGCTCGACGCGAGCGCGGCCTCGGCTATCCTGATGACGTTGAGGCCATCCTTCGCGGTGACCAGCGCCTTCCTCTTCTCCTGAATCGCAGAGACGAACTCCTTCAGCTCGAGAGTCAGAGGCTCGAGAAAGACGTGCTTGGGCACTATGGTGCCGGACTCCTCGTGGATCTGCATCTCTTGTGTGATAAAGTCCACCGTCGCAACCCCTCCTGTAAAGACGGCGGTGAGTTCCCTAATCCTCATTGGCGTGACCCAGTTGGTGGTGATGAAAGCGGTCCGCTCGCCACTGAAACCTAGCAGTATGGTCGCAAAGTCTTCGTTCTTCCCCATGACTGACCCGACCCTTGCGTAGACCGTCTTGGGCTCCTCCCCGAACAACCATCTCGCCGTGTCGATGTCGTGGACGGACGCGTCCTTGACAACGCCCACATCGGTTATGTTATCCCCTCTCCTGTTCTCGCGGCGGTACTCGAACAGGATTGGTTTCCCCAGCGACCCCTCCTTCGTGATCTTCTTCAGCTCAGTGATGGCCGGGTTGAACCTCTCGATGAAACCCACGGTCAGTATCTTACCGGACGCCTCAGAGAGCTTCATGAGCTCCTCGCCCTCTTTTAGGGTGCTCGTCATGGGCTTCTCGACGAAGGTGTTGACTCCGGCCCCTAGCGTCTTGGTCGCCACGGCGAGATGGGTAGAAGCGGGCGTGCAAATGTTGACCCCGTCCAGTTGCTCGAGCTTTAGCATCTCGTCGACTGAAGTGTATCCCTTCACCTGATATCTTGCCGCAAACTCCCTCGCCCTCGTCCCATCTACGTCACACACCGCTGCCAGATGGCCCATCTCGCTGAGCGCCCTGACGTGGTTCTTCCCCCACCCGCCGGTGCCGATTACGGCGATCTTTGTCAACTATGAATCGTACTGGCGTCGCCTTCTTCCCAGCCTTCTTAACGATTTTCGGCTACCCTCTTTGCAGGGCCGGGTTCGCTCTTAGGATCGAGAGTTCCGTCGAGCGCGCGCTCGCCTTGAGCGCCCGTATCCACTCGAGGTCGGTAGCCGAGCAGACCAGCACTATGTTGTGCTTGTACGAGTCCATCACCTCGTCCCGCCCTGCGGTTACTTGCGCGTGCCTCACGTCCGTGACGTAGTCTCTGAGTCTCTCCTCGAGCCTCTCGGCCGTCTTGAGCCTGTCCGCTCGCATCTCGTACTTGTCTACGGTCCAGGCCACGACGACCCTGGTCTTGCTCGCCTTCAGCTGCAGGTCCCTCAGGAGGTCTCTGGTCTCGTCTACGATGTACCTGATGTGGTTCTCGAGGCTCTTCACAGCCGCCCCCGCTAGATAGGTGAGCGGCTCGCCTACGTCCTCGCTCGCTTGTATTGCGGTAAGGTCGTAGACCATCGAGGCCAGGTCGTCGATGTATCTGTCCACGCCAGCTCTAGGCGCGAGCTTCTGACCGCGCGCCTTCTTCATCAGCTCGATCTCCGTGGCGATCGATGTGCTCTCGTTCAGGACGGCCTCTGCGTGGGCGAGCTCTGACGAGATGATGCTCTCAGGGCTCGACTTCAGCCCCATCTCCTCCGGAGTGATGTAATCCCGCATCTTTGCAAACGAAGCGACAAGAGTCGGTTCTTCCCCTGGTCTCAACGGGCAGTAGCCGTAGTTCAGGTCCTGCCCGACTTTGAGCCCTGTCTGCTTCTCGATCAGCGCTATGTTGTCGTTGTTCCCGCCTATCCCGACAGGTAGGCCATAGACCACTGTAGCCCCGGCAGAGATGTTCTTCGCGACCTCCCGCAGCTTTGAGGTCGACTCGATGATCGATTCGTCCCCCGTCTTCCTGAGCTTCGGCGTGAAGAAGACCGCCTTCGCCTCCGAAAGCACCTGCGAGATGGGCTTGAGACCGAGCAGCGACTCCTCCCCGAGCAGTTGGTTCAGTGTCTTGTTGCTCTTGACCATCTGCGGGTCCAGGTCCATCGCCATCTGAAGGGTGTCGTCGACGATTGTCACGGAAGCCCTTTCGACCATCTTCGATGCGAGGGTATATCCCTCGGTGGTGAGGCCGTATATCGCGACCTTGGTCTTCTGCAACTGAGCGAACTCTGCGCTTGTGTAGAACGACGAAGTGTTATAGCTTTTGAAGCAAGTTTTAATGCAACGCGTTGAGAAGCAGCCCTCATTGCGCTATTGGCTGGATCTATTAACGCCGAAGCAGGTGCTTTTCTTCAAGCCGGTGGCCGAAGACCTGCGCAGGCAAGGGCACGAGGTCCTGCTGACATCGAGGCACTACAGGGAGGTAGAGCAGCTGGCTTCCATGCTCGGGGTCGAGCTGACCTACGTAGGGGCCCGGGGCGGCAAGGACCTGTTCGACCAGCTCAGGGCGAGCCTGGAGAGGATGAACTCTCTGCTCCCGGTCGTGGCGAAATTCCAGCCTGAGGTGTCCGTTTCGGTGGCCTCCGCCGACTGCGCTCGCATCTCCTTCGGCATAAAGTGCAAGCACGTTGCGGTCAGCGATTCACCTCACTCCGTCGTCGCGGGGAAGCTCTCTCTCCCGTTCTCCCACCATTTACTGACGCCTTGGATTATCCCGTACATTGCCTGGTACCGGTTCGGGCTGCAGCGCAGGGAGATCACCAAGTACAGGGCGCTCGACCCTGCCGCATGGCTGAAGAGAGAGCCGACCAAGTCACCACCGGGGCCCAAGTTAGACAGCGGCAAGCCGACCATTCTCGTCAGGCTTGAAGAGTCCTATGCCCCCTACATGCTGGGCACGGACGAGAGCTGGCCAGACAAAGTTCTTCAGAGGCTGGCGACCGAGTTCAAGGACAGTAACTTGATCGCGCTCTGCAGGTATCAGGACCAGCTCGAGAGAGTCCAGAAGAAGTTCGGGGACGTGTTTCAGGTCCCCGACAAGGTGGTGGACGGCGCAGGGCTGATCAGACGTTCAGACGTCTTCATCGGTATGGGAGGGACGATGACCACAGAGGCTGCCCTCATCGGCGTGCCTACCATATCCGCCTACCAGGGCCACGGCCTCTACACAGAGAGGTACCTGAGTTCGTGCGGGCTGCTCCTGAAGACGCACAACTTAGAGCGGCTGTCACAGATGGTGAAGAAGTCGCTCAAGCCCAGCTACAGAAGGCACTGCGCGAGGAAGGCGAAGAAGGTCCTTGACTCTATGGAGGACCCTGTCGAGAAGATTGTGACCTACCTGACGAGGAAAGAGAACTTCCTTTAGGAGATACCGAGTCCTGGACTTGCTCGCGAGGCCAACCAAAGACGACCATTCAGACAGGCTGATGCGTTCGAAAAGACGAAGAATCCTTATCTTGCCAACCAGATGCGGCTAATCAAGAGCCCAGTGGTGTAGTGGCAAGCATGCTGGCCTTTGGAGCCGGCGACCTAGGTCCGAATCCTAGCTGGGCTATTTCTTCATCTCGAAAGCCGTTGTCCGTAGGCCAATTGAATCGAGATACGATAGGAAAATGTACCCCACTCTCGCTGAACGATAGAACGCCAAATCTGACTGCAATCGAGTCCTCAATCTTCCTAACTGAAACGCGAGTTGTCGCTCTTGCAATTCCTCGGACATCGACCGGGTGATCGTCACGAGTCTATTTTCGAACACTATTCTTCCGTCTCGGCTCATCATGTCTGCGCCGCCTTCGGAAGGGTCATTGAGAATAACATCATGGAGTCCCAATTCCCGACTCGCAATGGAATATGCAATTTCTGACCCTACCCTGCCATGAGGGTATCTATACCGAGTACGCAGCATTTCTCGCTCGTGTTCCCTTTTCAGTTGGACGCGGTAGGTTCCCGTCAGGGTCCAAGACGACGTAATGAGCGGAAGCCGCACCGGTAGTTCGGTTCGTTCGATGGAATAGAGCGAAGCAGGATTAGAAAGATAAATCGAGGCGATCCTGATTTCCGGAGAGCCATATGCCAGTCTCAGTCGCACTCCATCCCATGAAACCAGTGAAACCCTTGGATATCGCTTGCCCTGCCTAAGTCCTACCCAAGCCGTTGAATGACCATCGTGATAGACTCGGATTTTCCTTGCTCGACCAAAAATGTCCTGGATTGCTGCCTCCAAGAAGCACCCTTTTCCTGGTGCAAATCCAAGGGCCTTGGCTGGTTCGACTAAAACCCCGAAGCCTGAAATGCCCTCTACAGCGGGACTTTGTTCGGCCTCGATGCGAAAGCCGGCGCTGTCCGAGACGAATGAAATCCTGCTTCGGGCCGGCAGCCATGCGAAGCTCGCCTCATTTTTCATCATGATTTTCGGTACTTTAGAAAGGAACTCAGCTCTAGTGAGCAATTCGGGAGAAATAATTAGAGTCTGACCTGGTTGTCCGATATCCGATGGCGTCGTGGCCATCCATATTGGACCTCCCTCGTACTGATGATAGACCGATTTTCCCGTCTCCAGGTAAGAGACTTTGAGCAGGGTTTTTTCTCCTGCTCTGAAACCAGCGATGGAGTTCTCAAGCACCGACGCATTCAAAAAAGACATGGTGCCTCGATTAGTGCGCAGATACATTCTGTTCTGCGTACCTAGAGTTACGTTCAGCATGAAGAATAGGGTGACTGGAGTAAATAAGCGCCCGCAGATTAGGCGACCTAGGTTCGAATCCTAGCCGGGCTACTTACTTCCATCTCGTCAGTATCTCTTCCCTTCGGAATGTCGCCTTGGCGACGTATAGGAGTATCAGATCAATCACTGCGATTATGCCCGCGATGGTAAGTAGGGTACTGGCGCTGCTCAACGCCACTATATCGAGTTCACCACCGACGTAGATTCCGCCGAAGGGAAGGACTAGGAGGAGTC